>ERZ1673702.550-NODE-550-length-52241-cov-21.608343_pt1 | contig 52241 bp, 50 predicted proteins | sample MGYA00580232_ERZ1673702 | MGnify/ENA primary metagenome ERZ1673702 (study PRJEB41218, sample SAMN15661792) | gut metagenome | host: Homo sapiens | place: Canada: London | collected 2015-08-20/2019-03-30 | study: EMG produced TPA metagenomics assembly of... | reverse complement strand
AAGCTCACTCGTGCCCAAGATAGTTCGCTGGAAACGGCGCGTGAAAATAGGTAGTTGCCGACTTGATTGAAAGCCCCTGAGGATTTTCCTTGGGGGCTTTGTTGTTGTGCTGGAAGGAGAAAACGATGAAAACAACGCATGTGGTGGTGCTGCCCTATGACCCGAAGTGGAAAGACGATTTCACGGCCATTCAGGCTGAATTGGAAGCGGTCCTTGGAGATTTGGCCCTTGGAATCGAGCATGTGGGCAGTACCTCAGTTGAGGGGATGGCTGCAAAACCCTGCATTGATGTTGATGTGGTGATCCCGGACAATTCCGTTTTGGGTGAGGTTATTGAGCGGCTGGCGGTCATTGGGTATCTTCATGAAGGAAACCTCGGCATTGAGGGCAGGGAAGCATTCCGTTATACGGACAAACCTGATTTGCAGCTGCATCATTTGTATGTGTGTCCGGCCAATTCCAAAGAGCTGCACCGCCATCTGGTATTTCGGGAATTTCTGCGCCAGAATCCGGAGGCGGTCAAACGTTACAGCGCGGTAAAGAAACAGGCCGCGCGGCTTTTCCCGGAGGATATCGAAGGATATATGGGATATAAGGCACCGTGTATCGAAGAATTGTACCGTCTGTGTGGGCTGGAACCATAAAATGTAATGTCAGCAAAAATGAACGACTCAGCTTGCGGGGAGTATCCGTAAGCTGAGTCGTTTTTGTGCACAGAAAACTGCTGTGATTTTTGGTAGATATGACGGCCTAAAATCACTTGACGAACGAACTACTATGCAATACAATATATACAAGCTATTACGTAATACAAAATAGCTGAAAGGAGGAACGCGAATGGAAAACAATACCCAGTTGCTCAAGGGTGTTTTGGAATATTGTGTACTGAAACTCATCAGCCGAGAGCCGACTTATGGGTACGAAATCGTGATGAATCTGAAACGGGACGGCTTTTCCGATTTGAGCGAAAGTACGCTCTATCCACTGCTCCTGCGTTTGGAACAGAAGGGAAAGGTCACGGTAGAGCGTCGGCCTTCTCCCAAGGGACCCAGCCGGAAATATTATGTGGTCACAGAGAACGGCAGGGAAGCATTGCAGACCTTTCAACAGGATTGGGAACAGCTTTGCAAGCTGGTAGAAAAAATTTTTGAGGAGGAAGCAGATGAATAACTATATTGCATTGCGAAAAGCAAACCGGATGCGTACGAAGCTGCTGACCGAAGAAAGTCAGGCACAGCTTAAAGAAGTGATTCACTATCTTCGCCGGGTCAGCTGGGACTTCTGTGGCATCGAACTTGTGCGCAGCGATTTGCATGATATTTCCATCCAAGCCAACGCGGAAAATCAGGAACTGTTTCATTCCATCTCGGACGCAAAGACCTTTGTGGATGAGGTCAAGCCCAGTTTGAAAACACTGAGAGCCGGGGATTACTTCTGGTTTGTGGCACCGTTGTACTTCTTCGGGTGGGGTGTAGAGGGGCTGATTTTATATCCGTTGGTTCCGGGGTGGGTGTTTGAATTTTCACTGGGGCATTTGATGCGGCTTGTGGTGGCGATGGCTGCGTTTTGTGGACTCTTCCGCCGGATGATGGAGCAGGTGGGCTTCCCGCCGCGGGAACATTGGATAAAATATATCGGCTGGCTGGTGCTGTATATTGCGGCATTGTATGGAACCGGGTGGTGTTTTACGAAGCTTGCCGGTTCCATCGTGCTGCTGCGGCTGCCGATCCTGCTTTATGCGTTGTTCAGCCTTTTGCTGGGCGCGGGACTGTATGGGATCCAACTGTGGAGATATGGAAAAGACCCTCGCCTTACTACGCGGGTATAAAAATTCCCCCGCTCTGCCAAATGGAGTATCTTCCAATATGGCAGGGCGGGGGAATCGATTTTTATGCAGTTCGGGTGTTCTACTTTTTCGCTACTGCCTTACGGTAAACGACAAACGCGATCGCGGCAGAGCAGACTTCGGTGATCCAGAAAGCGTGCCAGACACCGGTGGGGCCGAAGGCGCGGCAGAGCAGCCAAGCCAGCGGCATGATGAAGAGGACATAGCGGCACAGCGAGATGACCAGCGACGGCATTCCCTTGCCCAGACCTTCCAGCGCACCGGACGAGGTGGTGGACACCGCCGACACGATGAAGCCGAGGCAGATGATACGGAGCGCCTTTGCACCGATGGCGATCGTCTCCGGGTTCGAGCTGAACAGGCCGATCAGGGAGCCGGAGATGGTGAGGCAGAGCACCGTGCCAACGGCCATGATGGCGGCGCTGAGACCCAGCGTGAGGCGGTAGAGCTTTGCCACACGGCCATGCTCCTTAGCGCCGTAGTTGTAGCCGACCAGCGGGCGCATTCCCTGCACGATGCCGTTTGCGGGCAGATAAAGAAAGGTCTGGAGCTTATAGTAGATGCCCAGCACCGTGACGTAGCTCTGGGAGAAGGCTGCCAGCAGACTGTTCAGGAAGGTGACGAGCAGGGAGGGCAGGGCCAGATTCAGGATGGCCGGAATGCCGATGGCGTAGAGCTTGCTGTCCAGTACGGCGTTGGGGCGGAGATGCTTGCGGCGCAGCCGGACCGGAAGGTCGGCGGTGGAATAGCAGGAGAGGTAGATGCAGAAGGAGACGAACTGGCCGAGATTGGTGGCCAGCGCCGCACCCGCGATGCCCAGTGCGGGCACCGGGCCGAGGCCGAAGATCAGCACAGGGTCCAGCACGATATTACAGACGCAGCCCGCGATCAGGGCAGCCATGGTGGTCTTCATCCGGCCAACGGCCTGAAACATCTTCTCAAAGGCAAGGTTTGCCATGTTGACGATGGAGAACAGGAAGACGATGGTGGTGTAGAGCACACCCATCGAGATGAGGGACTCGTCGGCGGTGAAGCGGCGCAGGAAGCCCGGCATGATGGCAATGCCGATCAGGGTGCAGAGCAGACCGTGCAGCACCGAAAGCGCCATGCCGTGCGTGGCTGAGATATCCGCCTTTTCGCGGTCGCCCGCGCCGAGGTAGAGGGCGATCTGGGCGTTGATGCCGATGCCAAAACCGATGGAGATGGCGTTGATGAGATTCTGGACCGGGAAGACCAGCGAAAGGGCCGTCATGGCTTGCTCACTGATGCGGGCAACGAAGAGGCTGTCCACGATGTTATAGAGCGAGTTGACCAGCATCGAGATGACGTTGGGCAGGGCCATGGAGACCAGCAGCGGGAACACCGGCTTGGTTTTCATAAAGGTATCGTTCATTTTTTTGCTTCCTTTTTGAGGGTATCAAACGGACACGGCCCACGCTGCCCCTAAAAAGGCGCAAAAAACGCCACACCAATGGCGCTTTGACGCGAACCATTGTGTGGCGAAAAATAGCTCTGAAATGAATGCTGTAAAAATCCACACGATATTTTAGGAACTATAGAATAGCACGCAGACACGAACTTGTCAAGAGGGCAGACTGGCCGCGTCACGGTGCAGCAGACCAGCCGCGTGCATTCGGCTTCTGGGCCTTGACGGGGAAGCGGGCGGCTTCTATAATAAAATCAACTTCAATGCAAAGGACGATGCAAGATGAAATGGATGATCGCATCCGACCTGCACGGGTCGGCTTTTTACTGCCGCCAGATGCTCGACGCCTTTGAGCGGGAGGGCGCGGATCGTCTCCTGCTTCTCGGAGACCTGCTCTACCACGGCCCCCGCAACGACCTGCCCTGCGGCTATGCGCCGAAGGAGGTCATCCCGCTGCTGAACGGGGCCAAGGCGAAGCTCTGCTGTGTGCGGGGCAACTGCGAAGCCGAGGTGGATCAGATGGTGCTGGAGTTCCCGGTACTGGCGGACTACTGCATCCTGCCGGTGGGGCAGAAGCTGGTCTACGCCACCCACGGCCACAGTTACAACACCAAGAATCCGCCGCCGCTGATGCCGGGGGACATCCTGCTGCACGGACACACCCACGTTCCGGCGTGGCAGGAGTTCGGTGAGGGGAACCTCTACCTGAACCCCGGCTCCCTGAGCATCCCGAAGGAGAACAGCCCCCACAGCTACATGACGCTGGAAGAGGGCCTGTTCCGGTGGAAGGAACTGGAGAGCGGGGAAGTGTATCATGAAGTAAAGGTGTAACAGGAGGGGCCGCATCTCCGGGAGCTTTTTACTCCTTCCGTCATCGCTTGCGCGATGCCACCTCCCTCTGGGAGGGAGGCTTTGGCTGCGAGACAACGCAAAAGGCCCCCTCGCCGAGGGGGCTGGCTGCGAAGCAGACTGGCGGAGTGCGGTTACTCTTCATCCTTCGGGTTATCAAGTTCCTTGCGGCGCTTCTCGGCGGCGTGCATACAGACTTGCAGGAGCACAAAGCAGAGAACGCCGGTGATGACACCGGGAATGAGAGCAATCAGCCAAGAGCCGTAGGCAAGGCCGATGACGACAGTGACTACGACGCACGCAGACAAGGCACCTACCACATTGGTGGTGGTATTTGCGCAGATGTGGCGGTCCCACAGGCCGTTCCGAATGCATTCGATCATGGTGTAAATGCAGCCCGCCATGAAGACGACGAACTCGCCGACCCATTGGCTGTTCGGCGTGCCGAGGATGATCTGCACAAGAATGGCAAGCAACAGCCCCGCCCACAGCAGCCAGAAGCCCCGCGCTTCAATGCTGAGCATGGTCTGCTCCTGCATTTCGTCCAGTTGATTTTTCTTGTTGTACAGTGAAAATTTCATCGTTTATTCCTCCCAGAACAGATCATCCAGCGTTTTGCCGAGAATTTTGCAGATGCTGCGGCAAAGGTTGATGGTGGGGTTGTACTCGCCTTTTTCGATGGCATTGATGGTCTGGCGGGAGACGCCCGCCGCTTCGGCCAGCGCACTTTGGGTCATATCTTTTTCGGCGCGGGCTGCTTTCAGTTTCAGGTTCTTCGGCATTGTGTCACCTCATAACATGATATGGATGGGGGACTCGCTCCCTCTGCCCACAGAATAACACTGACCTGACAAAATGTCAAGTATAATTTACAAAAAGACGAATATAATATCTTGCAATTCCCTTGTTGGTATGTTATGATGAACTTGAAAATAGAAGCATGGGAGGGGTGTCCGATTATGGTTGAAACGATCCTGAAAGTAAACGGTATGATGTGCGGCATGTGCGAGAGCCACATCAACGATGTGGTGCGCAAAAATGCCGAGGTCAATAAAGTGTCGTCTTCGCACACCAAGGGCGAGACGGTTATCGTCTCGGAAAAGCCGGTGGATGTGGAAAAGCTGAAACAGGCCATTGCAGACACGGGCTATACCGTGACCGGCGTGGAGACGAAGCCCTATGAGAAAAAGGGATTTTTCTCGTTCCTGAAGAAGTAACGTTCGATTTGGCGAAGCTTGGATCGGAGGGAAACAGAGATGCGGATTTTGGTTTATGGCGCAGGAGTTCAGGGATGTGAGCTGGCCCACCGGCTGCTCCAGAACAAGAAGAATGTGGTCACACTGCTGGCACGCGGCGAGTGGAAGGAGCGCATCGACCAGAAGGGTCTGGTCATCCGCAGTATGCTCCAGTTCCGCACGACCACCGACCGGGTGGCCACCATCGACACGCTGGCCCCGGACGACTGCTATGACCTCGTGTTCGTGGCGATGCAGGCGGGGCAGCTGCCGCAGGTACTGCCCATCCTGAAGCAGAACAAGAGCGAATACTTCGTCTTTATGGGCAACGACCCGGATGCAGTGGGCGTGCTCCGCGCCATGCAGCGTCCGGCGGACAAGATCGCCTTCGGTTTCCAGAACACTGCCGGGCGCCGGGAGCCGGATCGGCTGGTCAGCGTCCACACCAGCGTCGGCATGACCGTCGGCGGGGCAACGGCACCGCTTTCCGGCGTGTTCCGCCAGCGGCTGCAATCGGCGTTTGACGGGGTGAAATACAAGCTGACCTATTACGATGACATGGACGAGTGGCTCAAGTGCCACATCGCCTTCATCCTGCCCATCGTCTACGTCTGCTACGCGGTCAACGGCGACCTGACCCGTTCCACAGTGGAGCAACGCAAAGCCATCGTGGACGCGGCATGGGAGTGCTGCGAGATGCTGAAGGCGGCGGGTGTCCCTGTGAACGACGCCGAGAACACCGACTACTACCGGGAGGGCACCAAGAAGCGGAAGCAGACCGACCGGATGGTATACTGGATGTGCCAGACGCCCATCGGAAAGTGGTGCGCTTCCGACCACGCGATGCACGCGATGGGGGAAATGCAGTACCTCGACGAAGCCTTCGAGGCCCTGCGCGCAAACACCCAAGTCTCCATGACCGCGTGGGATGATCTGCGCCGCGGGATGCCCAACTGGAAGACCCTGCAGCTTCGATACGGGAAGCGTAAAGAATAAAGCAAAGCGCCTGTCGGGGGTTGACCTGACAGGCGCTTTTTGATGCTGACCCAGCCGCACGAGGGGAGTTTTACCGGAGATGCGGCCCATACAGCTCTACCAAAACGTTGCAAGCTCTTCTTTGAGCTGTTCCGTTCCGTTCAGATACTTCAAATGCCGCCAGTGGCGGGGGAAGAGGCGGGTGTACTCACTGCGGGCGAAGCGGTCATCCAACAGCAGGACCACGCCCTTGTCCTCGGCGGTGCGGATGACCCGCCCGGCGGCTTGCAGAACCTTGTTCATGCCGGGATACCGGTAGGCATAATCGAAGCCGGAACCACTGTGTTCGTCGTAGTAGCGGCGCAGGATCTCTTGCCGGGGGTTCACCTGCGGCAGCCCCACCCCGACGATGGCGCAGCCGATGAGCCGGTCGCCCACAAGGTCCACGCCCTCGCCGAAGATGCCGCCCATCACCCCGAAGCCCAGCAGAGTCTGCGCCGGGTCCGGGGCGAACCGGGCGAGAAAGGCCGCGCGGGCCCCGTCGTCGAGGCCGCTTTCCTGCACGAGGGTGGGAATGGCCGGGTAGCGGGCAGAAAAGTCTTCCCAGACCGCCCGCAGATAGGCGTAGCTGGGGAAGAAAGCGAGGTAGTTGCCCACTTTGCCGCCCGCCAGCGCCGCCAGCGCATCCGAAACGGCGGGGATACTGGCCTCCCGGTCCTTGTAGCGGGTGGAGATGCCGGGAAGGCAGTACAGACCCAGATGCTCCTGCGGAAAGGGGCTTTCCAACGCCACGGCGCGGGCATCGGGGCAGCCGAGGACACTGCGGTAATAGCCCGGCGGGGTCAGCGTGGCACTGAACAGCGCTGCCGCCCGCCCACAGGCAAGGCTGGCATCCACAAAGGCCGAAGGGTCAAGGCAGAGCAATTGCAGGATCAAGTCGCTGCCGTAGGCCGACAACTGGGTGACGAAGTGCTCGTCGTACCGCTCGGCCGCGCGGGTGATGTCCTGCACGGCGAAATAGAGGTCGAGAAGCTGGGCGTGGGCCTCGGCGTCGGGGTTCTGCTCCAGCCAGTCCTGCAAGGGGGCCTGAAAGGCATGGAGCGGCTTCAACAGCTCGGCGGGCAGCTCCTGCAGAAAGGCCGTGCCGCCCTGCTCGGCTGTCTGCTTCCGGGTCTCCAGAAACGCTTTGTCGGCGCGGGTCAGGGCCGCTTTCAGGGGGCTTTTCCCCTTGCCGAGGGCGCGCTTTGCCTCGGTCAGGCTGCTTTTGCTGAACTGTGCCGAGTACATAGCGCGGGCCCGGTCGGGCAGATTGTGGGCTTCGTCGATGAGGAAGAGCCAATCCCCGGCGGAGTCAAAGAAACGGTGGAGCCGCACCACAGGGTCGAAGAGGTAATTGTAATCCCCGATGACCACGTCGCACCACGCGCTGAGGTCGAGCCCCAGTTCGAAGGGGCAGACCGTGAACTGCCGGGCGGTTTCTTCCAGCGCGGCCCGGCTGAACTGCGGGGCCCCATCCAAAAGGGAGGCCAGCGCGTCCTTGACCCGGTCAAAATAGCCCTTTGCATAGGGGCAGACCTCCGGCAGACAGGACGGGTGACCGTCGGCGTCCTTGCAAAGGCACGCTTTCTCCTTGGCCGTCAGGGTCACGCTGCGCAGCGCAAGGCCCGGCGCCCCGGCGTGGAGCCGCTGCAGCGCATCCTCGGCGGCGGCTTGGGTCGTGTTGCGGGCGGTCAGGTAGAAGAGCTTCTCGCCCTTGCCCTCGCCGATGGCTTTCAGGGCGGGGAAAAGGGCACTCATCGTCTTGCCGATGCCGGTGGGCGCTTGGCAGAACAGCCGGGTGCCGCCCTTGTGTTCGGTCTTGCCCGCTGCACAGGCGCGGTAGATCTCCCCGGCCAAGGCCCGCTGGCCGGGCCGGTAGGCGGGGAAGGGGAAGCGCAGGGCCTGTAGGCTGGCGCTGCGGGCGTCGGCCCATGTCAACTGCCGCTGAGCCCATGGCACATACTGCCGCAGCAGCCCGCACAAAAATTCTTCCAGCTCCCCAGCGGTGAAGTGCCGGGTGTAGCGGGTGATCTCGTCGGTGTCGATCTGATAATACGTCAGCCGGACGTCCAACTGCTCCAGCCCGTTCTGCTGGGCATAGATGGCCCCGTAGACCATCCCCTGCGCCCAGTGGCAGGGGTTCATGTCCTCCTGCATCTCCTCGGTGGGAATGGCCGTGGTCTTGATCTCGTCGATGACGATGGTCCCGGCCTCGTCGGTGAAGATGCCGTCGGCCCGGCCCTCCAAAGCGAACGCAATGCCGTCCATTTCCCGCTCCGCTGTGAGGAAGACTTCGGCGGCGTAGCCCTCGCCCGCAGCTTTTTGCAGCCTGCGGTGGATGCGTGCCCCCTCGTTGGCGCGGTCGAAGCCGGTGAAGCGGCTGTCGATGCTGCCGGTGCGGAGCAGAAATTCCACCAACTGCCGGATGGGAAGATGGATGGTCGGCATAGGGGTCACCTCACTTTTCACGGCCTTGCCCTCTCAGTCAGCGCTTCGCGCTGCCAGCTCCCCCAGAGTGGGAGCTTTTTCGCGCCGGGGCAAGTGCTACGTTTCACTCAAAATGCGTTTTTCTGTCTCTTTGGTCAGCCGCTCCACCTCTTCAAAATCCACCGAGGTGCGGTAGTAAGTCTCCAGCTCATCGTGGCAGCTCTTGGCTTGGGCCATGAGGGCGACGGCTTGGTCGAGCAGTTCTGCAGCGGCCCGCTCGTTGAAGCGGAGGCGGGCGCGGAACCCGGCCAGATTCTCCCGGTCAAGGAAGCGGGTGCAGCGCACAGCCTGAACGCCGGGGATATGGATGGGGTGCCAGTGGTTATCCGTTAAAAAGGCCAGCCGCAGAGCCGGGATGAAGAGGTGGTCGATCTGGTCTTCGGGGTGCATGGCGCAGGGGCAGGTGATGACGTGGTAGCCCCGCGCCAGCGCCTCGGCCCGGATAAGCTCCAGAAGCAGCCGGGACACCGCCCCGTAGTCGTCCCGGAAGACCACGTACCGGTCAGCCAGCGCCTGAACCGTCCCGTGGAAGAAGACCAGCCCCTTCGGCGTGATGGCCGACAGCAGCCGCAGCTCCTCGCTGGCGCGGGCCGGCTCCGGCAGACGGGGCAGCATCCGGGTGCACAGCCGCTTCGCGTAGCGGCGCACCTTTTCAAAGTTGGCGCTGCACGCCTCGGCCCGGCGGCTGTCCAGCATCAGGCTCCCGGCGGAGGCGATATACCGGGCCGCCCGGCCCCGCAGCGCCGCGTTCCGGGCGAACAGGGCCTTCACCTCGTCCCGGTGGGTAGCCAGTTTTTCGGAGTCGATGGTGTGGTACAGGCTGACCACGATCTCGTCCGCGCCGGGGGCATCCGGCTCCACCACATGCGGTGCGGTGGCGTCGAGGATGGCGGCGTGCTTTTGCAGAAACACCACGCCGTCCAAGCTGTCGGGGTCGCTGGCACAGTGGATCTTTTCAATGGGCTGGCCCTGCTGTTCTGCCGCTTGGGCCAGCCGCTTCATCAGGGTCGATTTGCCGCAGCCCGGCCCGCTTTTGATGAGATACATCTGCATCCCCGGTTCGTGGCGCAGCGGTTCAAAATAGCCCTTGAACCCGGCGGGCGTCGTGGCCCCAAGGAAAAAATCAACGGAATCGTTTCGAAGATTCGTCATGGAAAACACCTCACTTTTGCTTTAGGATATGCAAAACAAAGGCGAAGTGATACGGCCGCATCTCCGGGAGCTTTTCCCGGCGAGTCAACGGGCATTCCATGCCCGCCCCGCAAGCGGGGCCCCACCTCGGATACTCGCCGGTAAAAGTCCCCTCGTGCGGCTGGGTCAGCCATATTGCTCTTTAGTAGGTATGTTCACATACTTCGTTGATTTTATCCCGTAGCGCCACGAAGTCCGCAAAGGCTTCCGGTTTGTTCTGGGGCTGGCGGAGGAGGGCGGCAGGGTGGAAGGTGCCCATGAAGAGGATGCCGTTCTTCTCAAGGAAGGTGCCGTGCTCCTTGGTCACAGAAAAGTCGGGCCGGATCATCCGCTGGGCGGCGATGCGGCCAAGGCAGACCACGATCTTGGGCCGCAGCAGACGGAACTGCTCCCGCAGCCACGGCATACAGGCTTCGCTCTCGGCGGGGAGCGGGTCGCGGTTTTTCGGCGGGCGGCATTTGACGATGTTGGCGATATAGCAGTTCTGGCTGCGGTCAAGGTCGATGGCGAACAGATATTTATCCAAAAGCTGCCCGCTGCGGCCCACGAAGGGCAGCCCCTGCTCGTCCTCGCTCTGGCCGGGACCCTCGCCGACGAACAGAACCTCGGCGTGTTCGGAGCCTTGGCCGAACACCACATTCGTGCGGGTCTCGCACAGGCCGCAGCTGCGGCAGGAAAGGCAGTTGGCCCGGAGTGTTTCCCAATCCATATTTCGTTAAACCTCTCACAAACTAAATGACAATTTCTTAACAACTGATCGCGGGATTTCTTCCTACAAAATATACCACAAAATTTCGGATTTGTCTTGAAGTTTCCAGACTCTGTGCTAAAATAAAAAAGAGGGGCACATCTGTGGTGCCCCATCATACTGCAAAGTAATTTCGGAGGTAATCACAATGGCTGATATGTTTGCACCGCTGGTAGCCCAGCTGAAGGCGAACCCCAAGACGATCGTTTTTACCGAGGGCAATGACCCCCGCATTCTGGAGGCCGCAAGCAAGCTGCTGGCTGAGGGCGTGCTGAAGGTCGTTATGGTGGGCAACGAGGCTGAGTGCAAGGCTGCCGCTGCCGCCGGTGGTTTTGATATTTCCGCTGCCGAGATCATTGATCCGGAGAACTACGCCGATTTCGATGAGATGGTCAACACCATGGTCGAGCTGCGCAAGGGCAAGCAGACCGCTGAGGAGTGCACCGCTCTGCTGAAGAAGTCCAACTACTTCGGCACCATGCTGGTCAAGATGGGCAAGGCTGACTGCCTGCTGGGCGGCGCTACCTACTCCACCGCTGACACCATCCGCCCCGCTCTGCAGCTGGTCAAGACCAAGAAGGGCGCTCATCTGGTGAGCTCCTGCTTCATTCTGGACCGTGACTGCGGCGAAGAGGGCCTGAAGCGCATTGCCATGGGCGACTGCGCTGTCAACATCGACTACACCGATACCATTGATAAGGCGACCGGCGAGGTCAAGGTCTCCGCTGCTTCCAAGCTGGCTGAGGTGGCCGTTGAGACGGCCAAGACCGCAAAGCTGTTCGGCATCGACCCGAAGGTCGCTGTCCTGAGCTTCTCCACCAAGGGTTCCGGCAAGGGCGGCACCGTCGCCCTGAGCCACGATGCTGTCATCAAGGCACAGGAGATGGACCCGGAGCTGGCTGTCGATGGCGAGCTGCAGTTTGACGCAGCCGTTGCCCCCGAAGTTGCACAGGTCAAGTGCAAGGGCAGCAAGGTCGCCGGTCAGGCCAACACCTTCATCTTCCCCTGCATCGAGGCCGGCAACATCGGCTATAAGATCGCACAGCGTCTGGGCGGCTACGCTGCCTACGGCCCCATCCTGCAGGGCCTGAACGCTCCCATCAACGACCTGTCCCGTGGCTGCAACGCCGACGAGGTCTATAAGATGAGCCTGATCACTGCCTGCCAGTCCTGAGTCTCTCTGAATCAAGCGATTTTGCCCCCGTCGGTACGCCCGGCGGGGGCTTTTTGCTACTCTGTAAGTTTTTCTGCCGCATCTCCGGGAGCTTTTCCCGGCGAGTCAAAGGGCATTCCATGCCCTCCCCAACGCTTCGCGTCGGGTCCCCACCCCCGGATACTCGCCGGTAAAACTCCCCTCGTGCGGCGGCTTACGTTTCCTCTTGCAATCTCCCCGGAAACATGCTATAATAATCAAGCACGAATTGTGCCTTGTCGGACAGCGCCTGCTGCGCGGTTCGACATACGGATGCGGGCCCTGTACGATGGGGCCGCCGTGAACCAGGTCAGGTGGGGAACCAAGCAGCCTTAAGCGGTGTGCCCCGTGCGTTTCAGTCAGCCTGCATTCGTATGTCGAGCTACGCAAGGCGGGGGTCAAACCCCGTCAGCGCTGTCCGTTTTTTATTGCAGAAAGGGGAGAAGCGGGATGTATCGCGCGTTATACCGCAAGTGGAGACCCCAGAGGTTCGAGGATGTGGTGGCCCAGCGCGGCATCGTGACGGCGCTGCGCAACCAGATCGCCACCGGGAGAGTGGGCCACGCCTACCTGTTTACCGGCGTGCGCGGCACCGGCAAGACCACTTGCGCCAAGATCTTCGCCAAGGCGGTCAACTGTCTGCACCCCCACAACGGCGACCCCTGCGGCGAGTGTGAGATCTGCCGCGGCATTGACAACGGCAGCATCCTTGACGTGGTGGAGATGGATGCGGCGTCCAACAACGGCGTGGATGACATCCGCGACCTGCGCGATGAGACCGCCTACACCCCCAGCGCGTGCCAATATAAGGTATATATCATCGACGAGGTGCACATGCTCTCCACGGCAGCCTTCAATGCGCTGCTGAAAACGTTGGAAGAACCGCCCGCCCACGTGATCTTCATCTTGGCGACGACGGAGATCCAGAAGGTCCCCGCCACCATCCTGTCTCGCTGCCAGCGGTATGATTTCACCCGCATCGGGCCCGAAGATATCGCCAAGCGGGTGGAGTACATCGCCGGGCAGGAGGGCTTGGAGCTGACCGGCGACGGCGCAGAGCTGATCGCCCGGCTGGCCGATGGCGCCATGCGCGATGCGCTGTCCATTCTGGACACCTGCGCGGGCGTGACGGCCAAGGTGGACGCCGATGTGGTCCGCCGGATGGCGGGCGTCACCGACCGGAGCTACCTGTTCCGCATCTCGGACGCCATCGAGGCGCAGGATGCGGCGGCGGCGCTGGCTCAACTGGCCCAATTGCGCCAGCAGTCGGTGGATGTGAAGCGGCTGACCGAAGAACTCATCGCGCATTACCGTGCTTTGATGCTGGCGGCGCTGCCCGGCGGGCAGACGCTGCTGTCCGGTGTGTCGCCGGAGGAAGAGGCACAGTACCTCGAAAAAGGGCCGCGTCTGGGCCAGCGGGAGGCCATCCGTGCCATCCGCACGCTGGGCAACGCCTTGGAGCACATGACCCGCGGCAGCGATCAGCGGATCGAGCTGGAATTGGCCCTGTTCAGCCTGTCGGAACCGGCCCAGCAGCCGGTGTATGCGGCAGCTGCCGCACCGGCCCGCGCAGCGGCTCCCCAGCCGGAGGCACCCCGTCCCTTTGCGACGGCTCCGGTGCAGCCCTTTGCGAGCGAACCCGTTGCGCCGACTGCGCCCGCTCCGGAGCCGGTCCAGCAGCCGACCATTCCGACCTCGCAGCCGGAACCGGCAGCACCCGTGGCAGAGGAGCCAGCAAAGCCGGCTCCCGCGCCGCAGGAAAGTGTCCCAGCCCCTGTGGAGGACGACCCGCCCCCGCTGCCGGAGGAGCCGCCGGTCGCCGATGCAGCCCCGCTGCCGTGGGACGAACCGGCCCAGCCCACCCAGCCGGTGCAGGAGCAAAAACCGGCTCCGCAGCCGGAACCGGAACCCCAGCCGCAGCCGACGGCACCCGCTCCGGCGAACCCCGCAGACCCCAAGCTCAACACGCCCCGTAAGGTGGCGGCGGAGGGCATCAACCCCTTCCCACAGTGGAGCGAGGTGGTCAAGCTGTTGCAAGAAAAAGACCCCATGCTCTACACCTATCTGAAGAAGTCGAAGGGCTATTTCGACGGCACCCGTGTGCTGATCGACGGAGGAAAGACCTTCCGGGATTTCATCCGTGCCAACAAGGACAGCCAGCGGCTCATCAAAAAGCTGATCGCGCAGGTGTCCGGCGTGGCGGTGCCCATTGGCCCATACGAGCCGAAGAATGTCCACCGCCCCTCGGCCAACGCCGAGGAGTCACTGCACAAATTGGAGCAGCTGGGGCTGGACGTCAGCATTGAAGATTCCGCGAAAAAGAAACGATAATATAAAAAGGAGAACCCACTATGAAAGCAAGAATGCCCGCAGGTTTTGGCCGCCCCGATATGAACGCCCTGATGCGTCAGGCTCAGAAGATGCAGGATGACATGAAGGCCAAGCAGGCCGAGCTGGAAGCCGCCGAGTACACCGGCAGCGCCTCCGGCGAGATGGTCACCGTCAAGATGAACGGCAAGCACGAGGTGCTGAGCATCTCCATCAAGCCCGAAGCCGTGGATCCCGACGACATCGAAATGCTGGAAGACCTCGTGGCAGCGGCCATCAATGCCACCGTCAAGCAGGTGGACGAGACGGCGGAAGCCGAGATGGGCAAGCTGACCGGCGGCCTGAACATTCCGGGCCTCTGATCCGGCAGGAGGGATCGTCATGGGTTATAATGCAGCCCCGCTGGAAAAGCTGATCGAAGAGTTCGGCAAGTTTCCGGGAATCGGCCGCAAGGGTGCGACCCGGATGGCGTATCAGGTGCTGAGCATGTCGGATGAGGACGCCGCCGCGCTGGCGGGTGCCATCCAGAACGCCCACACCAAGCTCCATCGCTGCCGCGTCTGCCAGAATTACACCGAGGCCGAGCTGTGCCCCATCTGCGCCAGCGCCAAGCGGGACCATTCCATCATCTGCGTGGTGGAGACCCCCCGCGACGTACAGGCTTTTGAGCGCACCCGCGAGTACCACGGCATGTACCATGTGCTCCACGGCCTCATCAGCCCGATGGACGGCATCGGTGCCGAGCAGCTCACCGTCAAGGAGCTGCTGGCCCGGCTGGGCGACGGCGAGGTGAAAGAGGTCATCATGGCGATGAACCCCACCGTCGAGGGCGAGGCGACCGCCATGTATCTGGCCAAGCTCATCAAGCCGCTGGGCATCAAGACCACCCGGCTGGCCTACGGTCTGCCGGTGGGTGCCAGCTTGGAGTACACCGACGAAACGACGCTGTACCGGGCCTTGTCTGGCCGAGGGGAACTGTGACGGCCTGATTTTGGGAAGAATTTACACTTTCTTCAAAAACGGGCCTTGCAAAACCATAAAAATATGATATACTAACAAGACGATACCAGAGCAGAAGGGAGGCGTGCCCATGGCACCGACCAAAGAGCGTCCGGCGACGAAGACCATCGCCACAAACCGTGAAGCACGCCACGAATATTTTGTTCTGGAAGCGCTGGAAACAGGTGTGGAGCTGAAGGGCACCGAGGTGAAGAGCCTCCGCGCTGGCGGCGTCAACCTGAAGGACAGCTGGGTCGATATCGAAAACGGCGAGCTTCTGGTCAAAGGGATGCACATCACCACCTACGACCACGGCAACATCTTCAATCAGGACCCCATGCGGGTGCGGCGTTTGCTGGCCCACAAGAGCGAGATCCGGCGGCTGCACCAGCAGTGCAAGCTGCAAGGCTACACCCTTGTGCCCCTTTCGCTCTACTTCAAGCATGGCCGCGTCAAGATGGAAGTGGGTCTGTGCAAGGGCAAAAAGCTCTACGACAAGCGTGCCGACGCCGCCAAGCGCGACGCAAAGCGCTCCATCGACCGGGCCGTTAAATCCAACGGCGTCTACTATTGATTCAGGCAGACTTCCTGCCGCAGGATCTTTTCGCTTTTCCGCACATCGCAAGGTGTGCGTTATAAGGGGGCGTAAAGGTTTCGACGGGGGGAGCGAGGTCTGGGCAGCGGGTAGCAGCGGGGGATCTGCTCTAAACTCCTCCAAAAAATTAACTGACAACAACAATTATCAGTTGCTCGCAGCCTGAGTGCTGCGCGTTCCGCCCACTCTTGTGTCGTGTGGGGCCGGGGCGTCCTTTAGACACAGCACCTGAACGGACCTAAGCTTTGCGGACCGGCAGGAACTCATGAAGCTACCAAAGCGTTAGCCTGACGATCGGCGTGACGCGGCGGGAATGTTGTAGATCGCCTGCACCCGGAGACACCTACACTGAACTCCTTTCGGACATGGGTTCGACTCCCATCGCCTCCACCATCCGCAACGCGGACGAACCCTCGAAAGAAAACGAGTGATCGTTTCCTTTCGGGGGCTTTCTTTTTGGCAAAAATGTTCCAAGAGAAATATTTGTGATCCAATATGAGAAAAATCGGAGAGGTATGATGCTGATTTATACGGCGGCAACGCTTCTGTCCTGCCTTTTGACATGGCACAGACAAAAAAGACTACAGGCTCAGATGGTGCAGGAAACAGCACTTCAGGCGTTTTTTCAAAACATGATCTGCGCATTGCCGCTGCTGATCGTGAGTGCGGCCCGCTGGGGTGTCGGCACAGACTTTTATTATACATACCTGCCGGAGTTCCGGGAGCTGCAATGGATCCGGGGCGGTGGGGGAGAGGCACTGCGGGATGAACTATTTGGCCCGCTCCTGCCATGGTTGAGCCAGTGGGGGTTGCCCGGAACTACGCAGGAAGCGGCGGAATTTTTCCGCGTCGTTCTGGATAACAGCGAGGCGGGGTATCGCGCCTTGATGGAACTGGGCGTTTGGCTGAATGGAAACTTCCGCGTGGTGATCGTTCTCACTTCGACTCTCGTGGCGGGCTGCGTGTTCTATGCGATTTTTACCCAAAGCAGCAGCCCGGTGCTGGCGGTCTACCTTTATGTGGCGACCGGTAATTATTTTTTGAGCCTGAACATCATCCGGCAGTACGTTGCAATTGGCATTGGTCTGGTCGCTGTCCGCTTCATCCGGGAACGGCGGCTGCTTCCGTTTCTGATTTGCGTGGCGGCGGCAATGTTTTTTCACACAACGGCGGTGCTGCTTTTGCCGTGCTATTTTCTCTGCTGCATCGAGGTCAAGCCTCGCTGTGCGTTTGCGGCGGTGGGGGTGACATTGGTGCTCTCCGGTCCGCTGGGAGCGCTGGCAGCGTGGCTCATGCCGCGCGTCGGGCTGGCTTACTATGCCCGCTATCTCGGTTCGGCATGGTCGAAGGACGGATTTGAATGGATGTTCTTTGCCATCAATCTGTGCGTGCTGCTTTTCTGCGGTCATTACTGGGCCAAAGCCAAGGTGGAGAACTTGTATTATGTGATCTGGTATAATATGACGCTCCTCGGAACTTTGGCGCTGGCTTTTTCCGGAGTGCTGCCGCTGATGAAGCGGGTCAATTACTATTACGCGGCACCGCAGTTTCTGCTTCTGCCGGAAGCACTGCGGGCAGAAGAGGACTCCAAACGCCGCAAATTGATGACGGCGGCGCTGGCGGTCGCTTTTGCGTTGGAAACACTGGTGGCTGTGGGGATCTATAATAAAAATGGTGTGCTTCCTTATTGTGTGCTGGAACGCTGATTCGGGCTTGATAGGAAGCCCAAAGCATGATATAATCTAGAATAGTACTGTTATGAGGCTAAAAGTGCGGACTGATTGGGGAGAACATAAAGGAATGCAGAAGATTAAAATACTGGTGGCGATGCACAAGGCGTATTCACTGCCGGGAGAAAATATTTATGCACCCATTCAGGTGGGCGGGGTCCGGATCCCCGGAATGGAAAATGCTCTGCGTGACGATACCGGGGAGAATATTTCCGCAAAGAACAAGTACTATTGCGAGATGACGGCGCTCTATTGGGCGTGGAAAAATCTGGACGCGGACTGCATCGGGCTGGTCCACTACCGGCGCTACTTTGCCGGAAAGCGGTTCGCGCTCCGCAAGGAAAGCCGGATCGCGAATCGTTCCCAGATCGAAGAGGTACTGGAAAAGGCGCCGGTGATCCTGCCGCAAAAGCGAAATTACTGGATCGAGACGACCTATTCGCAGTATGCCCATGCGCACCATAAAAAAGATATGGATCTTGTACGGTCGATTCTGGAAGAGCATTACCCGGAGTATGTCCGCGCGTTCGACGATGTGATGGAGCGGACGGCAGGGCACCGGTTCAATATGTTCATCATGCGCCGGGATCTGCTGGATCACTACTGTACATGGCTCTTTGATGTTCTGGATCGTGCGGAGCGGCAGATCAACCTGTCGGAGTACGATGAATACAACAAGCGCGTCTTCGGTTTTCTTTCGGAGCGGTTGCTGGATGTGTGGGTCGAGACGAATCATATTTCCTATACCGAAATGCCGGTGGTGTTCATGGAAAGCCAGCATTGGCTGAAAAAGGGCATGGCATTTATTGAGCGCAAGTTTCGGAAAAACTGGACGTAAAAGTAAAAATGACAAAACCAATGGACGAAATAAAAGATCGGGTCGCGGCAGTGGTCGTGACCTATAATCGCGCGGAGATGCTGCGGCAATGTCTGATGTCTCTGCAAAAGCAGACGATGCCCTGTGATATTCTGGTCGTGGACAACGCCAGCACGGACGATACCCAAGCCCTTGTGCAGCGTGCGGCGCAACACGATGCGTCGATCTTCTACCGGAACACGGGCGAGAACCTCGGCGGCGCCGGCGGCTTCAATTTTGGGATGCGCTGGGCGGTAGAAGCGGGCTATGCTTTCGTCTGGGTCATGGACGACGACTGCTTCCCGGAACCGGTGGCTTTGGAGAAGCTTCTGGATGCAGACCGTCTTTTGCAGGGCGAGTATGGCTGGCTGAGCAGTGTGGCGCTTTGGACGGACGGCAGGGAATGCCGCATGAACCGCCCCAAGATCAAGAAGAACTTCTATGACCGCATCGAGCTGCTGCGGGATGGCATTCTGCTGGCGGAACAGGCGACATTTGTCTCGCTGTTCCTGAAAGCGGAAACGATCCGCGCAGTGGGTCTGCCCGTCAAAGAGTTCTTTATCTGGGGTGATGATATCGAATATACCCGGCGCATCACGATACGGGAGAAAATGCCGTGCTATGTGGTGGGCCAGAGCCGCGTCATCCATGCTATGAAAAACAACAACGGAAGCAATCTGGCGGTGGATTCCGTGGAGCGTCTGGGCCGCTATAAACTGGCTTTCCGCAACGAAGCCTATATTTACCGCCGCGAGGGGGCAAAGGGCATCGCCTATTACATTGCCAAGCGCGGGCGGGATTTTTTATGGGTGCTGACCCGCGCAAAAGATCACCGGCTGAAACGGCTTGGCGTGCTCCTGTGCGGCGTGGGGAAGGGACTTGTGTTTTACCCGAAGCAGGAACGGATTTGAAATGGCGGGCTTGCTGAGGAAGTGGAATAGAGTGCATGAGGAAATGAGGAGGATTCATTGATGAAAACACCAAAGGTATCGATTGTTATTCCGATTTATAATGTAGAAAAATATTTGCGGCAATGTTTGGATAGCGTTATCAACCAGACGCTGAAAGACATTGAAGTTATTTGTGTGAATGATGGATCGACAGATGGTTCACTGAGAATTATTCAGGAATATATGCAAATGGATCCACGTGTGAAGGTTATCGATAAGCCGAACAGCGGCTATGGAAACTCGATGAACCGTGGTTTTGATATGGCTTGTGGTGAATATATTGGAATTGTTGAGTCGGATGACTATGCAGATTTAGATATGTTCGAGAAATTGTATAACTGCGCAAAAGTAAACCGTCTGGATGTGGTGAAATCTGGATTTTACTTTTATTATTCAATTCCGGAAGAAAAAAATATTCCAGCGCCCATTGCTTCGCAAGTGATGTGCAGCCGTGTTTTCTGCCCGACAACGGACTTCCGCTCCGCGATGGAACAGGCAGAATTCTTTAATATTAAGCCGTCAATTTGGTCTGCAATTTATCGAAGAGAGTTTATTCGAGAGAATGCAATCCGGTTTCATGAGACGCCCGGAGCGTCTTATCAAGATGCAAGCTTTAATTTTAAAGTATGGTGCTGCGCAAAACGGGCAAAGCTGATGGAAGAGTGTTTCCTTCATTATCGGCAGGATAATGAAACATCATCCATCAACTCACCGGGTAAAGTATATTGCATTGCAGACGAATACGAAGAAATGGAGCGGTTCCTGAAGGAACATCCGGTTCTGAAAGGAAAAATGGAAGGAATACGGCTGCGTCTGAAATATGACAGTTATATCTGGAACTATGAGCGTCTGAGCGAACCGCTGCAACGAGAATTTATTAAGTTTGCTTCCCAAGATTTTAAGAAAGATATGCTGGAAGGCTATTGCGAGAAGAAATACTTTCCGTGGTATAAGTGGAATATGTTGGAAGCGATTATTCGCAATCCGGAGTTATATCATAAATGGCGTTTGGCGGAAAAAGAAGGGGCGCCATTTGATCTGACGGAAGAACTTTATGGGAAAGAGAGCTTTGGCCAAAAACTGCGGCGAAAGTGGAGAGGCGCTATGGATTGCTATCGGGAGCATGGATTCATTTATACGCTGAAAAATCTTTTTGGTAAAGTCAAGAGAAAGGTACTCGGAGTATGAGTGGTGCAGCAAAGGTTTCGATAATTGTCCCAGTTTATAATGTGAAGGAATATTTGCCGAGATGTTTAGAAAGCTGCATACAGCAGACTCTATATGACATTGAAATCATCTGCGTAGACGATGGAAGTACAGATGAGTCTGGAAAGATTTTAGATACATATGAAAAGTTGGATGCACGAATTCATATTATTCACAAGTTAAATGGTGGACTGTCGTCGGCACGTAATGCTGGGTATAATGCGGCAACAGGGAAGTGGATTATGTATCTTGACTCTGACGATTTTCTGGAAGAAAATGCCTGTGAAAGAGTTTGGCTTGAAACATTAGAAGCGGATACAGATATTGTTGTCTTTGGCTCAAGGACGTTTCCGAGTGTTCCAAAGGCAAATGGGTGGTATGAAAGAGTTTTGCATCCATCGACACAGCGGTTTCATACGTTTAAGCCAGAGGTCCTTTTTTCCACGATTGGCTCAACGCCATTTGTTTGGAGACAAGCTTTTTCAAAAAAGCTACTGAGTAGTAATAACATTCGCTTTTATGAGGGTACTCGATTTGGGGAGGATTTGATTTATCAAATGGAAGTATTCCCCATGGCTGAAAATTTCTCCTTTATTGAGGATGAAATTTATAATTATCGCTGGTATCGAGAAGATTCACTAATGGGAAAAATGAAAAATCAACAAGATGATAAGATGCGGCAGCACTTGTTGATAATAGAGGAAATCACTCGTTACTGGCAAGACAAAAAACTTTTAGATGAGTATGCGCCCGAATATCTGGCATGGATGCTGAATTTCATGGTTCCGGATTTGACAAGTCCAAAGTTGAAACAAGCAGACGAACATGCTAGGGCATTGGTGGAGCTTGTCTGTCGGTATGAGCTGGATGAAGTTGTTCCGAAGGAAAAGAGTGAGGTCAAGGCGCTCTGGCGCAAGTTAAAAAAGATGTGCTGAGTTAGATTGAAGGAGAACGGGAATGAACAGTACAATCCAGAACATTGCCTAACGGAATTCGTTATACCATAATTCATTTTTATGAAAAAGTGGAACGCAAACTTCAATTAAGGAGAACCCATGCTGGAAGAAATCGTTAAAAATATAAAAAAGAATTGGTTCATATTTGAAGAATTAGTCAAGAGAGATTTTAAGCAAAAATATAAACGCACAGCCTTGGGTATGGCATGGAGCATTTTGTCACCATTGCTGTCATTGTTGGTAATGTCTGTGGTCTTTTCCCACTTTTTCGGAAGCAACATGGAACATTATACGATTTATCTGTTTTGTGGCAACTTGGTCTTTAACTATTTTCGTGAGTCAACGATGGGCGGTATGAACGCGCTGATGGCAAACGCGGATATTTTTAGTAAGATCAACGTTCCAAAATATCTGTTTGTGATTTCCAAAAATGTTTCTGCTTTAATCAATTTTAGCTTGACACTGTGTATTTTCTTTTTGTTTGTTCTGATAGATGGTGTGATGTTTCACGTATCATTTTTAATGTTACTGTATCCGATTCTTTGCTTGGTTGTATTTAATGTTGGTATTGGCCTCGTGCTTTCGGCTTTATTTGTCTTTTTCCGTGATGTTAGCTATTTGTATGATGTCTTTACAATGCTGCTGACTTATATGTCGGCGATTTTCTATACGGTGGATATTCTTCCGGGTGTCATGCAGAAGCTTTTCCTTTTAAATCCGATCTATTGCTACATTAAGTATTTTCGCGTTATCGTGTTGGAGGGAAATGTCCCGTCTCTTGGTTTCCATTTGCTGTGTGCGTTCTATGCGGCTGCAGCTATGTGCATGGGAATGCTAATCTACAAAAAGAACAACCACAAGTTCCTGTATTATGTGTAAGGAGGGGTACCATGTCGATCATTGAAGCAAAAGGGGTATCCATCCGTTACATGACGGGCGATTTCAAGGACATTGGCCTGAAGGAGTATGTGGTGCGCCGCTTGTCGGGCAAGTACCATGTAAACGAATTCTGGGCCGATAAAAACGTGTCCTTTGCGCTGGAAAAGGGGGACATGCTGGGCATCATCGGCTCCAACGGCGCGGGCAAGAGCACGCTGCTCAAAGCCGTTTCCGGCATTATGGTGCCCACGGAGGGCCACATGGAGATCAACGGCAGCGTGGCTGCGCTGCTGGAACTGGCCAGTGGTTTTGATGGCGAGCTGACTGTCCGCGAGAACACCTACCTGCGCGGCGCGCTTCTGGGTTATACCCGCAGATTCATGGACGAAAAATATGATGAGATCATCGAATTTGCGGAGTTGCAGAATTTTCAGGACCGCCCGTTCAAACAGCTGTCCAGCGGCATGAAGAGCCGCTTGGCCTTCTCCATTGCCTGTCTGGTCAACCCGGACATCCTGATTCTGGACGAGGTGCTGAGCGTGGGCGATGGCGCATTCCGCAAGAAGAGCGGGGATAAGATGAAGTCCATCCTGAAAAGCGGCGTGACCGGCATTCTGGTGTCCCACTCGGTGCCGCAGGTGCGGGAGCTGTGCAACAAGATCCTGTGGCTGGACCACGGCAAGCAGATCGCCTTTACCGACGAAGTGGAGCTGTACTGTGATGCCTATGAGGAATTTCTGAATACCAAAAAGCTGCCCAAGAATGAGCAGGAGGTGCAGAAATTGGCAGCGGATTTCAAGATCCGCACCGAGGCGTCCCGCAAGGAAAAGCTTGCGAAATCGCTGGCGAACGCACAAAAGGAAGCCAAACGCACCGAGATGACGGATGATGTGGTAGCAGCAGCCGTCAACATCCTGCGAGAGTACCGCCCGGAGCTTCTGACCGAGCCGACAGCCGAAAAAGAAGGATTTTAAAACATTTGCCGTCTGTGTGTTTTCACACGGACGGTTTTCTTGTATAATAGGGGAAACTTCTATTTCAGGAGCCAAAGGAGGCCGCTCTATGCTCAAACAATCGCAGCTCGACCTTTGCGGGCGGGTGGATTTTACGCGCGAGGTGCCGCTGCTGGGGCGGGACGAAGGGTTTTCGTTTGCGTGCGCGGGGTGCGGGGACTGCTGCCGGGGGCGGGAGGACATCGTGCTGTCGGGGTTTGACCTGTGGCGGATCGCGGCGCGGCTGCGTCTGCCGCCCCGGACGGTGGCGCGGGCCTTCTGCAAGGCGTCCATCGGGGCAGTGAGCCATTTGCCTGTGCTGCGGCTGGCCCCGGTGCGGGAGGAAGGGAACAACTGCCCCTTCCTGACCCACAGCCGCTGCGCCATCCACGACGCCGAGCCGCTGGTCTGCGCGCTCTACCCGCTGGCGCAGGAGATCACCAAAGAGGGGAGCGTCAGCTACTTTTTGCAGCCGACCTCCTGCGGCGGGCAGGTCATCTCAGCCAAAGTGGGGGACTATCTGGCCCGGTACGACATCCCGGCGCGGGAGGCCACGGATGTGCGCTGGGCGCAGGTGTGCATGGCGCTGGAAGACCGGGTGGAGGCGCTGGAAGCGGTGTTCGAGCCGGTGTTTATCCGGCGGATGCGGCAGAAACTCTGGCAAGCGCTTTATTATCGGTACGACTTCGCCGCGCCCTTTCTGCCTCAGTTGGAAGAAAATCTGCGCGGATTGGACGCAGAACTGGAAAAATTGTCCGCACTGCAAGAGCGAAGGAACGTTCGTTTTCGTAAATCAATCGAAAAAACTGATAAATAAAATTACTTCCATCGATAACTTGGGCTGTTGCCGGATTGTATTCGGGCAGGAAATGTGCTATACTTCACGAGTGTAAAGCGGAACGAGAAAAACCGCTTGTCAAAACGCTTTCCCGCGGCAGCCTGTGGCCGCGAAATGTAAAATTGAGGGAGTAATCATTATGCGTAAAATCACTCGTCGTTCGTTTCTGTCTGCCGCCGCTGTCTGCGGCGCTGCCGCAGCCTTGACCGCTTGCGGCGGCTCTTCCAGCTCTGCCGCAGCTTCTTCCACGGCTTCCTCCGCGGCCTCCGCTGCCGGTTCCGCTGCTGCGGACGGCCAGAGCTATACCGTCGGCATCTGCCAGTTGGTCGAGCATGCGGCGCTGGACGCTGCTACACAGGGCTTTGAGGACGCCCTGACTGAGGCGTTCGGCGACAACGTGAAGTTCGACTTCCAGAACGCACAGAACGATTCCGCGACCTGCGCCACCATCGCCAACGGCTTTGTTTCCGCCGGTGTGGATCTGATCATGGCCAACGCCACCCCCGCCCTGCAGGCGGCACAGGCAGCCACCAACAGCATCCCCATTCTGGGCACCTCCGTCACCGAGTACGGCGTGGCGCTGGGCCTGACCGACTTCGACGGCACCGTGGGCGGCAATGTCTCCGGCACCTCCGATCTGGCTCCGCTGGACCAGCAGGCTGAGATGATCACCGAGTGGCTGCCCGACGTTAAGAAGGTCGGTCTGCTCTACTGCTCCGCTGAGGCCAACAGCCAGTATCAGGTGGATGAGGTCCAAAAGTATCTGGAAGCTGCCGGTGTGACCGCCACCCAGTACGCCTTCTCCGACTCCAATGACCTCGCTTCCGTCTGCCAGAAGGCGGCCGACGAGAACGACGCCGTCTATCTTCCCACCGACAACACCGTTGCCGCCAACACCGGCATCGTGGACGGCATCTGCCGCCCGGCCAAGAAGCCCGTCTTCGCGGGTGAGGAGGGCATCTGCGCGGGCTGCGGCGTGGCGACCCTGTCCATCAGCTACTACGATCTGGGCCACACCACCGGCGAGATGGCAGCTAAGATCCTGACCGGCGAGGCCGATATTTCCACCATGCCCATCGAGTACACCAGCGTGACCAAGAAGTACAACAAGACCATCTGCGATGATCTGGGCGTGACCGTGCCGGAAGGCTACGAGGCCATCGAGGGCTGAATTCCTCGGATAAACACCTGAAATATAGCGGAGGAGGGCGATTTTTGGCTCTTCTCCGCTTTGGTGTCCTAAAAAAGTGTATCGTTTGGAGGTTTTATTTTGGAACTGCTTGCTAGACTTGCCAATCTGCCCGGTGCGCTGCCCGGTGCCTGTGCGCAGGGCCTCATCTGGGGCATCATGGCCATTGGCGTGTATCTGACCTACCGCATCCTTGACGTGGCAGACCTGACCGTGGACGGCTCCTTCGGCACCGGCGGCGCGGTCTGCGTCATGTGTCTGCTCTCCGGCATGAACGTCTGGGCGGCGCTCTTCATCGCGCTGCTGGCCGGCCTTGCCACCGGCCTTGTCACCGGTCTGCTCCACACCTTTATGGGTATCCCGGCCATCCTTGCCGGTATCCTGACCCAGTTGGCCCTTTACTCTATCAACCTGAAGATCATGGGCAAGGCAAACCAGTCCATCAATGTGGACAAGTACGATCTGCTCATCTCCCTGCGCTGGGTCAAGGAGTTCGCCCTGCACAACCCCATCATCATGGTCATCATCGTCACGGCTGTGCTGATCGGTGTGCTGTACTGGTTCTTTGGCACGGAGCTGGGCTGTGGCATCCGCGCCACCGGCTCCAATCCCGCCATGTCCCGCGCACAGGGCATCAACACCAACCTCAACGTGGTGCTGGGTCTGGCCGTGTCCAACGGTCTGGTGGCCCTGTCCGGTGCGCTGCTGAGCCAGTATCAGGGCTTTGCGGATGTCAGCATGGGCCGCGGCGCCATCGTCATCGGTCTGGCCGCTGTCATCATCGGCGAGGCCGTATTCGGCCGCATCTTCCACAACTTCGCCCTCAAGCTCGTTTCCGTTTCGCTGGGCGCGATCATCTACTACATCGTCATCCAGCTGGTGCTGACCCTCGGCTTTGACGCAAATCTCCTCAAGCTGCTCAGTGCTTCGGTCGTGGCCGTGTTCCTCGCGGTGCCGTATTGGAAGGGCAAGTATTTTGCCAAGCCCACCGCCAAGAAGAAGGAGGGTGCAAAAAATGCTTGAGATCCAGAACGTATCCAAGACCTTCAACGCCGGTACCGTCAACGAGAAGACCGCGCTGAACGGCCTGAACCTGAAGCTGAACGAGGGGGACTTCGTCACCGTCATTGGCGGCAACGGCGCGGGTAAGTCCACCATGCTGAACGCGGTGGCCGGTGTCTGGCCCGTGGACGAGGGCAAGATTCTCATTGACGGCATCGATGTGACCAAGCTGAGTGAGCACCAGCGTGCTGCCTACATCGGCCGCGTCTTCCAAGACCCCATGACCGGCACCGCCGCCACCATGCAGATTGAGGAGAACCTTGCGCTGGCGGCCCGCCGCGGCAAGCGGCGCGGGCTGCGCATCGGCATCACCAAGGCGGAGCGGGAGCGCTACCGCGAGCTGCTCAAGAGCCTCGACCTTGGCTTGGAGGACCGCCTTACCGCCCGCGTGGGTCTGCTTTCCGGCGGCCAGCGTCAGGCTCTGACCCTGCTGATGGCCACCATGAACAAGCCCAAGCTCCTGCTGCTGGACGAGCACACCGCCGCGCTGGACCCCAAGACCGCGCTTAAGGTGCTGACCCTTTCGGCCAAGATCGTGGAAGAAAACCATCTGACCACCATGATGATCACCCACAATATGAAGGATGCCATCAAGTACGGCAACCGCCTCATCATGATGTACGAGGGCCACATCATCTACGACGTCTCCGGCGAGGAGAAGAAGAAGCTGCAGGTCTCCGACCTGCTGGCCAAGTTCCAGATCGCCAGCGGCGGCGAGTTCGCCAACGACCGGATGATCCTGTCTTAATGGAATCATAACGCAAAGGGGCTGTTGCACAACTCCTTCCGTCATCGCTGACGCGATGCCACCTCCCTCTGAGAGGGAGGCTTTCACAGCTAACCGTTACGCCAAGGCTCCCTCCGAGAGGGAGCTGGCACGGCGAAGCCGTGACTGAGGGAGTTATTTGCAACAGCCCTTTTTCTGCGCCCGGATTGCAATCGCAAGGGAAAACGTGTACAATAAGGGTAGATTTCAAGAACTCCATGAAAGGAGGAGACCGGATGAGCCGCGAGATCGTAAACAGTGTGCTTCTGTTATGGGGCAGTCTGTTCTGTGCGGTGTCGAGTCTGTATTTCTGGATCACAAAATATTATCGGACGGTGAAGCGTGACTGGATCTACCGGATGCAGGTCTCGACATCGGTTCTGCTGTTCTGCGATGCGATGACGAACCTGTTCCGGGGCAGACCGGACCTGCTGGGGTTCTGGATGGTCCGCATCAGCAATTTTCTCAACTTTTTTCTCGTGGAACTGACGCTGCTGTTTTTTCACTACTACATCTGTGCAATGCTCCTGACGCCGGAAGAAAACGCAGCCCTCAAGCGGGTGAAGGTGGTGCGGGCCCTTTGCTGTGTGGGCCTTGCAATGGTGGTCGTATCGCAGTTCACCGGGTTGTATTATACGTTCGATGCGTCCAATGTCTACCACCGCAGCGCAGGGTATCCCATTTCCATGATCGTTCCGGTGGTGGCCATGGCGCTGGACGGCAGTCTGCTGCTGCAATACAGGGCACGCATCAGCCGCGGCATGTTTCTGGCAACGGGGTCTTATCTGGTGCTGCCGCTGCTGGCGATCTCGATCCAGATCGTACACTACGGTCTGGCGCTGGTCGATCTGGCCATCGGCGTTGCGATGGTCCTGATGTTTCTGGTCTCCATCAAGGAGCAGAACGAGGCGATGCTCCGGCTGGAAACGAGCCGAGCCCAGATCGCCGAAAAGCTGGAGATCGCCACGGTGCTGAACCGCTGCGTGGAGAAGCTTTCCACCGGCGGGCGGGACCTCGACAAGGCCACCAACGAGCTGCTGGGGGTCATCAGCGATTACTTTGCCGCCGACCGCAGCTATATCTTCGAACTGGACCGGGAGCGGAACGTCATCGTCAACACCCACGAGGCGGTGCGGGAGGGCGTGAGCGAGGAAAAGGACAATCTGCAGGAAGTCCCGCTGGAAGCAGTGGCCGAGTGGATCGAAGCGTTTGAGCGGGAGGGCGTCTACTTCCTGCCCGACCTCGAACAGAAAAAGGGCCAGCTCATCTATGACGTGCTGGCACCCCAGAACATTCATTCGCTGCTGGCGGTGCCGCTGCTGCGAGACCATGTCGTGACCGGTTTTCTGGGGGTAGACAACCCCAAGGAGCATGTGGGAGACGCCACGCTGCTGTCCTCCATCCAGTTCTTCGTGACCAACAGTCTGGAGCAGAAAAAGACGCAGGAGCGGCTGTATAAGTTCTGTTATATCGATATGCTGACGGGCCTTTCCAACCGCAACCGCTACATGGAGAACCTGAGCGGCTGGGAGAAAGGGACGCTGAGGGAGATCGGCGGCATTTACATGGACCTGAACGGTCTCAAGCACTGCAACGACCGCTTCGGCCACGAGGCCGGGGATGCCCTCATCCGCCGCACCGCCGACGCCCTGAACGAAGTCTTCCCCGGCGAAGGATACCGCATCGGCGGCGATGAGTTCGTGGTGCTGCGCTGCCCCATCGGGCAGGAGGACTTTGCCGACAAGGTGCACCAGCTCCGGGAAGCCCTTGTCCGCCACGGCGTCGATGCCGCCATCGGCTCGTTCTGGCAGCCGCTGGTCGAAGATCTGCCTGCCTTCCTCCGCGAAGCCGACGACCGGATGTACAGGGAAAAGGAACGCCAGAAGCGCTCTGCGCGGCCTTCCGTTTAGGCAAATCGTTCGGAATCCAATAAGATACAATAAGCAGCGCCCGCCGGGAGATCTCCATGCGGGCGCTGCTTTTTTCTTAGAACCGTTATTTTCTTGCCTCACATTGCGGCATAAAAAAGCCGGGAGCCGACGCGCAATGGTCGGTTCCCGGCAGACGGAAGCGCGGGGGCGAAACTCAGCGTTTGATATCGTAGTTCATATTCATCAGGTTGCGGATGGAGCTCACATCGTCGGTGATGTTGGCATCGCCGTGGATGGTGTGCTTGATGGCGCTGCTGGCCACGGCGAAGTTGATCATATCCATGGCCTTGTAATCGTGGAGCATGGCGTAGATCAGGCCGCTGGCAAAAGCGTCGCCGCCGCCCACGCGGTCGAGGATGTTAAAGGTGAACAGCTTGCTCTCGAAGGTGTGGCCTTCGTACCACATAAAGGCCTTCAGGCTGTTTTCGCTGCCGCTGTGGGCGTAGCGCACATGGCGGGCGATGCACTTCAGGTTGGGATAGCGCTCAATGAAGTGCTGGAAAATCTCATCCTGCTGCTCGTAGCTGGGCTGCAGGGGCACGCCGTCCTTCCAGTCGCCCTTGGAGTGGTCGGTTTCGTCCTTCCACAGGTGGTAAGGCTCGATGCCCAGCAGCACATCCACGTAGGGGAGGCACTCGGTGCAGAAGTCGCGGGCTTCCTCCCAAGTCCAGAGCGTCGAGCGGAAGTTGCCGTCGAAGCTGACGGTCAGGCCCTTCTTCTTGGCGGTCTTGAGCATGTCGATGATGAGGCCGCGGCAGTTGGGGGCCAGCGCCGGGGTGATGCCGCTCAGGTGCAGCCAGTCGAAGCCGTCCAGCAGAGCGTCGAGATCCACCTGCGAGAAATCGTACTCGGTGATGACGCTGTGCTTGCGGTCATAGATGACCTTGGAGGCACGGATGCCATAGCCGGTCTCCAGATAGTAGGTGCCAAGGCGGTTCGAGGGGGTCTCGTCCGGCTCGGTCAGAATCATGGGGGTGCAGTGGACATCGTTGGAGCGCAGCCAGCGCACGGCGCTTTTGCCCAAGCTGTTGTTGGGCACTACGCTGAAGAAGGTGCTGTCCACGCCAAGGTTTGCCAGAGCCAAAGCGATATTGGCCTCGCTGCCGCCGTAGCTGGCCTCGAAGCTGGATGCCATGCGGATCTTCTCGTAGTTCGGCGGGGTCAGGCGCAGCATGATCTCACCGCAGGTGATGAACTTCTGGCCGTTGGCCTCGCTGCCAAGGATCGGATTGTAGTGTTCCATAACGCTCCTCCTAAAAAGTCGTTGCTTTATACCGTAACGATGTGAGAACACATTGTTGTATCCATTATACCGCACCCCGAAGCAGATAGCAAGCAAATGCCGCGGATGAAAAGAGAAAATAAGCGGGGATTTTTGTGGAGGGTGACGAAAAAAGCTTTACGTGAAAATGGGGTCTATTTGGGAGCGAATGTCTTCCGATAGATCATCGCTTCGATAGCCGTGATAGATATTGTTCTGCGTGCAATTGAATGTATAATATTTTCCGTTTCGCTTTCCATAGAAGCGCTGCCCAATAGGTACGGAGCGGTTTAAAAGATCTTGCGCTTCATCATCGGTAAGATCCATGGGACTGGCGACCTTACCTTTTCCATAAGGGTTAAAGCGGGAGGACTTATGTTTTCCACTGTTGGCCTGATAAATACGACGACCTAAGGCAATCTCATAGTCCTGAAGGTGCTGAACGGTTGCAATGTTTTTCAGGGTACAATCCATGCCTCTGCGCGTTCCGGTCAAAACTGGAGCGATAAAGTGATCGTGTGATAAGAGGCTGGCGACAAAACCACCATTTTCAGCAGCGTAGGCACAAATGGAAGAAGTGTTTCCATCAAAAAGAAAAGGGAAATCCGAAAAATCAGCTGTAGCAGAGTTTGAAAGAATCGTACTGAGCAAAATCCTTTCATTGGGGTCCGGAATCAAAGCAAGCAGCTTGCGAAGCGGAAAACCCTTCACAAGTTCAAATCCCGTATCCTTGCGTGGTGCGGTGATAAAAGGAGATTCCTCCAAGTTGGAGTAGGTTCTATTTTTGGCGGCTTTTTTGATTTGAAAGCAGATCGTTGCGTACCGATGCAGTGCTTCCAAAGCATCATGAAAATTTTCAAAGGAATAAAAAAATGAAAGATCGTTTATCCCAATACGCATTTTTCGTCCTTGCTCTTATAATAAGTCCAATAAAGCGTTTTCCCACTCATCAAAAAATCCAGCAGGCCACTCGCTGATCTGCCCGGATGGGAACATTTTCGGGAAAACAACGGTATGTGCGTAATCATTGTTCTGACTCTGTGAAAAGTACGCGATCGAGACATTACTGCTTTCAATGTGCTTTTGCTTTACGGCGACGCGGAGACCATTCAAAATGTGATCGCTATGAGTTTCAACGATCACCTGAATCCCGCTGGCAGCAACACGCGCAAGAAGTTCACCGAGCATCCGTTGACCGCGCGGATGAATATGCGCTTCTGGATTTTCGATCAGAATCAGGTCACCGGGTCTAGATGAGAGAAGTGAAATCAAAACGGGGAGCACGTAAGTGATTCCGAAGCCGACATTGACGCTTTTGTAGGTACCGGAGCGATCATTGCCTTCGCGATAATCATAAGTCAAATCGACACTGCGCCGCAAACTGTCAACAACGACACGGGGAGAGACGCCGGGAGAGATCTCATTACACCAAAGTTGAAGCTGGTCAATCAATGAATTGCTTCGGGCACCGGGTTGAGAAGAACGAATTGCCTTAGTGCAAAGAATAGGATCACCAGAGTGCTCTGCAAGATATTGCAAAGAAAACTCACCATTTACACCGAATTCGTGATTTTCCAACTGCATGGGGTCATCAATGGTGTGATAATCTGGCTGTGGCTCGATTCGAGCAGAAGAAAGATAAAGAAAACGGTTCCCGAAAAGTACAGAGTCTTGTGGGGCAAGAGCCGGATCAAGGGGATCCTTTAACGGCAAAACGGCGCTTTCTGCGTTGTACGCAAAGGAATAGGAGTGGGAAATTCCGTTTTCCCAAAAGGCCAGAGTAATTTCATCGGAAGCGGCTTTTTCGTAAAGAACATCCTGCCCATTGCCAAGCTTGATGTATCGACCGTTCAATTTTAGAGACTTAATGGTTTCGCCTTCGGCGGATTGGCGAAGCAAAAGAAGGCTTTGCAAAACGGTAGATTTTCCCATGCCATTGAGACCGGTCAGAATGGAAATCGAGCCCAGAGGAATTTCCTGAGATTTAAAACATTTGAAGTTTTCGAGCTTTATTCGTTCGAGCATATAAATGCCTCCAGAAATTCTTGTGTCATGTTAATGCGGCGACGTACAGCAGAGCTATCGCCGCCGCGCAAAGCGTTGCGGTATTCGTCTTTTTGCAGAAGGTCATGAAAGCATTTCAAAAAATCCGAAGAATGTGCGCGAAGAATACTTTCTTTTTCTGCGGACAGACGAGAAAAACAAACCGAACATACTTCAAACAGCGCTTTGTTGAGACGCCCGCGCCGCCAATCCTTGTTTTGCGTCCGAAAAGCATACTTTCCAAACAGAAAAGCGCATAGATCCATCGTATGGCAAAAATCAGAGCGAATTTGATCGAGTCTTCCGGGGGAACATTTTTTCAGTTCTTTTAGTGCATAGCTTAAAAAGCTGTCAATATTGCCATTGTAACATTTTTCGTAGTCGAACAGAGTAAAAGCAAGATATCGATTGATGTACTCCCGGTCGGTCATACGATCTGTTTCAACAGCGTTCTGCGTTGCATTCAGGAACGATTCGGATTTTGCAAGTTCCTCCGTCAATTTCGTTCCGTCACCCTCATAAAGCGCTTGTCGGATTTCTTGCTCCGAAAGCGTAAGGCCGCCGGTATTGATGCGTTGGAAGATATTGCGGACGATTTCATCCGGCGTCCCGCGTTCGACCAAGTATAACACCAACTGAGATTCTTTGATGCGGCGAATATACTGCCGTGGGAGTTCTGAGAATGTCTTTCCGTTAAATTGCGTCAAATATTGAAGCCCCTCTAATCTGTAAGGCGGAGTTTTAGAAGGGTCGTTATCCTTTTCGGAAGGCATCAGATAATTCTGGAATGCAGTAAGACGCTGAAGGCCATCAATGACTACCCATGAGCTTTCATCGGCTGCATCGAAATAGAATGCAGGAAGGGGGATCTTTAGCATCAGAGACTCGATCAGACGACTCTGCTGCTGCATGGACCATAAATTGCCCTGCCTTTGAAAAAGCGGCTTCAAGTCGATTTCATTATAATTCAGACGATCCAAAATGGCGTCGACATTAACGGATCTGGTTTGGATATGCACATCTGCAGGAATAAAGGTGGGTGCACTAGAGGGGTCATCAGGATAATCCTCACTGGTTTCAAAAGAAGTGATTTGAACTCCCTTTGCGCGCAGGTCATTTGAAGCTTGTTCGAATTCTTCAACGGTCAAGTGATTGTCCTTATCTTGCAAAATATCAAAAGCAATCTGTTGGCTGACAATATGATTGCTTTCTTGCGCGATCTTGACAATTTGAGATATACGATCTTGATACACGCTGTCTATCACAGTGCACGCCCTCCATTTAAAGTAAAAACAATTTACTTTATTATAACATGCGTCGGTTAAAACACAAGAAAAATCCAATCAAATCCCCGTCAAATCAAAGCTTGGCGTATACTCTTCCTTAGCGCTGCTCTTCTGCTGCATATAGCCGTCGGTCAGGCCGAGGTCCATGGCGTAGTTGACCACCCGGCGGTACTCGTAGGTGGTGATGCGGCGGCCGATGCCGTGGTCGGCGGCTTTGTAGAAGGGGGTGTACTGGCTCATGACGCTGGGCAGGAAGCAGCCGGGGTCCGCGCGGTTCCATGCGGCCATCTGGTCGAGGACGGCGAAGCTGTCGTCCACATGGCCGGGCAGGGCGAGGTGGCGCAGGATGACGCCCTTTTGCAGGATGCCGTCTGCGTCGAAGACCGGATGGCCGGTCTGGGCCATCATGGCCTCAATGCCCGCTTTCGCCGCCGCGAAATAGTCCGGTGCAGCGGAAAGCTCCGCCGAGAGGGAAGAGGAAACATATTTCAGGTCGGCCAGCCAGATATCGATGTACCCCCGCCAGCGCTCGATGCTGTCCAGCGTTTCGTAGCCGCCGGTGTTGCAGACGATGGGCAGGTGCAGCCCCTTGGCGCGGGCTTCGTCCAGCGCCGCGAGGATCCACGGCTGCCACTGGCCGGGGGTGACAAGGTTGATGTTGTGGGCCCCCTGCGCCTGAAGGTCGAGGAAGATCTGGGCCAGATGCTCCACCGTGATCTCTTTGCCCAGCCCCTCGGCGCTGATGGGGTAGTTCTGGCAGAAGCAGCACTTCAGGGTGCAGCCGGAGAAAAACACCGTGCCGCTGCCCCGTGTGCCGCTGATGCAGGGTTCCTCCCAGAAGTGGAGGGCGGCGCGGGCGGCCTTTAAGGTGCCGCCGGCCCCGCAGAAGCCGACCCGCCCGGAAGCGCGGTCGGCATGGCACTGCCGGGGGCAGAGCGTACAGTTTTTGGGGGCGAAGGGGAAGGTTTTCGGCATACTATCCAAGTCCTTTGCAAAAGTTTCGAACAAATTGCTCGCTTCTATTATACCATTTTCGGGCGCAGTTGTGGTATACTATGGGTGAATATTGCATATCGTGAAAGAATACTGCATAATTTTTGGGAGGAAGCCATGCGTACCGAAAACGAAGAGATCCGGGATCATCTGAAATATCTGTCTCTGCTGGCGCGGGACTACCCGTCCCAAGCGGCGGCGGCCAGCGAGATCATCAGCACACAGGCGCTGCTCAAGCTGCCCAAGGGCACCGAGCACTTCATGAGCGACCTGCACGGCGAAAACGAAGCCTTCGTCCACATCCTGAACTCGGCCTCCGGCGTCATCCGGGAAAAGGTCGATATCGTGCTGGGGGACACCATCCCGGTAGAAGCCCGTGCGGAGCTGGCCACCCTCATCTACTACCCCAACGAGAAGCTGCCTCAGCTCAAGGCCCGCTGCGCCGACGAGGATGAGCTGGAACAGTGGTACACCACGACCCTGCTGCGGCTCATCGACATCTGCCGCTTGGTCTCCTCGAAGCACACCCGTGAGCATGTGCGGAAGTGTCTGCCCGTCAGCTGCGGCTACATTCTGGACGAGCTGCTCCATGCCCACTTCGAGGACCACGACAAAGACCTGTATTACGGCCAGATCGTCGGCAGCATCATCGAGAATGGCCGGGCCGATAAATTCATCGTCCGCTTGTGCGAGCTGATCAAGCGGCTGGCTGTGGATAAATTACATATCGTCGGTGATCTGTTTGATCGCGGCCCCCGCCCCGATATCATTCTGGACCTGCTCATGCGCCACCACAACGTCGATATCCAGTGGGGCAACCACGATGTCGTCTGGATGGGCGCTGCGGCGGGCAGCCCCATCTGCATCTGCACCGTGCTGAAAACGACGCTGGCCTACCACAACCACGGGATGCTGGAAGACTGCTATGGCATCAACCTCCGTCACCTGCAGCGGATGGCCGAGCAGTTCTATGGCAACGACGACCTGACCCTCTGGATGCCCCACACCGACGCGGCCCGCGGCCCCTACACCCCCGGTATGCTCCACCGCTGCGCCGTCATGCACAAGGCCGTCACCATCCTGATGCTCAAGATGGAGTGCCGCGTCATCGACCGCAACCCCGATTTCAAGATGCAGGGGCGGGATTTCCTCCGCCGCATCGACTGGGAAAAGGGGACCGTCACCGTGGGCGGCAAGGAGTACCCCCTGCGGGATACCAGCTTCCCCACTGTGGACCCCGCCGACCCCGCCAAGCTCAACCCCGACGAGCAAGTGGTGCTGGACAAGCTCGTGCAGTCCTTCCGCCAGAGCGAGAAATTACAGCAGCACATTGAATTTTTGTACGCTAAGGGCAGTGTCTACCACATTGAAAACGGCAACCTGCTTTACCACGGCGTCGTGCCCATGACCAAAAACGGCAGCTTCGCCGTGGAGCGGTTCGAGGGCCACAGCTATTCCGGCCGTGCCCTGATGGATTACTGCGATGAGCGTGCCCGCCGGGGCTACTTTGCGCCGGAGGGCTCCGCCGCCCGCCAGAGCGGACAGGATTTCCTGTGGTATCTGTGGTGCGGCAAGCTGTCGCCGCTGTTCGGCCGCAGCGCCATGACCACCTTTGAGCGCATTTACATCGCTGACCCCGCCACCTATGAGGAAATTAAGGACCCCTATTATACATGGTATAACGAGGAGGCCGCCTGCCGCCGCATCTTGGCCGAGTTCGGTCTGCCCGGCACGAACCACATCGTCAACGGTCATGTTCCCGTCCGCGAAAAGAGCGGCGAGAGCCCCATCAAGGGCGGGGGACGGCTCGTGGTCATCGACGGCGGCTTCTGCCGCGCTTACCACGACAAGACCGGCATCGCGGGGTATACGCTGGTCTACTCCAGCCGCACCATGTCCCTGCGCACCCATCAGCCCTTCGAGAGCGCCGAAAAGGCTGTGAACGAGAACATCGATATCATTTCCCAGAAAAACATTCTGGAGACCGAGAACCACCGCATCCTCGTGGAGGAGACCGACGAGGGCGAGGTGCTGCGGGAGCGCGTGCATGACCTGAAACAGCTCGTCAAAGCCTATCAGCTGGGCTGGATCAAGGAGACCCACTGCGAAGACTGCATCTGGTAAGGGCGGTTTGTATCGTGCGGTCTGCTGAAGTTTCTGGCAGATTTTTGAAAAAACGAACAAATTCACAGAATATCTTCATTTTTTCTGGGCAAAACAGAAAATAATCCCTGCTGTGCAAATGGGTCTTTGCTTTTTGGCCGAAGTTGTGTATAATAAGATAGCATATCATGAGGGCTCTTGCCCTTTTGGTACGCATCGGATATAACGAGTGAAGAGAAACGGAACCCTTTGGGGGCGGTCACACGCAGCCCCACGACAAGGAGATCATAAAATTGGAAAAGTTTGTTATTACGGGCGGTAAGCCCCTGCACGGCGCGGTCACCATCTCTGGCGCAAAAAATGCGGCTGTGGGCATCCTGCCGGCCACCATTCTGGCCGGTGACGTCTGCGTCATTGAGAATCTGCCCGATATCAGCGATGTGGCGGTGAGCCTGAAGATCCTGAGCGTCCTTGGCGCCCAGATCCGGATGCTGAACCGGAACACCTACGAGATCGACACCACCCACCTCACCAGCACCAATGTGCCGGACGATCTGTCCCGCCAGATGCGCGCCAGCTACTACTTCCTCGGCGCGCTGCTGTCCCGCTTTGGCAAGGCGCAGGTGGCCATGCCCGGCGGCTGTAACCTTGGCCCCCGCCCCATCGACCAGCACCTCAAGGCCTTCAGCGCCCTCGGCGCGGAGGACAGCGTGGACTACGGCATGATCACGGTCCGCGCCAAGGAGGGCCTGACCGGCGCTCATATCTTCTTCGATAAGGTCAGCGTCGGCGCGACCATGAACGGGATGCTTTCCGCCGTTATGGCGGAGGGCCAGACCATCCTTGAGAACTGTGCCAAGGAGCCTCATGTCGTCGATCTGGCAAACTTCCTGAATATGTGCGGCGCGGATGTGCGCGGCGCGGGCACCGATGTCATCAAGGTGCGCGGCGTTGAGCGGATGCACGGCTGCACCTACAGCATCATCCCGGATCAGATCGAGGCGGGCAGCTATATGGTGGCTGCCGCTGCCACCGGAGGCGATGTCCTCATCGAAAACGTCACCCCGAAACATCTGGAACCCATCACCGCAAAGCTCCGCCGTGCGGGTGTCGAGGTGGAGGAGTTTGATGACTCCGTCCGCGTCCGCCGCACCGGCGATATCCTGCCCCTGAAGATCAACACCATGCCCCACCCCGGCTTCCCGACTGACATGCAGCCCCTGATGGGCGTGCTGCTCAGCGTGGCCAAGGGCACCTCTACCATCACGGAGAGCGTCTGGGACAACCGCTTCCGCTATGTGGACGAGCTGCGCAAGATGGGTGCGAACGTTCAGGTGGACGGTCAGGTGGCCGTTTTCGAGGGCGTGGAGAAGCTCACTCCGGCCCCCCTCCGCGCTTCCGACCTGCGTGCCGGGGCGGCCATGGTCGTCGCGGCCCTGATGGCCGACGGCACCAGCGAGATCGAGGAGATCGGCCACATCGAGCGCGGCTACGAGAACATCGTGGAGAAGCTGCGCGGCCTTGGTGCCGACATCTGCAAGGTGGATCGTGCACCCGCCGCGCTGGAATCGGCGATGTAACAAATAAATCATGCAGCCTACTGCGGTCCCGCAGTGGGCTGCTTTTATGAGGAGATCAATGTCTGAATTCATCTCATTATACTCCGGTTCCTCCGGCAATAGCAGCGTGGTGCGCTGCGGGGAGCGGTATCTCATCATCGACATGGGGAAAGGCGTGCGCACTACGAGTGCGGCCCTCAAGGCACTGGACCTGAACATCTCGGACTGCGCGGGCATCCTCGTCACCCACGAGCACAGCGACCACGTCAAGGGGCTGTCCACCTTCCTCAAGAAGAATCCGCTGCCGGTCTACGGCGCGGCGGCGACGCTGGATTTTCTGGACGCCAACGGCATCGTGCCCGTCTCCTGCGAGCTGCGCAGCCTTTCCGGAGGGGAAGAGGACATCGGCGATTTCGGCGTTACGGCCTTTCCCACCAGCCACGATGTACCCTGCGTGGGCTACCGCATCCACACCCCGGACGACAAGACCATGACCATCGCCACCGACCTTGGCGTGCTGACGCCGCCGGTGCACGAGGCGCTGTCCGGCTGTGACCTCGTTGCACTGGAAAGCAACTATGACCTTCACATGCTCCGCAGTGGCCCGTATCCCTACTACTTACGCTCCCGCATCGAGTCCCAGCGGGGCCACCTCTCCAACGACGAGTGCTCGGCGAAGCTGCTGGAACTCATCCAAGAGGGCTGCGAAAAGTTCGCGCTCTGCCACCTCTCGCAGGAGAACAACACTCCCCAGTTGGCATTGCAGACCGTTTTCGGCACCCTCGGCGCCGCCGGTGTCGTGCCCGATAAGGACTGCATCGTTCAAACCCAGCGCCGAAATGAGATCAGCCCGGCGCTGGCATTTTAAGGCTCCGGGCGGCTGTCCGCACCGGGTCCTTTGACGAAGTTCGAATCCTTCCTGCAGACCATCTTTGGATGGTCTGCTTTTTTATGCGTTTCTCTCTGTTTTCTTGTGCAAAACTGCTACATTTCCACAGGTTAGATGAAACGGGAAGGCTTGAAATCAACGAAATAAGGTATCATTACAAAAACAAAAAAATTCAAATGCCAAAAAATCCTATAAACCTATTGACATTCTAGGAAAATGGGTATATCATACGGCCAACGGGAAACGAGCCGGGGAAAAGGGAGAGCGCACAAACCGAGGCAAAAACCTGCTGCTCCGGCCCGGCGGACCGGAAATTCTGACAAAAGGAGGGGACGGCAATGGACTGGAACGTGATCGCGCAGTATCTGCCGCAGTACGAAAAGGCCGCGTGGCTCACGCTGCGGCTGGGCGTCATTGGCATTTTATGGTCCATCGGCATCGGCCTTGTCTGTGCCGTGCTCCAATACGATAAAGTTCCGATGCTTCGCCGGATCGTAGGAGCTTACATCCAGCTCAGCCGGAACACGCCGCTTCTGGTGCAGCTGTTCTTCATTTACTATGGTCTGCCGAAAGTCGGCATCAAGACCAACGCCGAGATCTGCGGCATCGCGGGTCTGGCATTTCTGGGCGGCAGCTACATGGCGGAGGCGTTCCGCAGCGGCTTGGAGGCCATTGAACCCATCCAGACCGAAAGCGCCTACAGCCTTGGCATGAGCCGTCTGCAGACGCTGCGCTACGTCATCCTGCCGCAGGCGGTGTCCACCAGTATGCCGGCCTTCATGGCAAACGTCATCTTCCTGCTCAAAGAGACCAGTGTTTTCAGCGCGGTCAGCCTGATGGACCTGATGTTCACGGCGAAGGATCTCATCGGCCTGTACTACAAGACGCCGGAGTGTCTGTTCCTGCTGGTGGTGTTTTACCTCATCATCCTGCTGCCGGTGTCGCTGCTGGGCAGTTGGCTGGAAAGGAGGGTGCGCTATGCCGGATTTGGGTCTTGAAGTCCTGTTCAAGGGCAAAAACATGCTCCGCCTGTTGGGCGGCCTCGGCGTGGCGCTCCGGATCAGCGCCATCTCCGTTCTCATCAGCTTGCCGCTGGGCATCCTGCTGGGCGTGCTGATGACCTTCAAAAATCCCATCCTGAAAGCCATCCTCCGGGTTTATCTGGAGATCATCCGGATCATGCCGCAGATGGTGCTGCTCTTCCTCGTCTACTTCGGTACGACCCGCGCCTTCGGGTGGGACCTGCCCGGCGAGACGGCCTCCATCATCGTCTTTGTGCTGTGGGGTACGGCGGAGATGAGCGACCTTGTGCGTGGAGCGCTGATCGCCATCCCGAAGCACCAGTACGAGAGCAGCGAAGCGCTGGGCATGAGCCGGGCGCAGACTTATTGGTACATCATCATCCCGCAGACGGTGCGGCGGCTGATCCCGCTGTCCATCAACCTCATCACCCGCATGATCAAGACCACCAGCCTTGTGCTGATGATCGGTGTGGTGGAGGTGCTGAAAGTCTCCCAGCAGATCATCGAGGCCAACCGCATGGCCAGCCCCAACGCGGCCTTTGGCATCTATCTGACCGTCTTTATGCTTTACTTCCTCGCGTGCTGGCCCATCAACTTGCTTGCGAGCTGCCTCGAAAAGAAATGGAAGTGACCGGAAATGGCAGAACCGATTTTGACCGTAGACCATCTGGTGAAAAGCTATGATGGTCATACCAACATCCTTGAAAATGTCAGCTTCGCCGTCAAACCCGGCGAGGTCATCGTGGTGGTCGGACCTTCCGGCTGCGGAAAAAGCACGCTGCTGCGCTGTCTGAACGGCTTGGAGCCGGTGCAGAGCGGCCGGGTGCAGTTGGGCGGCGAGACCGTCGCCTACGGCGGCAAGAACCTACAGGCCCTGCGCCAGCGCATCGGCATGGTGTTCCAGAGCTACGAGCTCTTCCCGCACCTGACCGTGCTGGACAACATCCTGTTGGCCCCGACCAAGGTGCAGAAGCGCCCTAAGGCCGAGGTACAGAAGGAGGCCGAAGCCCTGCTGGATCGGGTGGGCCTTCTGCAAAAGGCCAAGAGCTACCCGCGGGAGCTTTCCGGCGGCCAGAAGCAGCGCGTCGCCATTGTGCGGGCACTGTGTATGCACCCGGAGATCCTGCTCTTTGACGAAGTGACCGCCGCCCTCGACCCCGAAATGGTCCGGGAGGTGCTGGACGTCATGCTGGACTTGGCGCGGGAAGGGAAGACGATGATCATCGTCACCCACGAGATGCAGTTTGCCCGTGCCGTGGCGAACCGGGTGCTGTTCCTTGACGGCGGGCGGATCGTAGAAGAGGCTGCACCGGCCCAGTTCTTCGACCACCCCCAGACCGAGCGGGCAAAGAAGTTCCTGAATACGTTCACGTTCGATGCGGTGAAGTAAGAGGCACTGCCCCGGCCGCATCTCCGGGAGCTTTTTCCCGCAAGTCAACGGGCATTCCATGCCCGCCCCGCAAGCGGGGCCCCACCTCGGATACTTGCGGGCAAAACTCCCCTCGTGCAGCCTTACGCACCTGTTTTTGTGTTAGAAACTGCAATGGTGTGCAGTTTGAGATCGTATGGGAAAGATTTTATAAAGGAGAAACTATTATGAAAACCAATAAGATCACTCGCCGTTCCTTCCTGCTGGGTCTGGGGGCTGTGTCCGCAGCTGCTGTGCTGACGGCGTGCGGCTCCTCCAGCTCCACCGCTGCTTCCGGTGCAGCCTCCGGCAGCACCGCTTCTGCGGGCGGCGATACCGTTTACCGCACACTGGACGAGATCAAGGCCGACGGCACCGTGAACATCGGCGTCTTCTCCGACAAGAACCCGTTCGGCTATGTGGATGAGAACGGCGAGTATCAGGGCTACGATGTCTACTTCGCCAACCGTCTGGGCGAGGATCTGGGCGTCGAGGTGAACTTCGTCTCCACCGAGGCGGCCAACCGCATCGAGTACCTGCAGACCGGCAAGGTGGACATCATCCTTGCCAACTTCACTGTGACTCCGGAGCGCGCCGAGGAAGTCGATTTCGCGCTGCCTTACATGAACGTTGCGCTGGGCGTCATCTCGCCGGACAGCAATGTGATCACCAGCCTCGACAACTGGAACGCCGACGACCAGATGATCGTCATCTCCGGCACCACCGCCGAGACCTATCTGGTCAAGAACTACCCCGATATCCCCCTGCAGAAGTACGATTCCTACGCTACCGCTAAGAATGCGCTGGAGAACGGCAACGGTGTAGCATGGGCCAACGATAACACCGAGGTCATCGCTTTCGCAAAGCAGAACCCCGGCTATACCGTCGGCATCCCCTCGCTGGGCAGTCAGGACACCATCGCCCCGGCCGTCAGCAAGGGCAACACCACCCTGCTGGACTGGATCAACGATGAGATCAAGTCGCTGGCCGATGAGCAGTTCTTCCACAAGGACTACGAGGAGACCCTTGTGGACACCTACGGCGTCGATTATGAGGACGAGCTCGTGGTCGAGGGCGGCGTGTGACCAACGCATAAGCTCAACAGCAAACAGAAAGGGAGCTTCCCCATTGCGGGGGACTCCCTTTTTTATGGCGATTTGTGCGACAATATATTGACAACGTAATAACAGCATAGTATAATTGGAACAAAGGAGCGTGATCGTATGACAACGGTGAGTGTCCGGATGGACGAAAGCTTGAAACGGGATTTTGATGCAGTCTGCAACGAGCTGGGCATGTCGATGACGACCGCCATCACCATTCTGGCGAAGAAAATGACCCGCGAAAAACGGCTCCCGTTCGAAGTGTCCATGGACCCGTTCTACAGTGCCTCGAACATGGCGGCCCTGAACGACAGCATTGAGGAAATGCGGCAGGGCAGGACGGTGACCAAAACACTGGAAGAGCTAGAGGCAATGGAAGATGAGTAAAATAACCTTTACAGAGCGCGCATTTGCAGAATATTTATATTGGCAGACGCAGGACAAAAAGACCTTGAAACGAATCAATGCTCTGTTAAAGGATATTGCCCGCAGCCCCTATGAGGGAATCGGAAAGCCGGAAGGGTTAAAAGAAAATTTGTCCGGCTATTGGAGCCGACGCATTGATGAGGTGAACCGGCTGGTCTACCGCATCGAAGAGGATCTGATCGAAGTATATCAATGCAAGGGCCATTACGAAGACTGACAAAACAGAAAGGGAGCTTCCCCATTGCGGGAGGCTCCCTTTTCGTGTGGTATGCGTTTACTCGATATCCTCGTATTCGAGGTCTTCATCCTTCTCGTCGTCGGAAACATCCTCGGCGTGGATGCGCTTGCGCAGCCGCTCACGGAATTCCTCGGCGGGGATGCCGCTCTGGTTTGGCGTCAGGTCGGGGGCAGGGTGGCCGTCCGGCAGATGGGCACCGAAAGCGGGCACGAAGAAGAATTTACGGACGATGAAGATCAGCGCGATAGCGCCGACGCTGAGGAGGTTCTCGATGGCGGATTCATGCCCGACGACCATATGGCGGGCGATGGCATAGAGCAGCACCTCCAAGCTGCTGCCGGGGCTGTGCTTGGCCAGCATCTTGATGAACTCGATGCCGATGACGATGTCCAGCGCCCGTTCCAGAAACGACCGGATCTCCACATCGTTGCCGTCGAACAGCAAGCCGGGCATCCACTTGATCAGCGGTATGATCGTGAGCAGCAGCCCGATGAGCACCAGCCCGGAAAGTACGATCTCCAACAGGGTGGACGCTTGAATGATGTAGTTCTTCAGGGCAGCGCGGCCGTGGCTCTCCACGTGGGAAGTCTCTGGTTTGAGCATGATCGGTTCTCCTTCACATCAGAAATCTGGGGGAAATACCCAAACTTTTTCTTCATTGTAGCAAAGATTCTGAGGGAAGTCAAATAAACTGAACAAACTGTAAGAATTTATTGGGCCGCCACATAGCCAGACTGCTCAACACAGGCGCGGCCCGCGTCGGTGGAGAGCCAATCGTAGATCTTGCGCTCCGGGCTGTCGGCGGCGGAATCCTGCCGGATGGCGGCATAGAATTCGTTGCACAGCGGGTAGCTCTGGTCGGCGATGGTGTGGTTGGAGGGCGTCACGCCGTCCACGGCAAGCAGCCGCAGACCGGGCTTCGAGTACATCTCGCTGATGTAGTAGTAGACCGAAAATCCGATGGCGTTGGCGGAGTTGTTGTACTCGGCGATGTCGTCCACCAGTTCGCCCATCATGGCGGGGGCCAGCTCGGTGGGGGCGTCCATCAGCTCGCCGCCTTGGATCAGAAGCTTCTGGAACAAGGTCTGGCTGCCGGAGTCCTCCCGGCGCTGGAAGGCGACGATCGCAGCATCCGCGCCGCCGACCTCCTTCCAGTTGGTGATCTTCCCGGCGTAAATGTCCCGGAGCTGCTGCTGGGTCAGGCTCTGGACCGGATTTTCCTCGTTCACGATGAAGACCAGCGCATCCCGGCCGAGGGCTTTCTGGTCCAGCGGGGCACCGTCTGCGGCCAGTTCTTCCTTGACCGAGTCCGGGGCCTCATACGCGATGATGAGCTTGGTGCCGTTCTCGTTGTCACCGTACAGGCCGAGGTTCCGCCACGCCCACGCAGTCGTGTTGGTGGTCACGCAGCTCTGGGCCGTTTCCAAGTCCATGCCGGTGGTGTCGGCCATGACCTGCGCAATGAGGGGGATACAGGCTGTGGAACCGTCGGTGACCGGAAACTCATCCACGGAGAGGATGGGCGCGGCGGGCACCTCACTGGAAGCCGAGGATGCGGGCTCTTCGGGCTGGGAAGAGGAGGCGGGTTCGCTGGAGGAAGCGCTGCCCCCGCCGCACGCGGTCAGCACCGCAGCGGACGAAAGGAACCCCAGACCCAGCAGGAAAGAGCGGCGGGAAATCTTAGACTGTCTCATGAAAAATACCTCCCTTAGAAGTAGTAATTCTCCGCGTCGTCGCCGGAGGAGTAGAAGATGTTCTGGCAGTAGACCCACTGGCCGTGGAGGTCCATCCAGCCGTACTCGAAGCCTTTGCGCGCCACGAAGACGCCGTCGGGCAGGGGATTGGCCGTGTCGGTGTAGTAGCCGTTGCAGGAACCCAGCCCGGCAAGGACCACGTTGCCAGTGCTGTCGATGAGGTCATAGAGCCAATTCTGGCCGGGGCCTTGGTAGGAGACGGAGAGATAGAACTCACCCCCGGCGGCGGTGACGGGCCACAGGTAGCCGTGGAAGTCGGCCCCGTAGCGGGCTTTGATGGCGTCGAGGTCAAGGGTCTTATTCGTGCCGTTCGGCCCGCAGACGGTGCCGGTGGTCACCTCGTGGTCGTCGTTGTCGTACTGGCGCAGCCAGACCCAGCCGCCGTCTACGTTATACAGATCCGTGCGCTGTAAGCCCTCAATGGGCGCTACCACCGTATCGGTCAGGACAGCACCGGTGTTCTGGTCATAGACGCGGAGGGTGCCGTCCTTGGCGTAGACGGCGAGGGTGTCGGTGCCGAGGGATTCGTCGCGCACTTCCAGCACATCGCCGGTGTTCAGGTCGTGCAGCTCGTAGTCGCCAAGGTCTTGCCGATAGGTCACGGCCACGCCGGGGGCATAGGCGCTGATGGAATCCTCAAACTCACAGAGCACCTCGCTCTGGCCGGTGCTGGTGAGGTCAACGAGCTGATACGTTCCGTTTTCGCTCTGGAAGCTGGCCACTCCGGCACTCAGATAGACGACAAAGCCGCTCCGCTCCTCGCCGGTGGTGGCATTCAGCAGGGAGGTCTGCTCAATAGACATTCCGTCATCGGAATAGGTGTCGATCTCCAGCCAGTCCGTCGGAGCGGAAGCGTCCCCGTTGGAAACTGTCACCGAAAGGACGGCGGCATGGTCGTTCCGGTAGACCACAGTGCCGTCCCGCTCCTGTATCTGCACGGCGGAATACTGGTAGAGGTCGTCGTTTTCCTCGTCGGGCACGGCGTCACCGGGGGCATAGATGCCGAACGCCAGCCGGTCGCCCGCCGCAACGCAGGTGTAGGCGTTTTCGGGCACGGGCAGCTCTTCGCCGGTGGCAAGGTCAAGGACCCGGACATCGCCCGGCGCATGATCGTGAACGGGGGAATCAGCAAAACCCGTCGGGGTCGTCAGGATCAGCAGACCGCCGGAAAGGGCGGCGTCATAAGGGGCCTCCAGCGAAAGCACTTCCGCACCGGTCTTGTCGAACAGGCCGCAGCGCCGCCCGCTGGCGGTGGAGTTGTCCGACCACTGGCAGAAGTAGTAGTTCGTCTCGCCGGTGATGCGGTCTGTCAGCAGGTAGGAAGTCTCTGTAATAGGGGACTGGCGCAGCACCGTGTCCCCGCAGAGGATGGTATTGCCGCCCGGTGCATTGTAGCTGTACAGGATGCGCAGTTTGCCGTCCTTCAGGGAAGCAGCGTCGTAGTTCTTGGGCCCGTCCCGCTCCTGCTGGGCCGGGCGGGAAGCCGGAGCGGAAGGCTGGGGCAGCACCGAGCAGGATGCCAGCAGTCCTGCCGCCATGGAGAGGCTGAGCGCGGCGCAGCCGACACGGAGAAGGTTCTGTTTCATCATTCGTACCTCACTGGATCAAGGGAAAAATCAGAGGGAAGGATTCCCATTTGATTATAATACGAAACACCCGGACATTCCATTGCATTGGAACATCCGGGTGTGGTTACAATTTAGTTACAGCGAGTCAAGCCTTCGCCGTCTCCGCTTCTTCCATTTTGACGAGTTGGTGGAGGAAGGGGAAGAGAAAGGGCACCGTGACAACAAAGGTCAGCACGTCGGCGATGGGCTGACAGATCTCAATGCCCAGCAGCCCGAACATCCGGGGCAGGGTAAGGATGAGCGGGATGAAGAAGACGCCCTGTCGGCAGCACGCAAGAAAGGTGGCCCGGCCGGATTTGCCGATGCTCTGGAACAGCATGTTGCCCGCTACGATCACCGGCTGCAGGAAGCACGCAAAGCACTGATACCGGAAGGCGGGCAGGGCAATGGCGGTCACTTCGGGGTCATCGCGGAACAACTTGATGAGGGCTTCCGCGTTGAACCAGCACGCTGCAATGATGACGCTCAAAAAACAGAAGCTGGCGCATATGGTAAAGACACAGGCCTTTTCCACCCGGCGGTATTTGCGGGCACCGTAGTTGAAACCCGCCACCGGCTGAAAGCCCTGTCCGGTGCCGATGGCCACCGAGATGATGAACATGAAGATGCGGGACACGATGCTCATGCCCGCCACGGCAGCGTCGCCGTAGCTGCGGGCGGCAATGTTCAGCAGCATACCACCGATGCTGTTCAGGCCCTGCCGCCCGAAGCTGGGCAGACCGGTCATCAGGATGGTGCCGAACTCCGCCGGGCTGCGGGTGACGGCGCTGAACTGGAACTGGCTGACCGTCTTGCCGCGCAGGAACATGGACAGCAGGATGCAGAAGCTGATGCTCTGGCTCAGGGCAGTGGCGATGCCCGCCCCGGCGGTGCCCAGCCCGAACCCGAAGATGAACACCGGGTCCAGCACCATATTCAGCACGCCGCCGGTGACCAGACCGATCATGGCGAAGCTGGCCTTGCCCTCGTAGCGCAGGATGTTGTTCATCACAAGGCTGGACATCATCAGCGGTGCCGCGATCAGGATGGGCCGCGCGTAGGCGCACGCGTGAGGCAGGATGGTCTCGGTGCTGCCCAGCAGCATCATGAAGTGGGGCAGGGTAGTGAGGCCGACAACGGCAAGGATCAGGCCGAAGGTCAGCGCTGTGAAGAAGCTGGTGGACGCGAACCGGGTGGCAGCCTTGGTGTTCTGGCTGCCGAGGCTCCGGCTGATGATACTGCCCGCGCCGTGGCCCAGCATAAAGCCCAGCGCCTGAATGATGGCCATCAGGCTGGAAACGACACCCACCGCGCCGGACGCGCTGGTGGAGATCTGGCCGACGAAGAAGGTGTCAGCCAAGTTATAGATGCTGGTGATGAGCATACTCAGAATCGTCGGTGCGGCAAGGCTGAGGATGAGTTTCGGGATGGGCGTCTCGGTCATCTTCCGGAATTGCTGCGCCGTGCGGTCTTCTGCGGACATAAAAGGACCTCGCTTTCTCAAATGGCATAGAAAAGCCGCTCTTTTTGTAAAAGAGCGGTAAAATATCGTACATTATTAGTATAGCGGATAAGTAGGATTTTGTCCAGTGGGAACGCGGGCCGCATCTCCGGGAGCTTTTCCCGGCGAGTCCGGCACGGGTTGCGGCTCCCAGCAGCCGCCTCGCTTCGCTTGCGTCTCGCTGGCCGCGGCCCCAACAACAGCTCCCTGCTTCCGCCACTGGCGGCGGTCGCTGTCGTTGCATTCCATGCCCTCCCCAACGCTTCGCGCCGGGGCCCCACTTCCCGGACGTTCGACGGAGAAACTCCCCTCGTGCGGCCGGTCAGCAACGAAAAAGTTCAGTTGAACCTTGCAAAAGAAAATAAAAAACGGGCACTTTTTGTGAAAAGTGCTAAAGGAAGGTCGAAATCCTTGTAAAAATTTACGACAAGTGGTATAATTTAACAACACTAAGAAGAAAGATTTGTTCGAGAGAAGCAAACTTGGAGGGAATTATCATGAAAACTGTTGCACAGACTGTGATCGAAGCAGATCGTTTTTACACCATTGCTGCCCGTACCGGCAGCGTCATCGAGGCGGTGGAGTCCGCTAAGAACGAGGGCAGCATCCGTCTGGGCAAGTACGACCACAAGCCCGAACAGGAGTGGTCCTTTGTCCGCGTGGGGGATGGCGTCTACCGCATCCGCAACCGCGCTTCCGGTAAGCTCATCGACCTGATGATGACCGGCACCGCAAACGGCACTTGGCTGCACCTGTGGGAGGACGTGGGCGGCACGTCCCAGATGTGGACCGTAGAACCCACCCCCGCCGGTACCGTCCGTCTGCGCTCCTCTTGGGCCAGCGGCAAGTGCATCGACACCGTGGGCATGGGCGTCGCCGACGGTGCACAGCTCCAGATCTGGCAGGAGACCGCCGGTGAGGACCAGCTGTGGACCATTGCCGAGGTGAAGGACCGCGCAAAGCGCGCCGCTAAGGCCGCCAAGGAAGAAGAACCCGCTGCCGCTCCTGTGGAAAAGGCTGAGGAGAAGCCGGTAGAGGCTGCCCCCGTGAAGGCAGAGCCGGTCGTGGAAGCTGCCAAGGCCGAGGAAAAGCCCGCCGAACCCGCACCTGCGAAGGTGGAAGCTCCGGCTGCTGAGGCTCCCAAGGCAGAAGAGGCAAAGCCCGAAGTGAAGGCCGAGCCCGCGAAGGCTGCTCCCGCCGCCAAGGCTCCCGCAAAGAAGCCCACCGCCAAAAAGACTAGCCGCGCCGCCCGTAAGAAGGCCGCCGCGAAGAAGTGATTTCATAGAAACAACAAAAGGCCCTCTGTTCCATACCATTGCGGTGTGAGGACAGAGGGCCTTCTGTTATTTTATTCACTCACAGCGTTTGCCAGCCGGTGATCTTTCATAACCTTGTCTTCACCCAATATTCGCCCATGCTCTGACCGGGCTGGCCGGTGACGTCATCGCTGAGGTAGGCCGCCAGCTGGCAGGAGGCCGGGTCCCACGCACGGGCCTGTTCGACGGTGGGGTACTCCACCTCGGCGTACCAGAACTCGGTAGGCTGGCCCTCGTCCACATGGTTCACTTCCAGCACCAGCCCGTCCGGCAGAAGGTAGCTGCGGCGGATCTTGGGGATCAACGGCTTTGCGATGATCTTGGTCTCCAGATTCTCGAAGAGAGCTTTATCGATGGGGCGTTCGATCTCCTCCCGCGCCAGCCCGCCGCCGGACTTGAAGCAGAGGATATAGCCGGTTCTGCCGCCCTTGAGTGCTTCTTCCCGGATGCGGACGGTGGGGTGGACGCTGATATAACCCTGCCGCATGGCGAACTCTTCCTTCAGCGGCAATGCCGGGAAGCCTTCACCCTCCGGCCAGCCGTTCACCATCCATTTGCGTTCGATTTCCATCTGTACGACCTCATTTCTGTTGGATTTTGTATTTATTCTAGCACGGTTTTATGATATTATAAAGTAGAATTGAAATTTAAGAGGAGCTGTTTTATGAAATCGACCCGCAATTATCCCGTCTACAAAGTCAACAAACACGCCGAGGGGCTGCTGGTGGGCGGCCACCCGTGGGTGTACGAGAACGATATCCTCGAAAGCCCGGAGGCGGAGCCCGAAAACGGCACCCTCGCCGATGTGGTCAGCCCTAAGGGTGCCTACCTCGGCACCGGTTTTATTTCGCTGAAGAGCAAGATCCGCGTCCGGCTTATCTCCCGCAACGCCAACGATACCTTCGACGCGGCCTTCTGGCGGCGCCGGGCCGAGTATGCGTGGAGCTACCGCAAGACCGTGCTGGAGCCGGACGACCTGTCTGCATGCCGCGTCATCTTCGGCGAGGCCGACCAGTTCCCCGGCCTGACCGTGGACCGTTTCGGCAGCATCCTCGTCACCCAGACCCTGAGCGTTGGGATGGAAAAGCTCAAGCCCGTGCTCTTCCCGATCTTGGCAGAAGTGCTGCGGGCCGACGGCCAGACCATCGACGGCATCTATGAGCGCAACGACGAAGCCCTGCGCACCAAAGAGGGGCTGGAGCAGAACAAGGGCTGGTTTGAGCTGCCCGGCGAAGGGCATCCGGCCTCCACCCAGACCGAGATCTGCGAGAACGGCGTTTTCTACCACGTCGATTTTGAGAACGGCCAGAAGACCGGCTTCTTCCTCGACCAGAAGTACAACCGCCGCGCCGTGGCCCGCATTGCGGCGGGGCACACGGTGTTGGACTGCTTTACTCACACCGGCAGCTTTGCGCTGAACGCGGCCAAGGGCGGGGCAGTCCGCGTTACCGCCGCCGACATCAGCGCGGAGGCCATCGCGATGGCAAAACGGAATGCCGAGCGCAACGGCCTTGGCAACATGGACTTTCTCTGCGAGGACACCTTTGAACTGCTGCCCCGGCTGGAAAAAGAGGGCCACCCCTACGACTTTATCATCCTCGACCCGCCAGCCTTCACCAAGGCCCGCCGCACCGTTGAGAACGCCATGCGCGGCTACAAGGAGATCAACTACCGCGCCATGAAGCTGCTGCCCCGCGGCGGCTATCTGGCCACGGCCAGCTGCTCCCACTTCGCCACCGAGGAGCTGTTCATCAAGATGCTCCACGCCGCCGCAAAGGACGCCCACCGTCAGCTTCGCCAGATCGAAGTGCGCCAACAGGCCCCCGACCACCCGATCCTCTGGGGCGTCCCGGAGACGAACTATCTGAAGTTCTTCCTGTTTCAAGTAATCTGAAACGGCAGGACATCGGGCAGTCTTGCCGAATAGGGGAGGTGGCAATGCGAAGCATTGACGGAGAGGTTCATTCCTCTATAATAGTCATACTACCTTCCGCATGCTCCAAAATTTCAGGAGACCGTTTGTGCAAAATCGTCAGTTTTGTCTATTGCGTTTTTTCCCCCTGTGGGCTATAATCATGCCATAGACAGCAACGGCGCTGTGGGTCACCTCCTGACTCGCAGCGCCGTTTTGTTTAAGAAGCTTTCGCGTGAAGACGCATCGACGCAGATGGGTCTTTGCGATATTGGGAAAGACACGAGATCAAGTAAGGAGTAGGATTTATGGCAGCAAATGTTATGGAAATCTACGGCAGCAAGGTCTTTAACGAACATGTCATGAAGGAGCGCTTGCCGAGCGCGACTTACAAATCGCTGGAGCGCACCCTGCACAAGGGTGCCCCGCTGGACATCGAAGTGGCAAACGTCGTGGCCAGCGTGATGAAACGCTGGGCCATGGAGCTGGGCGCTACCCATTACACCCACTGGTTCCAGCCGCTGACCGGCATCACCAGTGAGAAGCACGACGGCT
>ERZ1673702.544-NODE-544-length-52669-cov-10.444083_pt1 | contig 52669 bp, 74 predicted proteins | sample MGYA00580232_ERZ1673702 | MGnify/ENA primary metagenome ERZ1673702 (study PRJEB41218, sample SAMN15661792) | gut metagenome | host: Homo sapiens | place: Canada: London | collected 2015-08-20/2019-03-30 | study: EMG produced TPA metagenomics assembly of... | reverse complement strand
TAAATTATATGACTTTAGGAGTGTCCACCATGGAAATCACCGAAAATTCCAAGACCCTCAAATTTGATGCCAACGGCCTGATCCCCGCCATCGTGCAGGACCATTACACCAAGGAGGTCCTGACCCTTGCCTACATGAACGCCGAAACACTGGCCCTGACGATTGCCGAGGGGCGCACCGTGTTCTGGTCCCGCAGCCGCCGCGAAATCTGGCGCAAGGGCGAGACCTCCGGCAATGTGCAGCGGGTCGTTTCCATCACCGCCGACTGCGACAAGGATGCGCTCGTCATTGATGTCATCAAGAGCGGCCCCGCCTGCCACACCGGCGCCGAGAGCTGCTTCTTCAACCCGGTCTATGTCTCCGATGAGCTGAAGCAGTTCACCTGGCAGGGCCTGTACGCACTCATCGAGGGCCGCAAGACCGACCCGAAGGAGGGCAGCTACACCACCTATCTGTTCGACAAGGGCCTGGAAAAGATCCTCAAAAAGGTCGGCGAGGAATCCACCGAGGTCATCATTGCAGGCTCCAAGCGCGACAGGGAGGAGACCATCTACGAGATCAGCGACCTGGCTTACCACGTCATGGTGCTGATGATCGAGCTGGGCATTTCCGTAGAGGACATCACGAAGGAACTCGAAAAACGACACGTAATTGACCATAAGGTCAAGCAGGAAAGGATGCAGTAACTATGGCAGGCGAATACCTGAAAAGCTCTGTACACGTTCATTCCAAATTGTGCGACGGTAAGAACACGCTGGACGAGATTGCGGTCACGGCATGGCGGAACGGTCTGCAAACGCTGGGCTTCAGCGGGCACAGCCACACCCCCTGTGATCTGGAATATTGCATGACCCAGAGCCGTACCGCCCTGTACAAGGCGCAGGTCGCCAAGCTCAAGGAGCGCTACGCCGGCAAGCTGGATATTCTGTGCGGCTTGGAATGGGATCTGTTCAGCGACGATGACCCGACCCAGTACGACTACTGGATCGGCAGCACGCACTATGTCAAGGGGCCCAAGACCGGCAAGTATTATGAGATCGACTGGCGCGAGGAGGATCTGCGCGCCTGCATCGACGACGATTTTGACGGCGACGGTCTGGCCGTGGCCGAGGCATACTTTGCCAACGTAGCCAAGGTCGCCGAGAAAAAACCGACGATTCTGGGTCATTTTGATCTCATCAAGAAGATCAACGGCGGCAACAAGTTCTTTGACGAGAATGACTCCCGCTACACTGCCGCTGCAAACTCTGCCCTGATGGCCGCCGCCCGCAATCGCTGCGTGCTCGAGGTCAACACCTCTGCGGTGTACCGCGGCTTCCGCAAGGATTTCTTCCCGTCCGATGCGATTTTGAAGGAGTGGCTGGTGCTCAGCGGCAATGTTGTCATCACCGCCGACGCCCACGATACCAAGGCGCTGACCTTCGGTTTTGAGGCTGTCGCCGCCAAACTGAAGGAGCTGGGCTACACCAAGGTGCAGGTACTGGGTAAGGACGGCTTCACCCCCTGCGCACTGTAATATGTGCCGTTATTTTTGCGCAAATAATTTTTAAAAGAAAATTGCAGGAAGGGGTTGACAACCCCTTCCGTTTTTTGTATAATAATACCTGCATTCTGGCGGCAGCCACTGTGGAGAGGTGTCCGAGTGGTTTAAGGAACTGGTCTTGAAAACCAGCGATTCGCGCGAGCGGACCATGGGTTCGAATCCCATCCTCTCCGCCATTTTGTGTGAAAAAGTGAATAGTTTATCACTTTGACTTGTGGAGTAATACTCAAGAGGTCGAAGAGGCGCCCCTGCTAAGGGCGTAGGGTGGGAAACCGCCGCGAGAGTTCAAATCTCTCTTACTCCGCCAAATCAGCCGATGTTTAACGATAACACGTTGAATATCGGCTGATTCTTTTTATATTTTCTGCCCTTTTTGGTTCGTAAATATTCGTAAAAACCCGCTCAAAAACACCAGGCACCGTGCGCACTGTGTACGCCACTGTGTACATTACTGTGTACTCTACTGTGTACAAGCCGCCAACCGTAATCAAAGACGCCCCAACGTTCATTTTCCCTTGCATTGCATCTTGCACACCATGTCGCACACTCTCGCACGCCGTGCGAATAATCCATGCAAAGCTTACACGCCGTGCAACCATTTTCGTGCCCTCACGAAAATGGTTCCGTTCCAGCTCGTTCCAAGTTATCCCCAAGTTTCCCCCAACAAAATACCAAAAGCCCCGGCAGGCCGCACGGTTCCTCACCGTACCACCCGCCGGGGCTTTCTCATTGCGTATTACTGCTTGCTCTCATGCTCCACAGCGCACTTGATGATCTCGCTCAACAGGTCCGCCCGGCTCTCGCCGTCCTTCACCGTCAAGCCCATCTGGCACGCCAGCTCCACAAGCTCGTCATAGTCCATTTCTTCCAGCACAGTCTTTCCGCTCTTGCTGTTGATCGTCAGTGCCGCATTGATAACCGTCTCCGCGCCGTCTTTCTCCACGGCAGCCTTGCCAGCCGCCAGCAGCTTTACCAGCTTTTCCGGCACATTCGCACCCATAGCCGCCGCATTTTCCACAATAGAGCCAAGCTCTGTAAAAATGTACCACACCAGCACCACCGGCATGATCAGCGCCTTATAGTCAATGCCGATGCCAGGGATGCTCTCAACCGCCATCCGCACCGCCATGTCTGTAAGTGCCGCCACCAGCACGACCAGAATCATGCCGCCCTTGTGATAGATGCCCTCACGCGCCACGGCGCTGCTCCACTCGCCGTCCTTGCAGGCAGCAGCGGTGCCGCTGATGTAGTCCACGGCCATGCAGGCCACCCAGACCAGCGCAAGGCAGCCCACCACGCCAAATGCAGCCGAGTACATCCCGGCCACCGCCGCGATAGCACCCTTGATAACCAAAAAAATGTTGTCGTTGTTTTCCATGTCGTTTTCCTCCCCGCCTTGTTCAGCGGCCATCGTCAGAATGGTTTCTTCATATTTGTGTTACTGCACATACTTGGCGTGGTAGTAGCGGTCATTGTCCAGCCCGTACTTCTGCGCCAGCTTGTAGAACTCCATAGCCGCCGCGTTCGGCAGCTCCACCGGGTCAATGCTGATGATCTGCTTCGTGGGCACGGCAGGTTCGGCAGGCACAACCGGCGTATTCGTGGCATCGTACTGCGTCAGGTTGAACTTATCCACCACTTTCAGCAGGTTTTCCGTGTAGGTCGGGCTTGTCGCCCAGCCGTCCTCCCGGATGTACTTGCAGGCCGTGGCAATGTCGGTGCATCCCACAAGGTTCTTGTACCGCTCCATGCCCGTCAGCTTCGCAATGTAGTCCTCCACGCAAGCCACCATCGTGTCATACTTTCGGAACGGTGCCGTAATGGTGATGTACTTGCTCCCGTCCCACTCCTTCGTTGCCTTGCTGTACACAGCGCCTTTCCAGCCGGACCCCTGCTTGATACCAAACAGGTTGTTTGCCTGTACGGCCAGTTCGCTTGTGCCGTAGGCGCTCTCCAAACATGCCTGCGCAATGCACAGGCTCGGCAGCAGCTTTGCCGCCTGGCAACGCGTCTGGCACTTCTCGACCATGATCTTCACAAACTGCTCCTGCGCCGTCTGCCCGCCGCTTGTCTGCTCACCGGCCAGCCGCGCCGTCACCGTCTTTGCGATCTCCGCAAACTTCGATTTCAGGTACGGCCCGGGGCAGGCGGTAGCGGCGTAAAAGCAGTGCATTGTCAGGCTGCCGTTTTTGTCGCCGGTGTATTCCAGCTTTGCCATGCCGTTGCGGCGGCAAATGTCGGTACACAGATCCAGCAGCGCGGCCATGCTCTTATCGCTTACATGCCAGTTCGGCGCACCGCCGTCGTTCGCAACCTCAATGGTCACGGCGCGGTGGTCGTTCCACGGGCTGGACGAACACCAGCTGCGGTTTGCTTCGTCGCAGAACAGCCCGATGTTGCCGTCCTTGTCAATGGCATAGTTGGCGCTCATCTGGCGGCTCGGCCTTGCCGCCAACGCGCCAAACTGCGGCAGCGTCAGGCTTCCCGCCATGTGGTGGATCGTGATCTTGCTGATCTTCTGGTTGCGCGGTGCGTTGCAGTTGGGGGATAACTGCGTATAGCTTACCAGTGCGCTGTTACTCATCGTCGTCACCGCCCTTTCCGTCGCAAAGTTCCTGCTCCATTTCCTCGGTCAGTTCCATGCTTTCGTTTTCGTTCATTCCGTTCAACCCCTTTCGTCAAACGTCAAAAATGTCCCCGCACAGCTCCCGGCTCATGCCGTCCGCCTGCGCGGTCTGTTCCTCCGTAGGATCATAGCCGCCCAGCTGGTGGATCACATCATGCTGCACGCGGATGATCTCGCTTTGCAGCTCCACCACCGCGCACAGCTTTTCGATCACTGTCGCCTCGGCCATAAGGCAGTTGTCCATATTCTTCACCTACGATGTTTCGTGTTATCTCGTTAAGCCGCCAGCGCAGCGCACCGCTGTTCGTGTGGTCCATCATGCCGCGTATGCTTGCCACCCGCCGTTCATACTCCTGCCGGGTAATAACGCCGTCGCGCACATCCTCGCTGATCTTGCGCACCTCGCGCTTCATCCGCCGCGCCGTGCTCTTGCGCAGTACCGCGTGCGTTGCCCAAACCCGTTGCCCCACAAACTCAATGCCCATGCTCACGGGCCGTATGCAGGTCTTGGCGTTCAGGTCCAAATGCAGCACCGCTCCCAGGTACGCCGCTATGGCATCCCGGCATTGCTGTAGCTGTTCCTTGTCAGGCCCCAGCACCAGTATGTCGTCCATGTAGCGGATGTAGCAGTGTATTTTCAACACATGCTTGCAATACTGGTCAAGCTCGTTCAGCACAATGTTCGCAAACATCTGGCTCAGCAGGTTTCCTATCGGCATCCCCACGTTGTACAGCCAGCTTTCAAACGCCACGTCCTCCGGCTTCTTGCCCGGTGGCAGTCCAAACGGCTCGTTCGGGTTGTTGATCACCCGTTCCAGCAGGGTCATAACATCCGGGTCCGTGATCCGCCTGCCCAGTATTTCCAGCAGCACCGCATGATCTACGCGGTAAAAATACTTGCTTATATCCAGTTTCAGGTAGTACCAATCCGGGTATATGCTCCTGTCCACCTGCCGCAGCCAGTATTGCAGCCGCCCAACAGCCTTGTGGCTCCCTTTGCCTACGCGGCAAGCGTAGCTGTCTTCAATAAACGTGCGGTCAAAATACGGGTTCAGCAGTTGGTATACGCTCCACTGTACAATGCGGTCACGGTATGGCAGCGCCATCACAAGCCGTTTCTTCGGCACCTGCACCCACAAATGCCGGTAGCCGCCCGTGCGGTAGGTCCCCGCCCTCACATCCTGCTGTATGTCCAGCAGGTTGCCGTCAAGATTCTGGTGGAAATACCGCACTTCCTCGCGGTATCTCTTTCCCTTGCGTGCGTTGCGGTTCTCCCGTTCCAGCCATGCAAAGTCCGTCATAACAGCAAAGGCACCCGGCCCAATGACCGTGTGCCCATCTTCTGCCCGTGCCAGCGCTACCGGCTCTCCGAGCTTTTTACTCATAAATTTTTACTTCTCGCTCCGCCGGGTGTCGCATTTCTGCTTCCCCGGCAATTCACATTTTTTCCCGGCTCGCCACCGGGAACGGAAATGCGCTCCTTTAAGTTCACGCACCGACTGCCGCTCGTAAGCAGCAGCCCTCATATCCGGCGCGAACATCCGCCACCATGCGTGTGTATTGATCGTAAAGCGCAGCGCCCGCCGTTGTTGTCCCAAGTGTTGGACCGCGGGTTATTGAGGTTCAAGTTGAACACGCCCGCATTGCCGCCATTGTTCCAGTTGCCGCCGCGATTCGGGCACCGCCGTAAAATAGCACATTCCCGGTTTATGAAAAACGTCCGTCTACTGTTTCAGCGTCTTTAGGTAGCCGCCCAGCAGCCGTCCGATTTCATCGTTCATTTTCGCCCACACTTCCCGCTGGTGCATGGTAAGGGGCGGTTGCATTTTATCACCGTAGAAATCCTTATCACTTGCCATCACTACCAGCTCGCGCAGCCAGGCCAGCTCAACGTCCAGCGTTTGTGTGGTCGTTTTCTTGTAGCACTTCTTGTCTAACTCAACCGTCATTCTGTACATGCTGATCATGGTGCGGCGCATTTCATCGGCAAGTTCTTTGCTTTTCCGTGGGAACGTCATTGTCAGCTTATATCCATAATGCAGCATTTCTTTGGTTTTCTCGCGCAGCCAAAACGGTTGGTATTGTGCTTCGCCAGCCGCCCGCTGGGGCGGCACCTCGGCATTTCTCGGCACAGTCAACACCTCCTGTAAAATTCGGCGCGGCTCAAAGCCGCGCGGGGTTTTGTGTCTGCGCTATCGCGCAGACCCCAGCGCATCAGGGTCCAGCTTACTGCTTTACAAAAGCGCAGCGCCCGCCGCCGCCGTCCCAAGCGTTGGACCGCGGGTTATTGAGGTTCAAGTCGAACACGCCCGCATTGCCGCCATAGGCCCAGCTGCCGCCGCGAAGCGGGCACCGCTCATCTGCCGCGTTGTTTGCCCAAACGTAGTCGCCGCCATAGTTGGCATCAATGCCGGTGCCCGTCAGGGCGGTGTCCGGCATCATCGCAAGGGCCTGCAACAGCAGCTTGGCGGCAGCGCCAATGCTGGAATCTGCCGTAACATCTTTGAACTGGCAGCTGCGGCTTTCATCTTTGCTGTCAGCAATCGTTGTGCTGTACACCCACTTGCCGCTTGCGTAGTTCATCTTCACCGTACCAGCGGTGGTGCCGTTGCCGTCAGGCGTAACCAGCGTGCCATCCGCAGCGTTGATGGCTTTCCACGCGGAAGAGCTTGCAGACAAATCGGCGCTGCTGTCCGCAGCGTTGTTATCTGCCAAAATCTGAACTTCGCCCTTGACAAGACGCAGTCCAAGCACCCACTCCCAGACGTTGCCGTTCATGTCGAAGATGCCGTCCATCTGGCCGTTGTGGCTCCAGGTGACGGGGCCGGTGCCGGTCAGCACGCGGGCAGTGCGGTTGTTGTCCTGCACGCCCGGCGCAGGAATGGCGATGTACCCGCTCTCGCTGGCGTCCTTGCCATAGTTGTTGTTGCCCTTCGGCTCGCAGCCGTTCTTGTGGCACCACAGCGCAATGGCGGCCCACTCGGCGTTGGTCGTCTCATGCCAGCCCGCGCCCTTTGCGGCGGCCTGCTGGCGGAACTGGTCGTAGTTCTGGCTGTTGGCGGGGTCCTGCGCGGGCAGGCTGTAGGCGCGGCCATTGTAGTGCTTCGTCTGGTACTTGCCCATGTAGAAGCCCGCGATCTCCTTGCCGTTCATGCGGAACGCCGGGTGCACGCTGGTATCGCTGGTCGAAAGCACATCGCACAGGCGGAACGCCGGGATGTACACCATGATGGACGGCTCGTCCTTGTCGTCCATCAGCACATCATTGGTGGGGAACACAGCCTGCACGGCCATGCGCATTGCATCAAAGTTGTTTGCCATACTTCATTCCTCCTTAAAACTCGCCGTCCAGCTGGTTGATGTAAATGCCGTCAATGGCAAACAGATCAAGCTCGACCTTGCTCATGTCCAGCGGCAGGCGGCGTGTCACAGTCTTGGGCTGCTTTGCGTCCATCGTCGCAGGCTCGGCGGCCTGCTCCTGCTGCTCGCCCTCGGTCACACCTGCTTCCTCGGCTGCGTCCTGCTCGTCCGCCGGGGTGGTATCTTCGGCTGCTTCCTCGGTGCTGTCCTTTGCGTCCTCGTCCTCAACCTCCACGGTTTCGGTTTCGTAGGCAGGCAGGCGGATTTCAGCCACATAGGCACGCAGGCTGTCAAAAGCGTTCATCAGCAGGTTGCCCTCGCCGTCGGTCATAAAGTCCAGCGTAACGGGGTAGTCCTTCTGGTACTTCTGCAAGTCCAGCGCAATGCGCCCGCCGTCCAGCGTCAGCACGGTTTTCTTCACAGCGTAGGCAATCTTCTTGCCCTCGTTCAGTTCGGTAACTTTCATCACTTCATACCTCCCGTAATTTTCAAAGTCAGCACCACGGTCTTGGCGCTGCCGTCGTGGCGTACCTTAAAGCTGTTCGTGCCCTTGCCGCTCACGGTAATGTCGCCCAGCCGTCCGCCTGCCACGCTCTTAACGTACACATCCACCGTGTAGTTGGTGTTCTTGCGCACAGTAGTCAGGATCACGTTCTTGTCATCGTTGCAAAACGGCCACGGGTTGCTGTTGGCGGTCAGCGTAACTTCCTTTACCTCTGCGGCAGTCTCACTTTCCAGCGCCGTCAGACGTCCGTCCTGCGCTGTGTCCTTTGCCTTGATCCCGGCAATGTCAGTGGTGTGGGTCCCGCTGGTGCCCTCAATGTCGGCAAGCCTGCGCTCGATCCACCGCGCAAAGATCATCACGATCTTGTGCGCAAGGTTCGCATCCTCAATGCCCACCTCCATTTTGTTGAAGTGCGCCTGGTCCAGCGGCGTGCCCTCCTGGATCACCTCACCGCTCTGGTCCTCTACATGGTCCAGCCAGAATGTGCGTTCATACATAGTCGTTCACCTCTCTTTCATCTCGTTGCCGCGCTGGCTTCCGTCAGCGGGAACACAAAGCGCAGCAGCGCCGCGTTTACGCTCGTCCGCTTCACGCTCACGGCCTGCTGTCCAGCCAGCTTGTCGTTGTTGTCGTACACGCGCACGCCGGTAATGGTGTCTGCCGCGCCGGAACTCGGCACATTGACGAATACCATCACAGCGTTGCCCACAACGCTTTTGCTGTTGATCTCACCATCCCGCCAGCTTCCGCCGTTGATCTGGTACTGGAACCGCTGCACACTGCGCAGCAGGTCCGCCCGTCTTGCGTTCAGAAAATCTTCGGTAAAAAACGCCATCCTTTACCCCTCCTTTCCTCACGATTTCTTCACCACGGTATGCCCGCAGCGCCGTTGGCCGCTTCGTACCGGGGTAACTTTGTAAGCGCCCACCTCCGGGGCGATCTGCGCACCGCTCTGTCCGGCATAGCCAATCGTCGCAATGCGCGGCACCGTGCCGCTCCTGTCTCCCGCGCCCGCTTCCGGGTTCGTGGCAAGGTAGGCACCCGCCGCAGGCTCCACGGCCAGCGCTGCGTTCTCTGTGCGGCCCAGCGTGGCGCGGTAGGGCAGCGTTCCGCACAGCGGTATCTCCGCTGCAAAGACTTCCGCCGCCGGTGTCAGCACCAGCCCGGCGCCCTCGGTTCTGCCCAGCGTCGCTTCGTGCGGCCATGTTCCGCAGCGGATCATCCCGCACCGCGGCACATCGTATTTGTACATTTCGTATACTGTTCCAATCTGTATACCATGGCGCACCATAAAGCCGATGCTGTCCAGGTGGGCACTTTCCCGCTTGTACAGCATTACGTTGTTCTCTATGATCTCCACCTGTGCGGTAACGGTTGGGTCCGTCACGTTGCACACTACGCGGAACCGCCCCGGCTCTCCGCCGTAGTCGAACCATTCCTCAATGTCGCTGTCCGGCCACACGTCGCCAAGCGCCTTTTTTGCGCTCCATGCCGTGCCCATATACCGGCGCACGGCCATACTGTTTTTGATAATGCTGCGCTTGATCTCTACCGGGTAGGTGGTATCGTACCAGTCCACCTTCCAGCTTACGGCCAGTGCATCCAGTACCATTTCCGGGCATGTGTCCAGCGCGGTGTATATCTGGCTGTCCTGCGCGTATTCCAGCAGCAGGCCGCGCATCCGCCATTCGGCGTAGGCCAAAGCCTGCGCCCACGGCTGCGCCGCCAGCGTTGCCGGTATCGCGTCCGTCAGCTTCGCTTGCCGCAGACTAATCATCTTCCAGCCCTCCGTAGTTCACGGTCTCGCTGTCGCACCGTGCAGTGGCTGCCGCGCTTACCACGGTATCCGCCGGGGCTTTCAAGCGTACCCTCTTGGCCCCTGCGCCGCGCACCGCGGCGATCAGCTCCGTCGGGTTAATATCCCGGCCAAGTTTGCGCTGCCATGCCTTGTAGCTTGCCACAGCGCCCGTCACGGCTTCCTGTATGGCGGCCACGTTGTTGCGGTCACTGCTGGCAATGTAGTATGTCAGGTCAATGCTGTACCCGATCTCCGACGGGGCCTTGCACACCACCTTGTCGGTCAGTGGGCGTTTTACTTTTTCCTCGTCGGCAAAGTATGCCTGCATCTCTTTCAGCTCGGTGCCCGTCGGCAGTCTGCCGTCGTTGCCCAGCAAAAAGTAAATGTCCACCTCGCACGGTTCCGGGCTGTCGATCTTCACATCCGCCACATCGTTGCGCCACGCCTTGGCGTAATACACATAGGCATCCGCCGGGCCTGCGCAGCTAAATACGCTCGGCGCCCGGAACGTGCGCTCACTCAATGTGTCGTCGTCCTCCACATCCGTGCCACCGTGGCTGGCTTCAATGTTCGTCACGCTCGCCATGTAGGGGATCGGGTCAACCAGCGTGTTGATCGCGCCGGTTTCTATCCCGTTGCTCTCGGCTCCCGCTTCCTGCGCCTGCGCCAGCACATCCGCTGTCAGCTCTCCGGCTTTCACCTCGGCATAGTCCAGCGTGTTAAAGTACAGGCTGTTTTCGGTGCGCACCCGCGTACCGGCTGGTATGCCCACAGCATTGTTTCTCGTGTCTGCCAGCGTAAACCGCAGCGTTACCGTCGCTCTGTCGGCAGGCTTGCGCGTAACGCCCAGGTTTGCCGCCAGCTGGTCCAGGTATCCGCCGTAGCTCGTTGCCAGCAGTTCGCCGTTGCCCTTGTCCTGGATGTATTGCAGCGTCTGCCCGCCCAGCATGGCAATGGCATATTGCAGTAGCTTTTCCGGCGCGGCATCTCCCAACACCGGGGATGTGCCGGTCAGCTCCTTGTACTTCTCGTTGTACCAATCGCTTACCATCTGCTTTACTTCGTCCAGCGTCATGTATCCGATAAAGCTCACTTCCGGCGCGTTCGCCAGTTCTGCGATCTTAGACAATTTCTACCACCACCTTCGGTATCAAAATTCCCTCGGCTAAATTGCTTTCGTTCCAGTCCACCCGCAGTACCCGTGCCCTCGGCTCATACCGCGCCGTTTTCGCCACAAACTCGGCGGCCATCAGGGCTTTGGCGCTGCTCATGGGCAGCCCCAGCGGTTCCCGGTCTATGCCAAAATCCCGGTCAAGTGCCTGTTCGCCGGGGTGTGCGCTGTACAGCATCTTCAAGCACCGCTGCACATCGGCGGCGGTGCTGTCGTCGTCCCTGCCAGCCTGCAAAATGATCTCTGTGTTTTCGGTGTCGATCATAAATATTCCTCCAACTCAACGCTCACCTTGCACTCGATCAGCGCCCCGCCGTGCAGCACCGCGCCCCACTCGTCGCTAAGGCTTGTGATCTTAAACGGGTTGTCCGCCATCGGCTGTCCGCCCAGCACAAAGTAGTAGGCGTTGGCGCTCTCGGCCATCTGCTGCAACTGGTTCAGCGTCCGGCGCGGCGGCACTCCGTCCTGCGCCCGCAAGGTCATGTCAAACTTGTAGGTCTTGCATTTCGGCCCCACCCATTCGCTGCGCACTTTCCCGTGCACAACGTCATGGCTGCCCCAATCGCTCCCGCTCGTGCCGCTGATCCCCGTCGGCGTCAACACCCGGTTGCTGCTCACGCTAAAAACCACGCTTCCCAGTGTTCCGATCATCCTGCCACCTCCTTACTTCTCCGGCTCGCCCTGTCCGCCGTCCTTGTGCTTGTGGTGTACAAGGCTTACCCCGTCCACCTTCACATCTCCGGCGGCGCCGGCCACCGTCACGTTCGGCGCACTCACGCTCACATCGCCGCCGCTGCTTACGGTAATGGTCGCGCCGCCCACAGTCAGCGTCACATTGCCGTTTACGGTCTGGGTCACATCGCCCTCAATGTTCTGTGTTACGTTGCCGGTCAGGGTTTGTTCCGTGTCGCCGGTCACTTCCTGCGTCACATTTCCCGTTACGGTGTGCTTTACGTCGCCGGTCACTTCGCGCTCAACGTTCGCTTCCACCGTCACCTTCCAATCTGCGCTTACCTTTTCGGTCAGCTTCGCATTGTAGTACCGCTGGATCACGCCGTTATAGCTCTCCGTGTCCGCGCCGTCCACCTTCAACCGCCTGGCGGCAAGGCATTTTTCAAAGTAGGCTCCTGTGATCTCCACCGTGCCTTTGCCGCCCACCGTCATGGTGTAATCGGTGCCGCACTCCACGTTGTACATGGTGCCCGTCGTCACGCTGGCGTATGTCGTTGCTTGCAGGTCCACCGCCGCACCGGCGGTTATTCCCACGCCGCTTGCTGCGGTAATGCCCACGCTGGCCCCGGTGCTTCGCAGCATCATAGCGCCGCCGCTCCTGGCCGTGTAGGCTCCCTTGCACTCGTCGTAAATTACGCCGTTGCTGTTGCGCCCCGTTTTCGCACGGCAGAATTGGGTGTACTCGCCAGTGTTGGCATCGTACCGCTCGTAGCTGTCGCCGTTCACCCGGCCATACTCCTTGCGGTACAACCCCTTGTACCCCTCGGCAGGCTGGTTGCTCTGGTTCCATACCGTGCCAAGGGTCGCGCCCGCCACCGTGCCGTTGCCGTTCATCGTGCAGCTCACCGTCTGTCCGATCTCCGGCATCTTGTATTCGCCGTTCGATTGCGCATTGATGGTGCAGCTCACACTTGCGCGGTCCGCAAACACCACCTCGTAGGTGCCGTGCTTGTAGTCGATGCTGCTCACGCGGCCCGTCCGTACCTGCGGTGCCGTTGCCATCCTGCATCACCTCACTTGATATAGCTTGCGTCCACCCAGCCCGTAACGTTCTTGCCCATAGGCAGCTTACCGCACCGGCTCTTTGTGTTCGTTATGCGGTAGCGTCCCGCCACAAGTGTTCCGTCATACAGGTAATAGGTGCCGCTCACCGTGTTGCTTTTGGTCTTTGCCACGCTCGTGTAATACAGCGGGCAGTTTTTCAGTGTCACGGCGCGTCCGCCGGTTCCCGCTGTCGTACCTGCGCTGGCTGCTGCCGTCGTGCTGGCGGCACTGGCTGCCGGTTTCGTCGTCTCGTAGGTGCTGTCGTACTTCGTGGCGGTGCTGCTGGCTGTCTTTTCGTGTATCTGGATGCTGCCGCCCACCTGCCACGCATAAAACGGGTCGTCAATTCCGCTGGCTTCTATCTTGCAGGTAAATCCGTTGCGGTCGATCGTCCGCGTCGTTTTATCCACAAAATATTTGCCGTCTATCTCCGGCCCAAACCCACCGATCCGCACGTTGTTTCCTGCAAAAATTTCAAAGTTGCCGCCAATCGTAAAGCTGATCTTCCGGCTTCCGTGGTTGGCGTCGTTCAGGGCCGCCACCAGCTGCGCCGCAGCATCCGCAACGCTGCTGGCGTACTGGTTCAGGCTCTTGGTCCTCGTGCCGCCGCCCACACTGGCGGTAATGTCAATGTCCTTGTCTTGGTCCGTGTAGGCAAAGCTGCCGCCGGTGTAGGTCCCCGCCATGGTCGTTGTGTATCTAAAGCTGCCCGGCTTCATGGCCGTGCGCGGCACATCCTGCACCGCCCGCTTTCCCTTGTACTTCTCGCGGTCATACACCCACAGCCGTTTTGCGTACACTTTCAAAACAAGGCCGTAGTCCTTGCACAGCTTTTGGTAAAACTCGCTGTCGCTTTCGTTCTGCTCCCGCTTTTCAATCTCGTGGTCGTCGCCGTCGTAGGCAAACCCCAGCCCGTACCGCCCGGCAATAGTCGCGCCGATCTGCTGTATGCTGGTGCTTTTCCATACGTCGGTGCGGTCGCGCTCGCTAAAATCCGTGTCGCTTGGCTTGCTCACGCCGCCCAGCGTCATGGTGCCCGGGGCGTCGCCGTACTGCACATCGTCCAGCACAAACAGGCCGCAGTCCATGGTAAAACGGTCATTCTGCACGTTCCAGTCAAGGCCGTTCACTTTCGGGTGCAGCGTGGCGCCCTTTTTCGGGAACCAGCTGTTCATCCATTTCCCGTCCCGGGCATCGATCTGTATATCCACACTGTCGCATGTATCGCTGGCGCAGTCCGTGTAGGTAATGCTTTCAACGTCCGGCCCCACTTCCTCGCTGATCGGCGTGCTGTTGTACCAAAGGCTTATCTCTGTGCGCCTTGCCTTTACGCTCGTTGCCATAGCTTATCCCTCAAATTTCCACGGCGGCAAAAAGCCGCTCTTTTCCTCCGGCATGGCAGGGGTGGCAAGCACCACCCCTGCATCAAAGCGGAAAACGTTGATCTTCGTTGGATTCTGCTGCATCAGGTAGTCGGCATACCGCTCCGCGCCGTACACCGTCTTGGCAATGCTGTCCCATGTGTCGCCGCTGATCGTCGTATAGCTCATACTCTCCGCCCCCTTACCTTGCGTAGGCCGTGCGCTGCTGCTTGCGCATCATCTCGTTGAACCACTGTTCAAACTGGTCCTTCGCGTCCGTCATGGCGTTCATCATCACGCTGTAGTCGGCATTGCCCTGTATCGTGATGTTCGGGCTGAACGTAAAGCTGCCGCCACCCACCGCCGTGGTTCCGCCGGGGGCAGGGGAGCCGCCGCCAATGTCGGCTACCTCCACGCGGTTCGTCGTCAGGCTTCCCGCGCCTGCCACGCTGGCCGCCTGCACCGGGTCAACGCCCAGCATTTGTCCAGCCTTCTGCCAGTTCGCAATGTTGGCACTGCGCACGCTCGGGTCAAAGCTGATAACTGCCTCCGTTCCAGCTTCACCGGCAATGCTCACGCCGTCGGTAAAACCGCCCTTTGCCAGCATGGGTATCTCGTTCAGGTGCAGGCTGAATGTTCCGCCTCCGCCGGGCAGCCAGTCCGGGATGGTAACGCCTCCGCCCGCAATGGAGTTGATTCCGCGGATCGCACCGTTGATCACTCCGATCACCGCATTGATGGGAACCTTGCACAGCTCCACCAGCGCCGAAAAAGCGTTGCCAAAGATAGACTTCACGCCCTCCCATGCGCTCGCCCAGTTCCCGGTAAATACGCCCGTGATAAACTGGATCAGGCCATCAAAGATTCCCTGCACGCTCGTAACCACGTTGGAGATGTTCGCAAAAATCTGCGATACTGCCGCAATGATGGGCGGTGCCACTGTCGCCACCACGTTTATCAGCACCATCACAATGTTTTCAATGACGGGCAGGATCGTCTGGATTGCGTTTCCGATCAGCATTGCCACATTCATCACCGCCGTGCCGATGTTCGTCACCAGCGGCCCGATCTGCGGCGCTATCGCGTTAAAGGCGTTCAGTAATCCCGGCAGCAACGTTGTGCTCACCCAGCCGAACACCTGCTCAAACATCGGCTTTACGGTCTGCGTGCCAAAGTTCACGATCTGCTGGAACACGCCGATCACGCTCTGCCCAATGCTTACGATGTTGTCAAAGCCCGTTCCCGCGTTCTCGCCGAACATCCCCACAATCGCCGTGCGCACGCTCGCCAGATTTTCCGGGCTGAATATTCCAACGATTCTGTCCTTCACCGTCGTTATGGTGTTCAAAAATCCGTCAAACACCGCAACGCCGTTCTCGCCAAACACATTCCCAACGATGCCGCGTATATCGTCCAAGTGGTCGCCCAGTATGCTCACCGCCGCCACAATGGACCCGATCACCGCCACCACCGGCAGCGCCGCCGAGGCGATCCCGCCGAACGCGCTGGCAAACGGGGCCACTGCCTGTACAAGTCCCGCTGCGCCGTTTGTTATCATTCCGCCGGTGCCGCCAAGCATCTGCTTTCCGGCAGCGGCCAGTGCTGCGCCTGTGCCTTGTCCGGGGTTTGCAGGTGCTCCCGGTAAACCCACCGCCGCGTTGATGAACTGGCCTATCCCGTTCACACCCGCAATTATTCCGTTTGCCGCTCCCTGTGATGCCTGCCACTGCGCACCCATGAATCCTTTTGCGCTCGTGCCTACGCCGCCAAGGTAGTTTCCTACGCCGCCTGCCACAGCCCCCACAGTGCCCGTCACTTTCTGTACAATCGGGTTCTGCGCAATAGACTGCCGCATCGTCGGCATGTAGTTCAAAAGCCCCGGCGTCATAGCCGCCTGCTGCAAAAGCTCCGCGTTGTTTCCTCCGGCGATTTTGTTTTTCAGCAAGGCCCATAGTGTGCCTGCGCCTGCTCCGCTCGTGTTTCCCGTCGTTGTCACAAAGTTTTGCGCGTTCGTCACTGCGCTTCCCGCGTTCGCCACGCCGCCCGTGATTCGGCCCAGCAGCGCCGATCCGATGCTCTGCTTGCCGTTGCCCGTCGGGTTCCCGGCCACAACGTTGATCGCGCTGCCCAGCAGTCCGGCTCCGCCCTTCACCACGCCGCCCACGCCCCGCGCGGCCATTTCGGCCTGCGGTGCAATGCTCATGGCGGCAAAGGCTCCGGCCACTCCGGCCAGTATCTTTGCTGCCTTTTCGCCGTTCTGGTTCAAGTAGTCAAGCCCCTGCTGGATGTAGGGCATAGCGCTTTGCAGGGCATCGCCCAGCACCGTCACGCCCTTCGTCGCAATGTCTGCCAGCGTGCTTGCAAGCTGTGTCAGCTGCGGCATATTCTGCCGCAGTCCGTTCATCATGTCGATAGCCAGCGTGGCAAACTGCTTTTTCACCGGCAGGAATTGTTCGCCAATGTCCTGCATCAGCGCCGTTTTTGCGTTGCTCATCATCATGTCAAGGCTTTCCGTTGTGCTTGCCTGTATGATGAACTCGCGTTGCATAGACCCTGTATATTTTTCCGGGTCCTGCACATCCTTTAGCGCTTGTTCGTAAGCATCCATGTTGTTCACTACTTTAGCGCCGCCCTCAATGGCCCACTGTCCAAACAGGGTAGATAGTGCCGCAACCTTGCGTTCGCTCGGCATCTGCTTTATGGCGTCAAACACTTGCAGCATGGTCCCCACGCCGTCACTCTGCATGGATTTTGCCACGCCCTCGGCGCTCAAACCCAGTTCTTCAAACATTTCCTTCTGGGCTTTCGTGGCGCTCTCGCCTTTGCTCAGGTTCGTGTACATGCGGGTAATGCTGGTTCCCACGCGGTCCGTTGCAACGCCCGTTGCCTGCATGGCCGTTGCCAGTGCCGCAGTAGCCGCCGGGTCAAGTCCGGCGACCTGGCCCATGCTTGCCGCCTTGTTCACGCTCTCGGCGATCTCTGCTGCCGTTGTGGCATTGTTCGCGCCCAAGTAGTTGATCTGGTCCATCAACTGCATAACCTGGTCGTGGTCAAAGTTGAACGCCTTTTCCCACTTTGCCATGTACTGGCCTGCGGTATCATCGTCCAAGTCCATTGCCGTTGCTGCCGTAGCCGTGTCTTTCAGGATGCTGGTGTTCAGCTGTACGTCCACATCCATACCGCTCTGTCCCAGTGCCGCGCTCATGGTTGCGATCTGCTCTGTGGTTCGCGGTATTTGTGTACTCAGGTTCTGGATGTACTCGGCCATTGCGCCGTAGTTTTCTTTGAACGTTTTCCCGTTCGCGGCTGTCTCGTCGCTCACATTGCCCAGGCTGTCGGCCAGGCCGTCCACATAGCGGGTCACGGGTGCCATCTGGCTTTCAAACTTTTCTGCTTCCTTGGTGCAATCCGCAATGCCCTTCACCGTAGCGGCCAGTCCAACGCCCATGACCGCCAGCCCAACCCGGCCAACAGTCCCCAGCGTTGCGCTCAACGTGCTTACCTGTTTTTGTGCCGCGCTGATCGCCGCCTGCAAACTTGGGTCAACCTTGCCCGCGATCCTGATCGCAAGCTCTAATTCCGTAGTTTTTGCCATTCTGCCGCCACCTCATTGTTGATCTCTATAAAATCCCGTACCGGCAGTTTCAAGTAAAACTCAATGCTCGTCATCGTGGCCCCGGCAAGGCGCACCGCGCATTTGCGCAGTCCCTTGCCGCCGCCCTTTACTCGAAAAAACGGTTGCTGTTCATTGCGTTCTTGATGTGCGTCGCTTCCGCAATGGGCATCCCGGTAAAGAACTCCTTGTCCATGCCGCTGGCGCGTGCCGCCATAAGGCAGCAGTACAGGTAGTCCAGCGCCGGTTCTGCGGCCACATGGCCCGCAGCGGCAAGCTCGTTCTCCGCATGGGCCATATCCAGCACAGTCAACTCCGCTGCGCCGCTCATGTCCACTTCCTTGTAGGTCTTGCCCTTGTAGGTGTACGGCGCTTTCAGCTTCAGCACCGTGCCTTTGTCCTCGTCGGCGTCGCTCGTCATAAACTCGGTAAAGGCACCGCGCACCTTGCGGGCCGCGCCCACCGGCAGCAGTTCAAAAAATTCAATGGGCAGTCCCGCCGCCTTGGCGCACAGTCTTGCAATGTAGGCCGTGCTTCTCTCCGGCAGGATCACCGCGCCCGGCTGGCCCGTCAGTGCCAGCTGTGCGTCAATGGCATCCTGCACCGTCAGCTTGTCAAGGCCGTTCAAGTCAATTTCTCCGTACTCCGTGCCCTCAAACACATAGGGCTTTGCCAGCTTGATAATGTCCATCGTCTTGTCCTTTCTGCTCAAAAAAGCCGCCCATCTCTGGGCGGCCCTGCCTGTTTTACTATAACCACCCTGCGCACCTCACGCAGGGCACCTAACCCACCCACACAAAGCCCCAAGCCTTCCCCTTTGGGGGAAGGTGGCCCCGCAGGGCCGGATGAGGGGCAGCCTCGCCTTTACCCGCCGTTCACCTCGTCAGGCATCAGGTCAGCGCGGCAATTCCGGCCAGCATATCGCTGCCGTTCACCTTGTACACGCCGTTCAGCTTGTCCACCTCAACGACCTGCTCACCATCCACCTCGATCATGTAGTAGGTCAGCTCCAGCGTGGTCTCAGCGTCCATCGCGTCGCCCTTCTTCACGGTGCCGGGTTTAAACTCCTTCACGCGCCCGCCCATCACAATGCGCAGGCCCTTAAAGGCATAGCCGCCGGTCTTGTCGTACACCTGCTGGGCCGCACGCAGCGTCAGGTTCACCGTGTTCAGCGGGTTCATCAGGTCCGTTGCGCTGGAATACAGCGTGTTGAACTTCAGCTTGGCTTCCAGGCTTTCAAACTGCCCAATGGTCGGGCTGTCGATCTCGCCGCCAACACCAACACCCTCAATGGTGCTGGTTTTCATCTTGATGCTGGGCAGCTCCACTTCGGCGGCAAGGCCGATCATCTTGTTGCCGTCCTGGTAAACGTTGTAGTCGTTTACCTTTTCGGGGATGTAGTTGTTAGAAATCATCTTTCGTTACCTCCTTGCGCCTTAGCCGCCCAGCGCATCAGCCAGTGCGTCCGGGTCAAACTCGATCACATCGTCGATTTCCTCCGCCGGGGTAAACGGGGTCATGCTCTGGCGGAACACGATCTTGCCGTTCAGCAGGTCGGTGGTTGGGTTGTCCGCATCCAAAAATGCAATGCTGTATGCAGCGCAGATGCCGCGGGAAACAAAGCTGTTGCCGCGGATATTCTCGCTGTCAACAATGCTTTCGATCAGTCGGCGGTTCATCACCTGCCCGATCTTCGGCGTGTAGGTCAGAATGAACGTGTTCGCCGCCCAGTTCATAAACCGGCGGATGTTGATCCAGCGGTCCTTGGGGTCGGTGTTGCCGGGGTAGGCGGCAGTGTTGGAACCCCAGCACCGCCAGCCGTTCAGGTTCAGGAAGGTGCCAACACCTGCGCCGTTCAGCACGTTGGCCTGCTCCTGGTCAAGATAGACCTCCGTGCCGTCGGCAAGGCACGCAGCGCTGATCGCAACGGCCTTGTTGTCCACGCTCATGTTGGGCACATCGTCGTTGCTGGCATCCTGATACGCCATCTCGGCAGCCACAATGGCGCTGCCGCTGTACACCTTCGTGCCAACCTTGGCGCAGGGCCACACGGCGTAGCAGTTCGCGCCGTTCAGTCCGCTTGCTTCCTTCTTGGTCTTGACGTCGGTGTACACCTTGGCACCGCTCGTGCCGCTGTCCACGTCGCACACGCAGATGCAGCGGAAACTACCGTTGATGCCGGTAGTCTTTGCCTGCAAGGCAGCGGCCACAGTAGCGTCCTTGCTAAAGCCGGGTGCCAGCAAAATGCCGGGGGTAAGCCCCAGCTTCGGGTAGACCTGCTGCACCACTTCAAGGCCGCTCACTTTGCCGGTGGGCGTGTCAACGCCGCCCACAATGTCGGCGGCAGTAACCTTGCTGGGGTCCAGCTTCTTGCCGCTCACGGTCAGGGTGGTCGCCGTCTTGCTGCCGATCAGGGCGATCATCAGGTTGCCCTCGTCGTCGTAGCTGGCGGTGTAATCCTCACCGGCTTTCAGCACGGCAGAGGCATCACCCTTGACGGTCAGACCGTCCAGCAGCATGCCCTTCTCCTCCACAACTGCGATCTTGTTGTTGACCTGCGCCGTCTTTTCGGTCACGGCGGCGGTGTGCTTCGCGGGGTCCAGCACATTGATCAGCACCAGCGGCCCGCAGCCGATCACCTGAAATGCTGCGCTGATCGCCTGGCACAGGGTATAGCTGGCAAAGTCGTCGCTGTAGCCAACGGCGGCCACAGCTTCGGCATAGCTGTTCACCAGCACAGGTACGTTCACAGCAGCCGCCGGGTCAGCAATAGTGTTCACGGGGGCAGTGCCAACCACCACCTGCAAGCCCGCATTGCCGGTCACAGGGGCGGTCAGGCTCGTTGCGTTCTCACTCACATAAACGCCATGTTTGTAAGCCATCTTTGTTTCCTCCTTACAGTTCGTTCAAAATCGTTTTGTACAAGGTCGCTTGCGGCGAACCCTTGGTGTTCAGCCCGGCGCGTGTCGCGGCAAACTCGCTCAGCGGTACGCACAAGCTCTGTGCCGCCGGGTGCTTTGCCAAAAACTTTACCAGCGCGTCCGGCAGTCTGCCGTGGTACACGGTGTACTGCTTGGCAATCCCGCGCACGCTCGGCCCGCAGTACACAATCACTTCCGGCTTCTGCGCCGTCTGTTTCTCTTTCTTCTCGGCCATCTTCGGCCTCCTTTCAGATCAGTTCATCAAACGTGCTTTCGCTCGTCGGCACCGGCACTGTCACGTCAAAGCTCAACGCGCCAAAATAGTACGGCCATGTGTCGTCCATTTGCAGCGCATCTTCAAAGTAATGCTCGTGCCCTTTCAGCACCGTAAACGCGCCGCCAAAAAACGGCTTCACGCAAAAGTGCTGTTCAATCGCTTCCAGGATGTTCTGCACGTCCCTAAAGCCGTCGCGCTCGTTGCCCTCGTCGTAGCAGCACACGGTCAGCGTGGCGCTCACCACTTTTGCATCCTGCGGGTTGTAGATTTTCCCGCCCTCCAGCAGCACCACAATGTATGGGCTGGCCGCAGCGTCCGTGTCGGCGTCCTCGTCCAGTCCCGTATCAATGGGCAAATTCTGGCGGAACACTTTCAGCGCTTTCAAGCCGCCCTGCCCGTTGAACTTCCGCCCGGCAAACAGGTTTCGCAGCTCGTCGCAAAGCGCATCCTGCATCATGGCGGTGGTAAATCCTGCAATCTTGTCACCCTGCATGTTTCATCACCCCTTTGCTGCTCTCGCCATCACTTTGGCGATCTGCTTTTCCAGTCTGTCGTTCAGCGTGTTTTCAGCGTACACATGCACGTCCTCTTTCTCCCACACAGTATGGTGCTGTGCCGTGCCGGACGGGGATCCGTAGGTCTGCGTCGTCTCCACAACTCCGCTCTTGCTGCGCCAGCGCCGTGCGCCGCTCTTGGTCGTCGTCTCGCTTCTTGCCGCACCAATGTGCCGCTGGATCATGCCCACATGCCCGCTTTTGAACTCCGCCAAAAAGCCCTTGCTTCCTTGCCCGAAGGTTACGCCGTTCCTCTCAATCGGGCCTCCGCCCAGATCATGCAGTCCGCCGCTTCTCAAAACTCTCGCTTTGAATACCGTCGGTCCCGTCTGCCAGCTCAAACCCGGGTGCGGCACCGTTACCCGGTGTTGGAAGTACGAAAGGTCAGCCCTCGCACCGTTGATGCCGCCAATCCACAGCACAGCCGCCGGGGCAGCATTTGTGGCTTTCACCTTCTGTTTCAGGCCCTTGGCGCGATCCTTGCCCTTGGCCGTCAGCGCATAGCGTTTCAAAACGCGCCGCAGCATCTCCTTGCGTGTCTCTCTCGCCGCGGCGTTCACCGCCACCTTGATGACCGCCGGGGTTTTCCGGCGCAATTCTCCCAACCGCTGGCTTACTTCCTCGGCGTTCACGCCAATGGTCGTTGCGCCCGCATCGTACCAGGTAAAATTGCTCATTGCCGTACCCTCACAAGCTCCACGCTGTACACGCCGCTTTCCTCGTCCACGTTGCCCACAAGATACTTTTTCCCGTCCACGATCATTGGGCTGCTCACCTTCGGTCTGCCGCCCAGCTCCCTGCATTTCACAAACAGCTTGGCATCCGCCTTGTACAGCCCCTGGTCAAAGCTCTGCTTTGCACCGCCCTCCCAGTGGGCGCTACGGTCCATCAGGGTGTTTTCGTCCAGCACGGCCAGCATCGTTTTCCCGTTGATCGTGTGCTCGTCGGCAAACTCGTCCGTGTTAAAAAACACGTCGTCAATGTCCGCCGCCGCGCAGTCCTTAAAAGTCAGCATCTTTTCTTCCGGCTCGGTGCCCGGCCCGTAATCCTGCTCTAAATCCATCCCAACCATCCCTTCACCCGGCCATAACTCCGCGTCCGCCGCATCCCGTGCGGTGCCCTGTTTCCGCCGTTCGTCTGCCCCTCGTCCCCCTCTGCGATGGGGCTGCCGCCGCAGCGGCTTGGGGGGGGGAGCCTTATCTCTGCTCTAAACTTTGTCCCTGCATTACAGCACCGTCGCCGCAAACCAGCTGTCGATCTTGTCAGGGATCAGCAGCGGGTGGGTCTGCAACTCGATAAAGCGGCGGTCCGGGCGGTGCTCCACATAGGTGCGCAGCAGGCGGTCCGTCTCGGCGCTGTGCCATGCCCCGGCATCGTCCAGGTAGGTGCACAGGCCGTAAGCACGCACAAAGCCCGCGGCGCTGGGCAGCATCAGCACCATGTTGTCCGGGATCAGCGGCTTGGTGCTGTCGTCGGCATCGTCAAGGTACACTTCGTCGTACCCGTAAATGTCAACGCCGGGCAGGTTCAGGTGGCCGTAGTAGGTAAGGCCGCCCTCCATTTCCTCCGGCTTGATCGCGCCGATCTCAATGCGGCGGTTGTCCAGCAGGTTCTTGATGGTGGCGTCCGCCAAAAAGGCATCGGCGGCAGCCTTGCCCATGATCACCATGTTGGCGTTGGCAAAGCCGTTGCGGCTTACCTGCTGTTTCCAGTCTTTCAGGTTGCCCCAGATGTCAGCGGCAGAGCCGCCCCACTTCTTGGTGCTCGCCAGCGTGATCTTGTTCGTCAGGCCAAAGTCGATCACCTCGTCAACGCCCTTGCCCTTCACTTTCAGCTGGCCGGTGGTAAGCACCTGCGCGGCCATCCACTCTTCACGGCGGGTCGTCATGTCGTTCAGCTGGTTGTATTCCTCAATCAGCTTTTCGGCGGCACGGTCCGCCGGGGTCTTGCCGCTGTACATATCCTCGCCGGGCAGGCGCTCCAACAGCTGGTCTGCGGTGCTGATCGTGGCGGGGTTGATCAGCGGCGGGGCATAGCTCTTGGTCTCGTAGCCCTCGGCCTGCACGATCTCGCCGCCAACCATCGGGTGGATAAAGGCAGCCATCTTGCGGTTGCCCTTCACAATGTCAATGTCAACCCGCTTGGTGGGGAAGGTCTTGACGTTGGTAAAGAAACGGTCACGCAGGAAAGTGCGGACCGGCTGGGTGGTTTTCACAACCTCGGCAAGCGTGCGCGGGGTGTACAGATCAACCATGTTAGGCATAGTTCATTCCTCCTTCTCTCATTTCAGGAAAATGCCAATGTTGCGCAGGGCGATTTCCACGTCTGCGGCCTTGGCGTGTTCGGGCAGCACCAGTGCATCGGCAAAAAATTCGCCGGTCAGATACACAACGGTATCTTTGCCGTTGTCGGCATCGTCAGCCACAATGCCGTACATGCCGGTAGTGGCAACGGTATAGGGGTCAGCGCTGCCGGTAACGGCGGGCTGGGTCAGCTTGCCATCGGCAAGGCATACCACCATGCCGCGGGTCAGCGCGGCACCGGCCTCCTTAACGGCAGTCGTAATGCGAATGTCCGTACCTGCGATCAGGTAATCGGGTTTCGTGCTAAAGGTCTGCACAGCAAGGTCCATAGCCATAGTTCTTCCTCCTTACTTCACGTTGTTGGCGTGGCGGATGCAGGCGATTGCGCTGTCCTCGCCGCTGTTTTTGGGTTTGCCCGCAGGCTCGGCCTGCTTCACGCCGTTTACGCCGCTCTTGGCTGCGTCGTCCTCGGCATCGGCCGCGTGTTTTGCGCCTGCTGCTTTCTGGGCTTTCATGCAGGCGATAGCATAGGCGGCGGCGTCCTGCGGCTTGTCGCCAAACTTGGCGTCGTAAGCGGTCTGCTCGTCGCCGGGTGCCGTCATGTCCTCAATGTCCTTGATGCGGGCACGCTCGGCGGTGGTGGCGTTCTGTGCTGCCGCGTTCTCGATCTGGTTCACCAGGTCAGGGTAGGCGGTGCGCAGGGCGTCCACGGTGGTAATGGCCGGCGCAGCAGGTGCGCCGGTGGTCTTGTTCTCTGCCATTTTTGGTTCCTCCTTGTTTTCCGGCGCATCCGCCGGGGTTTTTGTATTAGAAAAGCTCCGCTGCTTGCGCAGGGCGCTTTTCACATAGTCAGGGGCTTCGTTCATGCAAAGCCCAGTGTTCACGCTGTTTACAAACAGCGCACCGGCCCTGTTTTCGATCAGGGCCGGTTCGGCATCCTCGTCCACCTCGTCAATAAAGCCGTTGTCCTTCGCTTCGTCGGCGGTAAACCAACTGGTTTCTTCCATCCAGTTCGTCAGCACGTCCAAGTCCTGCCCGGTCTTTTTCACATACAGCTGCAAAATGCTGTCCTTTACGGCTTTCAACTCGTTCATGTATGCCTGCAAGTCGTTCTCGTCGCAGGCATCAAACAGGTACACGCTCGGCAGGTGGATCATGTACAGCGCGTCTCCGTTGGCTACCACCTTGCTGCAATGGCTGGCAATGATGGTCGCTGCACTCGCGCACAGTCCGTCAATGCGGCACACCGTTTTGGTGCCCGCCTTGTTCAAGCTGTCGATCTGTGCGCCAATGGCCTGTGCGGCAAACACGTCACCGCCGCCGCTGTTGATTCGCACGGTCAGCGTGTCAACGCTGCCCAGGCTCTTAATGTCGTCAATAAACTGCTGCGGTGTGATCTCGTCGCCCCACCAGCTTGTGTCGCTGATGGTGCCGTACAAAATCAGTTCCGCATCATTCCCGGCCAGGTTCTTTACCTGCCAAAAGTGATTACCCGCCCGCCGGGCCGTTTTGGTTTGTTTCTTTGCTGCCAATCTTGTCCACCTCCGCTTTTTGCTGTGCTTCGATCTTCCGCTGCCGGATGTTGGCGGTGTAGCTTCCGCCGCTCATCTGTGCGGTTTCCTGCTCCGCCGTGCTTATGCCCAGTGCAATGCGCTTTTCGGCGGCAGTCACTTCCTGTACGGGGTTCAGGTTTGTTCTCGCCGGGCCGTTCCACTTGCAAGCGCTGTATGCGCTGGCAACCGCCGGGTCGGTAAAATAGCCCGGCGCTTTCACGCGCCCGCGGCTTACCGCTTCGTCAAGCCACATTTCGTAGATCGGCTGGCAGAACTTGTCCGCAAACCAACTGCGTTGCATCTCGCAGGTGCGCCAGAACTCATTCAGCGCACCGCGGGCCGCGCTGTAACTCGTGCTGAAATTCTTTTCCAGCACTTCAATGGGGATTTCCAGCGCTTCGCTGATCTCCTTTGTCACAGCCCGGTAGAACGCTTCAAAGTTTGCGTTCGGCCTGCTCGGCTTTGTTTCGTTCATCTTCTCGCCGGGGGCAAGGTCCACCACCGCGCCGGGGGCCAGCTCAATGCTCGTCGGGTCGGCTGTGTCGATCAACTGATCCTCCGGGATCATCTCGCCCAGCGGCGGTGCTTCTCCGGCTGCTTCTTTTTCGATAAAGATCGTGTAGGCCGCCGTGATAACCGCTGCGTTCAGCTCGGCGTCGCTGTACCGCCCTAACTGTTTCAGGCTTTCCAGCACCGGGGCCAGCACCGGCACGCCGCGCACCTGCCCGGCTCGTTCCCGCTGCATAATGTGCAAAACATTCCGCCGCCCCGTCTTGTCGCCGCGGGCCTGCACCCGCGTCCATGTCGTTGCGCCGTTCTGCATCTCTGCCGCCAGCGGGTGCCTGCTGCATATCCAGTAGGCCACCACCTTGCCGCGCTCGTCTGTCTCCACGCCCTGCACGATCCTGTGTACGCTGTGCCCGTCAATGGTCGTCGTCGTCAGCACGTCCGTCAGGTTCGGGCTGCATACTCTGTCGGCTTCGATCAGCCGCACCCGCAATCTGTACGGCATCCCCGGCTCGTCCTCGGTTTGCAGCAGGGCAAAGGCGTCTCCGTTCATCTGGGCGGATAAGTAGGCCAGCTGTTGCAGTTGGTAAAAGTTGTCCAGCCCGTCCGCGTCGCACATCTGGCTTTTTGCCCACAGGTTCCATTCGCGCACAATGTTTGCCTGCAATTCTGCGATCCTGTCCACGTCCATGCGCAGGTATTCTCCGTCCAGCTGCGGGGTGGGGGTCAGGCCCGCGGCCACCGTGTTGGTGCGCATGGTTTTCAGCGCCGCCGTAGCCGTCGGCACGCCCATGTAGGCATCCCGGCTCCGCTGGCGCAGTGTGTTTATGTTATCTTCAATATCCCGCTTGGCATCGCCGCCGTAGTATGTCCACCCGCGCAGGGATTTCTTCTGCACGTTCGCGCCGTAGTTGCTGTACCCGGTGTTCTGCGCCCGGCGCACCGCCGTCAGCTTCGGCGCAGGGGAGCGGCGCACCGCTTTTGCTCTCGCTTTCATGTCCGCCCCTCCTTACATATCCCGGTACACAAAGTGGTAGGTTCGGTTCCTGCCGTGGTTTTCTTCCACGGCTTCCGCCTGCATCACCTTGTTGTTCCAGTAGTCGATCTGCTTGCGCACGCTGGCAAGGTCGGCACGGGTCAGCATACGGCTGCCGATCTGGTAGCTCTGCCCGGTTGCAATCTGCGCTTCCGCTTCAAGCCAAATATCCAAGTGCCGCTGCGCTTCTTTCTTCGTGATTCCCGCCATAGCTTAAATACCTCCGCTAACCTGTCTGCGGCCCGTGCGCCGCACGGTGCGCTGCACTTCACTCGCCACCGGGCTGCTTTCCAACACGGGGTTTGTAATTTCCAGCGCCGCCGTGGCGTAGTTCCGCAGGTCCAACGGCTCGTTTCGCTTGTAGTCGCCTTTCAGTTCCCATGCGATCACGGCCCGCCCCTTGCGGTAGCGCACCACCATCTTTTCCGCTGTCAACCCGCGGAAGTAGTTGTAGTCGTATCCTGCCGCTTCCCCCTGCGGGAAGTGGCAGTAGTTCGGCCCCGGCATCTTCACCTTCAACCGCTGGTACAAAACGCCCTTGCCGGTGTCAACGCCAATCGTGAACAGCGGCGCTTTCACGCGGTTGTTCTTCGTCGGGTTTTTCAGGTAGGGCACATCCGTACCGCCGCGGCCTTTAATGGCAAAGATGCGCCGGTGCCACCTGTCCTTGCAGAACCGCAGCACTTCATCGGGGAAGTGTCCGCCGCTGTCCATGCAGGTCGCTATGATCTTCATCGGCGTACCGTCCGCCTTGTACCACGTTCTGTTCAAAAACTCGTCAAGGTCTTTCCACACCGTATCTTTCAAAAGGTCGCCGTAAATCTTCTGGTAGCGTATGCCCCAGCTTTCCTTTCCGGCTCCCCATCCCACGACCTCCACTTCAAAGCGGTCATCCTGCGTATCTACTCCGGCAGTCAGCACTACCACATCGTCCGGCACATCCGCCTTGTAGGCTTCGCGCCGTCCGTACAGGTCTGCTTCCTCCACGGTTTCGCCCTGTTCTGTCCACGTCTCGCCCAGCTCTGTGTTGACCCATGTTTTCATCAACTCCGGGTCTCCTGCGTTCAGCTGTTCTTTCGCTTTCAAAAACTTCTCTACCACTTCATCCCAGCTGCAAAAGCTCGAGCACAACGTTGTCAGGTGGAATCCCCGCGCCGCTTCGCCGGGGCATTTTGCTACCCACTCTCCGCGGATCATCTGTTTTTTCCAGTGCGTCTCACTGTCGGCCACGCCGCACCGTTCGCAAACGTACTGCGGGTTCTTCGGGTTCTCCGGGTCAAATTTCAGGTTCGCCCACACCAGCGGTTGGTAGTGTCCGCAGCTTGGGCAGGGGATTTCAAATTCTTCCTGCGTGCTGTGTTCAAACTCCACCTTTATGCGGCTCGTCTGTTCCAGCGTAGGTGTGCTCACAAACACCTGCTTTTTATCCCAGAATGTCGTCTGCCGCTTTTCGGCAAGCGATAGCGGGTCGCCCTCGGTTCCGGCGCTGGCAGGGTAGCGGTCTATCTCGTCCGCCAGCAGCACCTTGATGGGGCGGCTGGCAAGGCTGGCCGGGCTGTTCGCACCCACAATGACCAAATACCCGCCGGGGTAGTTTTTCAGCAGGATCGTGTTGCCGCTCATGCGGCTTCGGTTATCCACCAGTCCGCGCAGGCACGGCGTGTCGCGCAGCATCGGGCTTAGCTTTTCCTTGCTGAATCCCTGTCCCATGTCCAACGTCGGCTGCAAAACCATAATGGGGGAGGGGTTGTAGTTCATGTAGTAACCTATCGTGTTCAGCACCAGCGCGTCCGTCTTGCCGATCTGCGCACAGCTTTTCACAACTACCTTGCGCACATGGGGGTCGCTGATCGCGTCCATCATGCCGCGCTGGTAGGGGGCCTTGTCCGTGCGCCACCGTCCTGGCAGGGCACTCGCTCCCTGGCTCAACCGCCGTTCTTTATCCGCCCACTGGCTCAACGTCATGGTCGGGGGTGGTTTCAGCTTTGCCACCACCCGCGCCAGCATTGCCCTTGTCTGCGGCGGCACGGCTATGGTTTTTCTTTTTGCCATATCGCTGCAACCTCTTTGCGGCGCACCGCCCAAACGGGCAGAACACCGTGCTTTCATTCACGACCTCACCAAAAGCGCAGGCGCGGCACCGTTTACTCTGGTTCTTCGTCAGTTCTTCCATCGTCTGCGCCCTCCTGCTGTACGGCAAACGCTGTGTCATAGTCGCTCAACTCGTCCAGCGCTTCGTCCGTTTCTTTTTTCAAAAGATCGTATATCTCGGCGTTGTCACTCATGCCCGCCAGCGTCTTTGCCAGCTTGGCGGGCATACTCATAATTTTTGTGCGGAAGTTCATCAGCATGGTACTAAGCGCCTGTTCAACATCTTCGGTTCTGTGCAAGTCTCCCTTGCGCTCGTCCAGTTCCAGCTTTGCAAGCTCCTTCTTCGTTTTCGTCAGCTCTGCCCGCTGCTGGTTCAAATCGCCGTTGTTGTTCCGCAGGTAGGCAAGGTAGGCTTGCACCGTCGGCTTCATGTCATACAGCCCCGGCTTCGCTTCCCGGATAATGCCTGCATCCCGCATCTGCCTTATCCGTCTCTCCGTCAGCCCCAACCACTGGGCCACTGCCTTGCTCGTATACAGCGTCATCGTCGTCAACCTCAACCTCGCCCGTGGCTTTCATCCTTGCCAGTTCCAGCCGTTCCCGTTCCAGTTTGTACCGCCTGTCGTTTTCCTCGGCCTGCCGCAGCGCACCGGCAATCGTTGCGGCCCGCCCCTGCACCTTGTACAAGGCTTCCTGCAATTTCTGTATCCGTGCAAACGGGGTGTCTTTCATCTCCATGTCCATCATCGTGCCGTTCAGGTACAGTGTTTCTTCATCCTCCACCTGCTCGTACTCGTGGATTTTCTCAATGATTTTCTTTTCCCGCCACCGCAAAACTTTCAACTCATGCAGCAGGTTTTCCACAGCCCCCGTCGGCGTCTGGTCCAAAAACTCTTTGTCTGCATCCGGCAGGGCATCAAAAAAGACGGCGCTGTATGCTCCGTCTTTCTCGGCGTTCTTGTTTCCCCTTGGTGCGCCGCCGCCCTTATTTCCCTTTGCGTTTTTCTTTTTCCTGCTGTTCGTGTTTCCCGGCTGCCCGCCGCGCTTTCTCGGCACGTCTTTTTCCCAGCCGTCCTTTACCTTCCACCGGCGCAAGCTCTCATAGTTCGCGCCCATCTCCCCGGCAAATTCTTTCAGGTTGATATTTTCCCCAACAGCCCGCCGCCGGATGTATTCAGCTTTCGCCTTATCCCTCGCATCCGATCTCCGCGCCATCGTTCCTCCCTCCAAAACTTGCCGCATAAACACCGAACGCCCGCGCAGGATAACCCGCCGGGCGTTCTCTTAAATTTCTCACTGTACCAATTCTACCCCTAAAACCGTGCCACATGGTGACATTTTGTAAATTTCCTAAAAAATATTTTATACGCTCTGTATTTTTTCCTTCCAACGGGTGACAATCCGCCACCACTTCACCGTCCAAACTCCTGCCCGCGCCGCTCGCCCGCCACCCAGCGGCGGTCAACCCAGCCCCACCGCAGCCCCCGCCAAAGCTCAACCCAGCCCCCACCGCATCAACCGCAGCCCCGGCAAGGCTCAACCAAACCCCTGCCACATCAACCCCGGCTCGACAATTTCAACCCCCACTTTTTCCGCCCCGCCCGAACGGAAATGCTAAAAAAAATTACAAACCTACCAAACTTTCGCGCTCCTGAACCCGCATAGCCCGCGGGCGCGTGCGCAGTACCTGCGCGGACGCGCAGGCGCACGCGGGAACATTAGAGCGGCGCGGAGCGGGTGCGCCCGCCCGCGCAGGCGCGTATATAACATAGCTGCCGGGCTGGTGGCCTGTTGCCGGGCTGGTGGCCTGTTGCCGGGCTGGTGGCCTGCTGCCTGGCTGGTGGCCTGCTGCCTGGCTGGTGGCCTGCTGCCGGGCTGGTGGTCTGCTGCTGGGCTGGCGTGCTGCTGCCTGGCTGGCGTCCTGCTGCTTGGCTGGTGGCCTGCTGCTTGGCTGGTGGCCTGCTGCCGGGCTGGTGGCCTGCTGCTTGGCTGGCGTGCTGCTGCTGGGCTGGCGTGCTGTTGCTGGGCTGGTGGCCTGCTGCTTGGCTGGTGGCCTGCTGCCTGGCTGGCGTGCTGCTGCCGGGCTGGCGTCCTGCTGCTTGGCTGGTGATCCGGCCCGATCCTGTGCAGTTTGTGCAAATTGCACAGTCGCACTCCGTAGTGCTTTGTGCAGTTCTCCAAATCGCACTCCGTAGTGTTGACATACGCACTCCTGCGTGCTATCATGCAATCACACCAAGCGAAACAGCCACCGACCAAAGGAGCCGCCGCCCAGCAGGGCCGCGGGTTGCAATTTGGGCAAGGCGGCCCGATCCACAAAAACAGGAGGTTAAAACATGATTAACGCGCTCGACAAAAAGATCAACGCGCTGGCCGCTCGTCACGGCTGGCACATTTCCCCGCGGACCGGCGACGGCCTGCACTGGTACGAGATTGCCCCGATGGATCGCCCGGACCGGGACGCGATCCTGCGCACGCTGGCCCGGTGCAAGGGCCTGGCCGCTGAAACGTGGGAGCCGTACATCCCCACCGCGTGGGCCTGCGTTATCCGCGTATATGACGCCGCCGAGCTTGCCGAGTGGCGGCGCGTGGACGCTCAAAAAACCGATCTTGCAAACTACTTTTGCAAGATCATCCACGACGGCGGCACGCAGGAGCAAGCCAAGGCCGCCCAGCTTCGCCGCGCTCACGAACTCGACGCAATGCAGGCATACTCCAAGTTATACGCATGACCCGCAAGGCCGATGCGATCCGCGCCGCCGGTGCAAGCCCGGCCACCCTGCAAGGGGTGGGCGCTCATGGGTCCACCCGATCCACCATCACCACCAACACAATAGGAGGTTACACACTATGACCCGCGATAATAATACTTTGATCTTTGAAGCCGTCGGCACCACCTACACCCCCGCCGAGATCCACGCCCTGGCCGCCACGCTCGCCACGCCGGAGCAGATCACCGCCCGCGCCGCCGCTATGGCCGCCGCCACCGGCACCGGCACCGCCGCCGACTACATCGACACCGCCGAGCAGGCCACCGTCGCCGACAGCCTGCACACCTACAACACATGGAAGGCCCAGGGCTTGCAGGTGAAGCGCGGCCAGAAGGCCACGATCTCCGCCATGCTGTGGCGCTGGACCGACAAGCCCCCGAAAGCCCAGCGCAGCGACAACGGCGATGACGCCCCCGATCCCCACTACTACATGAAGCGCTGCTACCTGTTCACCTCCGCCCAGGTCGAGCGCCCGGCCCCCGTCCACGTCAAGACGCCGGACGAGATCGCCGCCCGCAACGCCGAGCTTGCCGCCGCCCGCAAGGCCCGCAAGGCTGCCCAGCAGGCCGCCGCCACGACGGCACCGGCACCGCAAGAAGAGTTTTTGAACTGGGACCCCGCAGAAGTCAAGGCCGAGCTTGACCGCCGCAACGCCGAGAACGACCACGCTTTTGTTGATCAGGTCATGGCTGACGTGGAACGCATCACCGCAACGACGCCCAGCAAGCCCGCCGCCGTCGTCGAGCATCACACCCTGCACGACGACGCCCCCACGATGGACCCGGTGCAGCTCGATTTCGCAAGCCTGGCCGCCCAGGTCTTGGCATGATCTACAACGACCCGCAAGGCCGACGGCATCCGCCGCCGCTGGTGCAAGCCCAGCCGCCGCCACAACAGCGGCGGGCGCTCATGGGTAACAACATAACACGACCCCGGCAACGATCACAACGCCGCGCACCCATCGCCACACAATGGCAGCCGCCCCGCCGGGGGACGGCATAAGCCCAACGGGAGCCGGTGCACCTCCCCACAAAACAGATTGCACCCGCCGCCGGTCGTTCCGGCAATGGGGGCCGGACCCCTCCACAACAACAGCGCCCCGCCCGCCGTGCGCGAACGGCAACAGCAGATCACCGCCGGGCATCAATGGGACCCCCGACCGCGGCGGGCACTGTACAAAGTCAGGCAGGCCCCCGCAAACGATCCCCGCGTCAGTAGATCAATCCCCAGCACAACGCCGCCGGGCATAAGACCAACGGCAGCCCCCACAACGGCAACAGCGCCCAGCGGGTCCAGCTGCACAACGGCCCGCCGCCAGTACGCAACGCCCACAACGCAACAGGAGGTAACACAATGAAAATGCACAGCCTATTTTCCGCCACCTTTTCCAACGGCGACCGCATGGCCGGCACCCTCGGCCAAATCTACGCCGCCCAGGACATCAACGACTGCCGCGTCACGATCTCCCCCTACATCACGGTAGCCAAGGCCCCGGCCCCCATCGCTAACGACAACGGCACCATGACCGGCTACGCGCTGTTTGTTCCGGCCCTGCCGTTCACCGGCAAGTTTCAGCAGATCACTGGCACCTACCAACGCTTGACCGATGCCGTTGCCGCCCGCAATCTGCTGGACGAGTTCGACGAGGTAGAGTTTTTCGCCAAGTATCAGCGCACATTCTGACCCGCCACAACAGCCACCCGCAAGGCCGACGGCCCATCGCCGCCGCTGGTGCAAGCCCAGCCGCCGCCACAACAGGCGGCGGGCGCTCATGGGTAATAAATCCACCCACAACAAAACAGGAGGTATAACACAATGAGTTATTACACCATCAACGAGGATGCCGCCCGCCTTTCCAAGGAGTTAAGCAGTTTCAGCGACTACAAGGCAGGCAGCGCAACGGCCAGCTACCGCGCCCAGGTGGACGAAGCCGCCGCCACGCTTGAAAAGGTCAAGGCGCTTTGCGTCACCGAAGCCCAGCGCGACCGCGCCGAGTATCTTTTCGACCGCTACGCCGCCACGCTGGCGCAGGCCATCAACCGTGACAACGAGATCGGCACCCGCTGCCCGTCCGTGATGATTTCCGGCCCCGCCAACTTCCCGACCCGCAAGAAAGAAAAGCAGCTCGCCGCCTGGGCCGCCAACGCCGAGAACTACCAAAAGGCCGAGCACTACTTGTACCTGTTGGAACGTGCCCATTTGCAGCCCATCAAATCCAACGATCCCGAGGTGTTGGAAGCCCTCACCGCCAAGCTGAACGCGCTGCAAGCCATGCAGGGCCACATGAAGCAGGTCAACGCCTACTACCGCAAGAACAAAACCTTTGACGGTGCCCCCAACGTCAGCCCCGCCGAGATCGCCGAGATCAAGCGCGTTTGGGATGTGTTCCCGCCCTACCGCAACGCCGTTCCGTATCCGCCCTATGCGCTCTCTAACAACAACGCCAACATCAAGCGCCTGCAACAGCGCATCGCCAGCCTGCAAGCCGCCAAGGAATCCACTCACGAGGACGAGGAACACGACGGCTACACCTACCACGAGGACGCCGAGCAAATGCGCGTGCAGCTGATCTTCGACGGCAAGCCCGACGACGCCATCCGCGAACTGCTCAAAAACTATGGTTTCCGCTGGTCCCCGCGCAACAGCGCATGGCAGCGCCAGCTTACCGCCAACGGCAAACGCGCCGCCCGGCTTGTGATGAAAGAGCTGGACGCCCGCAGCGATAACCCCGCCTGACGATGGCCCCCGGCACGGGCCGAAACCATCTTGCCGCCCCCGGCAAAATGGTCGCGGGAGCCACCCGCAGCAACAGTTGTTATATTCCGCACATTTCCAACCACAACAGGAGGTTACACAATGGAATGGAGAAAGATCACCAGCAGCCACGGCGGTTGCTGTATTATCCGCGGCATCGCGCACAAAGGCGGCGTACAGATTCCCGGCATCCTTGGCTTCACGTCTCCCTGCTTCTTTCAATACGATTTTTCCCACTACGACACGGAAGCAGAAGCTCTCCGCGCCATGAAGTGGAAGAAGGACGACCATTTAGCGCACGGCGGTTCGTGGGCTGTATCGGACGACTACGGCATTATGCACTGTGAAAAGTGCGGTTCAGAACTGCTCTGCAACGACAGCGGCGATATGCCCGAATATTGCCCGCAATGTGGCCGTCAAATCGACTGGGCCTCATTTGACTTCTGACCCCTTGCACGGCGCACTACGGCGTGTTATAATCAAGGTACTACACGAAAGGTGGTTATAAAAATGCCCGTTTCGGCTAAAAAGCGCATTTCCAACGATACTTTCAATGCCAAGTGTGGCCGCGTTGAAATCCGCCCGCAAAAGCCCGTTGTCGATGATCTCCGCGCCGCCGCCGCCGCATCCGATCAATCCCTGCAAGGCTACATCCTGCAAGCCGTCCGCGAGCGCATGACCCGCGACGGCTTCACCCCCACATCGGACCTCTGGCCCGACTACACAGCAAAATAACCCGCCACAACAACGATCCCCCGGCAGGCCGCCACAACGACCCGCCGGGGGATATTTTTATTTATTTTCCGTTTCCCGCAAATCCAGCACACGCCAGTTTCTTTTCAGGTTTTCCAACGTGGAATATGGGCAAAACCCGTGCCCCTGCACCTCCTGCACGCACAGACACCCGCCCAGTCCGGCGCTCACCTCGATCTCATAGTATTTCCCCGTCACAAACCCGCAGGACGTCCGCCCCACAAATTGCGCCGTAACAACCTCCGCCATCGTCTCACTTTTCCTCCTGCTCTCCCGGTTCTATCGTTACAACCGCTTTCCCGTCCTGCACGATCTCGATTGTCTCTACTTTCTCCGGCACAAGCATATATTTTTCCATCCTTTTCACCCTTTCGCAAGTTTGTTTTTCTCCCGGCCCTTTTCAGTATTCGGAAATCCAACGCGCCCGCACAAATTCACCGCCGTTAAAAAATCAAAACAACGCACGCGCACACAACCTGCCGTCCGTGTGTTTTTCGTGTGTTTTTCGCGCGTTTTACGCTGACTTTCAGCGTAAATTCAGCGTAAACGATCCACCCCCGCCTTTATAACGCGCACGCATCACGCGCCCGCGCGAGGATTTCTCCCGCCTGCGGCTCGTCCTGCAACAACACGCCCAGCCGCGTCAACGCCACCACGCTGACCCGGATCGTCTGCCGCCGGGACAACCCGACCCGGCACGCCGTAAACTCCCAGTTGTGGCCGTCGATATAGCGCGTCGCCAGCAGTTCTTTGTGTTTACTGTTCAGCCGGTCCAGCACCGCCCGGATCAGCGCCTTGTCCTCCTGCAAAACGCTTTCCCGCACATCCAGCTCACACAACCGCCGGGCCGTGTCCGTGTCCACCATGCGCAGCGCCTTTTGCGCGGTGCTGTCTCCATTCCCGGCAGCATGCGGCATACCGTCCAGCGCATTGCCGCGCAGCGGGCTGTATTCTGCATCCAACGCCGCACGTTCCCGGGCAATGGCCCGCTGCTGCCCCGCAATGTCTGCATAGTATTTGATGATGGTTTCCGCTTCTGCCGCTGTCATGGCAGCACCCCCTTGTTAATACAGGTTATCGGCAAACACTGCACCGTGCTTGTCGTCGATCACTTCCACAGCTTCACCCAGCACGCTTTCAACATCGCGCTTTAACCGCTCCATTCCGTAGGCGTCGCCCTCTTTTGCCCAATCCAAAAAACGGTTTTCGTAGTAGTCCCGCATCTCGTCCAGCACCTTTTGCGCGGTCGCTTCGTCCACGGCGCAGCCCCACGGCTCTTTGCGCAGCAGCGCCGCCGACATGATCTTCCACGCCGTATCCGCACCGATCCGCTTTTGTGCCAACTCGTCCCGGTCTGCCTGCTTTTTCAACGGCTTATCCGCCGGGAGAACAAAGTGCAGCTTTTCCGTGGTCTTGTCCAGCCACTTCCGCGCGGCCTTGTCGGTCGTGCTCGTCCGTACCCGGATCATGTAGTCCTGGGTGTTCCGCGCGGCTTTTTCAAGATAATTGTCCATCTGCTTTGCGCTCCACCCGGTCACGCCGCGCAGGCATACCAGGTAGCACCACGCCACAACCTGGCCCACGGCATCCCGCATCTGCTCTGGCGTGGCTTTTTTCCCGTTCATCACCCGCCGTGCCACGCCGCACGCCGCATTTTTTCGGTAAAAATTAGGTGCCTGTTTCATCGGTCGTGTCCTCCCTTGCTTTTTGCTCTTTTTCTTTGTCGGCCCAGTAGCAATCGTTAATCACTCTGTCCAGCGCTTCTTCAACGGTCCCTTGCATTTCCTCGGCTTTCTTTTTCAGGTATTCCAAGTGTTCCGCGCCGATGGGGAACACATTTTCTTCCGTTTCGGCTTTTCTCGGCCTAAAATCCCGCCCGCACGCCGGGCAGAACCACACCGGCACGGCCACCGGCAGCGTCCGGCCAACAACAGGCTCCACCATCAGCACGGCATCTCCTGCGCCGTCTTTTTCCAGCCACAGCGCCCCCGCCGGGCCGATGTTCAGTTTCTTGTGCATCCCGCACAACTCGCACAGCTTTGTTCCGTCGTCCATTGTCAGTCCTCCTTGTCAGCAAACCATTCTGTAAATTTCCACCCGCGCGGCTCTGCCACCAGGTCTATAAACAACCGCCTGCGGTAAATGTAGTCCCGCTGCATCCGCCGGGTGAATTTCGACTTAACCTCCACGATCTCCACCGTTCCGTCCGCATAAGTCAGCACAAAGTCCGGCTTGTACCGTGCTTTCGGCAGTTTCAGCCCACAATATGCCTTTTCCGGCAGCAGGTCGAACACGACCTGCTCCTGCACCTTCACGATCTGCCCGCACGCCACCTTCGGCAATATCACCTCTCGGTAATACCGCTTCTCGCTCTCCGGCACCCGCTTTGTGCTTTGTTCGCAAAAACTGCCGTTTTTTACTTGAATTTCCCGTTTTTGTTCGTTTCGTTCGCAATTTTTCCCGCTTTTGGTGCCTTTTTGCAAGCATCGTTCACTTTTCCGCTGCGCGATCTGCATTTCCGCTTGGGCACGATACCGCGGCGGTAAATCCTCTAACTCCATGCGGAAGCTCACTTTCTCACCGCCTTTTTCTTCGGCTGTCTGCGCGGGTCTGCCCAAAACTTGGCGATCACATGCCATTCTGCCGTAATTTCGTTGTACCGTGCTTCGGCACCCACAAACGCATACTGCCGGGCACTCCCGTCTCCCAGCTTCAGCATCCCGTAACGATCTTCCCAAAATTTGCGGTCGTCAATGTACATCGTGGCCGCTTCGGCCAGCTTGCGCGGTGTGTACCGCGTATCATTCGGGCGCGGCTGCGTCGGTTTGCGCAATCCCTGGCTCTGCCGCCAGCGGCGTGTGCGCTTCTGGTTCTTGGTGATGTACTCGCAGTAGGCTTCCAGGCTGCCCTTATCAAACTCGGCGCGGTCGCATTTTACAAGCCCCAGCGGTTCCCAGTTTTTCCCGCGGCCCGTGCCCCAGCAGCTTTTGATCTCATCAATGCTCAAATCGCACTCTAAGATCGTGTGGTGGTGATACCGCACCTCTTTCAGCCCTTTGTTCTTGTCCTCCCGCTGGTGCTCGGTCACGGTTATGTACTTCACTTTCGGCAGCACCCCGCCCGGGTTTGCAGGTTTTTCCCGGATCGCCGCCGCATACTTCTTCGCCTGGCGGCGGTTCATCTTGTCCAGCCAGTTTGTTACATTGTTTTCTGCATCCTCGTCGTAGTAGGGCAGCCATTCGTCGTTATAGGTCATGTGTACAAGCCAGGTCTGATTCTTCCGCTCTGTGAAATTCTCCGCCACCATCCATTGCAGCTTGCGCTTGCTGTAACGCTCGTTGCACCGCTGCATGGCAAGGCTGGACGCAAACTCTTTTTTCTTTCGCACGCTGGCCCTGTGTTCAGCAGGGGAGACGTTCAGCAAATCCACTTCCATGTACTCTTTTCCGCAGATGGTTTTCTGCTCGCGCACATACCTGGCTTTCATGCTCTGCCCCTCCCGTTCACATCCTGCCTGCCGTCAGGCTCTATCGTTTGGAATCTGGTAAATAATAGAGAATGGGGGAAAAGATAAAACCGTATACAAGCCCCCCAGCGGCCCGCAGGCCGCTAAAATTTGCCCGGCACCCGCCGGGCAGGTCGTATTACTATGTTATATATAATAAAGTAGGCGCTTTATCGCATCGCCCACTTCATCCAGCCCCGCGCCGTGTTGCACAGGTCGCGCACCAGCCATGTAAGTGTATGTTCCAGTCCGTACAGGCCATTTTCGGCAGCCATCGTAACCCGGTACACACCATGCACGATCCACGCCAGCGCCATGACCAGCAGCACCGCGCCCAGCGCCAGCAGTTCCAGCACCAGCACCGCCAACAGCTTTAGTCTTTTCATCGTTTCACCTCCCTGCTCACATTCTCCGGCCAGAACGTCTCCCGCATCCTGATCGTTTCATGCCGGAACGCGCACGGCGGCAGCTCTACGTTCACCACATAGAACCGCCCGCCGCTGGCCCGCAAACTCCACCACGCCCCGCGCCATCCGTGCGGCACCGTCGGCGCAGTGCCGCAGCACCGTCACCGCATCGCCCGGCGCGATGGGCTTTTCTTTCCGCTTTCTGCTCATTGCTTCCCGCCCCGTTTCTTCTGCTCATAAATCATGTTGATAACCGTTTTCGTGTTCGGCATCGTGTCAATGCTGGCAAACTTCCGCTCATAAGCCCGGCGTTTCTCGTTTTCCTCGCAGTCACGCTTATAATCCGCGCACGCGCCATGGCATCCCGGTTTCCGCCGGGTGCAGTGGTAACAGCTATTCATCCTGTTTCCCCTTTACTTTTTCAAACCGCCGTTTCTGCCTTGCCCGCGGGTATTTTTTCTTGTCTACCGGCGATAAAAACATTTCCAGCGGCCTTGCCCACATCTTCTGCGGGTCGTCCTTGCTCGTGTAGATCACCAGCATTTCCGCCGTCTCGCTATGCACGGCCACACCCTGCACCACATACAGTCCGCCCTTAAAATGTCGGTACACGTTCCCGGCCATCACGCTGGCCCAGCCCTGCGCATCCTTCTGCGCTTCGATTCTTGCATCTTCCACCTGTCACACCCCCAGCACTCGGCTTGCCACCATGTCCGCCGTGTGCGTCCAAAGCACATTCTGGTATTTCTCAATGGCCGCGCCGTAACAATTCCAGTTTTCCTTGTCGTCTGCAAATCCCATGTGCCAGCGGATGCACAGCATTTCTTCCTCCGTCAGTGACAGTGCCGCTGCATCGTTCAGGATCGCTTCTGCCATCGAAACGCTGCGCTCTCCGTGGCCTTTCAGCTTGTAATGCTTCCACCCGTCGCCGTCTTTTTCGTATTCCTCGGTCTTGCACAGATCGTGGAACATTCCAACCAGAACAGGGGAGCGCCGCATCTGCCATGTCAGCCCCAGCGTTTTTGTCATGTGCACAAGCTCCTGCACCACGGTCCAGCTGTGCTCAAACAGCCCGCCGGGCCACGCCCCGTGGAACGTCATGCTCGCCGGGACCTCAAAATACCCCGTCTGCTCCAGGATTTCCACGACCCGGCCCGCTGGCCCGCTCGTCATGCCATTTTTCATCAGCAGGCTTTTCATATCCTGCGCCGCGCTCTTTTCCATCGTCAACCTCACTTTCCGTCAGTTGCTTACATTCCGTCAGCAACTGCCTACAATTTGTAGGCAGTTTAGTCCTCCCAATCAAGCATCTGTCCGCACTCACCGCAATATCTGTTTCTCCGCCCATCTTCGTTGTACAAATACTGTGCGCTTGCGCAATACGGACACGCCGCAGAGTTTCCCGTCCAAAACGGATGCACGGTTTTCTTGATTCTTTTTTCCAGCGCCAATTTTGCAAGCCGCATTGCTTCAAACACTTCCTGCTTTCCGCTCTCCCCGTAAAACTTTTCTTTGCTTTCCGGGTCCAAGATTTCCGCTGCCCGCTCAATCGTCATGGTTCTCGTCCTCCCGTTTTTTCTGTCTGCCCACTGCATCAAGCATCATCCCAGCCCTGATCTCGTCCAGCGCCGCGGCAAACACATCATCAAACACAATCGGCAGCACCGCCATGCGCAGGTACATCCCGCATTTCAGTACATAGTACGGGTTTCCGTTGTGCATCGTCCGCCTGTACCACATCATGTACTGCCCGTTTTTCAGCTCGTCCATGATCGGCTCCAACTGCTTTGTGTTGATTCCGGCAATCCCGCCGCGCTCATCCCGCAGCACAAGCAGGTGCATCCCGGCATAGGTAAACCCAATCGGTGCTCTCTTGCACGGGATTTCCTCGCCGCTCACATCGTCCATGCTGATGCCCGTCACCTCGTACAAGCCGTTGATAACATCCAGCCCTTCCACCTCGCAGCTGATTTCTTCCAGCTGCTTGTCTGTCCAGCCGAACACCGCTGCCGCTTCGTTCTCGTCGTTCAGCGCAGGAAAGTTCCGCGGTATCTCCACCATCGTGATCCCGTCGCTGATGTACTGCGTGTAGCCCTTCCGATACAGCTTCATGCACATATTCTCTTTGCATAGCTTACCCATTTTCTGCATATTCATAAGTCGTTACCTCCCCGTGCTTTCAAATCCTTGAACCACCACTCCGCCCACATCCACGCCGTAAAGTTCCCTTAACCGCATTGCGATTGAATGTGACCGCATCGTATTCTCATCATAGTGTGCCCGGCTTTTATTTGTTGTGTTGTAGATATAGCACATAACGCGGTAACACACATCGGCATTGCTTGGGTTTCCGATTATATGTCGCTTCGCATAGGCGAACACATCCTCGGCCCATCTCCTGTTGCCACAGCAGGTCGCGGCCATTATGATTTTTATTGCCCTCTTTCTCGTCATGGCTTTCGCCCCTCTGTCCCGGTAATACTGCCTTGCCCACGCAATGTACCGTTTTCCCCTCATGCTCACGGCCTTTTACTCCTTCCCGCAGCGCCCCATGCGCACATTTTTATCGTCCCAGTATTCCGTTTCCGCGATCTTACGCGGGTCCGTTCCAAACGCTTCTTTCAGCCCGGCGCTCTGTTCTGTCAAACTCAATTACCCACACATCCGGGTTCGCGTTCCAGCCCAGCGTTTTTACGCCGGCCGCAGGCAGCGTGCTGTCCCACAGCTCGCAAAACGGGATCATGTAGCGTTCGCGCTCGTAGGCATCACGGTTTGTGCATGGTTTTTCCTTGCATCCGTCTCGTGCCCATGCACAGGTGCAGCCGTCTGGTCGGTTTCGCGGCTTTATGCCCTCTTTGCGGAAGTCTGCAATCTCCATGTCCCGCAGTTGCCTGCGTTCCACGCTTTTCACTTGCAGAAAAACTCTCGCAATGTCTTTTCCCATGTGGATTGATGGATGCCAGCGATCGTCGCCGTCCATATACGGGCAGGCCCCGTCCGGCCAATCTGCCCGGTAGTGTGTCCCAAAATTGTTGATGCACCACGTCTCCCGCCCCCACAAAATATCTCCCACCGTAAAAGGCGGCTTTCCGCTCTTGGCGATCCGCCGGGTGCATGTTTTTTCACCGGCCAGGATTGACCGCACCATTTCTGTGTTGAACAAAATCGGCTTTAGTGCGCTTTTGCTGTTCGGTTCCATGCTGCCCGCCTTTCAGTTGTCCGTGCGGTTCAGGCAGATTTTACCCGCGCACACCGCCCGATCGTCCCAGTATTCCGTTGCCGCGATCTTTCGCGGGTCCGTGCCAAACGCTTCTTTCAGCTCCGCCGCGTTCTCGTTCACATAGTCAAATTCCAGCCCCACGGCCTTGCAGGCGGCCACAGCGTCCGCCAACTCCTTGCCCTCGCGGCAGGTCCACAAAATCAGCACCGCGCCGTGTGCCCTCTCGTTCTTCGCCCGGTTGATGTTCGGCGCAATCGGCATCCCTACCGCCGGGTATGCTTCCGTAAACAAAACCCCATCAAAATCAATCGCAATAATCTTTTTCATTGCTGTTTCCCTTCTGCACTATCAAATTCGGCCCTCTGTCCAGCATCGGGCTTCCGTCCGCTCTTGCTGTTAATGTCCTTGCCACCGTTTCTGCCCCATTCGCATAGGCCGCTGCTGGTGGCTGGTCCGTTTTCATAGTCGGTGCTACTTCTCCCGCCCCTATATTGCCAGCTTTTGCGCCTTGCTTATAAATAAATCCGCATACTTTCGGTGCAAACACTGTCTGATCTTGATGCGTCGCCAGCGTGGCGGATAAATCATTCTGCACAAGCGGCCCCTTGCCGCCGCCCTCGCATCCTGACCGTATCTTCATGGTGTAGGCGGGGTCATACCCCCCCCAGCGGATTTTGCCGCCACCATTCTTTCATGCCAGCAATAGCCGTCACCAGCAATTCCGGCAACTGTTTGCCCCGCCGGGATGCGCGGCTCAAAATTCCATCCATGGCCCTTACGCTCAAAAAGTATCTGGTCGGCGGATCGTCCGCCAGTATCGCAGCAAGCGTATACTCTGCGTCTGCGTTGGGGCACTCCCCAGTATTGCGCGTTGACAAGTCGGTAGGCCACAGCTCCGTACCCTGCAAAGCCCCCCCACTTTCCGCGCTGTCGAACAAACTGATCTGTCCCGGTAAGTCGCAGCAATTCGTTGAGTACGGTTTCAAAGTCTTTCCCTCCGTTCGATGATAAAGCCCCCGGCACATTCTCCCAGATCACGAACCGCGGGTATTTCCAGCCGGTCGCTTCCAGCATTTCTAAAATAATGCGTATTGCTTCCCGGAACAGCCCGGATCGGTTTCCGTCCAGCCCGGCCCGCTTGCCCGCTATGCTCAAATCCTGGCACGGGCTGCCGAATGTGATAATGTCCACCGGCTCGATGTTCCCGCCACAAATGTCGGTAACACTCCCCAGGTGCTTCATGCCCGGCAGGTGCGTTTTCGTCACGGCAATAGGGTACGGTTCCACCTCGCTTGCCCAAACAGGCCGTGCGCCGCACATAGCCGCGCACATCGGCATCGTGCCGGACCCGTCAAACATGCTGCCCAGCTTCACATTTGCCGCGCCCTTTCCCGTGTCAATGGCAACCCGCGCCACGGCACGCTGCACAAAAAACAGCGCGTTCGGCAGCGCCATGCCGTTGCCCCACATCTTGTACTCGGCGCTGTCGGTATGTAACCCGTTGTGCCACGCCGCCAGCCTGGCCGTGTTTGTAAGGATTGCTTTCTGCGGTTTCTTCCCCTTGATCGCGCAGTCTGTTGTGTACACCTGCCGCCAGAACGCCGCAGTTTCCTCCGGCATATCCGGCGGCAGCTGTTCGATCTCGCCCCATCCATCCGGGAAACCTTGCAGCCGCCCGCACTCCATCGGCATCAGGCGGCGTACAATGTAGCGCGGTGGTGTGCCCTGCACAGCAAATTCGTTCGCTCTGGATTCTCCTATGTCAAACGTATTCAGGGTGTTGGAAGTGTCCAGCTGCCTGTATGTCGGTTCGTCTCCCTTAAAATGTGGGCGGCTCGTTTTTCCGAATGTATACGCCACCCCGTGCCTGTCCACCGTGTTCAAGGTAAAGCTCACATCCTCTCCTACGCCCGTTCCGTTCATGCCTGCATCCCTGTCAATAATGTTCCCTTGCAGGGCCACAGCTTCGCTTTTGTGCGCTATGATCGTTCTGTCATGGTCTGTTGTCAGCGTCGTTGCCGTGTTCATCTGGCTTTCTGCGCCCCCCTGCGCGCTGGCCCTGCACAAAACATCCACTACCATCGGCGTGTTGCCCCCCCGGTGCCGTATCTCGCAACCACAGTTCCGGCCACCTTCACCGGCCCCACGACCCGTGAATCCGCCGGGTGTGTGTCAAATACCCACGCCATCGTCCGCCTCTCCTTCGTCCAGCAGCAGCACTTTTCTGTACCGTTCCTTAAATTCTTCCAAATCCTTTGCCTGGTTCGCCATCGCCCACACAAGGCGCTCGTAGTTGCCATTCCGCGCCGCATACGCATCTGCCGCCTGCTTCCATCCTGCGTCCCGCCCGCAGCACCATGCCGCGCATACGCCCAGCACCGATACCGCGATCACCGTTGCCGTAACCATCCTCAACATTGCCCCTTTCAAAATTTATCTGTCTTGTGCCGGGTGCAGGGTCCGGCCCTGCTCTCTGCGCCCGCATCTGCAAGCGCCACCCGCCCTATAACAAAGCAGGGCAGCGGCTCTTCTTCCAACACCGCCGCCCCGCTCTGAGTATTTCTGCGCTCCTGTTGTTAGCACGCAACAGGCAATATTCACGGTTTCCGCCGGGCCTTTCCGCCCTCTAACGGTCTCCATCGTTCATCTTGCAGTTTCAGGCTGTTCACTTCACACGGCGGAAATAGCTTGCGCGGCAGCTGCCGCTTCGCTTCTGCGTCCGTTTCGCGCCAAGCCTTTTCATCCGGGTTCGGCTCGTAGTTCCTGCACCCGGCGTCCAGTCCGTTACAGGCGCGGCAGTCCGCCCGCGTGATGGTATAAACAAACCTGCATTGCTGCATATAGTCCTCCTAAGTGTGGTCGCTTCTACTGCCTTTCTTAAAACGCCGTGCGCATTTTAAGTACAGCACCCCGCCGGGCGGCTCTGTCACCACCCGCGCCGGGCCGTACTGCCGCAGCCCGCGCAGTTTTTCAGGCCTATCCGGCGGTGCCCACGGTTCGCGCTTCCAGTTCCAGCACCCGGCATAGCCGATCACCCGGCGCAGGTTTCTGTACACTTCCTTCGCCTGCTCGCCCACGATTTCAAGCTCTGCCCGTAACTCTGCCCGCATCTGTGCCAGATCCCAGGCGTCCGTTTCCTGCTGCTGCACATCCTCCGGGGCCACGATCTCCGTTGCCTGTATATCCAGCACACCGATCACCCGCACTTCTCCCACTCGATCTTCCGTACCTCTCCCGGCTTCATGTCCTGTATGGCCGCGTACATTTCCCGCACCTGCATTTTGGCGATCTCCAGCGTGATCCGCCGCGCTGCCGCTGCCAAGTCCATCCCATAACTCCACAAAAGCAACGCGCACAGCCCATACGCCAGCGCCGCCAGCATCCCCAGCACAAAGCCGCCCACCGTTGTGCGCTCGGCGCTCTGCGCGATCTGGCAAACCGTCACAACCACCATCCATGTACCGCCCATGTTGCACACAGCGCTCACGCCCTGCATAAACATCCGCTTTTTCCGCAGCTTTTCCATCATCCAACCCGCCTTTCTTCGATCCACTTCTGTAAAAACGCTGTGTAAACCGTGTAGCAGTCGTTCTTTGTCAGCCCTTCCACGCGGTCGATCACTTCACCAAACGGATACACCCCGCCAAAAATTCCCGCTTTCAGCTTGTCCACGCTCATGCGGTATCCCTCGCACCGCAAAATCTCGCAGGCATCCGCCAGCGGCAGGGTAGGGGTTCTCACATCCTCGATCCGCATACTGCGCACCGCCTTTCTTTTTTCTCTCTGGCGCCGCGTGCTGGTATCGAACCAGCCGTGCAGGGCAAATGCCCAAGCTCTGCACGCCGACCTCGGCGCGGCTCATGTAAACCCCGGCGTGGAACAGGCTGCCGGGGCGGGGTTCCGGCTCTGTCCGTTTCACATCGCCCTTGCCCCTGCACTTCACCCGTGCCAGGTGCCGTAAAACTTACCCGCATACGGCCACGGAATAGCCCGGCCCTTTTCTTCCGGGCCAGCCCCGCCGGTCCTCATGCGGGCACAGCGGCGGCATAATAGTGCCGGTCTTTCCCGGCTGTCAGCTGTCTTGGGGGACTATGATAGAGAATAGGAAACTGCGGGGCCGCGGCTCATGCGCCGCGATGCAGCGCCCCGCCCATATTCCGGCGGTCTCCCGCCGGGGATCAGTTCTCTAAAATGTCGTCCACAGAAATTTGCCCTGGCAGTACATCTTCTTCCATCCACCAACGGAACACATCTTGTCCTGTACCGCCCATCATCCAGTTTCCGTCCATCTCCCCGCGTTTTCTCCGCTCGTCAAGCATCCTGTCAAATGCTTGTATGTAGAGCTTTTCGTAGGCGGGCCAGCGTCGGAACTCATCATATCGTTTACTTTTCCTTGCAAGCGGGCATCCGATACAGCCCACCCGCGACACGCCGCATTCATACAGCGGATTGACAGGCACCTTTGCATCCTGCAAAAAGCTCCACACCTGCTTATCCGGCCAGTCTACAATGGGGTTTACTACACGCTTTGCCGCAATCTTGCAGCTTTCAAAGACTTCACTTGGTTTCTGATTTTCTCCTTTCAGGATTAGCCGCTTGTCTTTGTTCCGGGTGAACGCTTCAAAAACACCTCTGTCGCGCTTTCTTCGGCTGCTTTCCGCCCACCGCACGCCCGTCGTGATGAACCGCCCGTTTCCGCCCTGTTCTTTCAGCACAGAACAGCAGTATCGCATCAACCGTGTAGGCGGCATCAGTTTTTGCGGGATCAAACTCCACATGCTTGTGCGTTTTCCCTTGTAGGCTGGGTAGTTGATGGTGCATTTCACGCCCAGGTTTTCAAGCCGTGCGAACTCCTGCCGCACGAACCGCACCGTCTCCGGCGCGTCTGCCGTTGTGTGGTTGTGCTGCACTTCAAACGGAACGCCCCCTCTAAGTGCCAGCTCCACGCATACGCTGCTGTCCTTGCCGCCACTTGTCGTTACTACAAGAGGCGTGCCGTAATATTTCAGCGCCATGTCACTGGCTGCTTTCAGCCGCCCAATGGCAACCTTCTCCGGGTCTCCGCTTGTCGGCAATGTCACAATGCCCCAATCCTCGCTCATTCCGGCTTCACTCTCCCCGGTAGTGCAATCGTTACGCCCTAGCTATAAATTTCTTCATCGTCTTGTTCCAGCACCAGCCGGATCATGCCCAGCAAGTCAGCTTTCGCCCGCTCTCGGCCCACCTGTTTTTCCATCACGCTCACAACGCTGCGTGCCACAATGGCCGCTGCCATCATGGACCCGCGCACGCCACCCTGCGCCATCACGGCAAACCCTGTCGGCGGGTTCCCGTTCTTGTCCGTCTCCCACGTCACCTTGATAAAGTTCTCATTCATTGTCTCCGCCGTCCTTTCACTGCTGTGTCACAACGCCCCGCGCCCTGGCCTGCGTTTCGATTTCTTCATCCGGCGCATCCAAGGCAAGCTTCACGGTTTCCAGCAGGCATTTTCTCGCCTTTTCCTTGCCGCTTGTCTGGGCAATGGTTTCGCAGGCGTGGCGTGCCATAATGCAGGCCGCCGTCGCTTCCTCCATCGCGCTTGCCCTCATGTCGATCGTAATGTCCTCCGCCGTCCCGGTTTTCGTGTTGATCTTCCACGAAACCTTTACAAATCGCTCAATCATCGGCTTCACCATTTCTTCCGCACTCCCGGATGATCTCGTCAACCTTCATGATCGCACCGTTGTATTCGGCGCTCCTGCGTTCCTCCTGCACATCTGCCAATAACGTGCCTAACAGGTACGCAGCGGCCAGAATGTTCCGATGCTCGTCCTTTCCGCTTGCAACGGTGCAAATTCTGTCGTTGTCCTCCTGCCAGTACACAGCCACCCGGTGCCGCTTCGCCCGCTCCGCTTTCCACTCGGCGTTCTTCTTCGCGGCGATCTCCCTGCGCAGTGCGGCCACCACCTCGGCAGCTTTGCCCTGGCCGTTTTCGTTATCGTACTGGGTTCCGTCCATCTGCTTCATGCCAGGCCAGAAATAGCTGTAAATTCTCCTGCCGTACAGCTTTCGGATGAACACCGGCTCGCCCGCTTTATGTCCGCTCAACTCGTCCAGCAGTTCCGACGCTACCTCTTTTGTCATGCTTTCGTGCTGGCTGTACATCATATCGTCCCTGTCCGGCTTTGCCGCATTGAACAGCGCCGCCAACAGAACGGCTTCTCCAATTCCTTTTACATTCAGTATCATGCCGCTATCCTTTCCAAGTATCTGCACCTCCGAGTTCTTGATTTTCAGTGCATCAAGCCCCAGCCAGTGCCAAGGCCCCAGGCCGCCGCCATCTGGCGGCAGGTCGTCCGGAAAATCGTCGCCGTGCATTACCTTTTCCGGCAGCTCGCAGGCCCGCGCTATCTCGTGCCGCAGCGCCGTCAGCCACGCATCAAGCCCGTCGTCGCGTTTCAGGCAGCCGGGCGGCTCTAAGCCTATCCTGTCTCCCGGGTGCAGTGCTTCGCCGTCTGGCCCTACATAGCGTGCCGTTTCCTTCACGCCGCACCGCCGTCTTTTTTCGGCTCGTCCTCGTGGGCCGCGCTCACCAGCGCCGCACCCTCGATCATATAGCCGATCTTCTCCTGGGCATGCTCCGGCAGCTTGCGCAGCGTTTCCAGCATCTTCTTGGTGTCGTTCTCTTTCTCGCTCATTCTAAATTCACCTCTTTGTTTTCTCTCCGCCCCCGTGCTACAATAGCAGGGAAGGAGGTGTAAATTCATGTGGTCCTACAATTCATCCGCCGGGCTGCTTTATATCGTTCCGCTTTCGGATGGCACGTTCGGTATAAAATTCGGCGGCATCGTCTGGGAATCCTGCACAACGCCCCAAGCGGAAGCCGATAACGTGTACTGCCGCGTTACCGGCTGTCCCGAGATCGACGCCTTGCAGGATGTTCCCGCCGATCTTTCCGGCTGGACCTACTCGCCTTTATAAAGGTCTGCGGCCCGGTGCAGGATGGTTTCGGCATCCTGCACGCTCACCCGGTTTTTCTTAAAAAGCCGGGTGATTATTTTTGCCATTTCATCGTTGGCGTCAGTCTTGTTCCGGGCTGTCTCGTAAATGCGCGGGTACGCTTCCATAAACGCTTCACTGTCCAGCAGTTCCCGCGCTACCCGCATAACAAGGCTGCGCTTCAACTCCGGCGTTTCTTTCAATTCCTGCGCCAGCTTTTCCACCGTCAGCACGGTTCTCACCACCTTTATACACGCGGCGCGTGTGTCGTACAGGTTTGTTAAGCGTTTGTTTGTGTTTGCTTAATCAACCCTATGCGCCCATTATAGTTTGTTAAACAATCATTGTCAAGCGTTTTTTCAAAATAAATGTTGATTTAACAAACTTAGCGTGCTATAATGGCGTCAGAAAAGGAGGTGAAAACGAAAATGCTTTGTGATCGTATAAAGGAAGTCCGCGAACATACTGGTCTTAGCGCCACGGATTTTGGTGCTAAAATCGGCATAAAAAAATCCTCCGTCAGTTTGCTTGAAAGTGGCAAGAACAATCCGTCCGAGCGCACCATCCTTGCTATCTGCCGTGAGTTCAACGTCAACGAGGAATGGCTCCGCACCGGCACCGGCTCCATGCTGGATGATTCTAAACCGTCCATCCTGGCCCGCCTGTCGGAAGAAAAGCAGCTTACCCCGCGTGAGCAGGCCATTGTCTCCGCGTTTATCGACCTGCCGCCCCAGGACCGCGCCGCCATCATGCGTTACATGGATTCTCTTGTCGAGAAATTGTCGAAGGCTCCGCCCGATCCTCAAAAAAAAGACCCCGATACCGCATCTTCCTCCGGCGGGTAGACTGATCCGCCGGGCAGGTCGTAGGGGGCGGCGTCCTCGACGCCCCACCCAACAGCAAAAAGGCCAGAACCGCCGCCGGTTCTGGCCTTTTCTATTGCATTTTCTGCTGTTTCGTGTTATTGTTGTCTTAACATAATAAGGTGCGTGCCGCTGTTCCGTTTCCTCCGGCCCGCACCCGCTTTACCATAGCAGGGGAAACCCTGCTATTTTTTATTTAGGATGTGAAACTGTATGAACAACTCCCAAAACAACGGTTGCCTTTCCATTATCAAGTATGTTTTCCTCTTTGTTCTTGTTGTTTTTCTTCTTGGCCGCTGTAATGATTTTGTTCACACAGGCAGCTTTAAACCGTCGCCCACTTCCGCCCCTGCTGCTACGCCTGCGCCAACCGCCGCACCAACTTCCACGCCTTCCCCCACCGCCACGCCGGAACCCACGGCAAGCCCGGATCAGGCCGACGCGGATCGTGTCGGCTACCCGCTGGATCAGTATCTTAATATGAAGCAGACGATGCTTGACTGCGGTTTTGATGAAACCACCCTCCGTCTTGTCAAAGCCATCGGCACAAATGAAGCATACTGTAACTGGGGCAAGTCCGTTGTCAAAATCCGTTTCGATTCCGATTATAAGGTCTGCCGCATCTATGCCGGTGATACGGATATTTACAACGACGGTGCCGTTGTCGGCGACGTGAACGACATTCTCGTATCGTCCATGCAGTACGCCACTCTCTGCAACTCCGCCCAGTCCGATGTTTCCAATTATTTGAAGTCTCCCTCCACCGCCGTGTACCCGGATGTTCTCGGCGACGACTGGACCGTTGTGCGCGATTCCGATTACTTCTATGTAAAGTCCTACGTTGATTCGCAGAACGGTTTCGGCGCAACGCTCCGCACCAATTTCATCTGCCGCTATACATGGGACGGCGTGGATTATACCTTCCCCACGCTTGTTGACGTTACTTTTGATGATTGATTTTTTCAGAAAATTTCTCTCAATATAACTTATAAGTAATATTTTCCCCAAAAAGTAAGCACTTTAATCTTTGCAATTAACTTGCGTCTAGCTTGCGTTTTGTTTTAATCTAATTGCGTTTTTATCATTGCTGCGCCGTTTTTAATTTGCTTCTAACTTGCGTCTATCTTTTCATTGTCTAAATATTATCTTTCAGTGTCAGGTGGTGTGCCCATGATCTGCATCAAATGTAAACAGGAAATCCCGGATATTTCCGTCTACTGTATGTTCTGCGGCAAAAAGCAGGTATCTACTGCGGCAGCCCCTGTCAAAAAGACACGCAACCCCAACGGCACCGGCACAGTTTTCAAGCGTGGCCGCACATGGTCCGCCCGCGTCCGCGTCTACCGCCACGGTCAGTTTGTCATGGAGCGCACCAAGGGCGGCTTTGCCACCCGCGCCGACGCCATCAACTACCTGCCCCAGCTTCGCACGCAGGAGAACGGTGGCACAAAGTCCTATACTGTCTCGCAGGTGTTCGATCTCGTCCAGCAGTCCCGCAAATGGCAGGAGATTTCGCCGGACAAACGCAGCCACTACCTCACCGCCTACAAACGGTTGGAACCGCTGTATGAGCGCGACGTTTCCAGCCTGCACTATTCCGAGCTGCAAAACCTGCTGGACGGTATCGAGGGCGCGTTCTATCCCAAGCGTGATGCAAAGACGATCCTGCAAAAGATCGTTGACATGGCCGTGCTGGAAAAAGTCTGCCCGCCGGATTCCTCCAACATGATCCGCTGTCTGGAATTGCCCAGCAAGCCGCCCACGGCCAAGGATGCCCGCACGCCGGAGGAAATGCACGCCATCTGGCAAGACTGGAATACCACCCACGATCCGATCACCGGCTATGCGCTGATCATGGCATACACAGGTATGCGTACCGGGGAACTGTTCGCGCAGGACGTTTCCAAAGTTGACCCTGCCGGGCAGGTCATTGTCGGCGGCATCAAGACCGACGCAGGCAAGAACCGTGAAATTCCCATTGCGGATTGCATCGTTCCCGTGGTTCAGGCCGTCTTGCCAAAGGCCCGCTATGGCCTTGTTGCCTACGACGAGAACGACTATTACGCCAACTGGAAACTCATGTGCCAGCGCACCGGCATCCGCTCCCTGGGCAGCTATTGCCAGCGTCACACCTGCTACACCCGCCTGCACGAGCTTGTCCCTGCCGTTTCCGATGTGGTCATAAACTCCATCATGGGCCACTCCAACGCCAAGACCGCCAAGCTCGCCGATTCCTACGGCCACATCAGCCTTGCCACCAAGCTCGATGCAGTCAACCGTCTCCAAATGACCTGACAGCTATTGTGTACACGCTGTGTACCATCCGTTTTTATTCAACGATATATCGGCATTTTTCACTCCATCCCATGCCCCTGCTAAGGGCGTAGGGTGGGAAACCGCCGCGAGAGTTCAAATCTCTCTTA
>ERZ1673702.534-NODE-534-length-53065-cov-16.024448_pt1 | contig 53065 bp, 21 predicted proteins | sample MGYA00580232_ERZ1673702 | MGnify/ENA primary metagenome ERZ1673702 (study PRJEB41218, sample SAMN15661792) | gut metagenome | host: Homo sapiens | place: Canada: London | collected 2015-08-20/2019-03-30 | study: EMG produced TPA metagenomics assembly of... | reverse complement strand
TCTGGCTCTGTTGTTGTGTTTTCGTTTTGTGATGGTGTTTCTGGCTCTGTTGTTGTATTTTCGTTTTGTGATGGTGTTTCTGGCTCTATTGTTGTATTTTCGTTTTGTGATGGTGTTTCTGGCTCTGTTGTTGTATTTTCATTTTTTGCTTGTCCATCATTTTGTTTTGGTGTTTCTGTTTGTTCTGTTGATTGACTGTTTGATTTACAATCTATGTAATCACATAAACTACAATTTCCTATTGATGCATATACTACTATATATCTTTTTGATACATTTTCAATTGTAGTAGTATAATTATCATTTTCTAACTTATTTAAATTTAAAGTTTTACCGTTTTCTTTTGTTTGATATGACAAATCATCATACTCTAATATATTGTCTACTTCAATATATTTACATACAACTCCTGTATATATTTCTGAATTAACAGCAATATTTACTGTTACAGATGATTTTTCATAATGTAATTTTAACTCTATACTTTCTTCATCATTTGCACTCGTTGTTAATGGTAACAATAAGCTCAATATTAATATACATACAATAGATAATGAGCAAATTGTAATCATTTTATATTTATTCATAAAATCCTCCCTTTCAATTTGCCATCCCATTAATATGTTTTCCATTATATCACAAAAATGTTGATTTTTCAATGTTTTTGTGAAAATAAAACTATTTTTCCTGATATTTACTTTTTATATTTACTTTTATAGTTTATCTTTTCACTTACATAAAAAAGGGAATATTAGATTTTTACTAAAATTCCCTTTTTATTTTATTTTTTCTTTATTGATTTCTTTTTACTTGTCGTTTTTTTAGTTGTAGATTTTTTTGCAACCTTTTTCTTTGATGTTTTCTTTTTTTCTGTATCTGGTTTATCTTCTTTTGGTTCCCACTTTTCGCCTACTTTTGGCTTATTCCAAGATATGTATTGGCAAGATTCTGGATTGTTTTCACATACATAAAATTTTCTTCCTCGTCTTGATTTTTTTACTTGAACAGTACCTCCACAAACTGGGCAAGGAACATCAATTGTTTCTATTATTGGCTTTGCATTTCTACACTCTGGAAATCCTGGACACGCCAAAAATTTACCATATCTGCCATATTTTATTACCATCATACGCCCACATTTTTCGCAAGGGACATCAGAAACTTCTTCTACTAACTGAACATGCTCTAGCTCTTTTTCCACTCTTTCCACATTTTCTTCAAATGGACCATAAAACTCTGATATTACTTCTTTCCAATTTTCTTTTCCTTCTGCAATTTCATCAAATTCTTCTTCTATTTTTGCAGTAAAAGCCACATTTATAATATCTCCGAAATTTTCTATTAATAATTTATTTACAATTTTTCCAAGGTCTGTTGGAACTAATTGTTTTTGCTCTTTTTCAATATATCTACGATCTAAAATTGTCGAAATTGTTGGAGCATATGTACTAGGTCTACCTATTCCTTTTTCTTCCAAAACCTTTACTATACTTGCTTCTGTGTAACGTGGTGGTGGCTCTGTAAAACTTTGTTTTGTATCTATTTTTTCATTTTTTAATTTTTGATTTAGCTCTAATGATGGTAATAATAACTCATCATCTTCACCATTATCTTGATCTTTTGTTTCTACATATAATTTCATAAATCCTTTAAATTTAATGCTTTGTCCATTTGCTTTAAAATTGTATTCACCAGCATTTATAGTAACAGAAATTGTATCATATTCTGCTGAAGACATTTGGCTTGCAATAAATCTATTATATATTAAGTTATATAATTTATATTGGTCATTTGTTAATGATGATTTTACTTTTTCTGGCGTTAAATCGACATATGTTGGTCTTATTGCCTCATGCGCATCTTGTGCACCTTGTTTTGTTTTAAAATATCTATTTTCATAATATGCAGTTCCATATGTCTCTTCAATATATATTTTTGAAGCAGCTCTTGCTTCTTCTGAAATTCTTGTCGAATCAGTTCTCATATATGTAATTAAACCTACCACACCTTTTTCAGGAACTTTTACACCTTCGTATAACCCTTGTGCAACAGACATTGTTTTCTTTAGTGTAAATCCTAATTTTCTTGAAGCCTCTTGACCCATTGTACTTGTAGTAAATGGTGGTGCAGGATTTCTCTTTTTCTGACCTTTTTTTATATCTTTCACTATAAAATCTGATTTTTGCAAATCATTTAAAATTTCATCAACTTGCTCTTTATTTTTTAGCTCTATTTTTTTATCATTTTTTCCAGTAAGTTTTGCTTCAAAAGATTTTTTTGCACCATCTGCTAGTAAATTTGCATAAATATTCCAATATTCTTCTGGAATAAAAGCTTCTATTTCATCTTCTCTATCTACAATTAATTTTACTACAACAGACTGAACTCTACCTGCAGATAGCCCTTTTTTTACTTTTTTCCATAACACTGGACTTATTTTATAACCAACTATTCTATCTAAAACTCTTCTTGCTTGTTGCGCATCAAATAAATTTTTATCAATTTGTCTTGGTTTTTTTATAGATTCCTGAACTGCTCTTTTTGTTATTTCATTGAAAGTTACTCTACATAAACTTTCTGGTGATATATTAAGTAAGTACGCTAAATGCCACGCTATTGCTTCTCCCTCACGATCAGGGTCAGTTGCGAGATACACAGTTTTTGCGGCATTTGCTTCTTTTTTTAAACTTTTAATTAATGCTGCTTTTCCACGAATATTTATATATTGAGGTTCAAAATTATTATCAACATCCACACCTAATTTTGATTTTGGTAAATCACGTATATGTCCCATAGATGCCATAACTTTAGTACTTCCGCCTATAAATTTGGTTATTGTGCTTGCTTTTGCAGGTGATTCCACAATTATTAATCTATTTGCCATAACTTTCTCCTTTTTCTTATTTGTTTTAGTATATATTAAATTTTTTATTTGTCAAATTCTTATTCATGTTATTTTATTCTAGACTAGTTTAAAAAATTTTTCAATAGGTATATTGAATTTTTTATCGACATAAAATTCAAAAAAAATACAATTTACTTTTTTAATTATATCCTTGAATATATCACAGATATATATTTATAAACTTTTAAACAGAATACATAATTAAAAATATAAATTTAGCCAGTTTATTTTTTATTACATCAAACAACCGTATAATATTTTTATAATACAAAAAAAAAGAGCCTATGCTCTTTTATTGTTAAAAAACTGTGCACAATTTTTTAACTCATTACGCATTAGCTGCATTTAATTTTTTTGATAAGTTTGATTTTTTTCTAGCTGCTGTGTTTTTTGTTAAAACACCTTTTGTACAAGCTTGATCTATTTTTTTAGTTGCTTCTGAGAATAATACTTTTGTCTCTTCTGCATTATTGTTTTCTAAAGATTGTTCAAATTTTTTAACAGCTGATTTATATCCTGATTTAATCATGTTGTTTCTTGCAGTTTTCTTTTCGATAACTGAAACACGTTTGATTGCTGATTTGATATTTGGCATTTATGTTGCACCTCCTCTTGCTATTTTGTTTTAACAAAAGCTATTCTACCATAAATATATTGAATTTGCAAGTGGTTAACAATAAATATTTATATATTCTTTATAAAATATTACAAATAATTATTAGCTTTAACTCAATGCAAATGTAACTCTTAATACAAAAACGCTCTTAAATAGGGTCAGGGGGCAAGTTATAACTACTTTGCCCCCCTTTCTGCTAGTCGCCGAAGTAAATCTTCGCGAAATCTTTTAAAAAATTTTTTAATTCCTGGTTCTTAAACTTCCTCTGTTCGATAACCAGACCATCCTTAAGTATTATCAAACCTCCTTGATTTTTTACATGAAACTCACATTTATAAATCTTTTTTTCGGATTCGTTACTAGAAAACTGTATTTTATAAATATCTATTACGTTTCCGTATCCAATGGTTTCATATTGGTGTTTTGGTAATTTTTCATATGGAATTTCTTTAAAGGTTATTGCCAACTCATTTGCTGGTACTGACATTGTCAGTATTGATATCAACAATTGAACTAGCTCAATTGCAACCTTAGATTTTGGTAGATTTTTCCAATCCCGCTCTTTTGTTACTGCGATACAAGGAAATTTACTTTGACTAGCTCTTGCCGGATAGAAGATTCGTCCTGGCATTTTCGACCCTCCTTTCAAATGTTATATTAATATTGTAACATTTTTATGTCTTCTAGTCAATACAAAAATATATCCAATAGTATGAAATTATTTCCATTTCTATTGGATATATCTATTATTTTATTCCTTAAATATTGCTTCGAATTCATCTCCGTCAATTTTTTCTTTTTCTAATAATACTCCAGCAACAGCATGAAGTTTATCTATATTTCTTCTTAATATTTCTTCTGCTGTTTTATATGCTGTATCTATTATAGATTTTACTTCTTCATCAATTATACTTGCAGTTTCTTCTGAATACTCTTTTGATTGAGCTAAATCTCTTCCTAAGAATACTTCTTCTTGGCCTACCCCTAATGTCATAGGTCCAATTCTATCACTCATACCATATTGTGTAACCATTGCTCTTGCAATTTTTGTTGCTCTTTCAATATCATTGCTTGCGCCTGTTGAAATATCATCTAATATTAATTTTTCAGCAACTCGTCCACCCAATAATGAAATAATATTTTCTTGCATTTCACCTTTAGACATAAATGATTTATCTTCATTTGGTCTATACATTGTATATCCTCCAGCCATTCCTCTTGGAACAATTGATATTTGATGAACTGCATCTTGTGTAGGTAAAAATCTACTTACAACAGCATGACCAGCTTCATGATATGCAACTAATTTATTTTCTTTTTCACTTCTTACTCTGCTCTTCTTTTCAGGTCCCATTGTTACTTTAACCATTGCATCTTCAACGTTTTTCATTGTAATTTCTGTTTCATTATTTCTTGCTGCTAATAAAGCTGCTTCATTTAACACATTTTCAAGATCAGCACCTGAAAATCCTGATGTATTTTTAGCAATAATTCTTAAATCAACATCTGCTGCTAATCTCTTCTTTCTTGCATGAACTTCTAATATTTGCTCTCTTGCTTTTACATCTGGTTGAGAAACTACTATTTGTCTATCAAATCTACCTGGTCTTAATAAAGCTTTGTCTAATACATCTGGTCTGTTTGTAGCAGCCATAACTATTACACCTTCATTTAAAGCAAAACCATCCATTTCAACTAATAATTGATTTAATGTTTGCTCTCTTTCATCATGACCTCCACCAAGGCCAGCACCTCTTTGTCTACCAACTGCATCAATTTCATCTATAAATATTATACAAGGAGCATTCTTTTTAGCTTGTTCAAATAAATCTCTAACACGTGATGCACCAACACCAACAAACATTTCTACGAAATCTGAACCACTTATGATAAAGAATGGAACTCCTGCTTCTCCTGCAACAGCCTTAGCAAGTAAAGTTTTACCAGTTCCAGGGTGACCTACTAATAAAACACCTTTTGGAATTCTAGCACCCATATCTGTGAATTTTTTAGGATTTTTTAAGAAATCTACAATTTCTTGTAATTCTTGTTTTTCCTCATCAACACCTGCAACATCGTTAAATGTTATTTTATTTTTATCATCTTGATTTACAACTCTTGCTCTACTTTTTCCAAAAGACATTGTTTTATTACCAGATTGTCTTCCTCCCATAGATATGAACCAAAATATTAAAAATATTATTAATAATCCAAGTGGAGCTATTACTGAAAAAATTGTAACCCATACAGATTGAGATTCTTGTTCAACTGTTATTTTGCCTTCTTTCATAGGCTCTTGAACATTATCCATAAAACTTTTTAAATCTGGTATATTTACTTTTTTTTGTGATGTTCCATCATTAAATTCTACCATTGCAGAATATCCATCTGCATTAATATCAATAGTTGAAACCTGTCCTGCATTAATTTTTGAAACAAGCTCTGAATACGTAAATTTTCTGTCCGAATTATCATATATTGCTGTAACTCCGACAATTAAAATTACTCCTATAATTAGCCATACAGCTAATGTTTTTATGCCATTTTTCAAATCATTTCCTCCTTTTATGTTAGTATTTTTCATTAGTTAAAACGAATTTCTCCTAATTATAATAACATACAAAATATATTTTTACTCAAATATATTATATAACATAGTTTCATTTACAATTCAAGCATTTACACAAAAGTTTCACAATTATAAAATTATGTAATTTTACTAATTTATACATTTTTATAAAATAAATAAAGACCTCAGAAACATAATATTTCTAAGGTCTTTATTTTGAACGAAAAAAGGAATTAATTTTTACTCACAAATTTCATTCTTCTTCACAAATGTGGAGGTAACGGCAATCGCAAAGATACGCGATATGTAGCCTCTTTCTCCTACACACATTGTGATTGAAATTGCGGGACTAGAACGATCAATTTCGACTAAGCCATTTTCTTCTTCATATAACTTGATGTCTCTGTTAATCGCCTCCATTCTATTTGAACTGTCAGCTCTGGAAAAAGTTTTAAATATTTTCTCCATATTTTCATTCCCTCCGAATGAACAATCCATTTGGCGGATTCACAAAAAAGTAGGATTGTATTTGTTCCTCTCTTGTGAATATAAAATTTACGTAATTTATATTATATTATGTTTTCTTCTATTTGTCAAATTTTACATAAAAACACTCTTATTTTACACTGAAAAAATATTATACTTTAGATATAGTAATCACACCCTTTTTTATAAAAATTTTTAAATTTTTATTAGGTGTCAAATATTTATTTCCTATATTTCTTTCACATAATTTAATAACATCTTCAATATGAACTTTTTCTATTCCTTTTGTAGTATTAAAAAGCTTAGCTACACTTTTTAATATTATTTTTGCTTTTATAAAACTATCTAAGTTATTGAATTTTCTTAAATCTAACTTAATATCACTTTCATTGTATGAAATTAAAGTATTTTTAAACTCTTTATCAACAACATTATCCACAAAATTGCTTTCTTGTGTTGCTAAATCCGATAATCTGCTAATTGATTCAATAATATTAGGATTAAATTCCTTTTCAATATATGGAATAAGCAAATTTCTAACTTTGTTTCTAGTATACACATTTTCCTTATTAGACTCATCAAACTTAGGATTAAGATTTTCATCAACACAATACTGTTCAATACTTTTTCTATCAATTTCAATCAAAGGCCTAATAAACTTACCATCTCTAACAGGTTCAATTCCCTTAAGACCTGAAACCCCAGATCCTCTCATAATATTCATAAGCACAGTTTCAGCATTATCATTTTTATTATGAGCAATAGCAATTTTATTTGCACCAACCTTATCAAAAATCTCATCAAAAAAATCATATCTGACATTTCTACCAGCTTCCTCACAACTAATCTTAAGTTTTTCCGAAAGCCCTACAACATCAACCTTTTTAACAAAGCACTCAACATCATTATCTTCACAAAAGCCCTTAACAAACTCCGTTTCCGAATCAGCCACAGCCCTAATCATATGATTAACATGAGCCACAACTAATTTAATATTAAACTTCTCCCTAAGCTTAATAAGAGCTCTAAGCAAGCTCATAGAATCCGGCCCCCCAGAAACTGCCACAACAATACAATCACCAGAGCAAATCATATTAAATTTTCTAATAGTTCTCAAAACTCTCTCATCAAACTCACTCAAAAAAAATCCCCCCTAAATTTTGCAAAAAAGCTCACCCCAACCATCAGAGTAGTGAGGATAGGATTATATTATAAAAAATCCAATCCGCGCAGTTTGGAAGCTGTAGAGCACAAAAAATCTTGTACACCCCCTAGCGAGGGTAAACAGTAAATCACACTATTCAAGAAAAGGCGCACCAGTAAGGATTGGATTTTTTATAATATAATCCTATCCTCACGGCCTAACTCCAACTCCAGAGCGCCAACTTGCAAAAACCTAATAATCCTTCGCCAAATTAGCAAATTTAGTATAACTTCCAAGCCAAGCAAGCTCAACAGTTCCAGTAGAACCAGCTCTGTGTTTAGCAATAATAACTTCCGCAATATTTTTCTTTTCACTATCTTCATTATAGTAATCATCTCTATATAAGAACATAACAATATCGGCATCCTGCTCTATCGCTCCAGATTCACGAAGGTCAGAAAGCATAGGTCTATGATCTGGACGTTGCTCAGGCGCACGGGATAACTGCGATAATGCAATTACAGGAACATTTATTTCTTTTGCTAATATTTTTAAAGATCTACTAATTTCAGAAATTTCCTGCTCACGGCTACCACCTTTTTTGTTACTACCTTGAACAAGCTGTAGGTAATCAATTACAACTAGACCAATATTTTTTTCTAATTTTAATTTCCTACACTTTGCACGAATTTCCATTACAGATATACCAGGTGTGTCATCTATGTATATACCGGTTTGAGAAAGCTCTCCAGATGCTGTTGCAAGTTTAATCCAATCATCATCTGCAATTCTACCTGTTCTAATACTATTTCCATCAACCATAGCAACACTACCCAAAATTCTGTTAGCCATTTGCTCCTTTGACATTTCGAGACTGAATATAGCGACACCAACATTTGCCTGTATTGCTGCATTTGTAGCAATATTTAATGCAAATGCAGATTTTCCCATAGCAGGTCTTGCAGCAACAAGTATTAAATCTGAATTATGAAGACCAGCTGTTTTATTATCTAAATCTATAAATCCAGTTGGAACACCAGTTACATGTTGCTTTCTATTATACAAATCCTCAAGCTCAGTAAAAGAATCTACTAAAATATCTTTAATAGATGAATACCCTGTTTGATTTCTTTTTTGCATAACATTAAAAATTTTCTTTTCAGCGCTATCCATTATATCTTCAACATCTTGAGTTGGGTCATAACCTAAAGAAATTAAATCATTTGCTGTTTTTATAAGAGTTCTTAATGTTGATTTTTCTTCTACTATTTTAATATATCTTTCAACATTTGAAGTAGTAGGAACTTTATCTGGTAATTCTGCTAAATATTCCAATCCTCCTACTGCCTCAAATTTTCCCATTGCACTTAATTCAGATTTTAATGTTATAATATCAATTGGCTCTGCTCTATTATATAAATTAAGAATCGCTTTATAAATTATTTTATTATCTTCTCTATAAAAATCATCTTCTGTTAGAGTTTCAACTGCAGATATTACAGCATCTTTATCTGTTAGCATACATCCTAAAACTGCCTGCTCTGCCTCCAAATCATGTGGTGGTACTTTATTAAACTCCATTTTTTACTATTCCTCCTAGACAGATTTTGAGTAAAAAAATATTGCTCATACGTACTTTAGAATTCCATATAGCAATATTTTTTCTCATGTATTTTGGCTTATTCTGAAATAACTTTTACCTTTAATTTTCCAGTAACACCTTCAAATAATTTCATACTTATATCAAAACTACCTAAATTTTTTATGTTTTCATTAAGTATAATTTTCTTTTTATCAATATCTATTTTGTATTGTTTTTTAAGCTCTTCTGATATTTCTTTTGATGTTACTCCACCAAATATTTTTCCGTTTTCTCCTGCTTTTACTTTAATTGTTAATGTTATATCATCTAATTTTTTAGCTATTTTTTCGGCATTTTCTTTATTAACATCTTTTTTATATTGTTCAGACTGTTTTTTAGCCTTTAATTTACTCATATTTTCGTTATTAGCTTCTACAGCTAATTTTTTTGGAAATAAAAAATTACGTGCATAACCATCACTTGCATTTATTATTTCATCTTTTTTTCCAACGCCCTTTATATTATCTAATAAAATTACCTTCATAATTAACACCTCTACTTTTGAATTGGATTATATCATTTATGTGTATGATTTTCAATAGAAATATTTTGAAAACTTTCTGAAATAATTTTGTAATATTTGAAATCATATAATAAACATATCTATATTAAAATAGGCTATAAAACTATCATTAACTATAAAAGAATAGGAACGTAAATTTGAAGTGAACCCAAAATAGTTTTTTTTATTAGTCTACTATTTAGAGTTCACTTCAAATTTACGTTTCTATTCTTTTATCATTTATTATTTCTGATTTGTTTATATTACACATCAAAATATTTTTTTACCTCATTATACACTTTATCAACTTTTTCTTTTTCACCCTCAATTGCAGCAACCTTCATTGCTGGTTGTGTATAATTATCAATTTCAAATTTTACTCCATCTTTAAAATATACATATCTTTTTCTTTTAAGCTCTTTATGAAAAGAAAAATTTAACATTCCTAACATAGAATCTACAAATTCCGTATTGTTTGTTACATCTATTTTTCCAGATTCCCTTAATATTTTTAAAACATCATTTGAATCATTTTCATCTTTTAAATCAAAAAAAATCTTTTGATTTCCATCAACTTTATTTTTTGTGACTCTTGCTAAAAGTTTGTCTTTATTTTTATACAAAGTTCTTATTTGGTCATATTCGCTTTGTTTTTCATATCCGTTTTTTTCACAATACTCTAAAAACGGTGTTATATCATTAACTTTTGAACTATATTCATATTCATTAAACATAATATACATTCTCCTTTAAAATGACAAAAAAATAAAATTAAGAAAATGTATATTATATGAATAATTCTACAATTCTTAAATTCTAAAAGAAATTATAACATTTATTAGTATATTTTTCAATACAAATTTACACTTTTTCTAAAAAAATTTCCAAATATTTTTCACACAAAAAAACGGAGGTACTAAAATTTTTAGCACCTCCTGGAATTTAATATTTCAAGTTAGGATTGGGATATACAAATCGAGTCATCAATTGGCATTCTGGGAAACCACATTGATAGTTACAGCACGTTTCCGCACTATTATCAGCTGAATGAACTAAGTTCATAGCCAATGGTACCCATTCAATATTCTTTCCATCATACCATTTCACAACTCTTCCACCCCAATCAGGTGAATAATTGATTCTAATACTTCTTTTCCGAATCAAAATATCCTCTACATGGTCTTGAATTAAAAACATGTAGTTTGGACCATATAAATGTCTAATATATTTGTAACCATCTGGATGAAATATATACATTTTAGAAAAACCTAAACTTTTACTTTCACCCAAATTTACCATATAGCCTCCTGTATGCCTATGGTCTGCACACAAAAGCTCTTTAAATATTTCTTCTTTACCAATATAAAACGACGATGTTTTCAGCATTGCAAGATTAAGCTTATGCTCATAAAAGAATCTTGGAGTTAGTTCATCAATTCTATACTTTTCTTTAAATATTATTGCGTATTTTTCTCCTTCTAATCCCATTTTCTTTTTTTGGGAAGATATCCACTGAATAATCTCCAATTGTCTTTTGTATGTTCCCTCCTGTGTCCTCAAAATTTCAAGCTCTCTGCTCAATATTGAAATTCGTTTATTCGCATACTCAAAACTTTCAGAATCAATCAGTTGAAAATCCTCATTTGTAGCTCTGTTTAATATCGAATCTACATATCCCTTCAATATTGGATGTCTTTTAGCAAATTCTTCTATATGCCAATCTGCAATGCACGTTATTTTTCCGATTTTCAATTCATATGCCAGCAGTCTTAAAAGTTCTAATTTGTTTTTTAAATCTCCTTTGACTATAACATATTGTTTATACCATGGAGTGCCCAGTTTTTCTGCCTTTCCACACATATACCCAACATATGGTGATGGATCAACTTGATAACAAACATCATTATTATCATATACAAGCAATATAAAATGCTTTGTAGTTGCACGCTCGGTTTCAAAAAAGTTTGACTTTGCAAATACAACATGATGCTTTTCTCCAATGCAATTGAAGATCAAATAATCTTTCAAAACATTGCATGCAGTGTATGAATCACCCATCATCGTTTTTCTGTCATTTTCAGGGTTTGGTGTATGAACAGTGTACATTGTTTGCCGGACCATATCACAAGCGACTTGCAACTTTTCCTCAAAATTTAATAAGTTAAATTCTTTGGTAAAAACTGTCTGTCCAAATACATCCCGGTTTCCTGAAATTGGCTTTAATTCTGATAACATCGGTAAAAGTTTGCTCATAGCTATCCGCCTTTCTAAATTATTGCACATCATTTAGAATTTATAAAAAAATCCATAAATTCAGTACATATTTTCTCAAAATCGTATGTTTCCTTAAGCTTTTTTTGAGACAGCTTGTTAAAATTTTGAATATTTTCGGTGGTGAAATTTCTGCTTATTTTTTCAGCCGACTCCTGCATATTCTCTAAATTAACAAGAACTCCGTCTTTTTCATCATTAATCTGCTCATGTAAACCTCCTATATCATTTGCTACAATGAGTATATTACTTTTATTAAGCTTTCTGACCTGATTAACAATTAATCCAAATATTTCCTTTTTTGATGGTATCAACAAAATCATATTTTTATTGTAGTGATTTAGTATATAAAAAGGAAAATCAAATGGAACATCAACGTATAACTTTGAATTTGTGGCCTTTGCTATATCCTCATATTTTTTTATAATGGGTTGTCCCTTATAATATGATTGAGCTATAACAACAGGCTTTACACCTATAATATTTCCTAAAAACATTGCCGCATCAATATTTTTATATTCTTCAGCTCTACCAAAATCCATAATAATTGCATCTTCTTTTTCAATATCATTAAATAATCTGGCCATTTCATCTGTTTCTTGATAAATTGTTTGCTGAGATAATATTTCACCATTAATAATATTTATAAGTTTGCTTTCTTTTAAAGAATATTGATTAATCATATGCATAGAAATATATCTTCCAGTACCACCCAAGTATGAGTTAGTATTTTGATTGATATAATTTACGGCTTGTTTTTCCCAATCAATTCGTGCTTGTAAATCATCCTCACCATCTTTTATTGCAGAATTTACCTTATGTATTTTTCCAGTAGAGTGTGGAATCCATATTTTATAATTTTTATCAGATGAGTTTAATAACTCATTTAGTCCCGCAAATGGTGTGTCATTTGAAATTGTTAATACTAAATCATAATTTGAAATATTCAAACTATTAATAGCATTTGCTGTATTTTTTGAAAGTAATTTCCAGTCTTTTATAGTTCCATAATTAACTGCACCATTGCTACCGTTTGATATTTGAATAATATTAACATTTTTCATCTGTTTATGCACTTCATGTGTATATGCAGAATATCCAAACGAATTTGAATGATATTCGGGAGTATATAAATTTATTGCATATTCATATCCCCTTTTTTCCAAAATCATTTGAAACATTTTTATATACCTTTTTACGATTGTGCCTACACCAGTGTAATGGCTAATTATGCCATCATGAGCACATAAATTAATTAATAATTTCATGAATAATCTCCTCCATGTTTTTTTGGTGATACTCAATTATTTGTAAATTTGAAGAAAATTTAATACAATTCTTCAAAGTTACTTCCTCTAATATTTTTTGATTTTCAATTGAACCATATGGGTCTTTTGGATTTTCGAACGGAATAAAATATTTTTTTGCTTTTGTTGTAAGATAAATAATTTTTACATTTTTTTGACCATATAAATTTTGTATGCTATTAAACCAAGTTTCTACATCATCTTTAGAAAAAGATTTGTCTAGCATAGCCCTAACTTGATTGTATGAAAGAGTACTTATTGGGCCCCTATCAATTACAATAGTTCCAGAGCAGTATGAATTGATTTTTTTATTATCATTGACTATAAATATATTTTGATTAATTGGCGTTTTTTCTTGTAAATTTACTATTATTTCGTCAACAGTATGTATGTTTTTATTTTTCTTGAGTTTTAAAGCATTTACTAGCGTTGTTTTACCAACTCCTGGCAATCCCTCTAAAAAAACAATTTTACTTTCTGAAGCACCATACTCATTCATAAATAAAACTCCTTTCTAAAAAATTAAAATTATAGATTATAATAGAATGTATTATAACCAAATTTTCATTGATTTTATCATACTTTACCGCATTTTTCAATAACTTATAAACTTTTACTACCAAATATTAACTTTGATTTTGCTCTTTATTTATGTTAATCTGTTATTAGTAAGATTACATTTATGGAGGATTATTATGAAATTAATTACTAAATTAATGAAAATAGAGCCTAAAATAAAAAAAATAACAAAATTTATGCTTATTGTTTGTTTACTTCTAGCATTGCTTTCAGCTTTTATTTTATCAATGTATCATTTTACATATATTATTTTTCAATATAATTTAGGAATGACTTTATTACGTATAAGTATATTTTTGGCTGTTTCGGCAGTTATTTGTGCACTTGCATTTAGTCGTATAAAAAGAGATTTGGAATAACGACAAAAGACTAGGTCTAACCACCTAGTCTTTTTGTTGCGTTATATACATTTACATCAAAGTTAATAGCCCTTAGGCTAAATATAGAATACTCTACTTACAATGATATGTCAATCCAAAAGTTTTATTCGTACTTTCTTTATTTATTAAGCTCTTCTAAGAACATTTTATTAAGCATTTGTGGATTTGCTTTTCCCTTTGTTGCTTTCATTGCTTGTCCTACTAAGAATCCTAGTGCTTTATCTTTTCCAGCTTTATAGTCTGCTATTGATTGTGGATTTGCTTCTAAAACTTGTGTTACAACTTCTTTTATAGCACCTTCATCAGAAATTTGAATCCATCCATTTTTCTTTATTATTTCTTCTGGATCTTGTGGATTTTCAAATAATTCTGTTACAACCTTTTTAGCTATTGCTGAACTTATTGTTCCTTTTTCAATTAATAAAATAGTTTTTCCAAGCTCTTCAGCTGTAAATGGAATTTGGTCTGGTTCCATTTCTTTTTCATTTAATATTCTTGAAATATCTGATAAAATCCAGTTTGCTGACAATTTTGGATTTCCACAAACTTCCTTTGCACCTTCAAATAAATTAGATAAATATTTTGAAGCAGTTATTAAGTTTGCATCTTTTTCAGATAATCCATATTCAGACATATATCTAGATTTTCTACTTTCTGGTAATTCTGATAAATTATCTTTTATATTTTGAATATATTCTTCAGATAAACGAATTGCTACTAAATCTGGATCTGGGAAATATCTGTAATCTTGAGCATCTTCTTTACTTCTCATTGGGAATGTTCTTCCAGATACATCATCCCATCTTAAAGTTGTTTGCTCAATTACTCCACCTTCTTCTAGTACATCAATTTGTCTATTTGCTTCATAATCAATAGCTCTTACTATTGATCTAAATGAGTTCATATTTTTCATTTCTGTACGAGTTCCAAATTCTGTTGCACCTTTTTTTCTTACAGAAACATTAACATCTGCACGAAGTGAACCTTCTTGCATTTTACAGTCAGATACTTCAATATATTCAAAAATTGATTTAAGTTTTCTTAAATATCTTTCAGCCTCTCCTGCTGAACGAATATCTGGTTCAGATACAGACTCAATTAATGGTACACCAGCTCTGTTTAAATCAACTAAACTACCTCCACCAAACTCATTATGATTTAATTTTCCTGCATCTTCTTCAATATGAATACGGGTTAAACGTATTTTTTTAGGATTACCTTCATCATCTTCAATTTCTACATATCCGTGTTCACAAAGAGGTTTATCAAATTGTGATATTTGATATGCTTTTGGAAGATCAGGATAAAAGTAATTTTTTCTATCATTTTTACTATTTCTTGAAATTTCGCAATTTGTAGCTAAACCTGCTTTTACTGCGTATTCAACAACTTTTTCGTTCAATACAGGTAATGTACCAGGCATTGCCATACAAATTGGACAACAATGTGTATTTGGCTCTCCACCAAATTCTGTAGGACAACTACAAAAGATTTTTGTTTTTGTAGAAAGCTCTGCATGAACTTCAAGTCCTATTACTATTTCATAATCACTTCTTGACATATAATTAGCTCCTTTCACGCAAAGTGGGAAAAGGGGACGGTTCTCTTTTTCCCTTTTTCTTTTATCTATTTTTAAATTCTGGTTTGTAATTTTTTCTGAAGTTTGTTGCTTGTTCATAGGTGTATGCTGCATTTAGTATTGTTTCTTCTGTGAATTTGTTTCCTATTAGTTGCATTCCTACTGGCATTCCTTTGCTGTCTACTCCACATGGAATTGATATTCCTGGAAGTCCTGCTATGTTTACAGATACTGTACAGATATCTGCTAAATACATTTCTAATGGATTGCTTGATTTTGAACCTAATTCGAATGCTACTGTTGGTGATGTTGGAGTTAATATAACATCATATTTTTCGAAAGCTTTTTCAAATTCGTTTGTTACTAATGTACGAACTTGTTGAGCTTTTTTGTAATAAGCATCATAATAACCTGAACTTAATACATATGTTCCTAGAATAATTCTTCTTTTAACTTCTGGACCAAATCCTTCGCTTCTTGAATTTACATATATATCTTTTAATTTTTCAAAGTTTTCTGTTCTGTATCCATATCTGATACCATCAAATCTACCTAGGTTAGAGCTTGCTTCTGCACAGGCAATTATGTAGTATGTTGCTAGTGAATATTCTGCAACATCTAATGAAAATTCCTCTACTTCTGCTCCTAGCTCTTTATATTTTTCTATTGCCTCTTGTAATTTTGCTTTAACTTCTTCATTTATACCTTCACCAAAGAATTCTTTTGGAACACCAATTTTTAGACCTTTAACATCATTTTTTAATGCTTTAGTATAATCTACTTTTGGTCTTTCTATTGATGTTGTATCTTTTGAGTCATGTCCTGCTATTAAATTTAAAAGCATTGCACTATCATAAACATCTTTTGTGATTGGTCCTATTTGGTCTAAAGATGAAGCAAATGCTACTAAACCATATCTTGAAACTAAACCATATGTAGGTTTTAATCCTACAACACCACAAAAAGCTGATGGTTGACGAATAGATCCTCCTGTATCACTACCAAGAGCCCAAGGTACCATACCTGCTGCAACAGCTGCTGCAGAACCACCTGATGAACCACCTGGTACTGTATTTAAATTCCATGGATTTTTTGTTTTCTTAAATGCTGATGTTTCTGTTGAACCACCCATTGCGAATTCATCCATATTTAATTTTCCTAGGTTTATTAAACCTTCATTATTTAATTTTTCGATAACTGTTGCATCATATGGTGAAACAAAGTTTTCTAGCATTTTTGAGCTACAAGTTGTTTTTATACCCTTTGTGCATAAGTTATCTTTTATTCCAATAGGAATTCCGGCAAAATTTGATTCTATTTCCCCATTTTTTACTTTTTTTTCTATTTCTTTAGATTGCTCTATTGCTTCATCTGTTAAAGTTGTTACAAAAGCTTGTACATCTGGCTCTTTTTCTGCAATTCTATCTGCATATGCTTTTGTTATTTCTGTTATTGTTAGCTCTTTAGAAGCTAATTTTTCTTGAAGTTCATGTACTGTAAGTTCTGTAATATTCATTAAATTTCCTCCCTTCGCATAATTCATCTGCATTAATAAATTTGATGATTTTCGAACCTTATGAAATGTCATTTTTAATTATTGTATAACTTTTGGTATTTTAAACATTCCTCTTTCTTGTGCAGGAGCATTTTGAAGCAATGCATCTCTATCACCGAATTCTACAATTTCATCTTTTCTGAATACATTATATTTATCATTTGCACCTATTGTTTCTCCTAAACCATCTGTTGGTGCATTATTTACTTTTTCTGCAAAATTTAATATATCTTGTAAATGTAATAAATATGTATCAACCTCTTCATCTTTTAATTTAAGATGTGCTAAATTTGCTATGTGCAAAAGTTGTTCACGACTAACTTGCATGGTATCATCTCCTTTTACGAATTTGTTCAACATTATATAGCTTTTTTTTGAAAAAAACAAGACCTAAATTTGAATCTTGTTGTCAATGTGTCAATGGGGACGGTTCTGATTGACAACCTTGACAATTGTGTCAGTGGGTGTCAGTGGGGACGGAGCCTTTTGACACATTTTTCTTATATATAAGTGGCAACAGAACTTTTTGATGTCCTCTTACTATTTTATTAAGTTTCATATTTTAGGTCTTGAATTATTATTTCATTATGGTAAAATAATATCAAATTTATAGATTCTTAGGAGGGATTAATTATGAACTTTAATAAATGTAAAAGATGTGGTTGTTTTTTTGTTGCAAATGGTGATACTTGTCCTGTCTGCACAAAAAAAGATAATAGTGATATTTCAACTTTGAATAGTTACTTTGCAGAGAATGAAAATACTCATTCTATTTCAATAAATAATTTGGCAAATATTACTGGAGTTTCTACTAAAAATTTGGCCAGATTTGTTGATGAGAAAAAATTGGATTGTTGGAAACATATTAATTTATAGGTGTAATAAATACAATAAAAAAACAGGATATCCCTGATGTTGGAATATTCTGTTTTTTTGCTGTATTTTATTACATTAAATGGTTGTCAAAGAGAACCGTCCCTATTGACATTTTAAAAAGAGCTCCTGCTATATTGTTATTTTTAGCAGTGCCTAATTTATTTAATTCAATTTGTATATCATATAGCTTTTCTCCATTTTCATCTATAGCTGTGTTTGTAGATGGCATTGCATTTTCTTTTTTGGTTTGCTCTAAGTTTTGTGCTTGCACATCTGCCTTGCTTAATGTTGTTTTTAAACTATTTGTATATTGTTTATTTATTTTTAAACTAAATATACCTACCAAAATAATTAGCATTATATGCTAAATTTCCGTAGATAAAATTAATGGAGCATAGCCTTTTGCTATGCTCCACTTTTAATTAATAATTATCTTTTTTTAATAACTTTTTTAATTAATAATCATCTAACTTATAACAATTTTTTAATTAATAATCATCTAATTTATAACAATTTTTTAATTAATAATTATCTTTAAATTTAATATTTATCTTTTGAATCAAATCTTTTTTCCAATAATTACTTTTTTGAATTGAACTTTTTTATTAATAACTATTGTGAATAAAACCTTTTAATTAATAATCATCACTTTTTACTTTTTTTGTACTTAAAATTCTTTATCCTTTGTCCATAAGCTCTACTTTCCGTAGTTTTTCTTTGGAATTTATAAAATTTTATCTTTTGTTTTTTATTTTTTTATCTTTTGCTTTTTTTACTTTTTCTTTTGTTTTTAGTTGTACTTATTCTTTTGTAAATTCTTTTTTAGTAAGCTTACACTTCCTACTAATGCTGTTAATACTACTAGAATAGCTAGCATGTATTTTAGGTCTTGTGAACCTGTTTTTACTGTTAACATTACTGGCGCATCATCTATGTCATCTTCACCAGGGACATTATTGTTTGGCGTTGAGTCTATATCTGGTGTTCCGTAATCGTTATGATCTTTACTTATTTCTGCGAAATTTATTTTTACACCCATGTTTGTTGGTGAATTAATCCATTTTAGAACAATTATTACTTCTGCACTTTCTCCTGGTTGTAATAGTTTGTCTTTTAGTTCATCAGTCACAACTGTGCCATCTTCAAGCATTTTCCAATTTGGATTATCTGCTTCTTCAAATTCTAATCCATCTGGTATTCTATCCTTTATTTCCTTAGCATATCCTGCAATTTCTCCTTCGTTAGTAATTCTAACTTTATATTCAAATTTAACTACTACTGAATTTATTTTGCTCTTCTTTAGGTCTACTTTTACTACTTCTTCAGGGTCATCTTCTGCATGATGTCCTGTTTCTGTTACAAATGTTTGTCCATTTTCTGTTACCATTGTATTGGTTACCCATTTACGTAATGCTAAGTCGAAGTATAGAACTCTAACTTTTTCAATATCTTCGTCATCTTCACCTTTCCATTCGTTTGGTGTTGAATCTCGGTCTTCTCTGTGAATTCCTTTTTTATCAGTTTGCTCACTTATTTGAGCATGATTGATTAAAATTCTATCAGATGTTGTTGGCTCTACTACTTTAAATGCAATTTTAACATCTTTATATTCAGGTGTATCAAATGTTGTTCCATCAGGACGTTCAAAAGCTAACATTAAGTTTTGTCTGTTTTCTGTTTCTTTATCTTTTGAACGATAATTTGTAACAACAGATTTTACTTTTGAAACATCTAATGTTTCATTTCCTTCAGCATCAAGCATTTTCCATTCATACATCTTATTAGTTTCATTATATGGTATGAACTCTAATCCTTCTGGAATATCATCCTTAATTTGAGTTGCATATCCATCTTTACTTCCTTCATTATAAACTCTTATTGTATAAATAACTGTATCATTTGTGTGAACAATTACTGGTTCTTTTGTATGCTTATAATCTGCTGTAGTATTTTTTTGTTCCTTTAATGCCGTAGCATCTACTTCAGGAACTCTGTCTGTAATTATTTGTTTATTTACTCCTGTTATAAATTTACGTAATGCTAAATCCATATAAGTTACTCTAATGTACTCAACGTCTTCATCATCTTCACCTTTCCATTCGTTTGGTGTTGAATCTCTATCCCTTACAGGTTTACCTCTGTCATCTTGGTCATCTGATATTTGTGCCTCATTTTTAATTATTTTTGCCCAATCTTGTTTACAAATAACTTTAAAGTCTACTTGTACATATTTTGTATCTAATTTTTCTCCATTAAAAGCATTAAGTATATTGTCATCGCCATTTTCTTTAGATAAATAATCACTTACAATATATTTAGCTTTTTTAACATCATCTGTTTCTTTATTATTTTCATCTAATAATTTCCAATTAAATTTTTTGTTTATTTCACTATCCTTTACATATTCAAGACCTTCTGGTATATCATCTTTTATTAAAGATGCATATCCAGATACAGTTCCTTCATTGTAAACAGAAATTGTATAAGTAACAATATCATCTACAGATACTTCTACAGGCTCTTTTGTATGAGTATAAGTTGCTGTTGTAACATCATCAGGTTTATCTCTTAAGTCTTTAATATTAATTAAAGGTTCACGAGCATATTTTAAGTCTGCTGAATTGTCATCTACAGTATCTTTTTGCTCTTCATCATTATTATTTCCTTCCTGGCTATCATCTGTTTTTTCTTGACCTTCATCTTTTGTAGTTTCATTATTTGTTGATTCATCATTAGTTACCTTATTTTTATCTTCTGTGTTTTCGCTATTTTCATCTTTTGTACTTTCATTATTTTTGTCTTGTGTATTTTGTTTTTTATCTTCAGTATCTGTATTATCTTTTAGCATTTGTTCGTCATTTACAGCTGTAATATATTTTCTTAGTGATAAGTCGAATGCTTCAACAATAACTTTTTCAAAATCATCATCATCTTCTTGTCCAGGTACATATGTTTTATTTAATTCGTCGTCTTTGTACTTAGACATTTCTTCTGATGTTTCTGGAATTTTAACATTGTTTGTTACTGAATCCCTATCCACTGTTTCACTTGTTCTATCATCAGCCTTGCTTAAACTAATTTCTGCTATATTAGTTAATACAGTTTTTAACTTAGCCTTTTCAGAAACTCTACATTTAATTTGAATTTCTTTACTATCTAAATCTCCAGTTACTTTATTTTTAGCTTTAATTAAATTGTCAACACCATTTTCATCAGCATATGCTTTTGATAAATTCTTTGTTCTTACAGTTCTACCAGTTTCGTCATTTTCATCAAGTGACCAACCTCTTTCTTTATTGAAGTCGTCATCAACAAATTCTAACCATTCTGGTAAATGATCTGTAATTTCTTCAGCATATCCATCAATTTCCCCTTCATTATAAACTCTAAGTGTATAAATAACTTCTTGCTCTTTATATGCTCTTACTGGATTTTTCTTGTGATTATATACAGCTGTTGTTTCTGTAGGATCTTCTCCATTAGGTCCTTCATTTATTCCATCAGTTATTACTTCTGGAATTCTATCTTTTGTTTCTTCCTCGGTAATTTCACCTTCATTAGTATCTGGATATGCTACAGATGTAATAGATTTTCTTAATGCTAAATCGAAATACTCATTTTTAGCAGTTACTACAATCTTATTTTCATTATAATCAAATGTAACTAATCCGTGATTTTCATCATCAACTAACTCAACTGATTCAACTATATATTTTTCATCATCAAATTTTCCAGTTGTATTTGTTGTTACTTTTAATTTAATTGGTGCATCTAACAACATATATCCTTTTGGTGCAGTTACCTCAGTCAATACAATTGTATATTCTTCAAGTCTATCTCTTCCAATTTCTTCAATTCTAATGTCTTTAATTTCAAGTTTACCATCTTTAACAACTACATTATCTACAGGTAAAATTTGTTCCATTGAATCTACATCTTCTGTAGATTTGTATAAAGTATGTTCCTTACCATCTTTTTCAACATGTATATTAAATACTGCTCCATCTAATGCTTTTTCTGTATAGCTATCAACTTTATTTAAAATTAAGTCATATTTACCTTTTATTCTTTCATTTTTAATAGTTGAACCTATTCCAGTAGCAATTGATAAGTCTCCTACATAATCTCCACCTTGTACAGTTTCTAGGTTTTCAATTACATATTTACCATCTCTAACAACAATTTTTATTCTTAAAATAATATCATCTTTATGGTTTTTATATAGCCAATCAAATATACCATCTGTTGAATGTTCATGTAATGTATATGTATATGTTCCAGATTTTTCAATTAAAATATCATTTATTTCAATTACTCCATCAGCTCCATCAACTGTTGATGTTACTAAACCTTCTGTGTTCATATTTTCTAATGTGTTAGCATTTCTTAATTTTACAATATTTTTTCCATCTGATACTGATAAGTCAAATGTTACTCCATTCATTCCCTTCTTATTATCTTTATCTATTTTTCTTAAATGTAATTTATATTTCTGTGGATTTTTTATTGCAAAGTTAAGCTCTGAAATTCCATCTTTTCCTACAGATTGACTAACCTTTACAAAGTTTTTAATTACATCTGTGTTTTCATTAAGTTTTACTTTATTGTTAGGATCTGTATTATTATACGCATACCATTTATTTTCAGTTGGCACTCCATCTTCATTTACAATTTGGAATGTACCATCTGCTTTTACCATTGTATAAACTAAAATTTCTTTATGCTCTAGCACATTAACAAACTCTTCGCCTGCAGGTTTTGCCTCTGTTACTAAGTATCTTCTTAAGCCCGCATTAGCATATTGGTCTATAAAGCTTATATTACCATCTTTATCTGTTACTTTTGTTACAACTCCTGTAAATCCATCTGGTGTTTCTGCTTTTATTTCAACATTTTGAAGATTTACTTCGTCATCTCCAAATATCTTTTTATTTACATTAACTCTAATTTTTACAGGGTTTACAACTGTAACATTTACTGTATAAATACTATCTTCTACAGATGTGCTAATATCTTTAATATATTGATTTCTTGGATCTGATTTATCAATTTTAGTATCTGAATCTTTAGGATTATTTATATCGCCATTATACCATTCGTAATATCCGGCTGATTCATTAAACTTACTGTCTGTTATTACAACTTTACCATCACCAGAAATTTTAACATATATTTTTAAGTATGTTTTTTCAAGAATATTTGTATATCTTGCACTAGGTGATGATTTTTCTGTTACATAGTAAATATAATTTCCAGCACGCATTGGTGATTCAGTTTTTTCAATGCCTGATGTAACTTCTCCTTCAAATCTATCACTAAATGTTTTTGTAGAAACATCTTGTCTTCTTACTTTAAAGTGTGAGCCTGCTAAATCATTATTAGAAGTGTCTTTTTTAATAATATTTGTATTTATTTTAACAGGGTTTGTTACAACTACATTTAATGTATAAACATTATTTTGTGGACCAGATACATTTACACTTATAAATTCACTGTTTTCAACTTTTGTTCCATCACGTTTGCTAATATCACCTTTATAAATTTCGTAATAATTATCAGCGACTTGGAATTTACTATTTGTAATAGATAATCTACCATTTGCATCTAGGTGAACATATACTTTCATATATTTTCCCTCTAATACATTTACATATTGTTTTCCTGGTGTTGCTGTTTCTGTAATATAGTATATGTAATTTCCAGCACGCATTGGAGTTTCATTAATTATTCTTAGCTCCTCATTATTTAATACTTGTTTTATATTCCTATTTGAATCTTCTCTGTACGCTGTGAATTTACTACCTCCTACATCGTTTTCAGCAGCATCCTTTTTAATTACGTTAAAGTTATAATTTGTAGGGTTTTCAACTTCAACTTGAATGATATTTACACCGTTTGAATCTTTAGTAATTTCAATATTTTTCACATATTGATATGCAATATCATCATTTAGGACTGTATATTTTCCATTGTTTACTGAACATATTTCAAACTTCTTGCCATCTTTTTCTATTATTGTTATATTTCCTTTATCATCAAGTTTAATGGATAATTTTATTGCTTTATCTTTAAATACATTTACATATGTACCATTCTTATTTGATATACTACTTTCTGTTATATAATAATCGTAATTACCTGGTAACATATTTTTTTCAGTTATTTCTGTATCATCTGTTACCCCACCATTAAATATCTCATTATTAGATCTTTTAACAACAAATATAGAACCTGTTAAAGTATTATTTGCCGTATCTTTTTTGGTAAGATTCATTTTATAATTTAAAGTATTACCAACTTTCAATACAGTTTTTGGAATATCTCCACCTTGTGTTTTTAAAGAAACTAAGCTAATAATTGCTTTACCTTCCTTGGTTGCATCTACATTAGTATTGTCTTTATATACATGGAAATGTTTATCAGCAGCTACTGTACTACCAAATTGGATTCCATTTTCATCAGAAACATATGTAATTGTTCCATCTCCAGTAATCTTTAAATATACAACTATTTTGTATCCTTCTAATAAATTATTATATATTTCACTTGCTGTTTCAATTTCTGTTATTTCAAATTTATAAATACCAGCACTCACATCATCTTCTGAAACAGATGCTAAACCATCTTTATCTGTTATTACTGTTTTTGTATTACCACTTATTGAATTTGTTATATTAAATTTAACATTTGGTATATTATTCTCTGAACTTGCTACAACTTTATGTATTCCAAATTCCAATTTAAGTGGATTTTTAACCTCTACTCGTATTGTGTAAATACTATTTGATTCTTGTACATATGCTTTTACAAATCTGCCCATTGGTCCTGATGTTGCAACTAAAGTATCTGTATCTTTAGGGTCATCAATATTACCTTTTCTCCATTCATAATAACTTGTTGAGTCTTCAAATTTACTATTTGTTAAAGTTACTTTTCCATCACCATAAACTTTAACATAAAGCTTTAAGTATCCATCTTCTAAAATATTGCAATATTTTGTTGCTGGAGAACTAGTTTCTTTAATATAGTAAATATAATTTCCAGCTAGCATTCTGTTTTCAGTTACTTCTACTTTATCAGTAACAGCATCATCAAATATTTTATCATTTGAATTTGTTGAAACAACTTGTCTTCTTACTTTAAACTTAGAGTTAGCAAGTGATTTTCCAGTTGTATCTTGTTTTACAATATCTAAATTATAAGTAACAGGGTTTACAACATTTATTACTAAAGCCTTTTCTGTACTTGCTGTACCACGAGAATCTACACTAACTGATATACATGAATCATTATTTATTTTTTTGCCATCTCTTGTAGTTATATCACCTTCGTATAATTCATAATATTTTTCTGAACCAACAAAGTTACTGTTTGTAATAGTTAATTTACCATTTGCATCTAGGTGAACATATACTTTCATATATTTTCCTTTTAAAACATTAACATATTGTGCACCTGGTTTAGAATTATTATTTGTAGGTGTAGAATTTTCTGTAATATAGTATATGTAATTTCCAGCTTCAGCAGGATTAATTTCAACATCTCTTAAATAATCATTATTTAATAATGTTGATATTTTCCCTGTTGAATCTTGTTGGATTACTGTAAATTTACTTCCTTTTGTTGAAAGCTTTTCAGCATTATATTTAAATATTTTAACTTTATATTTTGTTGGGTCTTTTACTTCAACTTTTAATACACTAACTCCATCGCCATTTTTATATACAGTAATATCTTTTACGTATTTATATGCTTCGTCTGACCTATCTAACAATGTATAATTTCCATTACCATCAATTGAATATATTGCAAATTTATTACCAGAATCATTGTTAACAACAGTTAATGTACCATCAGCACTAAGTTTTGTATTAACCATTATTGCTTTATTTTTAAATACATTTACATATACACCAAGTAAATTATTAACATCTGTTTCTGTTATATAATATGTATATGTGCCTGGAGTCATATTACTTTCTGTTATTTCGATATCATTTGGATCGTCGGAAACCATTTTGTTAAAAATCGTATTTCCATCTCTTTTAACTTCGAAATTAACTCTATTTATTGCTTTACTTTCAGAATCTAATTTAACAAGGTCAACTTTATACTCGATTGTATTTCCTACAGTTAAAATTGCTGTAGGAATATCACCATTTTGCTGTCCTAACTGTATTAAATTCTTTATTTTTTGTCCCTCGGCAGTTGAACCTATTGCAGTATTACCTTTATAAACGTAATATCTTTGCATTAATGGTTCTGAAATAAGTGGTGTACCATTTTCATCTGCAACAAATGTAATACCTCCTGCACTATTAAGTTTTATATATGCAATAATTTTATATCCATCTAATATATTATTATATATTTTGCTAGCAGATTCAATTTCTGTAATTTCATATTTATATACACCTGGTTCTATATATTTTTCCTCGATATTGCAAAATCCATCTTTGTCCGTAGTTAATATACTCGTTTTATTTGAAGCAGTGCTTGTTATGCTAAACTTAGCTCCCTCTAGGACATCACTATCGTCTGAATAGGCAACTTTCTTCTTAATTTTAAATTGTATTGTCATTGGGTTTTCAATTTTTACTGCTATTTTATTTATTCCAGACGATTTATCAATCTCAACTGAAATATATTTTTTAAAGAAAGATAATTGATTAATATCTGTTATTTCTGTTCCATTTGATGAACAAATTTTATATGGTTTATTTTTATCTTTAAAATTAACATCACCATCAGCAGAAATGCTAACATTAATTTCAACATAGTTATCCTCTAGTACATTAATAAATTTGGTACTTGCTACTTTATCCTCATATACCTTTATAGTATAATCGCCAGCTTTTATATTAGTTTCGTTTAATGATATTGTTCCATTAACTCCAGTATACTCTGTATGACTTCCACTTGCACTACTTATAATTGTAAATTTTGTGTGAGATATTGGCGTATTATCATCTCCAGCTACAACTTTATTAATTTCTACATTAAAGCTAGTTGAGTTTCCTATAACAATTTCTATACTTTGAATTCCATTTTCATCTGTAGTAATTGGTTTCAAAGTTACTCCAAAATCACTAAGTGGTACTTCTGTTTGTTGTCCATTTTCATTCTCCTTTAATACACAAGATTTTATTATACTTAGTTTTCCTGAATTTGAAAGTTGTGCTTTTAATTTTATTTTAGAGTTTCCTAAAATATTTACATATGGAGTATCTGTACTACCATTAGCTCCTTTTGTATATAGCTCCGAAATTGTATACTCTATAGTAGTATTTTCTTTTACTTTGTCTTCCATAAATTCCAAAGATGTTTTTCCATCTATATAATGCATTCCCGAAAGTGAACTTTCTACAGAAATTTGTGTTCCATTAAGTGGATTTCCAGCAGAATCTACTTTTAACAATTTGAACTTGTATTCTAATGGGTTAGTTATACTCACATCTATTGTTTTTGTTCTACCATCTTTACCAGAACTTATTTTAACATATTTTAAAATATTACTTAATTCACTGCCAGTTACCTGGTTACCATTGCCATCTATTACCATCTTTTGTATACAGTTTATATTGTCTTTATCATTTACTTTGAATATTAACTTTAATGTTTTATTTCCTAATACATTAACATGTCCTGGTGCTGTTTGATATTCATTTATGCTATATGTTATTATATCTCCTATTCCAATTTCTCTTTCCATATATTCTGTAGAGCTTGAACCAGCATAAATAACTTGTTTTTGTTTAGTTTTTTCATCTTCTATTGACAATTGCGCTCCAGATAATGGCTTTCCATCACTACCAACTTTGTTTAATCTTACCTTCATTTTCATTGGATCCTTAATTGTTACAATTAATTTCCACATATCCTCTTTTTCAGTAGTTACTTCAATATACTTCTTTAATTCAGAATTTTCGTCTCCATCTACATTATAGCTTAAAACAGATAATTTTGAATTTTCATATTTTGTCTTAACATATATCTTTTTATCTTTAAATATATTTATATATGGATCTGCAGCTGCTTCTTCTACAATTTCCCAAGTATCTATCTGGCCACTACTTTTTATAATTACTGGAATTCCACTGCCTGTTGTTTCATTTTGTAATTGACAGATTGGCTTAGTTGCATCTACAGCTCTGTTATATGCATTAATTACAGCTACAACTCCAGTTTTACCATTTGAATCCTTTTTATTTAACTCTATATAATATTCTGGAGGATTTATCAATTGTACAGTTATTTTTTGATTTTTAGAATCAGTTGTATCCAATCCAAATTTAACATAATTTTTAACAAAATCTAATTCATACGGTGGCGTTACACTACCATTTTTAACTATTTCATAATATGAATTTCCATTACTTTGGTCTAGCATAGTTGCATTAATAGGTTTTATAATACCACTAGGATCTGTTTTTATATGTAGTTTAATTGCCCATCTCCTATATATATTTTTAAATCCATTCTTTGTGTTACGCTCTGTAATTGTATAAACATATTCTGAGTTTCCTATAAGTTTTCTCTTGTTGTTTACATCTCCTCCTATATCTGAACAAGTACCAGACATATAGCCTGAATATACAGTTGAATTTGTTACTCCAGGTCCAGATAAACTAATATCAAGATTAACGCCACTTATTATATTTCCACCATTATCTTTATCATAACCAATATGATTATTTTCTATATCTTTCTTTTCTAAAGAAAATGCTGAATAATTTACTTCATTTGGTATTGTTACAATTATTGTTTTGTCTATTACATTAACAGAAAGACCCTTAATTGTGTTAGTTCCACCTGCTCCCGTCATAACAGCTTTTACAGAAACATTGTTTATTGTTAATGGTGAGCTATCATTTACATTCTTGGCATCAATTGTTAGCATTATTGTTGTATTTTTTAACTTTGTAACACCATCTGGAACTGATTCCTCGGTAAACTCTACAGTATAACTTTTCCCAGATGTAATTTTATCTGTAACAAAAGCTGTACCAGAACTATCAGTTTCTATTGTCTTTTGAGGAAGAAATGTAGCAGCTGATGAATCTCTTCCAAATACATTAAATGTAACTCCTTCAATACCTTCTCCACCAGATGTTGTTTTTACTACTTGAACATTATATGCATCTATTGGGTTCACAATATAAATATATATAGTTCCATCTTTAATTTCTACTTTTATATATTTAAGTAAATATGCTTGGTCTGTACCATCTACTTTCAATGTAGTACTAATATTTTGTTCGCTATCCATTTCAACTCCAAGCTTTATTGTTCTACCTTTAAAAATATTTGAATAACCTGTAGATGTAGCTTCTTCCACAATTTCATACTCATATTTTTCAGCAATTTTTACATCATCAATGTTTATTGTTCTCTCTCTAAATGTCTCACTATTTGCTAGTATTTTTTCAGTTGGTTTTGTTTGTTTAACTAAAAATCTTGCAGAAATATCACCTGTAATAGTTACATTTGACCAATCTATATTTCCATTAGTATCTTTTGGCAAGTTATTTAAAGATTTCTTTATAAGCTTTAATGAGTATTTATATTCATTAGCCCATCTTATTGTAAATGAATTTCCACCATTTCCAGTTATAGATAATTTCGTACCATGAGTAGTTGGATTATACGCTATCCATCCATCTGAGCCATTTAATTTTACTGCAAGTATGCTTATATTAACTTTTTTATTTGAATCTGCATATACTTTTACAATAGCACTTACAATCGTACAATTATACCTACTATCTGGCGTTTCTGTAATTTCATATAAATAACTTGTATTAATATTAGCCTCATCTATTTTATTAATTAATGAATCAGCTGTTTCTGTTGTTACAAATCCTTGTAAATTCTCACCATAATTATTTAATAGTCTAATTGCAGAAGATATCTCTTTCACATCTGAATTTGATACAGCTTTTCTTACACCAAATGTAATTCCACCTAATTTTTTACTAAAACTTCCATATGCATGCTTATTAAGTGAAACGGAAAATGGAACTGTATCTTCTTCATTTGGTATATTTATTACAACTTTATGCTCATTCCCATCATTTACAACTTCCACTACAGAGCTTTTACCAGTCTTCTTTAAATATTTCTCTATTATGGCCGCATCTTCATTATGCCAATTTATCTCTCCAACTTCAATATTACCATTTGATAATACATTTACAGAAATACCTAAATATCCCATACCCGACGCTGGGTCACTTGTAAATATTTTTTTATATCCTGTAGGTGCAGAATTTTCAGTTACTGTAAATTTGTAGGTTTCTCCTGGAAGTGTATTATTTGTAGTAATTTTTTGTCCATTTGGATTACCACTTATACTTTCAGTTCCATGATTTTCATCTCTTACAAATCTTGTTATTGTAAAATTACTTCCATCTACTTTATTACCATCTACATCAACTTTATTAACAACAAAAGAAAAGTTTGTTGTTTTAGTATTTGGTATTGTTATAGTAACTGTTGCTGTATCAGTTCCAGTTTTAGATACAGTTGCCTTTTTAGCAATTTCTTCTTGTTCAGAATCTGCAGTTTTACCAGATATAAGTTGATGTGATATTGTTGGTGTGCCCAATTTATATGTACCAAGAGAATTTCCTGTTTTATTAATTTTTAAAATCCATTCATAATTTGTAATCTTCAAATATTCATTATTATAATTATTATCATAATATTCTTGTATAGCATATTGGTCAGTAGTATTATTTTCTAGTTTAAATGACTTATCAATTGTAGCTATACCACCACTTCCATTTGAAGTAATTGGTCCAGATGAAGTTAAATCTGTTCTTGTTCCATCTGAATTAATTTTGTATACTTTAAACTTTCTATCCAAAATAGCAGAATTATTTGTTGAATTTATCTTTTTAATTTGTAATTTATAATTTTTAGGTGATATTGTAGGATTATCAACTTTAATAGTTATTACAAATTCATTAGAATTCGAACTATTTTTTTCAATACTTATTACAACATCAGTTGTTGTTTTTCCATCAGATAATAAAACTTTAGATACTGTTAATGTTGTAGTTCCATTTTCATTTATTGTTGTATATCCAGGAGGAGTTTTACCATTTTCCCAAGCTGTTATTTGTTTAGGAATATATGCATCTCCCTTAGTATTTGTTCCTTTTTTAATCTTCAAATTTATTGGATTCTTCAATTTTAATATACTTGTATCTGAAGGAGTATTTTCAGTAATTATAATGCTATCTTCATCATTTAAATTATTTTTTGTAATCGCTGTAGAAAGTGTTCTAGTATATCCTGATGATGTTGATGGTATGTTGTTAGAATTCATTGATGTATTACCTGTAACATTAAACGTAATACCTGCTGTAGGTTTTTTATTTACAGTTTTATATATTCGTAAAGAATACAAACCGTTAATTTCAATATTTTCTACACTCAATGTTATTAATCCATATGAATTCACTGATACATTAACTTTAACATAAAGACCATTACTTAAAACTACATTATTTATAGTCGTACTAGAGTTTATTGCACATTCAGTTCCTGTAGTATTATTGCCATTTACATATACAGCAATTTTTTCAAGTTTATATGTATTTGAATTTTTAAATACTTTAATTTTTATGGCATCTCTTAATTTTGAATACCCAGATGGTGCAGTTGTTTCTGTTAAAGTATATTCATCAGTAACATTTATATTTTCTTTTGTTATAGATTGAGTATATATTGTAGTATAACCCATATTTGAACCATTAGAATATACAATTCCACTATTACCAAATAAATTAGTTGTAGTGTCTGTTCCCTTTGTTAACTTAAATTGTGCACCTTTCATAGCATTTCCATATTGGTCAACCTTCTTAGCTCTTAATTGATATTGTCCAACTCTATAATCTTTCCAACATATTCCAATTGAACTATCAGAAACTGTTATTTTTGCTGCATATTCAGTAACATTATTAGAAACTTGTTTGTTATCTTCACTAATTGTTATTATACCATTACTTGTAGAAACCTCGCTTCCAGTAGCTGTTACAACTGCTACTCTACTAATTTTATAATTAAATCCGTCTCTCTTTTTATAAACTCTAAGTTTTAAATTCAATTTGGATTTTTCGTACCCAGTAGGTGCTGATGTTTCTGAAAATGTGTACTCATCATATTTCAAAACATCATCAATTTTTACTTTATTAGTATCTCCAAAATAAATATCTGTCTTTTTATTAGCTTCAATAACAACATTACTTTTACCACTTGAATAACCATTTACAGCTGAAGTAGATTGATTTTTGTATTGTTTTACATTAAAACCTACACCACTCATTATCTTTGATAAATCATTTGAATTATCTTCCATTGACCTTTTTAAAATATCCAAAGAATATGTTCCGTCAATAATTGGAGAGTCGGCATGAACAAATGTAATAGTATCTGCATTATAATAAACTCTAAAAGTTGCAGAATCTTTCGTCGTTTGTCCATTATATGTTCCATCTGTAGTTGTTATTAAAGTTCCATCTGTATTGTATATTTTTACATTTTTAATCTTTATTTGTTTATTTCCATCAGTACCAACTATATTTCTTTCAACAAATACTATATATGTATTTGGATCTTTAGAAAAGTTTGGTGGTGTATTTGTTTCTTTTATAACAAAATAATCAAATAATAAAGATGGGCTTTTATTTATTTTTTCTCCATTTGTTGCAGAAACTGCTTTTCCAGCTGTTTTTATATCAATTGTATAATCCTTTTTATTATTCTTATAGTAATTTTCTAAATATGAATCTATTTTTACATTATTGCTTTTAGCTTTTTCAATAATATCTCCTGTTTTATTTGCATATAAGTTAACCGAATATTGAACTCCACTTAAATAATCTGAGTCATTATTATTTTTATAATTTTCTGTAGATTTTTTTCCTATATTTAAATCATAATTACCTGGCACAGGACTATTTTTTTCATAAACTATTATTTCTGTTCCTGCACTATTTAGTCCAACATATATATTATAGTCTCCTTCAGACTGTGCTGAACTACCTTTTCCTATTGCATTTTCAAAGTTAGTAATTCTTTCTTTAACATAACCACTTTGAGTGTATCTATATGCATATACATTAATATGGTCAATAATAACTTTATTTCCACTTTCTGCCTTTACAGCTTCAATAAGAATATAGTTATTTTCATTTTCACTAAAGAACTTCGATTTATTATAATATTGAGGCGATTTAGTCTCTCTTATCAAATATTTATCAATTTTTCCAGCCTCATTTTTATACATTAGTACATTTCCGTTTCCATCATTGTAATCATTTTTAATAAACTTAACAATGCTATCTGATGCTGGATTTGTAATATGGTTACATTGTGAATCACTTTTGCTTGGATCAATTTTTGTTTCTGCATTATTTTTATATTGTTTTACCTGGAACTCAGCTCCACCCAATGTAGTATTACCACTGAATGAATCATTTGTTGATTTTTTTACTAATTTAACATTGTATGAATTAATTGGTGGATTAGTTTCCGTAATAAAAATACATGCATTTTCGGAACCAGATTTGTACGCAACTTTTATATTCCAGCCTTCATGAATTAGATATGTCATACCATCAATTTCTTTACTTTTTAAATATATTCCATCTGCTGATAATTCTTCTCCAGTTGCTGTATTAAGAAATGCTACATAATCTATACAATAATAACCATTATTTATCTTCTTCTTAACTTTTAAATATATAGTATTATTATTTTTTTCATATCCTGTTGGTGCTTTACTTTCATTTATAGCATATATATCTACCAATCCAACGCTAAACTTGTCCATTTTTATCCAATTCTGATATACCTCTTTCCAAGTATTCGTTGTTGTTATTTCTTCATCATTAGACGTAAAAGCTTTAAGATATGTTTCTAGTTCCCCTGGACTATCAAAATCATTAATATTTAAATATTGTTTTATTGCATATGTTGCATTAGATACAGCTTCACTTGTATCATTTGATGCTTCATTCCAGTTAGAACTTTCGCTTTTCTTTATAATTTGCAAATTGTAGGAGCCATCATCAATTTTTTCATTTTTGTATGTAACTATAATTTCGTTATTACTATTCATATAAACACCCAATACATAGTTACTACTAATATATTGTTTAGTGTACTTTGCCTGAGGCTCTAAAGTAAATTGTACTGCTTTTTGTGTACTTGGATTTAATGTGGCACTTGCATTACCCGCTCTAACCACAACGTCTTTTATAACATATTTGTTATCAGAAGATATTTCTTTCCTTACCTCTAATGATAAGACTCCACTATTTTTTAAATATCCATTTGGTGCTGATTCCTCAGATACTTTATAATAGTCAGTCTTTAAATTATTTATTTGAATTTTCTCACTTCCATTAAATTTTATGGCTGTTGGTCCATTTTGCGTTCTTACCTCTGCCTTTGTATATGCCTTACCATCTGGATTTATATTATTTTCTAAATTCAAATACTGATATACATTGAAATTTGCACCATATATTGCATTGTTATATTTATCTAATGGCTCAGAATCATCAGTTGATTTCTTAACAATTTTTAATTGATAATCACCTTTTTGAGGAGCATCAATAGTTACTGATTCGCCAAGAGGTACATTGGTTCTAACAAATGATATTAATGGTTGTGTATTACTAATTCCTTTAGAATATGTGTTCCAAAAAAAAGCCTCACTACAATAATCATAACTTATATTTATTCCAGCTGTTAGTTCTTTAGTTTTATCTGCGTTTACAACTTGAACATATACATCTCCCTTATAATTATCATATTCATTTATTGGACTTGAACATCCTGCATCTTTATATATTTTAGTTTTAGCAAGTGCACTCCCTATTTTTCCAGTTGAATTTATTCTATAATATCCGCCATTTGTTTTAATTTTAAATGGTCCAATTACTCCATTTTTAACATATTTTGCTGAACTTTTATCAATACTTACATCATTAGCTGTATGTGGCTTATAATTACTATTATCTGTCATTTCTGAATAATAAGCAGCATATATATTTTTTAAATTTGCATGCTTTTTAATCTCGTTTGATGAAAATGCATTTTCCTCATTATTTACTGCCAACCAAATTAGATTCTGATTAATAACATACATTTCATTTGCATTAGCATCTTCTGTATAACCATATTTTTTTAATATTTGATCCTTAATTCCTTTATTAACAGTACCATTTCCTGGTGTTTCTATATACATATGATCAAGTAACCAATACAGTTGTCCTGGATTTTTAGCTTTGGATGATATAACTGCTTCCAAATTATCATATGATACTGCTTGCCAAGAACTACCGTGTGGAATTGTTTTATGGAGATCTCCGCAGAAAACATTAGATACATTACTCATTGATAATTTATGCACACCTGCATCTTCTGTTCCACCTGAATAACCGTTAATGTTACTTATACTAATTGTTTTCATTGTCTTTACTAGATTAATCCTTTTAAAAAGGCCAAATGAAGTATTCTTTACTTTAATATTATATATTCCAAATATTATAAAAGCAATTATGATTGTCAGTATTGAAATAATCGATATTTTCTTTAATTTTATTTTCATTCTGCTTCTCCTTTCACAATCTCAACATTAATATTTATTTTAAGGATTTATCAATATAAGTCAAATTACTTTTTTTTGTATTTATATAACTAATTGTTAGGGATTTTGATGTTTGATATATTTATTACGGTTTCATTACATTTTTGTGCAATTTTTGTTACAAAATGCACGAATTTGTTTTTTATTATAATTCCGTAGCAATTATCGACTTTTTATTTTAAAAATTTTCTTCTTAATTGCAGAATTAGATTAAAAAATTGCAAAAAAAACACAAAAGACATTCATTGAATGACTTTTGTGTTTTTGTTTTTTACTTTAATGTTACTAGTTATTTTCCAATACTTTTTTCTTTACTACAATTGCTCCTGCTGTTACTATTGCTAGTGCTCCCACAGCTATGCTTATATACATTACTATATCTTCTCCTGTTTTTACAGTTAGCATTACTGGTGCGTCATCAATATCATCTTCTCCTGGTACATTGTTTCCTGGTGTTGAATCTATATCTGGTGCTCCATAATCATTATGATCTTTATTTATTTCTGCTGTATTTATCAATACTCCCATGTTGTCCTTACTATTTACCCATGTTAATAGTATTTCTACTTCTGCACTTTCTCCTGGTTGTAATGTTGTTCCTGCTAGCTTATCTGTTACTACTTGTCCGTCTTCTACTCTCCAATCTGGATTATCTTCTGCTACAAATTTTAGTCCTTGTGGTATATCATCTCTTATTTCTGTTGCTTCTCCTGCTATTTCTCCTTGGTTTGTTATACGTATTGAATAATTAAACTTAACTGTTACATCATTTATTTTGCTCTTTCTTAAATCAACCTTTACTACTTCTTCTGGATCATCTTCTGCTTTGTGTCCTGTTTCTGTTATTACTGTTTTTCCGTTTTCTGTTACAATTGCTTGTGTTACCCATTTGCGTAGTGCTAAATCAAAATATTTTACTCTTACTTTTTCTATATCTTGGTCATCTTCACCATCAATCCACTCGTTTGGTGTTGAATCTCTATCTTTAACACTATTTCCTTCATCATCTGTTTCTTTTGTTATTTGTGCATAATTTGTTAATATTCTGTTAGATTTAGTTGGCTCTGTAACTTTAAATTGAACTTTTACATCTTTATAGTCTAATTCTTTCATTGTTTCAGAATTATAGCCTTGTAATAAGTATTCACCTGCTGTTTTTTCGTTATCTTTTGATAAATAATCTGTTACAATATATTTTGCTTTAGAAATATCTGTTACTTCATTATCATTTTCATCAACTAATTTCCATCTATACTTATCATTTATACTTCCATCACCATTAGTGTATTCTACAAATTGTAAGCCTTCTGGTATATCATCTTTAATTATACTTGCATATGCATCTTGTGGACCTTCATTGTAAACTCTTATTGTATATGTTACAGTATCTGTTGTATGAACTAATACTGGGTCTTTTGGATGTGTATATGTTGCAGTTGTACTTTCTCCACTTGCTAATTTTGTTAAATCAACTTGTGGAATTCTAGATGTTACCTCTTGCTCTTCACCTGTAGCTCCATCTTTTACACCTGTTATAAATTTACGTAAAGCTAAATCATATATGTTAGATTTATTACCTACTTGAATTAAAGATGTAATATCTTCAATATTATAATTATCTTTTTTAACAATTGCTTCTATTGGCTCAGTTATTAAACTATAACCTGTTGGGGCTTCTGTTTCTACAATATAGTATGTTGTTTGAACAATTTCCCAATTATATCTATATACAGTTGCTTTTGTATCTGGATCTTCTACTACATATTCTGCTTTATTTAACGCATCTTCTCCAAATTCTAATCCAGTAAATACTGCAATACCTTTTTCGTTTGATATTACTTCAACGTCTTTACCTGTTGTATCTTTTAAGAATTTTTGATTTAATGCATCTTCTTTACTTGTTGCAATTTTAAAGTGCGCTCCTTGTAAAGCTTTACCTGTTTTTACATCATATTTGTATAATCCAACTCCACCTGTATGTACTTCTGGTTTTTCAGATTTAATAGTATCTCCATTTCCGTATGTTAATGTTGCTTGGTTTGGAATAGATTGATTTAATGCTATTATATTTCCATCATCATCTAATGCAAATTTTGTATTAAATCTTACTTCTATTGTTTTACCAATATTTTGTTTTACTGTATCTGATATTTTTCTATTATCTTTAATAAATGTTATTGTTAATAGTCTAGTTTCCTTGTTATAATTTACATCATAATCAGTTCCTTCAACTAAGTTTGCAACTGTATTTTCTCCATCTATAATTTTTACAGATGCAATACCTTCATATGTTAATTTTTTGTCTATAGTATCTAAAATTTCATAAATTGTATATTCATCTACACCTTGTGGTAAAGATGTATTTATTACCCAATCATGTAATACTTTTTTAGCATCTTCTTCGCTTTCGTAGGTTTCTCCAGTTATTTCATTATAATATCCAGAGCTTTGATTTTTTACATCTTTTACACCTTTATGAATTGTTGGTTTTACTCCATTTTCTGCTTCTACTAATATTTCGTTTTCTTTAACTTCAACTACTTTTGCATTTGCTATAGTTGTAGACTTATTAGGAGTTAAAATATAATTCTTACCATCTTTACTTAGTTTTGAAACAGCTGTAAATTCTATTTTTCCACTTAATCCTATGTATCCATCTGGAACAGTTGATTCTTCTATTGTAACTTTATATGTTACTCCTGCTTTATTAATATTAATTTCATTAAATGTTAATGTACCATCATTATTTACAAAATATTCTTTAGTTCCATCAATTAAATTGCCTTTGCTATCTGCTACAGATTTATTTGTTTCAGTATTTAATATATTAACTTTAAATCCTGCTCCTGATAATTTTTCAGTAGTTCCTTTTTTGTATTTTACTAAGTTAAAATTAAAGTTACCTTTTTTTACTGGGTTTTCAACTTCTAATAAAATAGTATTAGTCTTTTTATCAAGAGCTAATATCAACTTTATTGTATCACCATTAACAGTCTTTTTGTAAATAAAGTTACCTGAGCTATCTTTTTCAGTTACCTTATTTCCATTTATACTTAATTCTACACTTGCAACTTGGTAATCTTCATTTTTATTTACTGTAATTTGTATTTCTTCATCAAATCCAATATACATATCATCGTTGTCTGTTCCAACATCGGCTTCTATTAATTTGTAATTATCTGGAATATCTATGTAATCTATATTAGCACCATCTTTATATCGTATATCTACAGGTGTTGTTCCAGTTGTAATTTCTTCATAATTTTCTCTTGACAATGGACCTGTTGGATGTCCATCTACTACTTTTGAAAATGTTCCAGATCCAATATTTCCACCAATTAAATGGAATTTTGCACCTGCCACTGGAGTTTTTGTTCCCATTTTATATTTAATTAATTTAATATAATATTTTCCATTTTTCTCTAGATTTTCTATTGTAATATTTACTACATTATTATTTTTTCCACTAATTTCGGCTGTTGCTTCTGCATTTTTTCCATTCTCTAGTTTTATAGTTTTTTTAGCTTTTCCTTCAGAATCAACTGTTCCGCCTTCAATTTCAACTTTTCCCACGCTATATACAATTTGTCCATTTTCAACATCAGAAGTCTTTGTAACTTTAACCTTTACAGATTCATCACTAGCCATTTTATAATATTTTCCATCTACATTAACCTCAGTTATATTATAAACATCTACTATATCTTTATTAGTTGAATTAATTTCAATATTTGATGCTATTACAACTTCACCTAATGTATTTGTTGCATTTGTTTCTGTTCCATTTACATTAAATGTTGCACCTTTTATTTTTTTGTTATTTTGATCTACTTTAATTATGTTTACATTATAACTACCAGGATTTAATAATGTGTTAATAAATACATTATTTGCTTCATCTGCAATATAATCGGCTCCCTCTTTCATCTTAAACCACAAATCATATGTATCTTTTGTTCTATAATACGCTTGACCTTCCCTTATTTCATACTGAATTTCATTTCCAGCAGAATCGTATTTATCTAAGTTATCAAATGTAACTGTTGCATTTCCTATTATTTCTTTTTTATCCAATACTGTGTCGTCATCTTTTTTATGTAATTCCATTACTACCTTATATAAATTAGCATTTGTTACATTTCTCCACTCTTTTGATTTTGATATACTAACATATTCTTTTCCTTCATTTGGTATTGTAATTATTACTGTACTTCCTTGTATTGTTGCTGTTACAACAACTTTTTTATTGTTTTCTAGTGTTACTTCTTTTTTAGCAACTCCGTCTTCAATTATTCCATTTTCAAAAGATATATTATTTAATTTATATGTAATTACATTGTTTTCTGTTGTACTTGTTTTTGTTACATTTAATTTTAAAGTTTGACCTTTTGCAATTTTATAATAATCATCATTATTTACATTTACCTCAGTTATTTCATATGAGTCTGTAATTCCTACGTTATCTTTATTAATTTCAACACTATTTGTTCCAGTAATAGTTGTTAATCCATTTCCATCTGTTGCACTCGTTGCATTACCATTTACTGTAAATGTTACACCAGATAAAGGATTATTGGTCTTTTTGTCAACTTTTTTAATTTTTACATCATATTTTCCCAATGTACTTACAGTATTTATAAACACGCCTTCACTTTCACTTGCGACATAATCTTTACCAACCTGAATTTCTTTCCAATCATTTGATGTATCTGATGCTCTATAATACGCTTTACCTTCGGTTATTACATATTCAATTTCATTTCCATTTGCATCGTATTTATCTAAGTTTTCAAATGTTGCTGTTGCATTTCCTATTACTTCTTTTGTATCCAATACAGTGTTGTCATTCTTCTTATGTAATTCCATTACTACTTTATAAAAATTAGTATTTGTTACATTTCTCCACTCTTTTGATTTTGATATTTTAATTTTTTCCTTATTTGGAACTTTAACATTTATTATCGCATCTGTACTTTCTGTTGTTACACATTCATTTACATTGTTGCTCATATCTGTTAATGCTTTTTTCTGTTTGTCTGATGTTACTGCAAATGCTTCTTGTTTAGTTGCTGTATATGTTGATGCCTTTTCTGTATATGCAATTGGCACAACTACATTATAATTTATTTTTGTATATGTATCTGGTGCCATAGTTTCAGTTACTACGAAATAATATGTTTTTCCTATATCAGATGGTTGAATTGCAATTTCATCTAATGCTGTTGTTTGTCCAGTTACTGCTTGTAATTCTGTTGTTTTTATTGTTTCTCCAGCTCTATTTTTTACTGTTACCGGATTAGAAAATTCAACTTTTCCATTGCTCTCACTCATATTTTCATATATATTAATATCAAATTTTGTTTTTTCACTTGGTATTACTCTTCCTAATACATCTTGCTTTGTTATTCTAAATCCATATATTCCTGGTTTATGTATATTTGTTATATTTGTTATATTATCTGTTATTTTGGTCCTTGAAATATATCCATTAGTTTTTGTTAGCTCTACTACTTTATATGTAGCAGTAACACCTTTTATTTTTTCAGGTAAATTTTCCCATGTATATGTCCAATTATTTGCTGCATTTAATGTGACAGGATTTGTTACTCCTGTTTCTTCATATTTTACAAAACTGCCATCTTTTTTTACCTGCAATTCCATTTGTACAGAACCTGGTCTTATTTTATCAGCATTGTTGCTATCATCCCATTCCTTTTTAATTGTAACAGGAATTGTACCTTGTTTATTTACAATTTTGAATGTTAATTTATTACCATTCCATGTTGCTTTTGCTTTTTCCTTAGATCCATCAGTCATTGTAACTTCAAACTCACCTGTATATTCATTATCAACATTTAATGTTAATACAGCATCTCCACTTGTACCATTTAAATAAACTTTAATATTATCAATTCCATTTATTTTATTAGAGTTGCTTTCGTCATATGAATAATATAATCTAGCATATACCTCATCTTGCATTGTTATATAATCTGTATTATCCGTTGACTCTTTAAATTTCATTTCATAATATTTGTTTGTGTCTGCTGTTCCAGTTAGCTGATTTGGAACAGTTACAGTCGCAAATAATGCTTTACCCTGCGAATCAGTTATTGCATTTGCATTATAGCTTGAACTTTCATTATTTCCTTTTTGAACTTCTTGTGGAACAAATTTTATTCCTTGCACTGCATTTCCACTATCATCAACTTTTTCTGCTCCTATGTTAAATTGATTTACAACAACAGTTTCAAAGTCATCATCATCTTGAATACCTTTATAATATTCAATATAAGAATCATTTACACCTGTACTATCATTACAGTCTTTTTCATAATATGTTTTTAAATTAACAGTTTGATTTTGTTTATTAAATTCATTTCCTATATTAATTGTTCCTGGTACTGAATCTCTATCTTGTACAGTATCTTTTTTTGATTCAACAACACCATCTGTTGTTGAAACCTTTGCTTTAGTAATTTCTGATATATTAGTTAAGTAGTTGTTTACTGATGTACTTGCATCATCTGTAACAGTATTATCTACTTTACATATAATTTTTACTTCTTGATAACAATATGTCGCTCTTGATACAACACTACCGTTATTTTGATTAAGCTCTGTTGTATAATATGAAATTAAATCATAACCAGCACCTAATCTTGCAATAACATTAGCTAATGAACTTTGTGGATAAATTAAATCATGTTCATTTTCTATATAATTTAATACAACTTTGTTACTTGCTGCATCATATGTCGCCTTAAATTTACCTATTTTAAAATTATTATCTGTTTGTTCGGCTTCATTATTTGATAGCTCTTGCCATGTACCATCTTGGTTTACAATTGCATAAAATTTTAAACCGTTTGGTAAATAATCTGTTATTTGACTTGCATATCCTGCGTAATCTCCATAATCACCTTCATTATATACTCGTAATGTATATTCAACGTAGTCTCCTGTATTTACGGGTACTGCTTCTTTTCTATGATAATAATCTGCTGTTCCATTAATTAATAAATAATACATTGATATATTATTTAATTCTGGCAATCTATCCTCATCAACTTCTCTTTCTTCTGTTGTCCCATCATCATTCATGAAATTTTTAGTAACTTTTTTTGTAACATCCTTCATAGTATCTTTACTATTACCTACTTTAGTAATGCTCTTTCTTAATGAAAGATCAAAAATTCTTGCTTGTACTTCTACTACTTCAAAGTCATCATCATCTTCATAATTGTATTCAGATTTCTCTGACTTTTCTGTATCTTTATTTTTAAACTTAGCTTCATAATTTTCAGAATATTTGTTAATTAAACTTTCTACACTAGTACTATCAATGTTTTTTGGTGTAGAATCTCTATCTGTTGAAGTTTTTATGGGTGTTGCAGCTGTTATTTCTGCAACATTATAGTACTTTTTATTTGGAGTTGCATCACTATTAACTTTACAATATATAACAACACTTTCACTATATAAACCATTTTCTGTATCCTCTGTGTAATGTAGTAATTTATCATCGTCTCCAGTTAAAATTGTTGTTTTTACTGTCTTAGTTCCATCAGAATTTGTTGTTACTGTCCATTGCACAGTTTTACTATTTTTTAATTTGTATTCTACAGTTCCATTAGTAACTACTTGTCTGTCATTATTAACGACCTCTAAACCTGCTGGAATATAGTCTGTTATTTGAATGTTTTTTGCATCTATATCCCCTTCATTGTATACTGCAATCTCATATCCAACTAATCCTTGTTGAACTACACGTACTGGCGTTTTGTCAAGGTTATATGAGGCTGTTGTTTTTGATTTATTAAATTCACTTAAGTCTATGTTATTTAATCTATCAAATGTTTTTGTTTGATTTGAATTAGCATAATCTAGTGATGATTCAAATAAATCGCTTGCATCTACCTTTTTATCTCCATTTACATCAAACATGCTGAAAATATTTGATACATCTATTTCAACATTTTCAAGATCTTCTGGTGCTAAAATCGGTATACTAAATTTATTTCTTAATGCATATACAAATACCTGAAATTTATTTTTTACATTTTCATTATTTGCAACACCAGCATAATTCTTTTGTTCATCAGTACAGCTTTCACTTCCCCATCTAATTATGTCTGCAAATGCCTTGTCTGTACTACCTTTATTTTCAGATTCTGATTTGTATACGAAATCAAATCTTCCATTTGGTAGAAGTTCTTCATACAACTCGTCAAGTTTATGTGAACTATTTTGTGCAGCATATGCTAATATAACAGAACTATTTCCCTTCTGATTGTCTTCATCTAAATTTTTATAAGCTTGATGTTCCGGATCATACATTGCTTTTGAATTAGCATAATTATATTCCACTACTGTTATCTTCTTTGTTAATGCAAGGTCAAATTCTTTTTTTACATTTTCTACTTTTAATGTAATAGATGTCGTTCCATTATTTCCATTATTTGTTGTACTTGATTCTAATGAAACTTTAGCTGTTTTTCCATTTACCAACTTTACTGTTTCCTCAGTTTTTCCAGATTCAAATTTTGCATAATTTATACAATAATATTTGTTATTTCCAGAACCAGCTGTACCAGCAATTAATCTAACCTTTATTGGATCTTTTATTGGCACATAATCATTATCTTCTTGTACCTCTGTTATTGTATAATTGAATTCTTGGCCTGGTTTTATTGAATTATTAGTTAAATCTGCCGCTACAATTTCTAATTCACCATTTGTTCCTGTAGCTTTTGCACTTAATGTTTTAGAGCCACTTACATTGAATTTTATTCCAGATATAGCTTTATCATTTTGATCAACCTTTTTTATTTTAAGTGCAAATGTTCCGTTTGCATTATTTATGGTTTCTGAATCTGTAAAAATTTGTTCTTGTCTTGTTGTGCTTATTAATATCATATTTTGATCTCTTGTATGTGTATATGCTGTTGCTGTTGCAATTACTTGAGGTTGTTTTACAATTATTTGATATGTATTTGTTCCAGCACCATCATCAGGAACTGTTATAATTAATTGATTAGATTCTATATTTGCATTGTGACTTATTACAGTTCCATTTTTATATACTGTTATATTATAATTGACAGGATTTTTCTTTTCTTTAATGTTGAATGTCCATTTAACATTTCCATTTACTTTCTCAGCCTCTCCAACACGCTCTAGCGAAATGCTATCACTTCCTGCAGTATTTGGCCATTCTTTATCAGCCAATGCAGTTATTGCATTATATACTTTCTTTAGTGAACCACTTAAATAAGTATTTGGATTGACATAATGACCATTTGTATATGTCCATGTTATAACCTGATATAACTTAAATTTATTACTTTGATTTCCATATACAGCTTGTACATCTGCCATAGATATTTCACGTCCAGATGATTGTAAAATACTTAAAATCTCTTCATATGTATACAAGTTTTCATTCGTCTGTTCCCATATATGATTTTTTATCCAATTAATCTTTTTAAAATCTGGTTCACTTTTAAATACGTCCTTATTATAACTCCAACCCCTATTAACATATTCATAGGCATGAAAATGGCTTAATGGTCCACCTTCTTGGGCACAAAATAAATTTGCATTATCGTAGCCATTTATTCTATAATGCCACATATTATCATAAAATGAACCTAAGCTGATTGTTGTTGCTTCTGATTTATTTGCATTGATAAAAAAACTTATAAAAAACAATAAAATTACTAACATTATTTTTTTAATTGTTTTTATATTGTTTTTTTGCTTTTTTAATTTATTAGACTCCAACATTTTCCTTTCTCCTCTCATTTGTTTTATTATATTTCATTTTATTTATATTTTTAATTTTGTCAAACGACTAATCTATGTATTATTTTAGTAATATATTAGGGAAATATTGAAATTTAAAATTATTTCTTTTTTATTACAATTTCATTACTTTTTTGCTAAAAATCGCACTCTCCTAGGGATTGCACTATTTTTCGACAAAGGATAAAAAATAAACTCAAATACTAAACTTATTGTCTAGTAATTTGAGTTTATTAAAAATATATTAATCGGCTTCTTATTATTCCCAATCAATTAAAACTTTTCTTTTTATTTCGAATATTCCAATAGATAATATTGTTATTATTCCTAGTCCTAATGAAATAGTTATAATCATTGTATTACCTGTTTTTACAGTTAGCATTACTGGTGCATCATCAATATCATCTTCTCCTGGTACATTGTTTCCTGGTGTTGAATCTATATCTGGTGCTCCATAATCATTATGATCTTTATTTATTTCTGCTGTATTTATCAATACTCCCATGTTGTCCTTACTATTTACCCATGTTAATAGTATTTCTACTTCTGCACTTTCTCCTGGTTGTAATGTTGTTCCTGCTAGCTTATCTGTTACTACTTGTCCGTCTTCTACTCTCCAATCTGGATTATCTTCTGCTACAAATTTTAGTCCTTGTGGTATATCATCTCTTATTTCTGTTGCTTCTCCTGCTATTTCTCCTTGGTTTGTTATACGTATTGAATAATTAAACTTAACTGTTACATCATTTATTTTGCTCTTTCTTAAGTCAACTTTTACTACTTCTTCTGGGTCATCTTCTGCTTTGTGTCCTGTTTCTGTTATTACTGTTTTTCCATTTTCGCTTACAATCGCTTGTTTTACCCATTTGCGTAGTGCTAAATCAAAATACTTATTCATAAGTTTTATTTTTATTGTATTATCATTTATATACCAACTTACGAAACCATCTTTTGATGTTTCACCTTTTTTTATCGTCTCACCATCTATTTCAATATACGATGCCTCTTCGTCTAATACAAAACCACTTTCTGTTTCTTTTCCAATTGCTTTAATAATTATTTTTTTATTATATTTTCCATATCCTTCTGGAGCCTCTGTTTCTACTATTTCATAAGAATCTTCTTGTTTATCTTGTGAAATTACCTTTTTAGTTGCAATATCTAAAATTCCATCTTTTGTTGTTTTTTCTTCATTATTTACTGTAAACTTTGCTGCTTTTTCTTTAATTGTTTCATTTCTGCTATTTATTTTTTCAAGTTGTATATTATAGTTTCCAACAATAGGCTCATCTTTAATTGCCAACACTATTGTTTGAACTCCATCTATAGTTTCCACTACTGGATTTTCTATATAATTATATAATTTACTATCTCTTTTATATCCTGAAAATTCACCTTTCTCTGAATCAACAAGGAATAATAATTCACTATCTGGACTTGATTCAAGTACACTTAATTTTCCATCTTTATCTATGTGAGGTGTAATTTTAGCAAAAACTCTACCTTTTCCATTTTCATCTGTTGTTACTAAATTATTTTTATAACCGTCTGGTGCTGAAATTTCAGATACCCATATAGGTTCTAAGTCTTGCTCTGTTTTTAGTACTTCGTATTGACCTATATAATTTCCCCCTAATGTAAATTTAAACGAATATCTTTCTACATCTTCAAAATTAGGGCAATCTTTTGTTATATATCCACGAATATCAAATTCTTTATCTGTAATTTCTTTGTTTGTATCTGCATCCTTTTTTACAATTTTAATATTATATTTTACGGTATCAGGGTTATCGTATTTTACTAATACAATAGTTGGTATATTATCTATAGTAGTAACTTCCATTTGTATATCATCTGTGTTAATTGGATCAATTAATTTTATATTTCCATTTGAATCTATATGTGACTTAATTTCGATTAACTCATCCGAATCATCTAGTTTATATCCATCTGGTGCCTGTGTTTCTTTTATATATATTGGCTCTAAGTCCGTATTTAATTTATCTGTACTATATGATAATGTATTTGAATATCCCGATTCATCTGTAACAAGTTCACCTTTTAATGTTGTTTTATCCCCAGTATACACATTAAATTTTGCATTTGATAAATAATCATTTGTTGTTTTGCTTCTTTTACATATTTTTAAATTATAGTCTATATCTGAAGGATCGCTAACTGATATTGCCAATTTAATTGAACCATCTTTATCTTTAGGGTGTTCAATCCATACATAATTATAATAGTAATTAGTTACATTTTCATCTCCTCTATATATTGCTCTTTGAAAATTTAATGTTCCATTATTTACAGAAACTGTCAATTTTATTTTTAATCCTTCAAGTACATTAATGTATCCTTCCGGTGCACTTTCTTCTGTTATAATAAACACCTTAGATTCCTTAAATTTTTCTGTTTTTAAATTTCCCCAATCTGCTCCATTTTCTTTTTCTACGTATGTTTTAGTACCATCTTCAGATTTTATAGAAAATTTAGCACCAGGTACTATTTTTTGTGTTTCATAGTCTTTTTTTACAACATCAAGATAATATTCTGCACTTTTTATTAAATTAGCAGGAATATTTTTACTTGCAACACTTTTATCTACTGAAATTAAATCTTGTCCACCAGCATCTTGCACCCAATATGTACCAGTTGTAACTATTGATTTTATATTTAAATTTATATTTATTGTACATGCATCTGGTAAGTCTGCATTAAAATCAACATAAAATTTATCATTTTCTCTTCTTATGTTATAATCACTTTTATTTTTCTTTTTCTCTCCGTTTACTTTAACATCCCATGATGATGGTAAATTATATTTTTCATCATAATTTTTTAAAACAAATGGTCCAGCTGTTCTTCCATTTATTGTTGCTTGACTATTATCGAAAGATAAATTTGAAATATATTTCTTTAATTTATTTGAATCATGATTATATGTTTTATAACTCCCCTGTTTATCACCAATTTCTGCTAGTTTATTATATACTTTTAGTGCATTGTTATTTGTTTTACCATTATAGTTGAAAACTAACGCCTTTTCAGCTTTAGCTTCATTTTTTGTATATCTCCATAATATAGCTTGAGATATTTCATAAAAAATTTCGTCCCTATTTCCATCTGAATTAATACTATCAATCTCTGCGTTAACAGAGTTATTTGTTATTTTTTTCAGATTTTCTATCATATTTGCTCTTGTATTATCATCCATTTTATTTCCATCTGCTTTTTTATCTATATACATATTATCAAGGGTCCATAAAATCTTATTATAATTGTCTTTTGCAGATGTAAAAGTATTTTTTAATGATTCATTATAAATATCATATCCTTTATAAGTTTTAGCTCCATAAAACCTTGCTCCAGCATTTGCACAGTATACGTTTTTTGTTGCACTTTTCTTTCCTCCTATAGTATATTGCCATATATTTCTTGGGCCAACATTTCCTTCAAATTTAATAGTAGCTTTTGTATTATTTCTGTTATTATTGGTTCCAATTCCAACTGGTTGAAATGTTTCCGCATTCGTTATTTTTTGAAAAAACATAGACAGCAATATTATGGCAAATATAAATAATATTCTATTAATCTTTTGCTTTTTATTCATTTTATAATCTCCCCTCATTTATAATACTTTAATATACATTATAAACATATACTTTTTATTGTCAAAACTACATTTTTTAACTTTTATATACATTTTTCTACGGATTTACTTCTTTTCGTAATTTATTACATTTTAATTACATTTTTTATTAAATTGCAAAAAACAATAATAAAATTAAATATTACTTGTGTTTTCGTACAAAATTACTTTATAATTAACTGCTTTTATATTACATAATTTTTATGCATATAAATGATCTAATCTAAAAAAGAGAATTAAGTTATAATTCAACTTAATTCTCTTTTTAAATTTTTTATATTTTATTAATATTCAAAATATTACTTAAGTACATATTTCTTTATACAAAATACTCCTAGTCCAATAATTGCAATTGAAGCAATTATTACTCCTGTGTATATCGTTGTTTCACCAGTCTTTATAGTTAATATTACCGGTGCATTGTCTTGGTCATCTTCACCATCTACTTGATTGTTTGGTGTTGAATCTATATCCGTAATTGAATTTCCATGATCATCTGCATCTTCACTTATTTCTGCTATATTAGTTTTTAATCCTAAATTATTTGAATCATTTATCCATGTTAATATTACAGAAATTGTTGTGCTTTCTCCTGGTTGTAGTAATGTATTTTCTAGTTGATTTGTTACTATTTTTCCATCTACTTCTCTCCAATTTTGGTTATCATCTTTTACAAATTTTAAACCTTGTGGTATATAATCAGATACTTCTTTTGCATATCCTGCAATTTGACCTTGATTTTCAACTCTTATTTGATATTCAAATTTAACTACTACATTTTTAACTTTGCTTTTTTTCAAGTCAACTTTTACTACAGGCTCTGGATTCATATCTGCTGTATGTCCTGTTTTAGTTACTTTTTCTTTTCCATCTTCTATTACTATTGCTTTGCTTACCCATTTTTGTAGTGCTAAATCAAAATATTTTAATTTAATTATTTCAGTATCTTGGTCATCTTCACCATCAACCCATTTTCCTGGTGTTGAATCTCTATCTTTTACATCTTTTCCACTGTCATCTGTTTCCTTAGTAATTTGTGCATAATTTATAATTTGCCCATCTTTTTCTGTTGGAGCTTTTACTTTAAATGATACTTTTACATCTCTATAATCTAATGTACTCATTGTTTGTGGATCAAATGCTTTTATTAAATCATTAGCTAAACAATCTGTTACAATATATTTTGCTTTTGATATATCTGCTACTTCATTTCTATTTTCATCTAATATTTTCCATTTATATTGTTTATTTATTTCATTATCTATAATAAATTCAAGTCTTTCTGGAATATCATCTTCTACTAATGAAGCATATACATTTTTTGTTCCTTCATTATAGATACGTAATGTATATGTTACTATATCATTTTCTCTAACTTCAACTGGATCTTTTGGATGATTATATGTTGCTGTTGTGCTTGTTCCATTTACTAAGTTTGTTACATCAACTTGTGGCGCTCTATTTGGATTTACCTCTGATGAATTTAATTCTGTAATGAATTTTCTTAAAGCTAAATCTGCGTAAGTTAATTTTACTTTTTCAATATCTTGATCATCTTCACCATCTATCCATTCATCTGGTGTTGAATCTCTATCTTTTATAGTGTTTCCATTAGAATCTGTTTCTTTAGAAATTTGTGCATAATTTGTTATTTCATTTTTTGTTGATTCTTCAGCTATAACTTTAAATGCTACTTCAACATCTTTATAATCTAATGTATCCATTGTAGTTGAATCATATGCTTTTATAACACTATTTGATAAATAATCTGTTACTACATATTTTGCTTCTGAAACTTTTGTTGTTTCATTATTATTTTCATCTAACATTTTCCAATTATATTTCTTATTTAAATCATCACTTGGTATAAATTGTAATCCTGCTGGAATGTTATCCTTTACTAAAGTCGCTATTGCATCTCTAGTACCTTCATTGTAAATTCTTAAAGTATATACTACAATATCATTTCTGCTTACACCAACTGTATTTTTGGGGTGATTGTATGTTGCTGTTGTACTTGTTCCATTTGCCAAATTTGTTACATCAACTTGTGGTGCTCTATTTGGATTTACTTCTTCATTATTAATTTTTGTAATGAATTTTCTTAAAGCTAAGTCTGCGTAAGTTAATTTTACTTTTTCAATATCTTGATCATCTTCACCATCTATCCATTTATCTGGTGTTGAATCTATATCTGTTCCTGTTTTTCCATTAGAGTCTGTTTCCTTAGAAATTTGTGCATGGTTGATTATTTCTTTTCCAGTTGTATCTTCAGATACTACTTTAAATGACACTTTTACATCTTTATAACTTAGTTGTTTTGTTTCTTTATTAAATTTAGCAATTAAATTATCTTCAGATTTTTCCTTTGATAAATAATCTGTTGTAACATATTTAGCTTTTGATACATCTGAAGTTTCTTTACCATCTGCATCTAACATTTTCCAACCATATGTTGTATTTGTAGCATCATTTGTAATGTATTGTAATCCTTCTGGAATTTCGTCTTTAATTAAACTTACATATCCATCAACTTCACCTTCATTGTAAACTCTTATTGTATATGTAACAACATCTCCAGTATTTACAGTTTTGGCATCTTTCGGATGATTATATGTTGCTGTTGTACTTGTTCCATTTGCTAAATTTGTTACATCAACTTGTGGTGCTCTACTTGGGTTTACAGCTACACTATTTATTTCTGTTATGAACTTTCTTAAACTAAAGTCTAATTTTTCTGTTGGAGTATGTGTATTAGTTATATTGTATCCATCTATTTTTTTAGTATATCCACTTACAGTTTCCTCATCAACAGTATATTTAATTTCATTTCCATTATCATCAAATTTTGGTAGCTCTGTAAAACTATATTTCCAGTCTTGCTCTTCTGTTGTTATAACAGATGTTTTTTCTTCTCCATTTGCTAATAATTTTACTCTTATTGCTTTTGGTCTAATACCATCTTTATTGTTGGCATCATTCCATGTTTTTACTCCATTAACATCTACTGTTTCTGGATTTTCTGTTGTATATGTATTTATTAAGTCATATCCATTTATTTGTTTTGTGTATTTTTCTACTTCACTTTCATCAATTGTGTATTTTATTTCTTGTTTGTTATCATCATATTTTGCAAGTCCTGTGAAGCTATACTTCCAGCCATCTTTTTCACTTATTTCTTTGGCATCTACTTGTGTTCCATTTGCTAATAAGTAAATTGTTATTTTTTCTGGTCTTGTTTTGTCTTTATTTCCACCATCGTTCCATGTTTTTGTTCCACTTACATCTACTGTTTCTGGATTTTCTGTTGTATATGTATTTATTAAGTCATATCCATTTATTTGTTTTGTGTATTTTTCTACTTCACTTTCATCAATTGTGTATTTTATTTCTTGTTTGTTATCATCATATTTTGCAAGTCCTGTGAAGCTATACTTCCAGCCATCTTTTTCACTTATTTCTTTGGCATCTACTTGTGTTCCATTTGCTAATAAGTAAATTGTTATTTTTTCTGGTCTTGTTTTGTCTTT
>ERZ1673702.521-NODE-521-length-53916-cov-5.649357_pt1 | contig 53916 bp, 43 predicted proteins | sample MGYA00580232_ERZ1673702 | MGnify/ENA primary metagenome ERZ1673702 (study PRJEB41218, sample SAMN15661792) | gut metagenome | host: Homo sapiens | place: Canada: London | collected 2015-08-20/2019-03-30 | study: EMG produced TPA metagenomics assembly of... | reverse complement strand
GTTATTTGAAGGTTGTTCGGGGGGAGGCGGTCGCTTTGATGCAGGAATGCTCTGTTACTCTCCTCAAATATGGGCAAGTGACGATTCCGACGCTATCGAACGCCTGCAAATTCAGGAGGGAACCGCGCTTTGTTATCCGCTCAGCGCCATCGGGGCGCATGTCACAATATGTCCGAATCATCAGGTAGGACGTATAACGCCGCTTTCCACTCGTGCGAATATTGCTACGTTTGGAACGTTTGGCTACGAGCTCGATGTCGCTCGATTTTCCGATAAGGAAAAAGGAGAAATAAAAAATCAAATCGATCGTTATCACCGTTTGGAAATGCTCGTTCGCAAAGGGGATTTTTCCGTTTTGCGTTCTGCGTATGACGGGAGTCTGACGGCTTGGCAAGTCACTTCCAAAGACAAGCGCCATGCGCTTGTACTCATTGTCCGAGCATTGACGTCTTTTAATATGCCGCGTCCTGAAATTCGGCTCAAAGACCTTGAAGCGAATTTTCTCTATACGGATACGGAGACAGGTAAAAAATATTATGGAGACGAATTGATGTATAAAGGTTTTTTGGCCGAACCGGAGTACAAGGATTTTTCCTCTCTTTTAATAGAATTTATACGGGAATAAAACCTTCGCCACCCGCCTTTTACGGCGGGTGGTATCGGATAAAATTGTCTTGGAAAAAATTTTGCGGGAATTTTCAAAAAATACCCTTTTTCGACTTGACAATAACGGCGTTTTTAACTATAATAACGTAGTAACTCAATCGGGATTAGGCAAGTACCGAATATGAGAGAGCGTTGCCCCCGAAAAAAGTCCTTTGCTGCTATGGCTCAGCAGGTAGAGCACGTCCTTGGTAAGGACGAGGTCACCGGTTCAAATCCGGTTAGCAGCTCCATGATCAGCGGAGCGACGTGTCGTCACGTCGTTCCTTTTTTCATTTCTGAAAGGAGTTTGCAAATGAAAGCGGAGAATTATAAGAGTTTTATTCTTTCCACGCTGAAAGAAATTATGTCCGTAGACAGTCCCACGGGATTTTCTGCGGCTATCAATCAAAAATTGACGGAAATACTTGCGTCGCTCGGCTATGCGGCGAAGGAATCGAATAAGCGGTTGATAAAAGTTTCCGTTCCCGGTAGCGATCGGAAGAAAAAGGTTGCCGTATCCGCACACGTCGATACATTGGGAGCCCTCGTCCGAAGCATTTCAGCCGACGGAAAAATCCGTTTTACTCGTTTGGGAGGACCTATTCTCCCCACTTTCGACGGCGAATATTGCCGTATTTATGCGGACGGGGGAAGAGTTTATACGGGTACATTTTTATCCGATTCTTGTTCCTGTCATGTCTATAAGGACGCGGGAACTTTGGAGCGTAACGAAAATACGATGTATGTACGTCTCGACGAAGAAGTAAACTCCGCCTCGGCCGTAAAGTCGCTCGGTATCCGCACGGGGAGTGTGATCGCGCTCGATACAAAAACCACGGTGACGGAAAGCGGGTTTATCAAATCGAGATTTCTCGACGATAAGGCAGGGAGTGTCTGCCTTTTGACGGTATTGGCCGCTATGAAGCAAGAGGGGAAAACGCCCGCCTGCGATGTCGATTTCTATTTTACCAACTATGAAGAAGTCGGCCACGGCGCGGCTACCGTCGGCGGAGACGCCGCAGAGCTTTTGGCTGTAGATATGGGGTGTGTCGGAGCGGATCTCGAATGTAAGGAGACGCAGGTTTCGATATGCGTCAAGGACGGTCACGGGCCTTACGATTATGAAATGGTAGAACGGTTGATAGCGCTCGCAAAAGAAGGAAAAATCGACTATGCGGCGGACGTCTATCCCTATTACGGATCGGATGTCGGAGCGGCGTGGAGTGCGGGAGCGGACGTCAAGGGCGGGCTGATCGGTCCCGGAGTGCATGCTTCTCACGGCATGGAGCGCACACATATCAAAGGACTTTATGCGACGATAGATCTTTTGTTTGCCTATCTCGGGTTTTGAGGAAAACGATTTATGAAAAAACACGTGAAAGTCGCGGCGGGGCTCATATTTGAAAAGGGACGGATTTTTGCAGCGAGGCGAGGAGAGAGCCCTTATTCCTATCTTGCTCATAAGTATGAATTTCCGGGCGGAAAAATTGAGCTCGGGGAAATCGGTCCGGATACCGTAAAGCGTGAGCTGAAAGAAGAACTTTCTCTCGATGTGAAGGTCGGCGGCCTGTTTGCGGCGACGACTTTTGAATATCCCGATTTTATCGTAACGCTCTCTGTTTACGAATGTGAAATGTTGTCCGATTTTGTCCTCAACGAGCATGAAAGTTATGCGTGGCTTGCGCCGTCCGAGCTCAATCCCGAAGAATGGGCGCCTGCCGATGCGGACATGATAGAAACGCTGAAACGGGTGTTCGGAGAATAGGGAAAACAATATTCAAGGGACTATTATGGATAATATCATTTTGATAGGAATGCCTGCGGTCGGAAAGAGCACTGTGGGCGTATTGCTGGCAAAGGCGGTCGGTTACGGATTTGTCGACAGCGATCTGGTCATTCAGTCGCGCGAAGGACGGCTTTTGAGCCGTATCATCGCGGAAGAGGGAATCGAGCGTTTCCTCGAAATAGAAGGAAAAATCAATGCGGAATTATGCGTAGACAGGTGCGTCATCGCAACGGGCGGGAGCGTGATTTATAACGAAAAAGCGATGTGTCATCTCAAAGAAATGGGACGGATCGTCTATTTGAAAATTTCCCTCGAAGATCTCCAACGTCGCCTTTCCGATTTGAGGGGACGCGGGGTTGCGATTCGGGAGGGATATACGCTGAAAGACTTATACGATGAGCGGGCTCCCCTGTACGAGAAATATGCGGACGTGACCGCCGAGCTCGACGGAAAAGATATTTCCGCGGCCCTCAACGAGATTTTGGAGGCTTTGGTTTCATGAGAATTGCTGTGTACGGCGCAGGGGCGATGGGAACGGTACTCGGCGCACTTTTGGCGCAGTCGGGGGCGGACGTCGATTTAATCAGTCGGAACCGCCCGCATATCGAGGCAATGAGGAAACGCGGAGCTCGCCTGTATTGGAAAACGGAGGAGCGCGAGACAAATCAGCAGGTTTGTGCGCTTTTACCCGAGGAAATGAAAGGGAAATACGACATTGTATTTCTGATGACCAAACAGAGAGAAAACCGACAGATCGCCGCTTTTTTGAAGGATTATCTTTCGGCCGAAGGAATCGTCTGCACCGCACAGAACGGATTTCCCGAAGAATCGGTCGCGGAAGTTTTGGGCGAGGAGCGAACCTACGGCGCCGTCGCGGCTTGGGGAGCCAATTTTATCGGGGAAGGGAAAGTGGAGGTCACTTCCGTGCCCGAAGCGATGTCGGTGGAAATCGGAAGCTATTCGGGAAAGGGGGAAAAGCTCGATTCTTTGGAAAAACTTCTCAGACCGCTCGGAGAGATTGTTAAAAATCCCGATTTCGTGACAAGGACGGAAAACCTCGTTGGCAGCCGATGGAGTAAACTTTCGATAAACGCTGCCTTTTCCGGACTTTCCGTGCTCACGGGATTGACGTTCGGGGAGCTTGCCCGAAGAAAGAAATCTAAAAGAATCGCATTGGGAATTTTAAGAGAGTGTTTTTCGGTTGCCGCAGCCGCGGGGGTAAAATTGGAAAAGCTGCAAGGCCACGATATGGAAAAATTGCTCGGCGGCAGCGGATTTTTTGCGCGACACCGTGCGGCCTTTCTGCTTCCGATTGCCATGAAGAAACATGCGAAGCTGCGTTCGGGGATGCTGAGAGACGTCCAAAGCAGCAGAAAGTGCGAAATCGATTATATCGACGGCGCCGTGAGCCGCTGTGGAGATAAATACGGCGTGGACACGCCCCTTTGCGACAAGGTGACGGAAATCGTCCACGGAATAGAAAACGGACTTTACGAAACCACTTACGGGAACGTCGATTTCTTCGAAGGACAATATTGAAAATGGATATTTTTCTGCATTATGTCTTGCCGCCTTTGGTCGGTGCGGCGATCGGTTATATTACAAATTGGATAGCCGTAAAAATGCTTTTTCGGCCTCTTTATCCGAAATATCTCGGAAAATGGAGACTTCCCTTTACTCCGGGAATTATCCCCCGCCGAAAGGACGCTTTGGCGAAAGCGATCGGTCGGGCCGTGGGCGAAGAATTGCTGACGAAAGAAGATATTCAAAGAGCTTTCTTAGGTGAGGAAAAACGTTCCGCGCTGATAAAAAAGTGGGCGGACGTTTTGGAGAACTTTTCCGGGAAAGACATACGCGCTTTATCGGAAAAATCCTTTTCTAAGGACGTATTCGACGAAAAACGCGAGGCTTTGGCCAAAAAATTGTCTTTGAAAGCCGCTTCTGCGCTTTCGGGAATGAAGATAGGCGAGACGGTTGCGGAGCTCGCGGGAGACGCGGTTCTCGAAAAGATAAAGAGTTCTCCGCTCGGCATGTTCGTGGGGGAAGGCATGGTTCGTTCCGTCGCGGGAACACTCGCCGACAAAGTAGACGAATATATCGAGGTGCACGGTCAGGAAAAATTATTTCCTTTCGTGAATGAGCAACTGACGGTGCTTTCCGAAACCCCGACGGGAAAAATCGCGGAAACTGTCGGATTTACCCGCTCCGACGCTGAAAAAATCATCGGAAAATTGTACGATGAAGCGTTGCTTCCGGCCATAGGAGCGGCCGCGGCTTCTTTTGATGTTTCGGCGGAGGTAGAAAAGAAAATTTCTTCGATGGACGTGAAAGAATTGGAAAAACTTTGTCTGTCCGTCATGAAAAAGGAACTCAACGCCATTACTTGGCTGGGCGGACTGATCGGTTTTGTGCTCGGCCTTGTCAATATATTTCTTTGAAAATAAAATCATAACGGAAGGTAAAACATGGATCTGAACAAACTTGCGGATATTCTCATTCCCGACGAAAATGCAAAAACGCCGGATTATTACGAAAAACTCTATCCCGAAAGAGCGCTTCCGAAAGGCGCGGAAGTAACCCGTTTGGCACCCAGTCCGACGGGCTTCATGCACCTCGGAAATCTGTACGTCGCCATCGCGAACGAACGTATAGCCCACCAGAGCGGCGGCGTATTTTATCTCCGAATCGAAGATACTGACGAAAAGAGAAAAGTGGAAGGCGCGGTGGAGGTGATACACTCTTCTTTGAAATATTTCGGTATCGAATTTGACGAAGGAGCGGATCTTTCGGGCGATTACGGACCGTATTATCAGCGTCAGCGTGCAGAAATTTATCACGCTTACGCAAAAGAGCTGATTAGAAAAGGTCTCGCTTATCCTTGCTTCTGTACGGAGGAGGATCTGGAAAAAACGCGGGAGTATCAGACGGAAAATAAACTGCTTCCGGGGTATTACGGCGAATTTGCAAAGTGCCGAAACCTTACGGAAGAGGAAATTTATGCCAACCTTGCGGCGGGCAAACCCTATGTGATCCGTTTGAAATCACAGGGGGACGTCGAGAAAAAGTCCGTTTTCCACGATGCCGTGAAAGGGGATATCACCGTGACGGAAAATAATCAGGACGTCGTCATTTTGAAATCGGACGGAATTCCTACCTACCATTTTGCTCACGCGATCGATGACCACTTTATGCGCACTACATTAGTAATTCGTGGCGAAGAATGGCTTTCGTCCCTGCCTATTCACATTGAACTTTTCAAGGTGCTCGGGTTCCGTCTGCCGAAATACGGGCACAATTGTTCGATTCAGAAAATGGACGGGGACACGAGACGCAAGCTTTCCAAACGCAAGGATCCCGAAGCCTCCCTTACCTTTTATCGGGAACAGGGATACCATCCCTTGGCGGTCAAAACGTATATGATGACACTCCTCAATTCCAATTTTGAGGAATGGATGTTAAAATTCCCCGGCAAACCTTTGGAAGAGTTCAAGTATTCCATCGGAAAAATGGGCAAGAGCGGAGCCCTGTTCGATATTCTCAAACTCAACGATATTTCCAAATTAGTTCTTTCGGGCCTTTCCGAGGAAAAAATGTTCGATTTCCTGAAAAGTTGGGCGGATACCTACGGTTCCGAAGCGGAAAGAGGATATTTCTCGGATAAAGAATATATGCTCAAAGTTCTTGCTCTCTGTATGGGCACGGGCGGCAAGAAGCGCCGCAAGGATTTTATTTTTGCGAAGCAGGCCGTCGGTATGATTTCATATTTCTTCGATTCTTCGTTCGCTCCCGAGTATTCCTATCGTTTCGACACGGCTCTCGTCAAGACGATTTTGAAGGATTTCAGCGACGTTTACGCCTATGAGGACGATGCGTCGACATGGTTTGAGAAGGTCAAGGAGGTCGCTTCCAAAAACGGCTTTGCGGCGGATATGAAGGCTTATAAACAAGATCCTTCGGCTTATCCGGGAAATGTATCGGATGTGGCGGAAATGCTCCGTATCGCAACGACGGGGCTCTCGAATACGCCCGATCTTTGGACGATTATGCGTATCTTGGGGGCCGAGCGCACTGCTACTCGCCTCGCTTCGGCGATAGAGGCCTTTTAACTTGCCGTGTTATAAAAAAGCAAATAGAAAAGCGGCCGCCCGAAAGGGGAGGCCGCCTTTTCTGTTTTGTAAAAACGGCCACGTCTCAATGGCGCGGCCGTTGAAATTATGAATTTAACAGATTTTGCATATCATATTTTCCGGGCACTTTTCCCGCGAGGAATTTCGCCGCGCGGATTGCTCCCGCCGCAAAAACCCGTTTGCTACGAGCACTGTGCGAAATGGTAAGAATTTCGTCCTCTCCCGCGAACATCACTTCATGTTCGCCGACGATAGTTCCTCCGCGAACCGCATGAATCCCGATTTCTTCCCGCATCCGCGCACCGACGATTCCGCTTCGGCCTTCGACATATTTTTTCTTGCCGTCGAATACTTCGTTGATGCTGTCGGCCAGCATTAAGGCTGTGCCGGACGGAGCGTCCTTTTTCAGATTGTGATGACGTTCTACGATTTCCACGTCGAACGTTTCGCCCAAAACTTCTGCCGCCGCTTTACAGAGCGCCTGCATCAGATTGATTCCGAGAGAGAGATTTGCCGTTTTAAAAATCGCCACGCGAGCGGAATATTCATCGACGAGCGCGAGTTCTTTTTCGGTGAATCCCGTACATGCGAGGACGATGCCCGCGCCCTTTTCCTCAGCGAATTTCAGGCGGTCTTCGAGCGCTTCCGGAGAGGAAAAGTCGATGATGACGTCAACGGGTTCCTTTACTTCCGAAAAAGTTTTATAAACGGGAACGGAAAGTTGTTTAGGATAGAAGTCCACGCCGCAAACGGCTTTGGCTTCGGGATCGTTTTCTAAAAGGGAAAGGACGTTTCCGCCCATTTTCCCGGAAATGCCGCAAATAAGAATTTTCGTCATGCTTTTATCTCCAAACCGTAATTTTCCATGGCTTTGCGGAGCTTTTCTTTGTTGCTCGGTTCCATTTCCGATAAGGGAGCGCGGGGCGTTCCCGCGTTAAAGCCCAAAAGATTCATGGCCGCTTTTGCCGGAATAGGATTGACTTCGAGGAAACAAGCCTGCGAGAGGGGCAGAAGTTTGTCTTGAAGCGCGCATGCTTTCTCTGTTTTTCCCTCTTTGATGAGGGTGTAGAGTTTTTTGACATCGGCGGGCACTACGTTGGAAAGCACCGAGATGACACCGCTGCCCCCGACGGCCAAAATGGGAAAGTTGAGCGCGTCTTCGCCCGAATATAAGTCGCATTTCCCGCGGATAGAACGAAAGGTTTCCATGGTCTGGCTCATGTTTCCGCCCGCGTCTTTGATTCCCGCCATATTGGGGAGTTCCGCAATACGCGCCATCGTCGCGGGCTGGATATTCACGCCCGTGCGGGAGGGAACATTGTAGGCGATTACGGGAATTTTTACCGCTTCGCAGATGCTTTTATAGTAAGCGTAAAGTCCGTTTTGCGTACATTTGTTGTAATAGGGGGTGACGGCGAGAAGTCCGTCTGCACCGATGGCCTCCGCTTGCTTTGCCGCAGATACGGCGTGTTCGGTGCAGTTGCTTCCGCAGCCGAAGATGATTTTGATTCGTCCTTTCGCCTTTTTTACGGAGTATTCCATTACGGAAACTTTTTCTTCCTCCGTCATTGTCGCGGGTTCCCCGGTAGTGCCGAGAATGACCAGCATATCCGTGCCGGCCGTAATCTGGCGTTCTATCATTTCCCCGAAAGAGTTAAAATTCACTCCGCCGTTTGCCCCGAAGGGGGTGATCATCGCAGTGGCGGTGCCGCTGAAAAATCCTGTCATAATATACTATATTCTCCCTAAACCCCATTTTAGTTACTTTTTTGCGGGTTTATTTTTCCTTTAACCAAAATATCCTTTGACAGCCAAAAGCTCAGCAAGAAGTACTGCGCCTCCCGCCGCGCCTCGCAGCGTGTTGTGGGAAAGTCCTACGAATTTATAATCGAAAACCGTATCTTCGCGCAGGCGCCCCGCCGTTATCGTCATGCCGCCGCCCTCCATGCGGTCGGATTTCGTCTGCGGCCGCGCGTCCTCTTCGAAATAACGAATGAACTTTTCGGGGGCGGAGGGAAGTTTGAGAACCTGCGGCTCTCCGCTATAAGTTGCCCATGCTTCGAGTATTTCTTCTTTAGAGGGCTTTTTTTCAAAGGAGACGAATACGGCTGCCATATGCCCGTCGGAAACGGGTACTCTGAGACATTGTGCTGTAATTACTGGGCCGTTTGCGGAAACGATTTCTTTTCCTTCGATATGTCCCCAGATTTTTAAGGGCTCCTTTTCGCTTTTTTCTTCTTCCCCGCCGATATAGGGGATTACGTTATCTACGATTTCCGGCATAGTCGCAAATGTTTTTCCCGCTCCGGAAATAGCCTGATAAGTACATACGGCCGCCGATTTTATATTGAATTTTTTCAACGGGTGCAGAAGGGGAACGTAAGATTGCAAAGAACAATTGGACTTGACTGCGATAAAACCCTTCTTTGTCCCGAGGCGCTCTTTTTGCGCAGAGATGATTTCGAGGTGCTCCGGATTGATTTCGGGAATCACCATAGGTACGTCCGGGGTAAAGCGGTGAGCGGAATTATTCGAAACTACGGGAATTTCCCGCTTTGCATAGCTCTCTTCGAGCGCTTTTATCTTTGCTTTATCCATATTGACGGCACAAAAGACAAAATCGACTTTTTCCGCTATGGCATCCGCGTCCTTTTCCGCGTCGAAAACAGTCATGGAAACATATTTTTTGGGAACGGGACAATCGAACGCCCATTTGTCCTTGACTGCTTCCCCGTAAGTTTTTCCGGCCGAACGACCGGACGCTGCCAAAGCCGTAACCTTGAAAAGAGGGTGATTTTCGAGCAGAAGGAGGAAGCGCTGTCCCACCATTCCCGTAGCGCCGATGACACCGGCATTGTATTGTTTCATAAAAATCTCCTTGGAATGTTTGAATAAAGAGAGGAACAAAAAAGAGACGGCATAGACCGTCTCGCGTTCGCAACATAGGGAACCCTCGAAGGGATTCGATAAATAGCGCTTCACGGACGGTGACAGTCATGCGGGTATTCTCCCGTATGCCCAACGCGGAGGAAGGCGCCGCGTTTCGGCGGAGATACCCTTTCCAGTCCGCCGTATGCTCTTCGGCCGCAAAATCTTCCGTATTTTGCTTTACGGCGGAGTACTCTTGTTCTTCCGCTCCTCTATTTAACGCCTTTATTCTAACACAAGCCGTAAGAAATGTCAAAGATTTTTGCCCGATTGAAAATTTTATTTGAAATTTTTCCGAATTTTCCTTGAAATAATCATAAAATTGTAGTACAATAGATAAGCAAGTAGTTTGATAATTATTTTTTGGAGTTTTATACATGGCACAGGAAAAGAAAGGGCTGATCGCCCGAATGCTCGAGGGCAAGGAAAAAAGCGAGGAGTACGCGAGAAGTACTTTGCCTACAAATCGCTGGCAGCTCTTCTGGGATATTTTTAAGGGCAATTTCGGCAAAATTTTTAAGGTCAATTTACTTATTCTGATTTTCTTCATTCCCATCATTGCAATTTTTATCTTTCGCTTTGTCATGGATCAGAGTAACGGCATTACTTATCCGTTCGGGGCAAACCTCACCGTCGGTTATCCGGCTCAGCCGAGCATCGTGGGCTTTTCGGAAATGCTGCTCATGCAGACAGATGCGATTATGTACGGAGCGATCGCCGTCGCTTCTTTTATCGCGGCGGTAGGGCTTTCGGGCGGAATGTATGTCATCCGCAATATGGTTTGGACCGAGGGAATTTTTGTCGCGAACGACTTTTGGCGCGGCGTCAAATTGAATTTTTGGAATGCGCTTCAAGCGGCTCTGTTCTTCTCTCTCGTCATGCTCCTTTGTAAGTCGCTTATAAATATTACCGAGTTGTCCATCGTTACTCAGTCGCTGAGCAAGGGACAACGAGTTTGGTTCCGCATTTCCGAGGCGTTCAGCGGTATCGTCATAGCGCTTGCCGCGATGATGTCCCTTTGGATGATTGCACTCGGCGTAAACTATAAGCAAGGGGTTTGGACGCTCATTAAAAATTCTTTCCTCATGACGATAGGCATGTTGCCGCAGTCATTATTTTTCGGCGTGCTTGCCCTTCTTCCGTTCGGGCTCTTTTTAATCGGCGGAGGCATTTTTACGTTGATTGCGGGTATGCTTCTCATTCTGTTTGCTTTCGCGTATGCCTTGCTCGTGTGGTTGGACTTCGCACAGTGGGCGTTCGATAAATTCATTAACCCCAATATCAAAGGAGCGAAGGTCGGCAGAGGAATTTACAACAAAGACGGGACAAGCGCCTTGGAGGGCGGAGAGAGTGAAGCGGCTCTTCAATATAAGCGCGCTATTTTGGCCGCCGGAAAATCCAAGTTAGTTTCCCGTCCGATTAAACCGATCGATGACTCGTTGCAGGTATACGAGCTTCCGCAGTCATTCACGCGGGAGGACTTGCAGCGCCTTAGAGAGAGTAAACAAAATATTGCAGAGGATACCGAAGCCTACGAGCAGGAGCATAAGAACGATAAGAGATACGTAGACTATAATAAACAGTTCGAGGAACGGGAAAAGGCTTTGCAGGAAGAAACGGACAAAAAGGGTAGGAAGAAAAAGAGAAAACCGCCTAAGATGCTCGGAGAATAATTCCAAGACTCAGCCGGATTATCGATCCGGCTGGGCTTATTTTAAGGAGAAGAAGATATGGAACGTGAAGCTGCCTATACAGGGCTTGCCGATTGGTTCGAATATCTCAACGATGACTGCGGCTATGAAAATTGGTCGCAGTATTTAATTGCGAAGCTCGGCGCATTTCCGTTGAGGAGCGGACTTGATATCGGCTGTGGCGGCGGATGGTTCACGCGAGCTTTTCATCGCACAGGCTATGCGATGACGGGTTTGGATATTTCTCCCGAAATGTTGAATTTCGCCGTGCGGCGTTCTCGTCGGGAGGGAGCAAATATCCAATACTTGCAGGGAGATATAGCAAGATTTAAGACGTCGGAAAAATTCGATTTTGCGACGGCCATTAATGATTGCGTCAATTATATTCCCAAAGAAAAACTTAAAAAAGCGTTTGGAAACGTCCGTTCCGCGTTAAATAAAAAAGGAATATTTCTTTTCGATATCAGTTCTCCGCGCAAATTCCGCGAAAAGATTGCAAATACTGTTTGCGCGGACGATCGGGAAGATGTCGTTTATCTTTCTTTTAATACGCTTGAAGGAGACCGCGTGACGATGGACGTCACTCTGTTTGTTCGGCGCGGCGACGGCGCATTTTCCCGTCGGGACGAAAGGCACATTCAATATATTTACGAGGAGGAAGAAATCGTTTCCGCGTTGTGTTCTTGCGGGTTTACGGTTCTTAAAACGGAAGGTCATCTCGGCGAAGATAAAGCATTGAGCGATCGACTCGTTTTTTTGGCACAACGGAATTGAAGAAATGGAAATATGGAAAACGTTTTAAGAACGCTCATTTGTGACGAGCAGGTTTCCTTAACTTTGATAGACGCGACAGAGATTGTCTCAGAAGCGATAAGACTGCATCATTTGGCGCCTTTCTCGTCGATTATATTAGGTAAAGCATTGGCCGCGGCAATATTTATGAGTGCCTGTCTGAAAGAAGATGCCGGAGAAATATCGATAACTGTCAAGGGCGATTTCGGTTTGCTGTGCGTTTCGGGAAATCGTAAATTATATATTCGGGGTTATATCGACTCCGCAAAAGAGTGGAAATCGTGCGGTTTCGGAAACAGAGGTACGTTCACGGTTGTGCGCGACGACGGTTACAGTCGTCCGTTTGTGGGGACATGTGCACTTCCCGAAAGCGGAGACGCGGACGGCGCGTTCGAGGAATATTATCGAATCAGCGAGCAGCTTCCCACTTTTGTCGCGACGGTCGTCAAACTATCGGAAGAAGGGAAATGTACGTTTGCCTCCGCGGCCGTTTTGCAGCCGCTGCCCTTTGCGGACGAAAAGACGATACGGGAGCTTCCGAAGGAAAAAGACCTCGAAAAGATTGCCGAAGAGATAAAAACGATCGGTCTCAAAAAAGTCGCGGAAACTTATTTTTCGGCAAAATCGGCGGGATTGAAGCTGCGGGAAGCGGCATATAAATGTAATTGTTCGAGAGAATATTTGAAAGGGGTTTTGGTTTCCCTTGGAAAAGAAGAACTGGAAAAGATTCTCCGAGAAGAGGGAAAAATAAAGGTGCATTGTCATTATTGCAATAAGGATTACCGCTTTACGGGGAAAGACATGAAAGAGATGTTTTCGTAACGGGCTGGTTCGGGAAATGAGAAAGGAGTTTACATGACGGAACGGAAGGTGTTGAAAATAGATTTCAGCAGGAATCGCCTGCGTGAAAGAGCGGAAAAATATTACGACGAAGGGAATTATCTCTCCGCCCTCCGTTTCACGTACAAGGAAATGTCTTTATACGGCGGAAACGGAGAAACTTATATGATGCTCTCCGATATCTATGAAAACATGGAACTCTATTCTTCCGCGGTAAATTGCTGGTTCCGTTTTATGGATAACTGTACGGGAGACGATTTGCCCGATATTTATGAGGGGCTCGCAGTCAACTACCTGAATATGGGAAACGAAGCGCAATCGGCTTTTTATTATAATAAACTCATCGACGCAGACGATACCCTTACGGAAGAAAATAAAGTGGAGATAGCCGAAACGTTCGCGCGGGATAAACGGAGCAATTTCCGTTTTGTGTATCCGCCGCGCTTTGCGGATTATTCGGGCGAGACGGAAGCGGGAGCTCGCGCATTAAAAAGCGGGGACTGTAAACGCGCGATTTCTATTTTATCCAAAGTAGAAAAGGGATCGCCCGATTACGAACGCGCTCGGGAAATTCAGGCGGTCGCATATCTCCTGTCCGGACGGGCGAAGGAAGCGGAAAAAATTTGTCTCGCACTCATCGATGGAAATCAAGAAAACGTTCAAGCGCTGGCTACGCTCGCAGCGGTATATACCGAACAGGGAAAACATGAAGAGAGCAAAGCGGTGGCGTTTCGACTTTGCGGACTAAAAAATCTTACTCCGGAAGAGCAGTATAAAGTGGCCACGGTCTGCTGCGAAAACGATCTTCACGAGCAGGCTTTGCAGCAATTCCTCGCTCTGGAAAAAGAAATTCCCTATGATGGGAATATGCTCTATTTCAAGGGCGTGGCGGCCTATAAGAGCGGAAAAACGGAGCTCGCGATTTCCGCGCTGGAAACGCTGTGTACCATTTATCCCGATGCTGCCGTGGCGGAATACTATCTGAAAGCGATCCGCCGTCGACGGGAGAATCCCGAAACGGAGCTGGAACCGGAGATGACTTATTTTTATAGAATCCCGCAGGAGGAAAGGGCGAAACGCTGTCGGGCGCTCTTAAAAATCGGAAAATATCCGCGCGCGGAAGCGGAACTGTTCGGAGCACTTGCTTTGAAAGAGGGATATTTCCGGTGGTGCTTCGATGAGATGGACGGAATGGAGCACGACTTGCAGTATCTCGCTATCGTTGCGGCGGAGCACGCCCGCGCGGACGGATTTCTCCGCGATATGCTTCTCGATTGCGAGGTGTCGGACGTCCTCAAAATAGAAGCGTTGCGTCTCTTATATTCGAGAAATGAAGATAACACTTTCGGCGTGGTCGTCTGCAACATTTATAGGGATTTACACCTCGAACGGATAAAAGTCGGCAAGAGAAAACATAAACGGTTTGTAGAAGCTCATGCAAAGGTTGCTTCAAAATTTACGATCATCAACGATGTTTACGGCGATAAAGTCAAAGCGATGACGGAATACGTTTATCGAAGCTTTGCAAAGAAAGATTGTTGGGAGTTCGCGGAAAATTCCGACGATCTCGCCTGCGCGATTTATTTGCTCAGCGGGCTCAAAGAAGTAGGAAAAGATTCAAAGACCGCATCGCCTGCATTTGACGCACATTCGGAGAATGTAGATCGAATTATGGCGGCGATTTTGTCGAAATAACGTTGCGGCGTCGCATAACTCGTCGCGACGCATTCCGAGACGGGGAAAGATGGCCGAAAACACAAAACAAGAAGGAGAAAATAAATGAAACTGGTGGATTTTGACGGATTGTTCGATGAAAAACTTTCGCAGTATATCGAAGAGAATAAAGGAAAATATACGGAGAAACAGTGGGAAAATATCATTCCCAAGCTCTATAAAAAATTCGGGGATACGTACGTGGCAAAAGTGAAATCCACGCCCAAACAGTACTATGCGAAAATGACGGATGGAGAACTTGCCGAAACGCTCGGAGAACATTTGAAGCAGAAAGTTCCCGTACCCGATTTTCTCTGTTCGGAAATAGAGAGTCGTAATTGTGCGGAGGTCCTTTTGCCGCTCTTGAAGAGCGATGACGGAGAAACGGTTTCTTACGCCCTCAATCTCTCGGGAATATCGGAGGAGGTATTTTCGGTATGTTTCGACATTTTGACGCAAAATAAATTGGACGTGGATATTCGGGATGCCGCTGCCGATAAGCTAAAAGAAAACGCTAACGCCGTGTCGTCGGACGCGCTGCGTTTCTATCGGGAGGGGTACGCCGCAGAATATATGCTTGAAATCCTTTCGAGAGTTACAAAACGAGACGAAGAGATTTTTCAAATCCTTTTGAATGAATTTCTTTCGGATGCGGAACGTGTTCCCGTGCGCGCGGGATATCTCGCCTCCTACGGAGACGAACGCGCTCTTCCGTATCTCATGAAAAAGATAGAGGACAGAACGATAGGCTTCGTCGAATTTCAGGAACTTAAATACGCCATCGAGGCATTAGGCGGAGAATACAATGAACCGAGAGATTTTTCGGACGACAAAGATTATCGTACGATAGAAGAAGCCTCTTTGAAAGAAGGCTTTTCAGGCGGAGGTTTTCCACTTAGTTGATTCCCGTTCGGGAGAAAATGTAAAAAACGCAAATTTGCTTCATAAAATGACCTATCCCCGCATATATTAAACCGTAACGTTTGAATGCGGGGATTTTTTGCGGAGAAAACGCAGATATCCGCAGAAACCACGTTGGAGGTCGGTATGGAAAATTACAGCGTTTACGAAGATATTGCAAGCCGCACAAACGGCGATATTTACATCGGCGTGGTAGGCCCGGTGCGCACGGGTAAATCTACCTTTATAAAGAGGTTTATGGAACAGCTCGTCATTCCTTCCGCCGACGAATCCCGCCGCGCGGTAATGACGGACGAACTCCCCCAATCGGCCGCCGGACGGACGGTCATGACGACGGAACCTAAATTTGTTCCCGCTCAGGCCGCTAAGATTTCTATTCGCGAAGGTGCGGAAGCGTCCGTCCGTTTAGTGGACTGCGTAGGCTTTGCCGTGGAGGGGGCGGGCGGTTTTGATGAGGACGGGGCTCCCAGACTTATCAAGACGCCTTGGAGCGAACAGGCCATGCCCTTCGAAAAAGCGGCAAAATTGGGCACGGAAAAAGTCATTCGAGAACATTCCACCATAGGAATCCTCATGACGACGGACGGAAGTATTACAGATATTCCAAGGTCAGCTTATGTCGCAGCAGAAGAACATGCGGCCGAAGAACTCAAACAGATTGGAAAACCGTTTGTCATTCTTCTCAATTGCCGCCAACCGGAAATGCAGGGGGCTCTGCGTGCCTCATTGGAAGAAAAATACGGCGTTCCCGTTATTGCCGTCAATGCCGAAGCGCTCGGAGAGGACGAAATCATGCAGATTATGCAGAAAGTCCTTTTTGAATTTCCCGTGGTCGGAGTCGATATCAGAATTCCCAAATGGATACAGTATCTGCCGGAAAACAGCAAGACCGTTTCGGCAATTTTAGCAAAACTTAAAAAAATTGCTCCTTCTTTGATACGCATGAAGGATTGCCTTTTACTCGAAAAGCTCTTCTGCGACGAAGATAAATTTCTCAATCCCGACAACATTTCCATGGAACTTGGCAAGGGACGGGCAGAAATTCGCATCGAGGCAAAAGAAGGTCTCTTTTACGAGGTACTGAGCGAAGAATGCGGAGAGAATATTTCTGACGATTTTTGCCTGATGCGCTATGTAAAGTCTCTCGCAGAAGCAAAACGAAATTACGACAAAATTAAAGAGGCCTTTGCCGATGCGGAGGAAAACGGGTACGGTATGGTGGCACCCAGTGCGGAAGATATGACGCTCGAACAGCCGAAACTTATTCGTAAGGGATCGGGATACGGGGTAAATTTCAAGGCAAGTGCCGCAAGCTATCATATATTAAAAGTAGAAGTCACGGGGGAAGTCAATCCTATTATCGGAACGCAGCAACAGGGTGAAGAATTTGTCCGCGATATTCTCGCCGATTACGAGGACCATGTGGATAAAGTTTGGAATACGAATATTTTCGGGAAGACGCTGCGTGAGCTCGTTTCGGAAGAATTGTCGGATAAAATGGACGCTATGCCGCCCGATATCCGCAAAAAAATGCGCCGTACAATCACCCGAATTGTCAATGAAGGCAGGGGAGGGGTAATCTGTATTTTACTCTGAAAATACGGGAATAAAAAACGGAAAACGGGGACATACTTCTTTCAAATTCTTTTTTTGGGAGAACCCTTATCATGAGTAAATCATCAAAAAACAGAAAAGAAAAAGTACCTAAAATGACGGAGGAGCAGTATGCTGAATACGTCATGGCTTTGAAGGACGAAACGCCGGTAAAGGGCTATCATGAACTCGCGGAGGGAAAACACGATTCACCACATCTCGACGCCGAACATCACGAAAGATGACAAAAAACGTACGGAAACAACAGAAAGAGCGCAGCGACGAAAAGCCTCGACTGCGCTTTTTTTGTCTATCGGTACCATGGACGGAAATAATAATGGAGGGATTTTTTTTCGTTCAAACGCCACGTTTGTAACTTTCTGGCAAATTTTTATGCTTTCTCACGAGATTTTTTCTCAAAACCCTTGACCGCGGGAATTAGATGTGCTATAATAAAAAGCGTAAATAAAGAAGATACGGTATCGGCGTTTTTCGCTTATCGCGTTTTTCTTCGCGACGGACATGGTTCGTTTGTCTCGCCGAGGAAAAATCGCTTGCGAGAATTTGCCGGTGCTGCCGTAAAAAGTTTTCTTTCGTATATTTTCATAAAATTCCCCTTGCGAGCGTCGAGACGGGGTTTTTTAAGGAAAATTTAAAAAAACGGAAATTATTTTCGTAAAGGGTATTTACTTTTTGACGAAAATGGTGTAAAATTATAAACGATAGTAGCTTATCCGATTTTTATATTCGCAAGCGAACAAGAAAAATTGAGGTGTAATATGACGGATTACGGTAACAACAATCAGAAACAAGCTCCTTATGCTTATGCAAACGTACCGCCTCGGGGGAACGAAACAGCTCTGATGATAGAGGGGTTGTATAACGGTCTCACCTACGATTTGCAAAAGATGAAAAAAGAGCTGATGAACGAGCTCAAATACGCGGCAATGCAATCTAGCTCTGTATATCAGTCTATCCAAAAAGAGACTGCTTCCGCTACGGAGACGAACGCTCAGACCGCGCAATCCATGGTTCGCGAACTGAAATATGGTTATCAGCAGAACCAAATGATTTATGAGTCTTTATCCGCAGTTTTGACGGAGGACGTGCTCACTAAGCTGGATACAGTGGAGGGCAAAGTCGAACTTCTCGAACAAATCGATAAAGTACTCGCGGAAATCAAGGAGAAGCTCGAAGAACTTGCCGCCCGTCCTGAACCCGATTACGAGGCTATTGCGGAGACGATAAAAGAAAAAATCGTCGAAGCGGTTCCCGCGGCGGAAGAAATCGATTACGATAAGATCACGGAATCCGTTTCCGAAAAGACGGAGTCAAGTTTTAATACGCATAATAAAGAGATTCTCGACGCTGTAGCCGCCATTCCCGTAGCGGAGAATATCGATTATACTCGCATCGTGGAGGAAGTCAGCGACAAGGTAATCGAAAAAATCCGCGAGGGGCAACCCAAGGCCGCCGCAGAGGAGAATGTGCCTGTAGCGGCGTCGGAGGCGAACGTCGATTACGACAGAATTATTTACGGCGCGGCGGAGAAGGTTGTAGAATCTCTTCCTTATCCCGATAAGATAGACTATGCGCGCATCGACGACAGCTTTTTGAAGGCAGCGGAAAACGCCAAGGCTCCGGCGGTAGACGAGGAACTTCTTGCCGCAAATGTTTCGGCTGCTGTATTGAAAGCCATTTCCGAAATGGATACCGACGCTTTGGCGGAAGCTGTGGCTGCAAAGGTTTCTGTCCCTGCGGCGGAAGAAATCGATTATGATCGTTTGTCCGATATGATTATCGCGAAGATGCCGGCTCCCGCAGATCCCGAACCTATCGATTACGACTTGCTGGCGGAAACGATTATTTCGAAAATGCCCGTTCCCGAGGCTGTCGATTACGAGAAGCTCGCCGATGCTGTCATTGCGAGAATGCCGGAGGCAATCGACTACGAGAAGATTTCGGAGACTGTGGCGGAAAAAGCGCCTGTGCCCGAAGTTCTCGACTATGCAGTGATGGCGCAAAGCGTTGCCGAAAGGCTTCCCGCGGCGGAAACAATCGACTACGACCGTTTGTCCGATGCCATTGTCGCGAAGATTCCCTCAACGGCGGATTCCTCTATTATCGATTATGATAGAGTATATCAAGCCGCGAAGGCTGCGGAAGTTCTTCCCGATCCCGTCGATTATGACAGGATTGCAGAACTCGTGGAAACAAAAATGCCCGATTTTTCCAATTTCGATATAGACGGTTTGGCGACGAAGATTGCGGAAAAAGTAGCTGTTCCCGATTACGATGTGCTTGTAGACGAGGAAGGTCGGAAAGAGATCGCGCAAGGCGTTGTGGAAGCTTTGGATTACGAACTTCTTTCCGAAAGAGTTGCAGAGAAGGTGGTCGTTCCCGTTGCGGAAGTTCCCGAACCCGAAACCATCGATTACGAACTCCTTTCCGATAAGGTGGCGGAAAAAGTCGTCGTTCCCGAAGTTACGCTTCCAGAACCCGAGGCACTCGATTATGAAATGTTGTCCGATAAGGTCGCGGAAAAGGTCGTTCTTCCCGATGTGGAAATTCCTGAACCCGAAACCATCGACTATGAATTGCTTTCGGAGAAGGTGGCCGAGAAGATTATTATTCCTCAGCCCGAAGTTCCTACATACGATGTGGTCGTCGATGCTGACGGCGCAAAATCTATCGCCGATTGCGTAGCTGCTGCTATCGACCTCGATTCTGTCTCCGAAAAAATAGCAGAAAAGGTCGTTGTTCCCGAAGTTACGCTTCCCGAACCCGAAGTCCTCGATTATGATCTGCTTTCCGAAAAGGTTGCGGAAAAGATAGTCGTGCCTCAACCTGAGAAGACGGAAATCGATTATGAAACTCTTTCCAAAGAAGTTGCGGAGAAGGTCGAGGTTCCCGCGTTTGAAGTTTTGGTAGACGAAGAAGGGGCAGAAAAAATTGCCGACGCCGTCGTTGAAAAGATTCGCGCTTGTTGTCCCGCGGTGAAAGAGGAAGAAAGCGTTTGTGAAGCTGCAGAAGAAGAAAACGGCATAGCTGTAGAGGAGCCTCAGGAAGAAGCTAAGGCAGAAAAGACCGAAACTGAGGCGGTCGACGAAACAAAATCTTTAGAGGCGGAAATGGCCGAAGGCCAACAAACTGCTGAAATGTCTCAAGAAGTTATTTCCGTAGAAGAGGAAACGATTGCGGAGCAAGCCGTTGAAGAAGTTCCCGAAGAAAAGGAAGAGGAAATAGCGGATAAGGCCGAGGAAGAAGCAGCCGTAACCGATGCTGTCTCCGAAACCGATAATGAAGCTGAACTCGAAACTGAGACCGAAAATCAGACAGAGTCCGAAGCGTACGCAGATGAAGCTGCTGAAACAGCTGAAACGTCTGCATCTACGGAAATTGCGGCGGCCGATGCGGAAACAAATTCTTATGACGAGGTGGAAAATAATCTCGTCGACGCAGATACGGGTTTAGTGATTCGTTTGAAGAGAAGTTTCACGGCTAAGATGAAACAGAGCGAGGATAACGTAAAGGGGTATTACAGCAAAATTAAAAATGAATTGACCTCTTATAAGAGATTGAATTCTAATTTGAGCTGGCATGGCGACAGATTTAATTTCGGGCGCGAAACAGTAGCGAAGTTAAATATCTGCGGTAAGACGCTTTGCTTCTATCTTGCACTTGATCCCACAAATCCCGATTATAAGACGACCGTTTATCATCAGAGAGACGTAAGTTCTCAAAAGGCTTATGAACATACGCCGTTTATGGTAAAAGTAAAGAGCGATGCAGGAGTCAAGAAGGCATTACGTTTGGTCGGCTTCCTTGCAGAAAAGCTCGGTACGGATAAACGCGAGAATTTTGAACCTGTAGATTACGTTCAGGAATTTGAACATGAGTCAACTAAGCAGTTGTTAGAAAAAGGACTCATTAAAGTTACAAAAGAAAAGAAAGTTGTGTTAGATTTCAATTAATCGTCGTTAAACGAAATCATACATAAGAATAGGAAAGGGAGAGCTGATAATGAAATATTTTCGGCTCTCTATTTCGTGAAAGGACAACCGGTCCTTTAAGGAGAAAGTTATAGACAGTGAATATTAAAGAACAAAACAGAACTCCGAGAAAGCGTCCGTCGGCCGAAAAACTCGACGGCAATTCGGAAAGCGAAACGAAGAGGCGTTTCGCAAATAACAGAACTAATATCCGTTCCGCGGGAAGCGGAGCGGGTACTTCCATGCAGGCAACTTCCCTGCCTAAACGACGAGAGAGTAAGACCGACAAAGAATCGCCGACTACAACTCGAAGACAAGCAACTGTAAAAAAGACTTTTTACAATATCCCGCGCGATGCTGCAATTCTTCGTCGACCTACTTTTGAAAATTCAGAGGAATTTCCTGTTTTGGCAGAAAAAAGAGGCCGCGGCCTCAAAAAGAAAAGAGCGGTCAAAATTCTTTTTCTCGGCGGCGTAGGAGAAATCGGCAAAAACATGACAGCCATAGAATATGGCGGAGATATCGTCATTATCGACGCAGGGCTTACTTTCCCCAATAACGAGGATATGCCGGGTATCGATCTTGTGGTTCCCGACATTACCTATCTCGTTCAGAATAAAGACAAAGTAAAGGGAATTCTTTTAACGCACGGTCATGAAGATCATATCGGCGGCATTCCTTATCTTTTGAAAGAACTCAATCCCGGAACGCCCGTCTACGGCACAAAACTGACGTTGATGCTTGCGGATAATAAAATTCAGGAGCATCGTATCCAAAATGTCACCGAACGGGTAGTGCAGCCGGGGGACAGAATTAAATTAGGTGTTTTTGAAGTAGAATTCATCAATGTCAACCATTCGATTTCCGGCGCGGTCGCGTTGGCTATCCGCACGCCCTGCGGACTTATTTATCACAGCGGAGATTTCAAAATCGACCTGACCCCTGTCGCGGGAAATCCTATTGACCTCGAAAGAATTGCCGAGCTCGGACGGGAAGGGGTGCTTCTCTATATGGGAGAATCGACGAACATCGAACGCCCCGGCTATACGATGAGCGAAACTGTCGTAGGAACGACGCTCGACCATCTCTTTTCCGAAAATATGAATCGCAGACTGATTATAGCGACGTTTGCTTCTAACGTGCATCGCTTGCAGCAAATTATCGATTTGGCCGTAAAGTATCGCCGTAAAGTGGCGCTTTCGGGACGGAGCATGTTCAAGGTCGTAGATGCCGCAGTAAAAATCGGTGAACTGAAAATACCCGAAGGTGTTCTTATCGATATTGAAAAGAGTAAAAATCTGTTCGATGGCGAGCTCGTCATCGTTTCTACGGGTACGCAGGGCGAGCCGATGAGCGCGCTTACCCGCATGGCTTCGGGCGATTTTAATAAAGTGACGATCGGCAATAACGATACGATCATCATTTCCGCCACGCCTATCCCGGGGAACGAGAAAATGGTATATCGTGTCATCAATAACCTTTATAAAAAGGGCGCCAACGTCGTTTACGAAAGTCTCGAAAAAATTCATGTTTCGGGTCACGCCTGTCAGGAAGAACACAAAATTTTGCATAATCTGCTCAATCCGAAATTTTTTATTCCCGTACACGGAGAATACAGACACTTAAAGCGCCATGCTCTATTGGCACAGGAATTGGGGATGCCGGAACAGAACATTCTCATTACGGAAATCGGAAATTGCGTAGAATTGACGGAAGACACGATAAAATTGGGCGAGAATTTCCCCGCGGGGACCCGTTTGATCGACGGAGAGGGATTCGAGGACTATGGAACCAGCGAGGTAATGAAGGATCGTCTGAGAATGTCTGCCGAGGGAATTTTCATGATCACATTGGCGGTAACGGGAAACTATGTCATCAACGACCCAATTATCGAAAGCCGCGGCTATGTCTTTGCAGGAAACAAGGATTCTGACAAGGAAATAAAGTCCGTCGTTCAGAAAGCGGTTGAACAGTACGATTACGAAAACGGTACCAAGGAAGAACTTGCCGCCACGGTAAAAAAGGCCTTAAAAAATTATATTTTCAAAAAGACCAAACAATCTCCGTTGATTGTTCCCGTCGTTTTTGAGGTATAAATTCGGGACGGCACAAAAGTATCGAAAAAATGAAATATTCGTCATCTCTCTTGAAACTAAATATCGACGAACGGATCAGATGTCTCCGTAAGGAGGCTCTTTCCCGCGGAATTCCCGTAGCGGAGGACGAAACTTTAAATTATCTTTTGCTGATGATTTCCGCAGTCCGTCCGAAGCATATTCTCGAAATCGGAACGGCTGTGGGGCTTTCTTCGGCGGCGATGCTGCTTCAATGCCCGACGGCGCAGGTCGTTACGATAGAAGTGGAAGAGGAACGCTATCTCGAAGCGAAAAAAAATTTTGAGACTTTGGGACTTTCCGAGCGCGCCACCTGTTATCTCGGCGACGCAGGGGAAATCCTTTCCATGATGGACGGCTGTTTCGATTTTATATTTTTAGACGGTCCAAAGGCGCAATACGAGAAGTATTTGTTCGATCTGAAACGATTGATGCGTAACGGCAGCGTACTCTTTGCCGACGATGTTCTTCTATACGGTTGGGTGAGCGGAGAAGTACCTACTCCTGCAAAGCGGCGGTCCATTGTGGAAAAAATTCGAGGATATCTTTCCGCCGTTTCTGCGGATAAGGATTTTATCACATCCGTATTGAATATCGGCGACGGAGTAGCGGTATCGGTTTTGACGAAGGAAAACAGAGAAAAGGACGACGAATGAAAACGGAACTTCTGGCTCCTGCGGGAAGCTATTCAAAATTGGAAACGGCTCTGCATTTCGGGGCGGATGCCGTCTATATCGGAGGAAAGGCGTTCTCTTTAAGGACCTTTGCGGACAATTTTACGGAGAAAGAGCTTCGCTCGGCCGTTGATTTGGCGCATCGCTTCGGGAAAAAGATTTACGTTGCGGCAAACGTATTCGCTCGCAACGGGGATTTTGAAAATCTGAAAGACTATTTTCGATTTCTGAAAGATATCGGAACAGATGCCGTAATCGTCAGCGATCCCGGCGTCATTTACGTCGCGAAAGAATCGGCGCCCGAACTCTCGCTTCACCTTTCCACGCAGGCGAATACCGTCAATAAATATGCCGTTCGGTTTTGGAAAGAACAGGGAATTTCCCGCATTATTCTCGCTCGGGAACTTTCCGTTTCCGAAATTTCAGAGATTCGGGATTTTGTCCCCGATATTCAATTGGAAGCTTTCGTACACGGTGCGATGTGTATATCATATAGCGGCAGATGCCTCTTGTCCGACTATCTGGATGGAAGATCTTCCAATCGCGGCGCCTGCGTGCAGGCCTGCCGCTGGAAATACGAAATCCGAGCCTTAAATCCTTCCGACGGCGAAACGGGTTGGCTGCCTGTCGAAGAGGACGAAAAAGGGACGTATATTCTCAACAGTAAGGACTTGAATATGCTTTCAAGGCTTTCCGAGCTGGAACGAGCGGGAGTGAATTCCTTCAAAATCGAAGGTCGGATGAAGAGCGAATACTATTTGGCCACGATTATCAACGCCTATCGACGCGCATTGGATTCGGGTACTTCTCGGGAGATCGAACAGGAGCTTTGCAACGTGGCGCATAGAGACTATACGCAGGCTTACGCTTCCGGGAAGAATTCTTTTACCGTCGGTTATACCGACAGTCAGACCAAAGGCGATTATACGTATATCGCAAATGTCATAGATTCCGAAAACGAGTTTGTGACCGCTGAAATGCGCAATCGTTTTCGGGTGGGAGATGTTCTTGAAGTCCTTTCTCCCGACGGGAATTTCAAGAAAACTTTCGTCGCGGAAAATATTTTTGATTCTTCGGGACAAAAGACGGAAGACGCAAAGCTCGTTCGGGAATTTTACCGAATCGAATGTCCTTTCCCACTGAAAAAAGGCGACTTATTGAGGCGGAAAAATTCCGCAGAGGAGTCAAAAAAGTAGATTGAAACCCTTTCGGAATTTTTCCGAAAGGGTTTTTTCAGATTTCTCGAAAAAGGGGGTGCCTGTATTTGACTATACGGGTAAAAAAAGGTATAATAATAGCATAAAAATTGTCTCAGAAGGGCAAAACAGTCGTATATGAAAAAGATTCTTATGATAGCGACGGGCGGAACCATCGCATCCAAAGCCACCTCGGACGGTTTGGCTCCGGGCATGGATTCTTCGGGGCTTTTGAGTTATATCCCCGAAATAAAGAAATTCTGCGATGTGGATTCCGTGCAGATTTTCAATATCGACAGTACTAACATTACACCCGAACATTGGCTGAAAATGGCGGCGACGATTCGGGAAAATTATGAACGTTACGACGGTTTCGTCGTATGTCACGGTACGGATACCATGGCATACACCGCCGCCGTTCTTTCCTATATGGTTCAACATTCTCCCAAGCCCATTGTGTTGACGGGGTCTCAAAAGCCCATCGATAAAGAGGATACCGACGCAAGAATCAACCTCAGAGACAGTTTTCTTTACGCTTCGTCGGATAAGGCTTCCGACGTCGTCATCGTCTTTCAGGGAAAAGTAATTGCGGGGACGAGAGCAAAAAAAATCCGCACGAAAAGTTTCAACGCTTTCGATAGCGTGGATTTTCCTGAACTCGCGCGGATTCGCGACGGAAAAATTATTTCGTATATCACTGCGCCGAAACGGGAAACGGCGGAATTTTATTCCTTCCTCAACAGGCGTGTGGGACTCCTCAGTCTCACGCCCGGAATGGACAGCGCCATTCTCGACGTATATTTCAAATATAACGACGCGGTAGTGCTTTCAGGTTACGGAACGGGCGGAATTCCCGAGGGAGAGTATTACGGTTTTTATGACATAATAGAAAAATGGGAAAACAAGGGAAAGACTTTGGTCGTTACCACGCAGGTACAAAGCGAGGGGAGCGATATGAGCATTTATCGAGTAGGACGGGGCTTGAAGGAGCGCTTTTCTTTGCTCGAAAGCTATGACATGACCTATGAAAGCATTCTCGCAAAACTGATGTGGATTTTGGGCGAGACGAAAAATCCCGAAAAAATTCGGGAATTGTTTTATAAAAGCATCAATTACGATTTAATCGTTTGATGCGGAAAAGGAGGCAACCATGGAAAAATTCGGCACTTTCGGCGAGCTCAAATACGAGCGGCCCGATTTCGACGCTCTGAAAGCGTTTTATACCGCTTTGAACGAACGGGTAAGAAACGCAAAAACGTACGAGGAAGTAAAGAACTGCATGCGGGAAGAGGAGGAATATTCCGCGCATGTTTCCACAATGTATACGATAGCGAGCATTCGACATACGGTGGATACTTCGGACAAATTTTACGAGGAAGAGGACAAGTATCTCAATACGCAGTATCCCGAAGCCATGCCGTATATGCAGGCGTTCAGTCTCGCTCTTTTAAGCAGCCCCTTCAAATCGGAAATTGATAAAGAATACGGGGAATTTTTCCTGAAAAATATCAAGTTAGGCGTGGATAGTTTTTCGGAAAAAAATATTAAGCTCATGCAGGAAGAAAACGAGCTCGTAGACCGCTATCAGCGCATTATGGCCGCGTGTAAAATTCCCTTTGAGGGGGAAGAATGTAATTTGTACGGGATTCAGAAATATTTTTCTTCTCCCGACAGGAATATCAGAAAAGCGGCATGGAAAAAATATTCCGAGTTTTTCGCCTCTCATGAAAAGGAAATGGGCGAAATTTTCGATAAGCTCGTAAAAATCCGCAATCAAATGGGGCGGAATATGGGATTTTCCGATTTTGTTCCTCTGGGATACATGCAGCAGGGGCGTCTCGATTACGATGAAAGGGACGTGGCCTCTTTCCGTAAACAGGTGGAAAAAGTGCTTGTGCCGTTCTGCGAAAAATTGTATAAAGCGCAAGCGAAACGGATCGGCGTGGATAAAATTAAATGCTATGACGAAGAATTCCTCTTTGAGGACGGAAACGCCGTTCCCGTAGGTAATCGTCCCTATCTCGTAGAACAGGCAAAAACGATGTATCACGAAATGAGCAAAGAGACGGGCGAATTTATCGATTTTATGCTCGAACACCAGCTCATGGATCTCGATAATAAGCCGAATAAGGCCTCTACGGGATATATGACCTCCTTGGCCGATTATAAAGCTCCGTTTGTATTTTCCTGCTTCAACGGCACGACGGGCGACGTGGACGTGCTCACGCATGAAATGGGGCATGCGTTCGCTGGGTACATGGCGATGCGTACGCAGCCTTTAATGGCCGAATGGAGCGAATCGACGGATATAGCGGAAATCCATTCCATGTCTATGGAGCAATTCGCCTATCCGTATGCGGAGTTGTTCTTTGGAGACAAAGCGGAAAAATATCGTATCCAGCATTTGCAGGAGGCACTCACGTTTGTGCCGTTCGGAGTGGCGGTGGATGAATTTCAGCATATCGTCTATAAAAATCCGGAGTTGACGCCCGAAGAAAGGACGGCGGAGTGGAAAAAACTCGAAAAGAAATATATGCCTTGGAGAGACTACGACGGGGACGAATTTTTCGGAAAAGGCGGTTGGTGGTATCATAAAATTCATATTTTCCACTATCCTTTCTATTATATCAATTATACGCTTACGACAATGGGGGCGATGGAATTTAAGAAGAAAATGGCAGAGAATAAAGAATCCTGCTGGAACGATTATATGACGCTCTGCCGTGTCGGCGGCTCGCTCGGATATCTCGATACGCTTCGGGCGGCAAATCTGTCTGTTCCCTTTGAAGCGGGAAGCGTGGAAAAAGCGACGGGATATGCGATGAATATTCTCGAAAAACAAATGCAAAAGGAGTAAAACATGCGGACTTCACAACTTAAAAAATATGCAAAATTATTGGCAAGGACGGGCCTGAACGTAAAAAAGGGTCAGTCCGTATTCATTCAGGCCGGACTCGATCAGCCCGAATTTGTGGCGATGGTCGTAGAAGAATGTTATAAGGCCGGGGCTAAAGCGGTCTATGTGGATTGGAGCTATCAGCCCGTCGCAAAGCTCAATGCGACATATAAGAGTCTTGAAACACTTTCGACGCTCACTCCTTGGGAAAAAGCAAAATGGGAATATAAGGCAGAGGATCTTTCCTGTCGCCTGTTTATCGATTCAGAGGACCCGGATGGAATGAGCGGAATTGATCAGGAAAAAATGAGTGCCGCTCGCCGTGCGCAGTATCCCCAGCTCAAACCTTTCCGCGAAGCGATCGAAAATAGACATCAATGGTGTATTGCGGCGGTTCCCGGCAAAGCATGGGCGAAAAAAGTTTTTCCCGACCTGCCCGAAAAGAAAGCCATTGAAAAAATGTGGAAAGTCATTCTCTATACGGCTCGCGCAGACGGGAAAAATCCGATAAAGGCATGGAAAGAACATAATGCCGATCTCGAAAGCCGTTGTGCGTATCTGAATAATTTGGGGCTTAAATATCTCGAATACAAGAGCGCTAATGGTACCGATTTTAAGGTAGAGCTCAATGAAGACGGTATTTTCTGCGGCGGAGACGAAAAGACTTTGAAGGGACGGGTATTCAATCCGAATATTCCCAGCGAGGAAGTATTTACTTCTCCCAAAGCAGGGGCCGCGGAAGGGATTGTCTACGCGACGAAACCGCTCTCGTATCAGGGCGAACTCATCGAAAATTTTTCTGTGCGCTTCCAAGGCGGAAAAGTGGTCGAAGTCAAAGCTGAAAAGGGAGAAGAACTGTTGAAGCAGATGGTTTCGATGGACGAAGGTGCAGGAATGCTCGGCGAGTGCGCGTTGATTCCTTTCGATTCTCCTATCAATAATTCAGGGGTATTGTTCTATAATACGTTGTTCGACGAGAATGCGAGTTGTCATTTGGCGCTCGGGCACGGATTTAACGAATGTCTGAAAGGATATGAAAATTATACGAACGATCAGTGCAAGGAGCACGGGATCAACGACAGCATGATTCATGTCGATTTTATGATCGGAGCCAAAGATATGTCGATCGTCGGAGTTACGAAAACGGGCGAGAGAGTACAGATTTTCAGAGACGGAAATTGGGCCTTCTGAACAAGTTTTTTCTCTGTATGGCGCCAAACGTGTGTTTGAAAATTGTATTTCGGCGTTATATATAAAGGAGTATAACTTTAAGAGGTGTTTTTATGACGAAAATAGATATATTTTCCGGCTTTTTAGGAGCGGGTAAAACCACTCTCATCAAAAAATTGATAAAGGAAGCCTATACGGGCGAACAAATCGTACTGATTGAAAACGAATTCGGCGAAATCGGTATCGACGGCGGATTTTTACAGGACGCGGGAATTAAAATTACAGAAATGAATTCCGGTTGTATCTGTTGTTCACTAGTCGGGGATTTCTCCAAAGCGCTCAAAAAAGTCGAAGCGGAATATCACCCCGACCGAATTGTAATCGAACCTTCCGGCGTCGGAAAACTCAGCGATGTGATCAAAGCCGTTTCCAATGCAAAGTTGGAAGGCGCCGTTCTCAATGCTTTCTGTACCGTCGTCGATGCGGGAAAATGTAAAATGTACATGAAAAATTTTGGCGAATTTTTCAACGATCAGGTGGAAAATGCCGCTTGTATCGTCCTTTCTCATACAGACGGAATATCCGAGGAAAAGCTCGCCTCCTGTGTCGAACTGCTTCGTGAAAAGAATCCTTCCGCGGCGTTTGTAACCGCTTCTTGGAAACAACTTGGCGGAAAGACTATTCTCGCTGCCATGGAAAAGAAGGACTCTTTGGAGGCAGAACTCAAACGTCTTGCGGCCGAGTATGAAAAAGAGCAAGAGGTTGGCGGAGAGCACCACGAGCATCACCACGACGACGGGGAATGTTGTCATCATGAACATCACCACGACGACGGGGAATGTTGTCATCATGAACATCACCACGACGAAGGCCATCATCACGGCCATCATCACGCCGACGAGGTATTTACAAGCTGGGGTTTGGAAACGACGCATAAGTTTACGAAAGAAGAATTGGAAACGGCGCTTTCTGTGCTCGGAAACGAGGCTGAATACGGTACAGTGCTTCGTGCAAAGGGAATCGTCGAAGGGGCAGAAGGCTGGTTCCATTTCGACTATGTTCCGGGAGAGCCGGACGTTCGGACAGGCAGTGCGGGGGTAACGGGTAGACTTTGCGTTATCGGCTGCAAAATCAATGAAGAAGGTCTCAAAAAATTATTTAAGGCATAAGGAATTCATATGAAAAAAAAGCTTCCGCCCGAAACTCCCGTATATCTATTTTTGGGATTTTTGGAATCGGGCAAAACGAAATTCATTCAGGAAACTTTGGAAGACGAAAGGTTTGACACGGGAGAGCGAACTTTGTTGCTCGTGACGGAAGAAGGCGAGGAAGAATATGACCCTTCTCGTTTTGCCGTCAAGAATGTCACCGTAGTCACTTTGGATAACAAAGAAGAATTCAACGAAGAAAACCTTACCCGATTGCAGGAAAGCTATCGAGCCAAGCGGGTATTGGTGGAATATAACGGCATGTGGCTCTTGGACGAGTTCTATAAAGCTATGCCGGAGGGTTGGATGATCAATCAGGTCATGACGTTTATCGATTCAAAAACCTTCCTTTCCTATAATGCAAATATGCGCCAGCTCATGTTCGATAAGATACAGAATACGCAGATGGTCGTATTCAATCGTTTGCCCGAAGCTCAGGATAAAATGGAGTTTCATAAACTCGTACGCGCCATTACCCGCAGGGCGGACATCGTTTACGAGCACATAGACGGGAAAGCGGAATACGACGATATTGAGGATCCGCTTCCTTTCGATGTAAAAGCGCCCGTCATCGACATAGAGGACAGGGATTACGCCTTTTTCTATCGCGATTTGTCGGAGAACATGGAGGATTATATCGGGAAAACGGTAAAATTCAAAGGAATGGTTGCGACGGATAAACGGCTTCCGCCTGATAATATCGTCATCGGCCGTCATATCATGACCTGTTGCGAAGCGGACATTCAATACAGCGGGCTTGCATGTATTCTGCCTCAGGCGATGGAGCTGAAAACCCGCGACTGGCTGGAAATCACGGCGAGAATAGAAATGCAGGAACATACGATTTATCGGGGAAAGGGACCTGTGCTTCTCGCCAAAAAAGCCGAGCGTTGCGCGCCTCCCGAGGAACAGCTCGCTACATTTTATTGAATATCAAATAAAAAAGAGACGGTTTTTATACCGTTTCTTTTTTTATAAAACTATTGACAATCAGGAAAATACTTTGTATAATATAATTGCTTAAAGGAATAAAAAAGGAGGGGGAATATGCAAAAAGTAAAACTTCCCAAAGACGCCCTTGCGGCAAGAATTGTCTTTCTTATCGGGTTAATGATAATTGTCGGCTTGATAGTAACCTTTATCGTAGCTCTGATTATAGATTTTTTTCCTCAGTCGGCTTCACAAAAGCTTTGTGGCTGTATGAGTCCGTCGACCAAGATTTTTTTCTTTTTATTAATTTTAGGACCATTTGTGACTTTGTTCGCTTGTTTGTTTTTTCTTATCGCTTGGGCGATTTTATATGCTCCCGATCTCATGGCAGAACCGGAGGGGGCAAAAATTTTGAAAAAGCGTAGAAAAATTTATCTTTCCTTCACCATCATTTTTACTCTGTTAGCGATCGGAAAAATACTGTTCTTGTTTTTTATGTCAAACGGGTGGATTTTTTGAAAAAACGAACCGCAACAGCGGTTCGTTTTTCATACAGACGTCAGCCGACGATAATATTGACTAACCGATTGGGAACGACGATACATTTTTTAATCGTTTTTCCTTCGAGCAGAGGGGCAATTTCAGAGAAAGTACATACGGCGGCTTGAATTTCCTCATTGGAAAGTCCTTTGGCAATCATCATCTTCGCGCGGATTTTACTGTTGATTTGTATGGCGTATTCCGTTTCGTCCTTGACGAGAGCACTTTCGTCAGCGATGGGATAGGCTTCCTCAAATACGGAGCTCTTATGTCCCGTAATTTCCCAAAGTTCTTCGGTGAAATGGGGGGCAAAGGGTGCGAGCAGGCGGAGGAAATCGTCCACGCACGCTTTGAAGAATTTTATATTCCTCTCTGTACCGAGAGCTTCATATTTTTGAAGGACATTCAGGTATTCCATCAGTCTCGCAACGGAGGTATTGAAGGAAAAGGCCTCCAAATCCCGAGTGATACTCTTGGCGGCGTAATTGCGGATATAATTCAATTCTTTTTCCGCGGCTGTGTTTGCTTCTATGTTATTGTTTTCGGTTTCCGCCGCTTTTCTTACCAAACGTTCGATTCGGTCGGCGAATTTTGCGATGGACTTGATGCCGTCGTCATTCCAAGGCCCTCCTTCCGTATAACTGAAACCGAACATGAGATAGAGACGGAATACGTCAGAGCCGTATTCTTCGATATATTTATCCGGAGAAACGACATTTCCTTTGGATTTTGACATGCGATTTCCGTCAGGGCCGAGAATGACTCCCTGATGCACCAACCGTTTGAAGGGCTCGCTGAAATTGAGATAACCCATATCCCTGAGCGCCTTGGTGATAAAGCGGGCATAGAGAAGGTGCATGCAGGCATGCTCCGCGCCGCCGACATACACGTCTACGGGCAACATTTTATCGACGATTTCCTTTGAGAAAGGCTGCTTGTCGTTATGTGCGTCAGGATAGCGGAGATAATACCAGCTCGAACAAACGAAAGTATCCAGAGTGTCGGGATCGCGGCGAGCTTTTCCGCCGCAGACGGGACAGGAACAGTTCATAAATTTTTCGTTTGCTGCGAGGGGGGATTTCCCGGTAGGCCGAAATTCCACGTCATAGGGAAGTTTTACGGGCAAATCTTTCTCGGGGACGGGAACCACGCCGCATTTTTCGCAATGAATCATGGGAATGGGGGCGCCCCAATATCTTTGGCGGGACACCGACCAATCGCGCAGGCGGTAATTTACTTTTTTACAACCCTTTCCGAGCTTGCTGAGATAAATGGCGACGGCGTTTCGGGCTTCGTCTCCGGACAGTCCGTCGAATTCGCCGCTGTTCACGAGAATGCCGTCCTCGCAGAAGGGGAGCACCGTTTCGCCGCCCTTTTTTTGTATGACCTGCGTAATAGGAAGATTATATTTTTTTGCAAACGCATAATCGCGTTCGTCATGCGCGGGAACGGCCATGACGGCGCCCGTTCCGTAGGAATAGAGTACATAATCCGCAAGGTATACGGGCAGTTGTTTTCCCGTGAGCGGGTGTGTTGCAAAGGCTCCCGTAAATACGCCCGTCTTTTCGCGTGCCGTGGAGAGTCTGTCTATATCGTTCGCCTCGGAGGCGTATTGCACATACTTGTCAATCTCTACGGCGCGCTCGGGATGAGCGGCTTTGAATTTTTTCACGAGGGGATGTTCGGGGGCGAGAACGACGTAATCGACGCCGAATACCGTATCGGGACGGGTCGTAAATACCGTGATGACGTCTCCCGTTTCACAATCGAAGTTAATTTCACAGCCGGTGGATTTTCCGATCCAGTTTTTCTGCATGAGCTTGGTCTTTTCCGGCCAATCTAAACCGTCGAGGTCTTTCAAAAGCTCCTCGGCGTAATCAGTGATTTTCAAAAACCACTGTGTCATACTTTTTCTGGAAACCACGGCTCCGCAGCGTTCGCATTTTCCGTCCACAACCTGTTCGTTTGCAAGGACCGTTTCGCAGGAGGGGCACCAATTTACGAGCGCTTCCTTCCGATAGGCGAGGCCCTTCTTATAGAGCTGCAAAAACAGCCACTGCGTCCATTTATAATAGTCCTCTTCGCAGGTTTTGACTTCCGCGGACCAATCGAACATCGCGCCCATGTTCCGAAGCTGCTGTTCCATTGTAGCGATATTTTTTTCCGTGGAGTCTTTGGGATGAATCCCCGTCTTTAAGGCATAGTTTTCCGCGGGGAGTCCGAAGGCGTCGAAGCCGATCGGCTGAAATACTTCATATCCCTGCATTTTTTTGAATCGGGCATAGGAATCGGTCGGGCCGTAGTTGTACCAATGTCCGACGTGCAGTTTTGCGCCGGAAGGATAGGAAAACATTTCGAGAACATACCATTTTTTGTCCGAATTCTTTTTATTGAAATTGTTCTGTCTGGATTTCTCCCATCTTGCCTGCCATTTGCTTTCCACCGACTTCATGTCCATAGTGAGACGACCTCCGAAACCGCGGTGTGCCCGCGCCTTAAAAATACTTTACTTTCGTTATATTATAGCTTTTTTTTCCTTTCAAGTCAAGCAAATAAACGGAACGGAAGATTTCTGCATAGAAATTTTACGGCAAGAATAAATAATTCCGTTTCCGCGGCATACAATAATGTTGTGGAAAAAATAACGGTCACTCAAAGCGGCGCTCAAAGCCCGTATATGTCTTACCTTTACGGCAAAGTAACGGATAAGTTTTCTTTTCTTCCCACCGACTGCGGATTGGAAACGGACGGCGACAGGACGACTCTCGTCTTTCGTTCGGAAAGAAAGTACTGCCCGTATATCCGCAATTATACGGAGGAAAATATCGCGGACGTCATCGCGGTCGGATATAAATATCAGTATTTTTCAAAAAATCTTTTTTTGCCGCTCCTGTCGGCGGAGGAAAGGGATATATTGATCACCGCGCTGGTCGCGGCGGACCTTCCCGAGGACAGAGAATATATCAAAAAACAAATCCGCGGCTTTGAGGAATATTGTATCGACGGCATGTTCAATTTCCGGCTTCACGACCTCAAAACTCGTTGGCGGGGAATTGCGGAGTATATTCCCTCGGAATTCACGTCGGCTTCGCTCGAAAGTTTTCTCGACTTCCTCATCGGAGAAAATAACGGAAAGGTATTTTTGAAAGAGGGAAAACTGTACGACGAGGATTATCGCGTCCTGAACCGCAGTTCCTTGATCGGCGGCCGCGCGAATCCGATTCGGGAAATTCTTTTGAGCGGCGCGGATAACATTTACTGTTTCGGTTCGCCCGATAAACAAACGAAAGTGTTTCTAAAAAAATATTACAGAGAAAAGGTGGTTTTCTGCTGAAAACGGTTGACAAACTTTTTTCAAACGGTTAAAATATATCATGTAAAGACAAGTAGCGTTGTTTTTCGGATTTTCAGAGAGTCCGCTCCTCGGCTGTAAGGCGGGCAATTCGGGACAAAGGTGAAACCACTTTGCGGGATTTTATGATTTTGTCATAAAATCGTAATTTTACGATAAAATAGAAAAGCGGTCAAATTGTATTTGGCAATTAAGGTGGAACCGCGCAAACGAAAGTATTGCGTCCTTAAACTCTCGGAATTTTCAGAGTTTGAGGATTTTTTTATACAAAAAACAAAGACGGATAATTGAAGTACGGAGGATTCAGCTTATGAACATCATTCTCAAAAACGGCGAAAGCATGCAGCTTGAAGACGGCGCTACCTGTATGCAGGCCGCCTCGGCGATTTCCGAGGGCTTGGCGAGAAACGCGGTATGCGCAAAGGTGAACGGGGAGGCGGTAGACCTTTCTCACGTTCTCAAAGAGGGGGATTCGCTGGAAATCGTGACACTCAAAGACAAGGAAGGGCTGCACGTCTATCGTCATACCTGCGCGCACGTTTTAGCTCAGGCGCTCAAAACTATTTATCCCACCTGTAAGCTCGCGATAGGCCCCGTCATCGAGAACGGATTTTATTACGACATCGATTTCGTTACGCCCATCACAAAGGAAGACCTCGCAAAAATCGAAGCGGAGATGCAGAAGATCATCAAGAGCAATCTTCCCGTTGAACGCTTTGTACTTCCGAGAGAAGAAGCGCTCAAACTCATGGAGGGCTACGACGAAAAATATAAGGTGGAACTCATCGAAGATCTGCCCGAAGGAGAAACGATTTCTTTCTATAAACAAGGCAATTTTACCGACCTTTGCCGCGGCCCGCATCTTCCTTCCACCGGAAAAATTAAGGCGTTCAAGCTCATCAATATCGCGGGCGCCTATTGGAGAGGCGACGAACACAATAAAATGCTCACCCGTATTTACGGTACGGCTTTCGCGAAAAAGGACGAAATGGAAGCTTACTTCCACATGCTCGAAGAAGCGAAAAAGCGCGACCATACCAAGCTCGGAAAAGAGCTCAAACTTTTCACGCTCCTCAACGAAGGAAAAGGCTTTCCCTTCTTCCTGCCGCACGGCATGATTTTGAAAAACGCACTCGTCGAATATTGGAGACAGATTCACGATCGCGAGGGGTATGTAGAAGTGTCCACGCCCATTATGCTCAGCCGTTCCCTTTGGGAAACCTCGGGCCATTGGGACCATTATAAAGAAAATATGTATACCACCAAAGTGGACGAAGAAGATTACGCCATTAAACCCATGAACTGTCCGGGCGGTATTCTCGTTTACAAGACGGAACCCCGCAGCTATAAGGATTTGCCTATCCGCATGGGCGAATTGGGGATCGTTCACCGTCACGAAAAGTCGGGACAGTTGCATGGACTTTTCCGCGTGCGCTGCTTTACGCAGGACGACGCGCATATTTTTATGATGCCTTCGCAAATTACGGGCGAGATAAAAAATGTCGTAAGGCTCATTAATGAAGTTTATACGCTCTTCGGATTTAAGTATCACGTGGAACTTTCCACCCGCCCCGAAAACAGCATGGGCAGCGACGAGGATTGGGAGAATGCGACCACGGCGCTCCGCCGCGCGCTCGAAGAACTCCACCTCGAATATACCGTCAACGAGGGGGACGGCGCTTTCTACGGCCCTAAAATCGACTTCCACCTTGAAGATTCCATCGGCAGAACTTGGCAGTGCGGTACCATTCAGCTCGACTTCCAGCTTCCGCAGCGCTTTGAAATGGAGTACGTCGGAGAGGACGGCCAAAAACATCGTCCCATTATGGTGCATCGCGTCGTATTCGGCTCGATCGAAAGATTTATCGGTATCCTCATCGAACACTATGCCGGAAAATTCCCCGTATGGCTTTCGCCCGTACAGGTAAAGATTCTGCCTATAACCGAGCGTCAGGAAGAATATGCAAGAGCATTGTATTCGGAAATGAAGGCGAACGGTATCCGGGCAGAACTCGATTTGAGAAGCGAAAAGATCGGATATAAAATCCGCGAAGCGCAAATCGAGAAAGTTCCGTATATGCTCGTCGTCGGGGAAAAGGAAGCCGAGGCTAAGCTCGTTTCCGTACGGCGCAGGGATAAAGGGGATATGGGCGCAGTTCCTGCGGAAGAATTTATTTCGCAGATAAAAAAAGAAATTGCCGATAAAACAGCTTTTTGACGGGAATCTTAAATTTTCGGAAATTGTCGCTTAAAAACGCTTGACAAGCAAAGCGTATCTATGTTATGCTATAAAAGCTAAGCAGAAGCAAACCTTCTCGCCGCGCGGTCGATATATCGGCGCGGCTCAATAATTTCCGAAACCGTCGAATTAGGGATTATTGCGGGTTGCTGACGTTTGGCAACCCGCTATTATTTTTGACGTGAGGTGTACGACTATCAAAGAACAGTATCAGTTGAACGGAGATATCCGCGACAGAGAGGTAAGGGTAATCGCTTCCACGGGCGATATGCTCGGCGTAATGAGTTCGCAGGAAGCCCTGCGGCTTGCGGAAGATGAAAATTTGGATTTGGTGAAGATTTCGCCCAACGCGGTTCCGCCCGTCTGTAAGATTATGAATTACGGAAAATTCAAGTTTGAACAGGCGAAACGAGAAAAGGAAAACCGCAAAAATCAAAAGGTGATGGAAATTAAAGAAATTTATCTTTCCATGACTATCGACGTAGGGGATTTGAACGTCAAAGCGAAAAAGGCGCTCGAATTTCTCGAAGACGGGAATAAAGTCAAAGTGTCCATTCGTATGCGTGGCAGACAGATGGCTCATTCTTCCATGGGTGTGGAAGTCATGCAGCGCTTTTTCGGTCTTTTGAACGGTAAGGCCGTTATGGATAAGGCTCCTTTGACAGAAGGGAGAAATATTTTGATGATTCTTTCTCCCGTAAAATAATCCATAGTGCAGTACCCGCCCGCACGAGCGGTCGGTACGGATAAAGACAGAAAAAATATTCGGAGGATAAACATATGCCTAAACAGAAATCCCACAGCGGAACTAAAAAGCGTTTCTGGCTTACCGGTACAGGCAAAGTCAACAGACCGCACGGCGGCAAAAACCATAAAGCGGAAACCAAGAGCAGCAAGAGAAGGAGAACGCTCCGTCAGAGCACTCTCGTTTCCCCCACTCAGGAGCATACCGTCAAGAGTATGATGCCGTATAAGGACTAAGGAAAGGAGGAGAACGAAAAATGCGTATTAAAAGAAGTGTAAACGCGCTCAAAAAGCGTAGAAAAATTTTCAAGCTCTCCAAGGGCTATTTCGGAAACAAGAGCAAATCTTACCGCATCGCCAGACAGGCGGTTATGAAGTCCTTGAATTATGCCTATATCGGTAGACGCAGAAGAAAGAGAGATTTCAGAAAGCTGTGGATTGCGAGAATCAATGCAGCGGCGAGAATCAACGGTCTTTCTTACAGTAAGCTGATGCACGGTCTCTCCGTCGCAGGCATCAATCTCAACAGAAAAGTTCTTGCCGACTTGGCCGTTAACGATGCTCCCGCATTTGCGCAGCTGGCCGAAAAAGCTAAAGCGGCTCTCTGATTGACACTAAAAGCCTTTTAGCTTCTAAAAGGCTTTTTTCGTGCATTGAAGAAAAAATGATACTCACTTCCAAAAATAATCCGTTGATTAAAGAGACGATTTCCTTAAAAGAAAAAAAATTCAGAAAGGAAAAGAAGTGTTTTCTTGTCGAGGGCGCGAAAATGGTGTCCGAGTGCAGAAAGAGTGGACTCAAAATCGAGCGAATATTCGTTTCGGAAAATTATCACGGAGAAACGGACGATTTTGCAATCCGCGTTTCCGATGAGATTTTTGCCCGACTTTCGGACGAAAAGAGTCCGCAGGGGATTCTCTGCGTGGTAAAAATTCCTGAAAAGTCTCTTTGTCCTCCGCGGGAAAGCTGTCTCTTTCTGGACGGGATTTCCGATCCGGGAAACATGGGTACGATTATACGTACGGCAAATGCCGCCGGATATAGGGAACTGTATCTTGCGGAATGTACCGATCCCTATTCTCCCAAGAGCGTCCGTGCGAGCATGAGCGGTATTTTTTTCGTAAATCTGTATACGGCAACGCGAAAGGAAATTTTATCGGCGCTTGCGGATGTGCCGATTTTGGCGGCCGATATGAATGGGAAAAATATTTTCGATTTTTCCCCGCCCAAAAAATATGCTCTTGCAATAGGAAACGAGGCGAACGGAATTTCGGAGGAAGTTTTCAAAGCGGCAGAATATACGCTCAAAATTCCCATGCAGGCTTCTCAGGAAAGTTTGAATGCGGCCGTGTCTGCGGGAATAGCAATGTATATTCTGAAACGGGAACAATTTTATAAAAAGTAATCGATAGGAGTTAAAATTATGTCCGGACATAGCAAATGGCACAATATACAAGCAAAAAAAGGCAAAGCAGATGCCGCGAGGGGAAGAATTTTTACCAAGCTCGGCAGAGAAATCGCCGTTGCCGCAAAGAGCAACCCTAATCCCGACACGAACAGCAAGCTCGCCGACGTCATCGCGAAGGCAAAAGCGGCGAATATGCCCAACGATAACATTATGCGCAGCATCAAGAAGGCTGCGGGAGAAATGAGTGGCTCCGATTATAAGGAACTCACCTATGAGGGTTACGGTCCCGCGGGCTCCGCCGTCATTATTACGACTTTGACCGATAATAATAACCGTACGGCCAGTGATGTCCGCGCGGTCATGGGCAAACACGGCGGCTCCATGGGAAATACAGGTTGCGTTTCGTATAACTTCGATAATAAAGGCTATATCGTCGTGGAGAGAACGGTCGAGCTAGACGAGGATACGATGACCGAATACGCATTGGAAGCAGGGGCGGACGATGTGGTTGCAGGGGCAGATGTATACGAGATTTTTACGACTCCCGAAAATTTTTCGGCCGTCAGAAAGTATCTTGAAGATAAAAATGCGGAATTGATGGCCGCTGCACCCAAAACGCGCAGAAACGAAGAGGAAGAACCGAAAATTCGTTTCGTACAGGCGGAAATCGCTATGATTCCCCAAAATAAAATCACTCTTCCCGCAGATAAAGTCAAGACCTTTGAAAATATGCTGGAAGCCCTCGAAGATCTCGACGACGTTCAGGAAGTTTACCATAATGTAGACCTTCCGGACGACGAAGAAGAATAATAAAAAATCGACGCCTTGGAAGCGTCGATTTTTTTTGTAAGGAAAACGGAACTACGTTTTGCGTAGTTCTGTAGAAACCCACCGGCTATGCCGATGGAAAAACTTAAGAGCTTTAGCTTCAGGCATTTGCGCGCTATACGAAAAAGCTCCTTTGTGCTAAACTATATGTGAGGCTACCAACCGCACAAAGAAAAGCACAAAGGAAGACGTTAAATGAAAAATCAAGATAACGACACATATAGTTTAGCGCAAGATAAATATCCTTGGGGATAAGAAATTAAACAGATAGGCAAACAGCAAATTCGGAGTCGGGGAAGTGAAAACTTCTCCGATTTTTCCAATCAATACGGAATATGAAGTTTGTATGTCGAAATCAAAAATTTTGCTACAAGATACTACCTTGACACAATGAGTAAACAAAATGGACAACAACAAAAATAATTAAATCAAAGCGACTTCTTTACCGAAATGTTATTTGAAGTAACTTTGCGATAGATTATTAAATTTTTGTTTTTTTATCATGCGATACCGCGACGAAAAACTGAACGCACACTACTAACTTGTGGATGAGTTACTTTCGTTTATTGTAAAGATGAAAGCGGATATGCTTGCCTCGAGCATGAACGTAGCGGGTGGAAGATTACATTTCGGATTGAATACAAAATGTAAAGAAGAATAACTGATATCTTTACGACGGAAAAAATGTACAAAGTGATTTATTTCAATCTACCTTGGCGATTTACAACTTATTTGGACAAAGGTAAAGGGAAGAAATGTCGAAAACAAAATACAGGCTCTGCCCATACGAAAAAACAGCGCAGAGTATACAGTAAAAATGGGAAGCCGAGTACCAGACCGAAAATATAAGCGATATTCCGTGGAGACTTACATTTTCGTTGCGGGAGTTTGGGGGATTACCTTCGTTCGGAGAGCCATTTGACATAAACACGGTAGTCCGCAGGCGAGCGCAAAGGGCTGACCTGTAAAGGCATACGAATATATCTTCTTGACGCCGAAAGCCCCAAAGTATTACTACGATTATAAGGCGATACGGGAGTCGAGTAAAATAGTTAAAGAAAAGCTCAAAGAACAAGATATACGTAGGAAATATAAGATTAAAGCTTACGCACCGTATAACCTTCCACGATTTCAAAGGGGATATAAATTTTATTGCTGACCATCTTGTCGGAAATTTTTGCGAGCAGCGTTTCAAATGCCATTCTTCCGATTTCCATTTGATTTTGCTTTATATGCGTGGCAATCGGCAGCTCGGCGGATTCGTATTCGTCGAATACGATGAGAGAATAATCCTCCGGGATTTTCTTGCGCAATTCCCGAATCGCCTTCATAATCAACTGCGTCACGGTAAATTCCGAGGAAATCAGGGCGGTGATATCCCTGTTGCGGCATAAATAATCCTTTATCGTCTCTACGTCCTTTTGAAATACGTCCGAATTATCAGAGGTGTGCGGACTGAGTATAGTATTGAGAATATTTGACTCGCTGAGGGAATGATTATTCAGAATCTGCGCCGAAGTAAATCCGTCTATTCGGTCCTGAATGGTGGAGGTGTTTTGTTGCGGGCTGCAAATGAATCCGATTCCCGTATGTCCCTTGTCGAAAAGATATTGCGTAGCGGCTTGGGCGGCTTCAAAGTTATTCGTACTGATACTCGGAATTGCAAATCCCGAGAAGCAGCGGTCTACCAATACGATGGGGAAATGATTGAAATGCAGTTGAATCAGCGTTTCATTATAAAATTCCTTGTGTACGGGCTGAATAATAATTCCGTCTACGCCGAGCGCAACGAGGTCGTTTATCGCCTTGGTTTCCTCTTCCGCCGAATCGACCGAGTTCTTAAAGATGACGTGATAGCCGTGCTTTGAAGCGCAACGCTCGACAGAAGTGAGAATCCGCAAACCGAAACTATAAGCGATGTTGCAAAGTACTATTCCTATTGTATGCTGTTGGGGCTTTGTCGGAATATTCTCCACAAAAGTCCCTTTGCCCGCCGTGCGGGAAATATACCCTTCGTTTTTCAAAAGCTGCATGGCCTTTTGAATAGTGATTCTCGAAACATAGAAGGATTCTGCGAGTTCCAGCTCCGACGGAAGCATAGAGCCCGGCGGATATACGCCGAGTATAATATCCTCTTTGAGCTTATTGTAAATTTCTACGTATAAAGAATGTTTTGATTGTTGATATTTCATGTTCTCCCTGCAAATAAATTGAAAATTTATTATCTTTGTATATATAATAGCATGAAATGAATTGTCCCGTCAATTATTTTGACGAGAATTTCTATAAATGTAATATAATTGTATTAAAACTATAATAAATGTTATATAATGTTATTTTGGTATTGATTTTTTGGGAAAAACGTGATATGATAAGGACGCTTAAAGCGGCGGAGAACGTCGCATTTCCAAAAGGAAAGGAGGTATAGTTGATGAAAAAACTATTTTGCACAGTTTTGTCTTCGGTGATGCTGTTGGGGTTGTGCGCCTGCGGCGGCGGTGGGACGGCAAACAATTACAGTCAGTATGAAGACGGGCGTCTGGTTTTGTATATTTGGGCGCCGGACCAGTATGCGGGCAGCGCGGTCAAACAGCAGTTTCAGGCGTTTTTGGATAAGTTCAACGCGACGGACGAGATGAAGGAATTGAATGTCAAGCTGAAATTTCAGCCGATGACGCAGCTTCCTACCTCGTTAAAAACGGCGTGCATGAGCGGGCCGCAGAAGATGCCGGATATTGTCATTTGGGATAGATTTGCTACGCCGTCCAATACGAATTATCTGCTTCCGTTAGATGATATGATAGCGGAGGATAAGGTAGACACGACGAAATTTTTCGGGGAAGCGTATACGGAATTGACGGTAGAGGGCAAGCAATACGGTCTGCCGCTGGACGCCGACCCTTGGGGTATCTACGTCAACATGGATTTGGTGGACGAATATAACAAAGACGCCGCCGAAGCGGATAAAATCGACGTCGATAATTTGAACACCTGGACGAAACTTTTAGATGCGGCGGAAAAGCTCACGGTGCGTGACGGAACGAACGTCACTCGTTCGGGACTGAACACGACGAGTGCGGACGGACAGTTTTTCTCGTTTATCTATACGGGTACGGGAGAATTGATAGATACGGATAAAGACAGCGAGACCTATGGCGATACCGTCATGAAAGAGGGCGCCGTAAACATGATGAATGACGGACAATCTCTCCGCGTGTACGATACGCTGGCATTTTTCAAGGAGCTGTATACGAAAAATCTTTGCAATACCGGTCACGGCGGCACGGACGCATTCGGAAACGGGTATTGCGCAATGACTTACGGCTCCATCTACTTCCCTCAGGAGCTTTCGGGGTATCCTCTGAAAAATTATAAGATGATTCCCTATCCCGCCCGCGACAGAACATATTTACAGGGCGAAAATAATGCGGAAGTACTCTCTCCCGACGCGGAGGATAAATTCGGCATGAAGAACGGTCAGTCGGGTGGCATGCTCGGCGGTTACGGTCTTACGATTCCTCAGCCCATCAATAAGGCGTTGCAGACAGAGGAGTGGAAAACTCACGTGGATAAGGCGTGGGAAGTCATTAAGCTCTGGCTGCTGAACGACGAAATGAACGAGTTATATTTCACCGAATGTGAGGCGATTACCTGCCGTCAGGATTTGTGGACGAACGAATTCTATTCTCAGGACGGAGTTATGAAGGATATTATTCCCTATCTCTCCTATTACAAAATGCGTCCGGGCGTAGCCGGCTACGAAACGTTTGAATCCAGCATAGTGCGTTCGGAGATTCAGGCGTTGCGCGAGGGTAGCCAGACGGTGCTCAATACCTATGAAGATATCCGTTCCCAGGGCAATACTCTGCTGCGTCAGGCGCAGGGGAGGGCATAAATGATTTCGCTGCGCAAAAAATTATCGATAAAGGCTCAGAAAAATATTGTCGGTTACATTTTTGTTGCGCCCGCCCTGTTGTTCTTTATAATTTTTGTACTTATTCCGCTTATCCTTTCATTGGTACTCAGCTTCTTCAAGACGGATATGTTTTTCATGGACATGGAATTTATCCGTTTCGATAACTTCCGTCGCGTATTTCAGGACAGCCTTTTCTGGCGGAGCGTCGCCAATATTCTGCTGTATACCCTCATGGCGGTTCCCTTGAACGTGATTTGCGCGCTCGTGCTGGCGTCGCTCGTGAATACCAAGCTCCGCGGGGTAAAGGTCTTTCGGGTACTGTTCTACCTGCCCAGCATAACGAGCGCCGTCGCCGCGAGTACGGTCTGGCTGTGGCTGATGAATCCCTCCTATGGGCTTTTGAACAACATTTTGAACGCGCTGGGGCTTCCGTCCGCGACGTGGCTTTCCCATTCAAAGACGGCGCTCGTATCGGTGACGCTCATTACGGTATGGCAGGGCGTCGGGGCGAACATGATTATTTTTCTTGCCGCGCTGCAAAATATGCCCGTGCAGGTATATGAAGCGGCAAAGCTGGACGGTGCGGGGCCGCTCACGGTATTTTTCCGTATGACGATTCCCCTGATTGCGCCTACGATGTATTTTATCTTGACGATGACGCTGATCGGCGCGTTCCAGCTCTATGACCAGGTATATGTTCTTACGAGCGGCGGCCCCGCCAATTCGACGTTGACTCCCGTCTATCTGATTTGGCAGAACTCTTTCGGAGACAATGCGGGCCCTCAGGCGGGGTATGCGGCGGCGCAGTCCTTTGTGCTGTTCGTCATCATCATGCTGGTGACCGTTCTCGTCCGTCGCTTCGACCGCGACAACGCGAAATAAGGAGGTGGAGATTATGGAAAATACGACGGTACAGACTCCGCTTTCTCCCGAAGCGCGGCGCGAACACCGCAGGCGCGAAATACATCGTATCGCGTATAAGGTGCTGCTCTATTTCGTGCTCCTGCTGTGTGCATTTGTGATGGTGCTGCCTTTTTATTGGTCGCTCATTACTTCCCTCCGTCCGAAGGAGGAAATCCTGAAATTGCCCGTTACCTGGTTTCCCAGCCGTTTTACGGTTGCGCATTACGCCTATGTATTTGAAACGATTCCGTTTTGGAATATGCTGGGAAACAGCCTGATTACGACGGGCGTCGGACTGTTTACAAATTTATTCTTCGGCTCGCTGGCGGCGTATGCCTTTTCCAAAATCCGCTTTTCGGGACATAAGGTCATCTTCAATATCTTATTGAGCTCCATGATGATTCCCGGCGTAATCACCCTTATTCCTACCTTTTTCGTATTGCTCCGTTTCCCGCTCGCGGGCAGCAATAATATCGTGGGGCAGGGCGGTATCGGATTTTACGATAATTTGGCGGCGGTCATTCTGCCGGGCGCAGTCGGGGTGTACGGAATTTTCTTCATGCGCCAGTTCTTCGCGTCCCTCGCGGACGATATGGCGGAGAGCGCGCGCATGGACGGCGCGGGAGAATTTACTATCTTTTTTAGAATCTATCTCCCTCTGGTCATTCCCGGACTGCTCACATTAGGTATTTTTACCTTCCAGAGCGGTTGGAATAACTTCATGTGGCCGAATATCGTATTGCAGAGCCCCGAGAATCAGCTTCTCACCATGGCTTTCAAATTTTTCAAAACCCCTACGCAGGTCGATTACGGACCCTTGATGGCTGTATCCCTTCTCATGTCCGTTCCGATTCTGCTCTTGTATGTATTCATGCAGAGATATTTCGTTCAGGGCGTGGCTCTGGGCGGTGTCAAAGATTAATTTTATGGAGGAAACTTCGATGAAAAAGTTACTCGTAAGTGCGCTTCTTACGCTTACAATGGCAGCGGGCGCCGCCGGCACAGTGCTGGCTGCATCTGCCGATGACGCCTTTGCCGCAACTTCGGAAGGCTCTGCCGTATTCCCTTCGGGCAGGAGCGAGACGGAGGTTCTCGCCGCGCTCGACGAAAAAGTAGCTGACCTCAACGCGGATATCAAGGAGGTCGTAGACGCCGATGGCAATCTCGAAGAGGCCTATGCCGACGGAGAAATTCTCGCCTATTCCATCGCTTCCGGCAGCGACGGCACAATCACAGCCGCCAATAAACGTTCGGGCTGGAAGGTATGGGAGGGTGCCGCCGTTATCGACCTCAAATTCATTAACGACGGATATAGCGGCTGGGGCGACAATTATGTTGCATGGCTCAGCTATAACGGCGTAGATGACGAGGCATATATCATTACCGGTAAGTTTGCCGACCAGTATCAGAAGGACGGCTCCCAGAAACTCGGCTCCGCCGCGGGCGATATGTTCCGCGTCAGTACCGCGGGGGGGGGGTATATTGCTTACCAGAATTTCACTAACGGCTATATAAAGCTGGAAAACGATCAGACGAGCGTCGTCAATAAAAAGAACGTCGTCCTCAACGAGGACGGGACAGCGGTCGAGGAAGTGGACGCCGACCCTACCTCCACGGGCGTGATCGGCGCCGCCACCTCGGAGACCTTGAAAAAGGCGGGCGTCGATTCCGAAGTATTTGCGCAGGCGTTTGTCGATGCGTATAACGGCTATAAGGAAAAGGGCTACAATGTCGGCTATCCCTTCTCTCCCGTCATGGACAACGGCCAAAACAGCAGCGGCGAAAGCCGTTATGGTACGATTTGCACGCAGAATTTCCGTTGGGGCGACAGTAAGTCCGATCCTTGGAACGATAGTGGGCGCAGCCAGTGGGCATTCCTCGCGTACAATTTCGAGCAGGGCAGAGTATATCTGATTGCGGACGAATTCCACTATACCTTTGAAAAGGCGGAAAATGCGGACGTGAAACAGCTCGGTGACCCGATTGCGGACGCTTTCACGGCGACGGACGGCAATCGTTATCAGAATTTTGAAAAGGGCTATATGAAGGCGACCGGTACGACGGCGCAGAACGCGGCGGCCGAGGTCGTTCTGAATAAGAACGTCGACAGCGACGGCGTCGCTTCCGATATCGACATGACTTCTAAAATCGGCATGCTGGGCAAGACGGTGACGAACGACGTCCTTCCCGAAGGCTATACGGCGGAGGAGTTGACGGCGGCTTTCAAGGCGGCGTATGCGGAAAAGGTGGAATACGCGGACGGTGAGGAGCTTGCCAGCGTGGATCTCGTGGCGTATGAAAACGGATTCCTTTCCCAGAAATATACCGATAATAAAGGAAAGACGCACATGCTCGCGTATGTGGCGGACAGCGACTCTTTCGTGTATCTCCGTCCCGAAGTCGTATCGAAGTATCAGACGAATACGTCTCTCGGTTCTCCCGTGAGCGAGCGTATTCATGTCGCTGAGGCGGATTCTCAGGATATTTATGCCTATCCGTTTACAAACGGGTATATTCGCCTCACGGTGAGCGAGCAACAGACCATCGAAGGCGGAGAGGTCGTAACGATTATTCAGGAATCGGCGGCAATCACCGTCGGCGCACAGTATGACGCGGAAAACAATTTCTTTGAGACGGTGAGCTATGCCGACAGAATCAACGAATCCCTCGTGAACGCTTCCGTCGCCAATGCGTACGATTTCCTGAATATTCCCGACAATGCCACGCTTGCGGCCGCGTTCAAGGCGGAGTATGAAAAGGCTTTTGAAATGGGCTTCTCCGCGGGTGAACCCGCTTCCGAGGGAATTACCTGGTGGACGACGGGCAACTCCGGTATTGTCAAGCTGACTCTGAAAGGCGGTAACGGCAACGCGAGCTTCTGGGGCGATAATACGCTCATGTCCTATAATCCCATAGACGGAAATGTGTATATCACTACGGGCGATATCGGAAGTGCGTACGCCTCTGGCGGCGCTTCGGGCAACGGCTGGGCGCTCGGAGAAATGAAAATCAATACAAAGACGGGCGTTATTGTGCAGGAATTCGATATTCACGATACCGTTGTAGAGAGCCGCCCCGTCTACTTTATCGTGGCAAACGGTTCTACCAGCAAGGTCGAGGGAAGATATGACTTCGAGGCGAATGCCAACGGTGGGGAATGGGTAGATTACATTTCTCAGTTCGGCGGAAGTATTTCCTCCAAGGTCGTAAGCGTAGAAGACTCCTATAAAGCGGGTACGGCTATCACCATCGATTTTGCGCAATACGTCGATAATGAGGACGGATATTTCGTAAGCTATGAGCTCCTTTCCGATACAGGCGAGCTCAGCGACGCAGGCGTGTTTACGGTCACCCCGTCCGCCGCGGGCAAAATTGCCGTTCGGGTGCAGGCGAGCAGCGCGTTCGATAAACTCGTATTTGAAGTAGAATTAAACGTAACTGCTGAGGGAAGCGAAAATCCGGGAGATTCTTCCTCCGATTCGACGACCCCTTCCGACTCGTCGAGCTCGTCCGATTCCGCCGTTCCGAGCGATTCGGGAAGTTCGGATGACGGCGGCTGCGGCAGCGTGGTAGGGTTTACTTCGGCGGCGCTCGCGGCTGTGGCAGCCGTTGCGGCGACAATCATCATCAGAAAGAAAAGAGAGGACTAACTTTGCAGTACACTGAATTTTCTTCGCGGGGGGCGGATAACGCCCCCGTCAAAGAAATCCCTTATAAAAATTTATGCGGAAAAATGCGCGCCGAAATCAAACGTTATGCAGAGACTCTTGCCGACGCGAAAGTCCGCGAAATGTTTTTGAATTGTTTCTTTTCCTCCTTGGATACGGCGGCGAAGCGTTTGTCCGACGGCAGCACGTTTATGCTTACGGGAGATATTCCCGCTATGTGGCTGCGCGATTCCGCCGTGCAGGTAATGGGCTATCTGCCTTATTGTAAGGAGGACGAAGATGTTCGCGCTCTCATTACGGGACTCCTGCGGCGCCAGTTCTATTATATCGGCTTGGACCCGTACGCAAACGCCTTTAATGAGGAGCCGAACAACCGAGGACATAAGGACGACGTGACCGATTGGGACAGTCCCTGGGTTTGGGAACGCAAGTTTGAAATAGATTCGCTCTGTTACCCGCTTTGGCTGTTGCAGAAGTATGTCGATTTCACGGACGATTATTCGGTGACGGACGACGGTTTCCGCTTTGCATTGAGCAGAATCCTCGACACCTTTGAAACGGAGCAGTACCACACGGAGCGTTCAAACTACGTGCACAGCCGTCCGAAATACCCGGAATTTCCCACCCTTCAAAACGGCGGGAAGGGCACGCCCGTGGGCTATACGGGAATGGTCTGGAACGGTTACCGTCCGAGCGACGATGTCTGCGATTACGGCTATCTCGTTCCGGCAAATATGTTTGCCGTCGTGGTGCTTCGCTGGCTGGAATCTCACGCCGACCGCGCGGGGATTATCGGTCAGAGGGAGAGGATTCGCGCATTGCGCGAGCAAATCGAAGACGGTTTGCAGAGCTTTGCCGTGTATGAACACCCGGAATTCGGAAAAATCTACGTATATGAGACAGACGGGCTCGGCGGTATGAACCTGATGGACGACGCCAACGTTCCCAGTCTGCTCAGTCTGCCTTACCTCGGCTATTGTGCAAAGGACGACCCGATTTATCTCAATACGCGCCGGTTTATTTTAAGCCGTGCAAATCCGTATTATTTTGACGGCAAAATCGCCCGCGGCGTGGGCAGTCCGCATACGCCGGATAAATATATTTGGCATATCGGAATCGTTATGCAGCTTTTGACCTCCGATGACAGGGCGGAACGCGAGGAATGTTTCCGTACGCTCCTGAATACGGACGCGGGCTGTAAAGTCATGCACGAGGGATTCCACTGTGACGACGCCTCCCGCTATACGAGGCCGTGGTTCTGCTGGGCGAATACACTGTTTGCCATGGCGGTTACCGATATGAAAGAAAAAGGAGAATTGGAATGAAAAAAATTCTTTCCGTTCTGATGGCTCCGCTGTTTTGCGCCGCATGCTTTGCGGGGTGCAGCTCGGAGCCGGAAGACCCGCTCGCTTCGCTGAAAAGCGAACAGGCGCGGATTTATGCCGAACGGAGCATTTCCCTCAACGAGGCAGTAAAAGAAAAGTATTGGCAGAATGATGCCCTGTTTATGTATCACTATTATCCGAATTTCACGACGGATGCGACGGGGGACATGAGCACGGCGTTCGCATGGCCGTACACGGAGAACGTCGCCGCAAGCTGGCGTATCGCCACGCTTTCCGACGGCGCGAAAGGGCAGGTAAGCGATTATTATAAAGCCCTGCTTGACGGCTTTGAATATTATCGCGCATTCAGGAACGATTATCAGGTATATTGCGCTTCGCGCAGTACGGAAATCGGAATGGCGGCGGGAGATACGTATTACGACGATAATGTATGGATCAGCCGCGAGTTTTTGAACGCATACGAAATATTCGGAGATGAGGAATACCTCAAATCGTCCGAAGGAGTCGCAAAATTTATTTGGAGCGGCTGGGCGAACGACGAATTGGGCGGTATCTATTGGTGCGAGCAGAAGAAAAATTCGAGGAATGCCTGTTCCAATGCTCCGGCGGCGCTGCTGTTTGCACGCCTGTACGAAGCGACGGGCAACGAGGAATGGCTGGACCGCGCCAAACAGGTTTACCAATGGACTTACGATACCTTGCGCGATCCTTCCGATAACGTGTACTGGGACAATATCAGCAACGAAGGAAATATCCAGACATGGAAATTTACTTATAATACGGGCAGCATGATTGCCGCGGGCGTCAAGCTCTATGAAATCACGAAAGAGCAAGCCTATCTCGACCAGGCAAAGGCGAGTGCCGCGGGCGCTTACGGATATTGGTTCAAGGATAAAGAAGGGTTCGATTACAAGACGATCGATTCCGTCAATCCCTGGTTTAATGTGCTTCTGTTCGATGCGTGGGTGGAACTTTACAAATATGACCCGGAAACCACGCTCGTATATATCGAAGCGTATGAAGCTAACCTCAACCATGCCTATGACATGCTGCACGACGGGTTGATGCCCTCGGATTGGGTCAATGGCTGGGCAAAAGATGAGTCTGGAAATCCCGTCATCGAAAAGGCGAATGTGCTCGATATGGCGGCAAATTCCGAAAATTTCGGCACACTCGCGTATTTTTATGAATATGTTAAGGAGTAAATAAATGAGAAAATTTGCAAAAGTTTTGGCTGCGACGTTTTCGTTTGTCTTTCTGTGCAGCGTATTCGCTTCCTGCGGAGGGGGAACGGATTCTTCTTCCGGATCTTCTTCGAGCGAATCGACCTCCCAAACGACGCCGGAGACGGTATATTATACCGTCACGTATGATGCGGACGGCGGGAGCTTGGACGGGGAAACGTCCGTGCGGGTAGAGAAAGGTAAGAGTATAACGTTGCCTTCTGCGGAGAAGCAGGATTATAAACTGAGCGGCTGGTATAACGGCGAGACGCTCGCGGGGACAGAAGGGGAAACGTACACTCCGTCGGGAGACGTCACCTTAAAGGCTCGCTGGGAGAGCACGTTGCCCGATTACGCTGCCGTCAATGAGGCTCGCGCGATTGAATACGGAAAGTTGATAAAAGAGCTGTATTGGAATTCCGACACTAAGTTGTCCAAACTGACGCCTGACGGAGGGGCTCCGTATTGCTGGCCGTTTACCGAACAGCTTTCCATGGTCAACGGAATTTTGTTGACGATGGACGAAACGCATGAGGATTATGAATTTTTCTGTGATTATTTGGTGGAGCTGATTGAAGGCATAAGGCATTACCGCGTCAAGACCGTGAACATGAGCGGCAGCGAAGCGTGGGAGAACTCAGAGCACTTTATGGCGGAGTTCGGAGAGAACGACGGCAGCGCAAATTCGTATGCCATTTATAATTCGGGCAGGAACGACGGAGCGGTGGACAGCGTGAGCGCCGGTCTGGACGGAATTTTCTTTGACGATAATGTTTGGGTTGCAAAAGAATTTTATTATGCCTATATTAATCTCGGAGACGTGAAATATTTGAACGAGTCAATTAATATCTTAAATTGGATCGTTGGAGAAGGCTACGAGGAGACGAAGGGGCTGAACGGTATTTATTGGAAATGGGCGGCTAAATTCAAATTCGAGGACAAGGCGGGCGGAGGCGGCTTGGACGATAATAACCACGCTTCTTTGAATGCGTGCTCGTCCGCACCTACGGCGATGATGCTCGTGAAATTGTATAATGCGATGGGTGACGAGAGCTTGAACGGAAAATTTGAAATCTTGCGCGCGGACTATCTCGCAAAGGCGCAGAATATTTACGAATTTTGTTATTCTGTGCTCCGCAATCCCGAATCAGGCTGTCTGCGCGATAAAATATTCCTCAGCGAAGGCTTCGAAAATATGACCGACCAAAACCAGCAGATTCAATTGGTGGACCAGCAGGAATTGGCTTATAATACGGGCACATTCATGACGGCGGGTGCCGAGCTGTATAATCAGGCAGTCGCGGCGGGCAAAGACGCCGTGGCGAAAGTATATTTGAGCAGAAACGAAAAAGTTGCGGAGGACGCGGATAAAAAATTTGCGAATACGCAGGTCGTGCAAGGCGAGTATTCATACGGCAATCACAGCTGGTTTACTTCGTTCCTGTTAGAAGGCTTTATCGATTTGAGCGACTCTGTTCCCGCATGTGCAGAATATATCGAACACATGCGCAGTTCGCTCGATTACGCATGGAACAATAATCGTGCGGAAGATAAACTTGTCAGCCCTGCTTGGATAGAGGGGTGGGATAGTTTCAGTGATAACGGAGTCAACAGCGAGGGCAATCCCCGTCAGATTCTGCTTCAATCCGCCAATGCGCATTGTTACGCCATGCTCGCGCGTTATTACGCCTGAAATATTGCGTAAAACATAAGTTACGGAAATTACGAATACAGGTCGGAACACAAAAGGTTCCGACCTGTATTTTTTTTGCGCTTTAGCAAGAAGTCCCCGGTTGTACTAGAATAAAATACTTGAGTAAATAAAAACCTCTGTGTTAAAATAAGTGAAAGTTAGCGACCGCATCACTAAAAAATAAAAGGAACTATCAGACGTTGAAAGTTCGAGTTTCGTATAATACAAGAAAAAAAGGAAAAACGTATGAGAAGTATAGGAAGTGATGTATTGATTAGTTTATTGGATAAAAAATACATGAGATAAAGAAGTTATCGGAGAAAATAGAGTTGTTATATTCGATGATATTCAGACATAAGAAACGGTTGTAAAAAGTGCGTCTTAAATGGCTACCACATAGAGGGGAAAATAAAGGATATACTTTGTATTTAGGAAGGGAATATATCGGAATAGAATTGAATGAAAAATAAAGTGAAAAAGCGATAAAAAGGATAGGGAAAACGTAAAGTGAAAAAAGAAGAAAAAGTGTTGCAAACAACGTTAAAAAATGGGCAGGGATATTATTGAGGACACAATAGAAAACATAAAAAAGAAAGAACAGCAAGTCCGACAGTAAATTTTATAAAAAGAAAAAGATATTGAGCCTAAATATTAGGGCACAATAGCTTTTTGATGGAAAAAACATACTATAGTCGCATGTTTCGGTAGAGGTTCATTGATGTATATTAAAAAGAAAAAATCTATATTTTCAAATGATTAATGATAACATTAATTTTATGCCAATATATTATATAGAAAAGCTTTCCAACCACGGTATATAGTGGATAGAAGACCGTGGCA
>ERZ1673702.520-NODE-520-length-54054-cov-13.013963_pt1 | contig 54054 bp, 49 predicted proteins | sample MGYA00580232_ERZ1673702 | MGnify/ENA primary metagenome ERZ1673702 (study PRJEB41218, sample SAMN15661792) | gut metagenome | host: Homo sapiens | place: Canada: London | collected 2015-08-20/2019-03-30 | study: EMG produced TPA metagenomics assembly of... | reverse complement strand
GAGAGCATCTGCCTTACAAGCAGAGGGTCACAGGTTCGAGCCCTGTAGGCCCCATCAATTTTGCCGACTTGGCTCAATGGCAGAGCAGCTGATTTGTAATCAGCAGGTTGTTGGTTCGACTCCGACAGTCGGCTCTATATTAATAATGTGAGAGCATTATTAGTATTAATTTAATAGATGGGTGGATTCCCGAGTGGCCAAAGGGGACAGACTGTAAATCTGCTGGCACTGCCTTCGAAGGTTCGAATCCTTCTCCGCCCATTTGATGAATAATCTTCATCATATATGAATACAATAGTTATAGATGACGCGGGGTAGAGCAGCTCGGAAGCTCGTCGGGCTCATAACCCGAAGGTCACAGGTTCAAATCCTGTCCCCGCTACTAAGCCTAGATAGCTCAGTCGGTAGAGCAGAGGACTGAAAATCCTCGTGTCACTGGTTCGATTCCGGTTCTAGGCACTTAAAGCTGTTTCGTGATGAAACAGCTTTTTTTGCGTTAAAAACATTTATAAACACATATTATTTTTTTGTAATGGACAAAGGAGGATATTATGTCAAAAGGAAATATTAATTATAAATATTTAAAAAGAAGAAAGTCATGGTTCAGGAGAAATCTGACACTTGTTATATTTATTGCTGTTGTTGTGATTGCTATTGCAGGAGCAGTAACTGCTGGAATTATGTTGTCTCATTATAATAAGGAAAAACAGGATGATAATCATGGGAGTAATGATGAACAGACAGTTGTTTCAACAGAAGAGACAACAGCGGCAAGGGAAGTTGTGTGGATTGATAATAAAGAGCCTGAATCAAAAGAACAAGAATACATTGCACCAGAAGGAGTTTATCTTCCATATTTTATTAAAGTAAACAGAGCTGCTAACTGTGCTACAGTGTATGGGATTGATGAGAATGGAGAATACACTATACCAGTCAAAGCATTTGCAACATCATGTGGAAAAGCAGGCGACGAAACTATTGTGGGTGAGAATTATGTAACATCAGATAAGTACGAATGGGGATATATGGTTGATGGTACTTATGGACGTTATGCATTCAGAATAAGTGGAGGTTATCTGTTCCATTCTGTTCCATATTATTCAATGAATAAGGGTGATCTGGAGGATGGACAGTACAATAAGCTTGGTGATTATGCTTCTCTTGGATGCGTTAGAATGTGCGTTAGGGATGTAAAGTGGATATATGATAACTGTCCATCGGGAACAGGTGTAACTATATATGATGATGCAGTTAATCCTGGACCACTTGGTAAGCCGGATTCTATAAAGATTCCAGAGGACAGTGCTTATGCCGGCTGGGATCCTACAGACCCTGACGAGAATAATCCGTGGAATGCCTATAGTGCTAAGATAGAAGGGGCAAAGGACATTCAGACAAAGATTGGTCAGAGTATAGATGTAATGACAGGGGTTACTGCAACTGATACTTGTGGTAATGATATTACTGCAAAGATTGTGACTGTTGGAAGATATACATTTGACCAGACAGGTACTTATGATATTAAGTATGAAGTTACAGATGCAATTGGTAGCCATGATGAAGTAACAGTAAAGCTTATGGTTACAGAATAAGAGATAATGGAGTTGTATTGATGGGAAATATAGATATTCTGGAAAAACTTGAAGAGTATTCAAAAGCTGGTTATGTGCCGATGCATATGCCGGGAGGAAAGCGCAATACTGAATATGCAAGTACTTCAGAACTTGATATTACCGAGATTGACGGATTTGATAATATGCATAATGCGGATGGTATTATTAAAAATGCATCTGACAGGGCAGCAAAATTGTATGGAGCAGATAAAACACTGATGCTTGTAAATGGAAGTACAGCAGGAATATTATCAGCTATATGCGGTGCGACGAAAAGAAAAGGAAAGATTATCGTTGCAAGAAACTGTCATGTGTCAGTGTACAATGCATTGATTATGGCACAGTTAGAGCCAGTATATGTTATACCGGAGGTTGATAATGATACAGGAATATACAGAGGACTATCATTAGAACAGATTAGAAAATGTGTTGAAAATAACAGGGATGCACAGGCGGTTATTATAACTTCTCCGACTTATGAAGGTGTTGTGTCAGAGGTAAGGGAGATTGCCAGTTATCTGCATGAAAAAGGAATACCACTTATAGTTGATGAAGCACATGGGGCACATTTTGAATTCAGTGAGGAATTTCCAGAGTCGGCAGTAAAAGCTGGGGCTGACATTGTTATTAACAGTATTCATAAAACATTACCGGCACTTACACAGACTGCACTTCTACATATTTCTGGAAATTATGTAGATTATGATAAAGTGGAAAGATTTTGGAATATATATCAGACAACCAGCCCCTCATATATTCTTATGGCGAGTATTGACAGGTGTATGAGAATTATTGAAGGACAGGGAAATTATATTTTTAAGGAATATATAAACAGACTTAAGAATTTAAGAGAAAATATTGCAAAACTTAATAATATAAGATTGATGGATAGTGATGATATTTCTAAGATTATTCTTATATGTGATGATGGAAAGTACCTATATGACAGATTATTGGATGAATATAAGGTGCAGCTTGAGATGGCATCATTTAAATATGTTATTGCAATGACTTCAGTTGCTGATAAACAGGAGTATTATGACAGATTTCTTAGTGCATTGAAGGAGATTGATAAAAGCTGGAAAGTTAAAAGCAAAGACAGTGAAAATGATGTAGAAGAAAGCTTAGGGTATGCGATTAACAACAAGCCAGAAGTATGTATGTGTCCGGCAGATGCAATTGATTTAATGGATGAAAATGGATATGAAGATTTATCTGTTAATTCATCTGATATATGTGGTAGAATAAGTATGTCATCGGTTCTTATATACCCACCGGGAATGCCTGTTGTTAATGTAGGCGAGCGGATTACCGGTGATGTATGCAGAATTATTAAGAGTGCGATAAATGCCGGGCTGGAAGTACCCGGTCTTAAGGAAGGAAAGATAAGATGCCTGAGATAGCATTTATTATGGGAAAAAGCGCGTCCGGCAAGGATAAGATATATAAAAACCTAATTGAAGATGAAAGTCTGAAGCTTAATACTGTTATATTGTATACAACAAGACCAATGAGAGCCGGGGAGACCGATGGGGTTGAGTATTTTTTTGTAAATGATGAGACAGCTGTTAAGATGCAGGAGAGCGGCAGGATTGTTGAATTGAGAGAATATAATACTGTGTATGGTGTGTGGAAGTATTTTACAGCTGATGACGGACAGATTGACCTTAACAGTGGTAACAGGTATCTGGTTATAGGAACGCTTGAAGCGTATGATAAATTCTGTGAATTCTATGGAAAACAGCATATTATGCCGATATACATTGAAGTAGAAGATGGATTGAGACTCACAAGGGCTATCCACAGAGAACAGAAACAGGATAATCCACACTATGAGGAAATGTGCAGAAGATTTCTTGCAGACAGTGAGGATTTTTCAGAAGAGAATATTGCTAAAGCTGGTATTACAAGAAGATTTAGCAATAATGGAGAGTTAGAGGATTGCATTAGTGAAGTTAAGAGTGTCATATTAGGAGGTATGTATGGATATTAAGGTTAAAGATATAGCACCGGCTAATCAGACCACTCCGGTTAAAGCACAGGAAAAATCAGATGATAGTTTTAAGTTTACACTGATTAGCAATATTGAGGAGAAAGACCTTCAGGAAAAACTGGGAAATATGATGCAGGAAATTACCGAGCAGGGTGAAAAGATTGCAAAGCATATGGATATAAGAGATATGAAGAAGTACAGAGAGCTTGTTAAGGGATTCCTAAATGAAGTTGTAAACCGTTCACACAAGTTTTCAAGAGAGAACTTTCTTGACAGGAGAGGAAGACACAGGGTGTATGGAATTGTTAAGATGGTAGATGAGAATCTTGATAATCTTGCCAGAGAACTGGTAAAAGATGAAAAGGATCATCTTGCAATAGTTGGAGCTATTGATGATATAAGGGGATTGTTATTAGATATTTCAACATAGGAGCAATATGTGTTATAATATTACAGATAAGTAATGAAAAGAGGAATAAGTATGGGTAATTTTTCAGATATATATGGATATGAGACTATTAAAGAACATTTGCAGAGTGCAATATCTATGGGAAAGGTATCTCATGCTTATGTAATCAGCGGAGGACTTGGTTCAGGAAAGAAGCTTATTGCCAGCACATTTGCACAGACACTGCAGTGTGAGGCGGGCGGTGTTGAGCCTTGTGGGGTGTGCCATTCCTGTGTGCAGGCAGCAGGCAGGAACCAGCCGGATATTATCTGGGTTGGACATGAGAAGCCGGGAAGTATTGGTGTTGATGATATAAGAGACCAGCTTGTATCGGATATGCAGATTAAGCCTTACAGCAGTCCTTACAAGATATACATTATTGATGAAGCAGACAAGCTTACTGTTGCAGCACAAAATGCAATGCTTAAGACAATTGAAGAGCCGCCGGCTTATGGAATTGTTATTCTGCTTGCTAATAATCCGGATGTTTTCTTACAGACTATTCTGTCAAGATGCGTTGTGCTTGATCTTAAGCCACTTAAGGATGATGTAGTTATTAAATATCTTAAAGATCACTATGATAATATCGGTGATTACGAGTGTAAATTTGCAGCAAGATTTGCAGCTGGACGAATCGGCAGGGCAATGACTATGGTTGAATCTACTGAGTTTGCAGAGTTAAGACGTGATGTAATGGATGTTATTAAGAATGCTAAGGATATGGATTCGGCTGATATTATGACATCGGTGAAAAGAGTTACCAATTATAAGCTGACTATTGATGATTACCTTGACCTTATGCTTATGTGGTACAGGGATGTACTTATGTTTAAGAGTACGAATGATACTAATCTGCTCATATTTAATGACCAGATGACACTGATAAAGAGTCAGGCACAGACTATGTCATATGAAGGTTTACAGGATATTATTAATTCTATTGACAGGGTTAAGGTGAGACTTCAGGCAAATGTTAATTTTGATCTGGTTATTGAATTGCTTATTATGGCGATTAAGGAAAATTCATAGAATGGAGAGTATAGATGACTAAAGTTGTTGGAGTTAGATTCAGACAGGTTGGAAAGATATATTTTTTTGCACCTGGGAAATATTCAGTTGAAACAGGACAGCATGTTATTGTTGAGACTGCCAGAGGAGTTGAATATGGACAGGTTGTTCTAGGTGAAAGAGAAGTAGAAGATACAGCGGTTATCCAGCCTCTAAAGGCAATTATAAGGGTTGCAACACCAGAAGATGATGAAAGAGAATTAAAAAATAGAGAAAAGGAAAAAGAAGCATTTAAGATATGTCTTGAGAAGATTGCAAAGCATAATCTTGACATGAAGCTTATTAAGGCTGAGTATACATTTGACAATAATAAGGTGTTGTTCTATTTTACTGCTGATGGAAGAATTGATTTCAGAGAGCTTGTTAAGGATCTTGCTGCAGTATTTAAGACAAGAATTGAATTAAGACAGATTGGAGTAAGGGATGAGACTAAGATTCTTGGTGGAATTGGTTCCTGCGGAAGACCTTTATGTTGTGCCACATTTTTACCAGAATTCAATCCGGTATCTATTAAGATGGCTAAGGAGCAGAACCTGTCACTTAATCCAACTAAGATTTCAGGTGTGTGTGGAAGACTTATGTGTTGTTTAAAGAATGAGCAGGATACATATGAGGAATTAAATAGTCATCTGCCTAATGTGGGAGATTCTGTTACTACACCAGATAAACTGGTTGGTGAGGTTTCAAGTGTCAATGTTTTAAGGCAGAGAGTTAAGGTATTAATAACTCATGATAATGACGAAAAGGAACTTAAGGAATATCCGGTTGAGGAGCTTCGTTTTAAGAGAAAAAGAAGATTTGATAAGGTCCGCATTGATGATGATAAGGAACTTAAGGCACTTGAGGAATTAGAAAGAAAAGAAGGAAAAGCCCATATTAGTGATGATTAATGAACGAATTGATGATTTGATGAGAGATGGACTAAAGCTTATACAGAATACACATATTTTTTGTTTTGGAATGGACGCAGTGCTGTTGTCTACTTATGCCAGGGCAGGGAAGAAGGACAGGGTGCTGGATATGGGTACCGGTAATGGTATTATTCCGGTGCTTATGCAGTCTAAGAATCCAGGTAGCACATATAGTGCTCTTGAGATTCAGGAGGGAAGCGCACAGCTTGCCAGAAGAAATGTGGAGCTTAATCATCTTGAGGACAGAATCAGTGTTGTTAAGGGTGATATTAAGGAAGCTTCCACTATATTTGGGGAAGCTTCTTTTAATGTTGTGACGAGCAATCCGCCATATATGAATGAAAATCACGGTATTGTTAATCCGGACAGTGCCAAGGCAATTGCAAGGCATGAGCTTCTGTGTAGTCTTGATGATGTTATAAGGGAAGCAAGCCGTTGTCTTAAATCCAAAGGGAAAATGTATATGGTTCACAGACCGAACAGACTTGTTGATATATTTGACACTATGAGAAAGTATCATCTTGAGCCGAAGAGAATGAGGCTGGTGTATCCTTATGTGAATAAGGCTGCCAATATGGTGCTTATAGAAGCGGTTAAGGGAGGTAATTCCCAGCTTATTGTTGAAGAACCGCTTATTGTATACAAGACGGACGGTACCTACACTGATGCGCTTCTAAAAATGTATGAATAGATAGAGGTTTATTATGGATAATGAGAGAAATGTAAAGAAAGACGGACCGGGTATGCTGTATCTGTGTGCAACGCCTATTGGTAATCTTGAGGATATTACTTACAGGGTTTTGCGTGTGCTTTCAGAGGCAGACTTGATTGCAGCAGAGGATACAAGAAACAGTATTAAGCTGCTTAATCATTTTGAAATAAAGACACCTATGACAAGTTATCATGAATTTAATAAGTATGATAAGGCAAAGGTTCTTGTTGATAAAATATTAGGTGGAATGGATGTGGCTGTAATTACGGATGCTGGAACTCCGGGAATATCTGATCCAGGTGAGGAGCTTGTAAAGCAATGCAGGGCAGCAGGTATCAGGGTTACTTCACTTCCGGGACCGGCAGCATGCATAACAGCGCTTACAATGTCAGGACGCGAGACAAGAAGATTTGCATTTGAAGCATTTTTACCAGCGGATAAGAATGAGAGAAAAGAAGTTCTTGCAGAGTTAGCATGTGAAACAAGGACTATGATTATATATGAAGCACCGCACAGACTTACTAAGACACTTGCGGAACTTCAAGATACGCTTGGCGGTGACAGACAGATTACTATATGTAAGGAACTTACCAAGAGATATGAGAATTCGATGGAATTCACGCTTGAATCTGCATGTGAATATTATGAAAATAATGAGCCGAGAGGCGAATATGTGCTTGTGATTGCCGGTAAAAGCCGTGAGCAGTTAAAGGCCGAGGCAAGAAAGCAGTGGGAAAACATGAGTGTGGCAGAACATGTGCAGATGTATATGTCGCAGGGCATGGATAAGAAAGAAGCCATGAAAGCTGCGGCAAAGGACAGGGGTGTGTCAAAAAGGGATATATACCAGGAGCTTGAAGGGAAAGCGTAAGCAGCTACCGGATAGTGTGCTCTTTGATGATTGCACGTACTGTCTTGAAAAGATAAGGCTTAATTGTATCTATGTCAGCAGGTTCTTTATAAAGAATTGCGCTGTAGCAAGTTGAACTTACAAGCTCAACAATAAGGAAGAGCATTATTTCAGGCTCTTCAAGTGAGATATCCTCAGCGTTAATCATTTCATAATATACATCTTTAAAGTTAATATCATCAGATGCAACCTTAGTTGTGAGAGCTTCCTTGAAGATTCCCCAGCTAAGGTTTTTTGATATAAATGTGAGAAGAGTCTGATTAGAATTCAGTTCATCTACAATATGATTAATTATAAATATTATTTTTTCTTCGAAACCTAACGGTTCGTCCTTCTCTATAGAAAATTCTTCTAAATCAGCGACGGCATTCTTAAATAATTTACTTGATTCATGTGATATAAGACGGTTTCTTATATCATACTTGTCCTTAAAGTACAGATAAAATGTACCCTTAGCAATACCTGCTTTCTGAGAAATTTCCGCAATAGAAGTCTTCGTAACCCCCTGGGTAGTAAAGAGATTAAATGCAGTATTCAGCAGAGAAGTAAGTTTCTGTTGTTTGTTAGCTTCAAGCTTTCCCATATCAATCACTCACCTTTATTAGTGTTAATTATTAGTTGGTTATAGTGTGTATTATGAGTTGGTATGGTAATTGATTTCAGGTGCTTTGGAGCCACCGGCACTTAACAAGTTGCAGGAACTGCAACGAGTTTAGTGTCCGCTGTGAGCGACAAGCAGCGCAAGCGTGCCTGAAATTGATTACCATGCCAACTCATTTATAAATACATTATACACCAATCCAATTATAAAATAAATATTAAAAAATGACTTTTGGTCAATTTTCTATTGACTATGTGTTTTGAGGTGCTATAATGTCAACTGAAATTGAAAATGACTATCGGTCATATTTGTTAAAGACATGAATACTTATATGACTAAGGGTTGTTGGCATTTGCATCTTACAGAAAGGCGTGGTTATTTATATGAAAAAGTTTGGAAAAGTTGTTGTTAAGTTAAGAATTCCAATTCTGGTTCTTAGCTTCCTGCTGTTGATTCCATCAGTTCTTGGTTACTTTAATACCAGGGTTAATTACGATATCCTGTATTATCTGCCAAGTGATATCGACACTATGCAGGGACAGGACATTTTGCTTGATGATTTCGGAAAGGGCGCTTATGCAATGGTCGTCGTTGACGGAATGAATAAGTCAAATGTTTCTAAGTTGGTAAAGAAGGTTGAGGGGGTTGACCATGTAGCGTCAGTTATCTCTTATAGTGGAATAGTAGGAGATGATGTTCCTTCAGAAATTCTTCCTGATAAGTTCCGTTCTTATTTTGAAAATGAGGATTCAGGAGCTACGTTGTTTGCAATATTCTTTGATGATACAACATCAAGTGACGATACAATGAAGGCTATTCAGGAAGTAAGAGATGTTACGGATAATCAGTGTTATATTGCCGGTATGTCTGCTGTAGTTACAGATACTAAGACAATGGCAGAAAAGGAGACTCCTTTTTATGTACTTGTAGCGGTTGTTCTTGTATGTATCGTACTTGCTATATTTATGGATTCATTCCTTGTACCAGTATTCTTTATGTTAAGTATAGGTATGGCAATTGTGTATAACCTTGGTTCTAATTATTTCTTAGGTGAGGTTTCATACATAACGAAAGCACTGGCAGCGGTACTTCAGCTTGGTGTAACTCTGGATTATTCTATATTCTTATGGCACAGTTACAAGGAAGCTAAGGAAGAAACCCCGGATGATCATCACGAAGCTATGGCGGTTGCTATTGGGAATACACTAACATCAGTTGTTGGTTCTTCCATAACAACAGTTGCAGGATTCATAGCACTCTGCTTTATGAGCTTTACACTTGGTCTTGACCTTGGTGTTGTTATGGCAAAGGGTGTTGTATTAGGTGTTATTGGTTGTGTTACAATACTCCCTTCCCTTATTCTTACATTTGACAAGGCTCTTGAGAAAACAATGCATAGAGAGATTATGCCGAATTTTGATAAGCCGGCAAGATGGATTGTTAATCATTCATGGATATTCCTTATAATATTCGTGCTGCTTCTTGGCCCGGCAATCTATGGATATAACAATACTAAGGTTTACTATGATTTGTCTGATACACTTCCAGAGAAGCTTAACTGTTCGCAGGCTAATAAGATGCTTGCCGAGAACTTTGACGGAACTAATTCTATATATATGATTCTTGCAGACAGTAATCTTTCAGCAGAGGATTCTAATGCAATGATGAATGAGGTAAATGATCTGGATGGAATTTCATTTGCATTAAGTATTGACTCAGCACTCGGTGGAGAAATACCTACGGAAATGCTTCCTGATTCGCTTGTTTCAGAGCTTAAGGGTGATGAATACCAGATTATGATGGTATCAACTAATTACACAATTGCTTCTGATGAAATCAATGACCAGATTAATAAGGTTGATGCGATTGCAAAGAAGTATGATGCTAAATCTATGGTAATTGGAGAAGCTCCTTGTACTAAGGATCTTATCACTATTACTGATAAGGATTTCAAGACAGTTAGTGCAGTTTCAATTGTTGCGATATTCTTTATTATTTTCTTCGTATTGAAGTCAATATCTCTTCCGGTTATTCTGGTTGCTGCTATTGAATTTGCTATATTTGTTAATATGGGTATTCCATATTATACAGGAACAACGATACCATTTATATCTTCGGTAGTAATCGGAACTATTCAGCTTGGTGCGACAGTCGATTATGCAATTCTTATGACTACAAGATATAAGAGAGAAAGAGCTGCTGGTAACTCTAAGAAAGAGGCTATATCAATAGCACTTGGAACATCTATTCCATCTATTATTGTCAGCGCACTTGGTTTCTTCGCAGCAACATTTGGTGTAGGTATGATAGCCAGTGTTGATATGATTGCTTCACTTTGTACACTTATGGCACGAGGCGCAATCATCAGTATGTTTGTTGTTATATTTGTTCTTCCATCACTTTTCGTATTGCTTGATAGGGTGATTATTCATACAAGTTTAGGCTTCAAGCCAAAGAAGAACAGTCAGAATTAAATTAGGAGGATTTATTATGGTAAAGAAGAATTTATTCAGATATAGTTCAGTTTTAATGTGTGTAGTTCTTACAGCAGCAAGCCTTGTTGGCTGCGGTGCTAATACAGCTGCAACAACAGGAACAGATACAGCTTATGTAACAGAGATGGCAGCAGGCAGTACAGAGGCTACGATTACACAGGCAATAACTAATGAACTTGCAGTGTCTAACAAGAGCACACTTGCAACTAACACAAGACAGGAAACAGTTTATGTATTCAATGATGCTTCAGGTAACAAGAATCATATCACTGTCAACGAAAAGATTACAGACGCTAACGGCAATGAGACTCTTAATAAGACTGAGTCAAGTGAAAATGCGCCAGTAACAATGAAGGTTACTTACAAGCTTGATGGCAAGGAAATTAAGCCGGAAGACCTGGCTGGAAAGAGCGGAAAGGTTACAATACGTTTTGATTACACTAATAATCAGAAGAAAACTGTAACAATTAATGGTAAAAAGCAGACAGTTGCCGTACCATTTACAATGATTACAGGCATGATGCTTCCAACAGATGTATTCTCAAATGTTGAGGTTACTAATGGTAAGCTTACTAAGGTTGGAGACAATATTGTGGCAGTCGGTATGACAATGCCAGGACTTAAGGATACTATGAATCTTAAGTTTAATGATAAGTCACTTGACCTTGATATTCCTGAGTATTTTGAATTAACAGCAGATGTTAAGGATTTCTCACTCGATATGACAATGTCTGTTGCAACATCTAATCTTCTCTCAGATATGAATGCTGATGACATTACTTTAGATGATTTAAAGAAAACTGTTGCTTCATTAGATGATGCAGCAACACAGCTTGCAGACGGAACTGTTTCTTTACAGGATGGAACGCAGCAGTTAAGTGATGCAATTCCAGCACTTACTGATGGTGTTGACCAGTTAAATACAGGTGCTTCTTCTCTTAAGGATGGTATATATGCATACGCAGATGGCGCTGCAAGTGCATATGAGGGTTCAGTTTCACTTAATGACAACATGAAGACATATGCTGACGGAATCGGAACTCTTTACAATACTCTTAAGGATAACAATCTTGACAGCAGTGTTGCTTCTGCAGCTAAAGGGGCAAGTGATCTGGCAGCAGGTGCTGTAACACTTGATGCAGGAATTGACAGTGCTTTATCTGGTGCTGGAGCGCTTGTTACTGGGGTAGATACATTATCAGGCGGTCTTACAAAACTTGAAGCTGGTTCTGACCAGCTTGCAGCAGGAACTAATAAGTTAAAGACTGATCTTGAAGCTGGAAAGACAAAGGCAACAGAAAGTTATAGCACAGCTTATGGAAGTTTCTATAAAGTAGCATTTGCAGTAACATGCATGAGTCAGGGAATTAATCCTAATTCTGCAACACCACAGCAGCAGGCAGTAATAGCAGCAGCTATGGCACAGTCTGGTATATCACAGACACCTGATGTAACAAGTAAGACACAGTACGCATTGGCAACAGGTTATATATTAAAGAACTATGCATCTGTTAAGCAGGTAGTTGCTGCTACTGTAAGTGCAGCAGCAGGCGGACAGCTTGATGAAGCGACAGTAAGTTCTAAGGCAGATGAGCAGATTGTTACAATGACAAGCGGACTTTCACAGGCTTATCAGGCATATAACAATTGCAATACAACATTATCATCTCTTGAAGATGCCGGATATTTTGATGGTATGACTTCACTTAATGAGGGAATTAAGTCAGCTAATTCTGGGGCAACACAGCTTAAAGCAGGAATTGACCAGTTAAGCACAGGTGCAGGACAGTTAAGTGCTGGTTCTAAGCAGCTTAAGGCAGGACTTGGAACATTAAGTACAGGTCTTAACACACTCAGCATGTCAGTTGGTTCATTCTCAACTTACAAGGAAGGAACTCTCTGCTCAAGCTTATATGCGTTGAATTTTAATGCAGGAAAACTTCAGAAGGAAGGAACAGCAGTCCTTCAGAGCGGACTTTCACAGCTTACAGCTAATAATGATACATTAAAGAGCGGAGCTTCACAGCTTGCAGATGGAACAGCTACATTAAAGGACAGCTCAGGAACACTTGCAGACGGAGTTACACAGTTAAATGAAGGTGCAATCACATTAAAGGATGGAATGGCACAGTTTAACAGTGAAGCAATTGAGCCTATCACAAAGCTTGTAGACCAGGACGCACAGACAGCCGTTGATACAATCAAGGCAGTAGTTAAGGCAGGTCAGGAATACAATTCATTCTTAGGCAAGTCAGATGATAAAGCCGGAAGTGTAACATTTGTTTACAAGACAGCAGGTATCACAGCCAATAAATAAGCTTTTTTCTTTCAAACACTTTCATATAAAGATGGAACAGCCACCCTTGGGTTTCCCCGCGGGTGGCTGTTTCAATATGTTATATATGAATAAATGTGAATATTACAAGGTATAATCTATATTAACGGGGATTTGCGTTATAACACATATAAAAACGACTGCCTTTGAATATCTTGGACAGTCGTTTAGATTCATTTGGTTAATTATTATTCTTATGTTTCTTGATTATCTCTTCATATCTGCGCTGGGAAGCTTTTTCTTCCTCAGTAAGTTCTTTTGGCGCGTCTTCAATATCGTTAAGCTGTGCAAATACATCAGCTAAATCATCTAAATTGAGTAAATTCTTGTTGTCTGGCATAATACCCCTCCTTTATTAAGCTGATTGTTATTATGGAATCTGATGGAAGAAATCTTCCAGTCGTATAAATGTTTTCGTGAGAACCTCGGCTTCTTCTTTTGTTAAATCCTTCGTGATATGTCCAATCATATCCTTGTGAAAATTCTCATGATGTCTGTATGCGGCAATTCCTTTGTCTGTAAGAGAAGCATAGACTATACGGCGGTCTTTCTCACCGCGCTTTCTTATCACATAGCCTTTCTTGACAAGTCCATTGATTCCAACTGTAAGAGTTCCCATTGTTACTCCAAGTGACTTGGAAATTGTGGACATAGTACGAGGTTCTTCAATTCCGATTGCCTCTATAATATGCATGTCTGTAACAGAAATATCTTTAAATTCTTCTGTGATAAGAGCCCTTTCTTCAATGTTCAAGATATCATTGAACAAGTCTACAAGCACAGAATTCAGAGACTCAAATATATCCATAAACACGTACCTTAACCTTACTTATTAATAAAATAATTATATCTTATTAAAAAGTAATATGCAAGTTTGCAATTTGTACAAATGTGGTGTAATATGTCATTGGAATATGCAAAACTGGGTATTTGATACCCTTAATCTATTATGACGTTGGAGGAAGACATGAAATTTATAGCAATTGGTGAATTGATGTTGAGACTATCACCACCTAACTATGAAAAACTTGTAACTACACATGATTTCAGAGTTAATTATGGCGGAGCAGAGGCAAATGTAGCGGTTTCCCTTGCAAACCTTGGTGTTGATTCAACATTTTTTACAGTATTACCTAACTCAGACCTTGGAAAGTCAACTATTAATTATCTTAAGTCTAATGATGTGCATACCAAGCACATTATAAGATCAGAAGGAAGAATGGGACTTTATTATCTGGAAGAAGGTGTTTCTGTCAGACCTTCACAGGTAATATATGATAGAGCTGATTCTGCATTTGCAGAATACGACTATAAGGATGTTGATTTCGAGGAGATTCTTAAGGATTATGACTGGCTCCATATTAGCGGTATCACTCCAGCTCTTTCTTACAACTGCCGTAAGATGATGGATATGGCAGTTAAGGCAGCTAAGAAGATGGGACTTACTGTCAGCTTCGATCCTAACTGGAGAAGTACGCTCTGGTCATTCGAGACTGCAAGAGATGTTCTTAGTAAGTACCTTCCTTATGTTGATGTGCTTATTGGAATAGAACCTATCCATGTATACAGAGAAGATGGAACTGATGTTAAAGACGGTCTTACAATGGACCCATCATTTAAGGACATGGACAGAGTATTTAAGGCAATAGACGAGCAGTATCATATGAAGGCTATTGCAAGAACTGTAAGATATGTACACTCAGGAAGCAACAACTCTTTAAAGGCTTTCTATTACACTAACGGAGAGACTTATGAGAGCAAGACAATTAATTTCGAGATAGTAGACCGAGTTGGTGGCGGCGATGCATTTTCATCAGGACTTATCTATGCCCTTATGGACAATATGACTCCTGAAGATACTGTTAACTTTGCTGTTGCTTCTTCAGTAATGAAGCATGCTATCAGAGGTGATACTAATATCACATGTGTTGACCACATTAAGAGACTTATGAAGAATTCGTCTTTCGATGTGCAGAGATAATTTAATATTAAGATTACCTGTTCCGTGTGTGGAACAGGTTTTTTTACGGAGGCTTAAGTTATGAGTATTAATATTTGTCCAATGGTTGCACTGGCAGCCGAGCTGACGAATGTGCCTTTATGGCTTTGTATACCATTTGCATGTCTGCTTTTGTGTATAGCCATAATTCCACTTGTAAAAGGAGAATGGTGGGAAAAGTACAGACCATTTGCTGTAATATTCTGGTCACTGCTTTTCATAATTCCGTTCGCAGTTAAGTATGGTGCTGGAACAGCAGCAGAGACTGTACTTGAATGTCTGGTAAATGATTATCTTACATTCATTGTACTGCTTTTCGGTTTGTTCTGCGTAGCAGGTAACATAACAGTTGAGGGAAGCCTCGTTGGTTCGCCAAGAGTAAATGTTATTCTTCTTGGAATAGGAACCCTTCTTTCAAGCTGGATTGGAACGACAGGTGCGTCAATGCTTCTTGTAAGACCTGTTATTAAGATGAATTCTTGGAGAAGAAATAAGGCTCACATTATGGTGTTCTTCATTTTCCTTATATCTAATATGGGCGGAAGTCTTACACCTATCGGTGACCCACCACTTCTCATGGGATTCTCAAGAGGTGTTCCTTTCTTCTGGAGTATAAGATTCTTTCCGATACTGCTCCTTAACATGATTATTCTTCTTACAGTGCTTTATTTTCTTGATAAGAGAGCATACAGGAAGGATATAGCAGCAGGTTATATGCCGGAGATTAAGGAAAATGAACCACTTATAAGATTTGAGGGATTACATAATATTATATTCATCGTAATTATTGTTGCAGCAGTTATATTAAGCGGAGTACTTCCGGATGTACCATTTTTCCAGAATGCTGCCGGCGAGGTAATCTCAATTCCTATATTTGGAGAGGTTAAGCTTGCAATTACTTCACTTATTGAAGTGGTTATGATTCTTTTAGCAGCATTTTTATCATTCAAGACAACTAATGCAGAGATAAGAAAGAAGAACCATTTCACATGGGGCGCCATTCAGGAAGTTGCTGTACTTTTCATAGGTATATTTATTACTATGCAGCCAGCTCTTATGATTTTAAAGAGCGCAGGCGCAGAGCTTGGACTTACACATCCATCACAGATGTTCTGGGTAACGGGCGCACTTTCAAGTTTCCTTGATAATACACCAACTTACCTTGTATTCCTTACAACGGCTGGTTCAATGGGATTTGTGTCAGGACTTACAACAGCTCTTGGAATTGTTCCTGCAAAAATGCTTACAGCAATATCATGTGGCGCGGTATTTATGGGAGCAATAACTTATATCGGTAATGCACCTAATTTCATGGTTAAGTCAATATCAGATGAAAATGGTGTTAAGATGCCAAGCTTCTTTGGGTATATTGTGTGGTCATTGTGCTGCCTTGTACCAGTATTCCTTATTGACACACTATTATTCTTTATATAATTAGGAGGTGCGCATTATGGCAGATAATGATAAAATAACTGAACTTGCGAACAGAATATACGCACTGGACGAGAAAGTATATAAAGCTACAGGTTCTAATCTGGGACGTGTATATCAGGGAAACAAGGAAAAATGTATTAATGATTTAAGAGATTTGATTAAATCCAGTGCGGATTCTTCAGTTCTTAGAAGTGAGCTTGCACTTATAAGTAATATGGCAAGAACCACTAAAAAGAATCCTCAGCTTCATAAAGAACTAATGCATGAATATGGTGAGATATTTGATGAAGCAATGGCTATGCAGGAAGCGAGAGAGGGAAATGATATTATTGACCCGGAGCATGCAGAGCTTAACATGTCCAATCTTGCAAACAGATTTGGAAAGGACGACAATCTTATTATAAGCATAGGCCGTTCATATGGCTGTGCCGGAACAGATATAGGTTTCAAGCTTGCTGATAAGTTAAGAATCAGCTATTATGATGTATCTATCATGAACGAGATATTACAGCGTAATGAAGAACATGAAGAAACTGACAGAGCTTTATTCCAGAATAAAACAGCAAGGACACCGGCTCAGTGGTGGAGAGATTTTAAGAAGTACCATGGTCTTTCAAGGTCGGATGTACAGTTCTTTAATACATCTAAGAAGCTGATCGATTTAGCAAAGCAGGAACCATATGTTATCATGGGAAGATATGCGGATAATATTCTTACTAAGAACCACATTCCTCATATAAGCATATTTATCACAGCTCCTAAGAAGCTGCGTATACAGAGAACTTACCATACAAGCAAAGAGAAGCTTACTTATAAGCAGGCTGCGAAGTATGTTTCAAAAGAGGATAAGGCACATCTTAAAAGATACGCATTCTATACAGGCAAGAAGTGGGGCGAAGCAGATAATTATGACCTTACAATTAACAGTTCAACTTATGGAATTGATGGAAGCGTTGATCTGATTATGAGAATTGTGGCTAAGAATAAGGTGAAGGAAGCATAATAGCAACAATAACAATGGAGCAATAACAGAATAATAATAGAATAATAATAGAATAGTGTTGATTGGAAGCTGCAGTGACTGTCGGGGGTGCTGCAGCTTTTTTGTTGAGGGAAGGAGAGGAGGTGGATTGGACGTCAGAGAGGAGGTAAGGCATGTTGAAGCCCATAAATTGTACCCATCGTGTCCTTGACACGGGGTACAATTTAAAGTGAGCATGGCAAGTGAATGATTTGGGGGAGTTTTAATAAATACTTTGGACGAATTGATTAATCAAGAATAGATTTACAATTATTATGATGATGAAATAAAAAGTGTAGATTTAAGGTTTGCAAATGCCTTAATAGATTGTTATGTAGAATCAGTGGTTGTTTTTTATAATTCAGCAATGGCAAAGTACTCAAAAAATATAATAAAATTTTAAAATGATTTTGTTCAATAGATGTTAAGATACTAAAACTAAGTATAACATAATACTTAGTTTTGGGGGAGATATGAAAAGGATTATTATAATTGGAATGTTATTCATGCTTGCACTAAATATAATGGAATGTTCAATGAATACTGGTGATGGATCTAATCAAGAAAGTTCAAATTAGGAGGTAACATTGGGAAAAGAATATGTGTAATATGATGATAATACAATTACTAGCTATGTAAAAAGCAATTCATTTTAGAATAGTAATATCGATGAGAGGGAGGAGAGCGTTAAATTCCTTGCTTCAAAATAACTTTATCAGAGACTATAATATATATGATAAAAGCAATCCGATTTGTGTGGAATATAAATATTTAGAAGGAGAAGTTAGATGAGTTTTTATATCAGATATTAATTAAAATCAGAGTTGAGAATAGGCGTGATGATGGAAATATTATCTTGAAAAAAGTAGTTTAAGAGGGTATGATATATACATATTAATAAAATATAAATATGGAGGGCAAATGAGTAAATTTTGGAAAATAGGAAGCTTGTTACTATGCATAATATCTTTAATAGGATGTGGGGGAAATGTAACAAACGAAAATAATAGTGAAGAAATATCAGAAAATACATATTTAGTTGATTATTATGATTCTGCATCATTTGAAAAGGCATTAAATGATGGCGAGAAAGTTAATGGAAAAATAGTTTTATTCGATGTTAAAGAATATAAGCCTAAATCAGCATTAGGTATAAATTGTTGGTCAGGAGAACATTTAAATTTTATTTCTCAAAAAGAAATAGCTGTTAAAAAAGGTGATAGTGTTATTGCACGAATAACAGAAGAACCATCTAAAAAACTTAATTCTTGGATAATTCCATATGATGCTGTGAAGGTAAATCCAAAAGATATAAAACAAAGAGAAAGAATAACTGCTAGTATCGAACAGGAGGAGACAAAGAAAACAGAAAGTACTACAAAAGAAACTGTTACACAAACAGAAGCAGTCACACAAACGCAGAAGGTTACAGAAAGAAAGGCAAAGAATCTTACAGTCGAAAATTCTCCAGAATTAGCAGCAATGTTATCAAATAAAGCAGATATGGATTCTTCATATGAGGATTTTGCCAAAAAATATAAGGGGAAAATAATAGAGTTTGATGGAAGTGTAGATTATTTAGCAAAAGCAGGAAATTACAAAACAAGGTATGATGTATTACTAAGTGTAGAAGATTATGATCAAGACCATCAGATAGGACCTGTATTCAAATATTCTAATGTGAATATTACACAGATGAATACAGATGGAGATATTAGAGTTGGAGATAATGTTAGAGTTGTGGCTGAAGTTGATAGATATGATGCAAACAGTGGATTATTTTTTTTGAAACCAATATCAACTAAACACAGATGATAAGGTGATTAGAGATGAGACGTTGTATATGTACTAATTGTGGGGCTAATTTAAATGTAGATGATAATAATAGAGACGTTGCTTTTTGCCAGTATTGTGGAACAAAAATTATATTTGATGATTTTCGGAGTACACACAGATATGTAGATGAAGCTAAAGTAAAACAAGCAGAAACAGAACAGATTGTAAAATTAAGACAATTAGAAATTGTTGAAAAAGATAAAGAAAATTTGCAAAAGATGTTAAAATTAAAAATAAAAATATAGCTAATTTTAGTCACAATAGGAATACTGATGATGATAATAGGCTTTTTAGGTGGAAGTGCATCTGGAGACTCTGATTCAGGATTCTATATGCTTGCTATGGTCGGATTTTTTCCATTAATTGGGGCAGGATATATTTGGCTTTTTTCAAATAATAAATTTGAAGAAAATGTAGATGTAAATTATAATATTAAAGTTCCGACTGCTATTAATGATTTTAGAAAAAAGAACTATGCGGCTATACAAGAAATTTTAAAAGTTGCAGGATTTATTAATATTAAATGTGTAGCACTTAATGATTTAGCTATGGGAGTGATAAAAAGACCAGGTATGGTTGAGTCCATTACAATAAATGGTATTAATATTGAATCAGGAGGGAGAGCATTTCCACATGATTCAACAATAATAATATCGTATCATAGTTTTGTCCAACGATAAAATTCAAATGTTTATTATTTATGGTTAGTCCACAACTACTTGACAACTAAACATTTATTATATAAAATCTAATCAAATGCATTGACGAAGACAGTAGGTTGGAGTGAAAAGCATGAGCGAGCCGGGATGGTGAGAGCCGGTGCGAGTACTATCCATCTGAACATCACTTCTGAGCATCTTCGCTGAAATCATCACGAGACTAAGCGGGGACGGTAATCCCATCGTCAGGTTAAAGCCAGGGACGCATATGATAGTATGTCGTAATCATTCAGATTTTAGGATAAGTATGTTACCCCTCTGTTGTATTACGGCAGAGGGGCTTTTTTCGTAAGAAATGAGTCTGCAGGCAGCCATCAGGCTTGCTTGTATGACAGATTTATGACGAATGCCCGTAATGTACTAGAAAATATAAGCCACAAGGCAAGAAAGGAAGCTGCAATGATTTATCAGAAAGTTTCTGCGGATATGAAGTTCGTAGACAGAGAAAAAGAAGTTGAAAAGTTCTGGAAAGACAATGATATCTTCCAGAAGAGTATTGATAACAGAAAGGAAGGCCCAACTTACACATTCTATGACGGACCTCCAACTGCTAATGGTAAGCCACATATTGGACATGTACTTACAAGAGTTATTAAGGATATGATTCCAAGATACAGAACAATGAAAGGCTACATGGTTCCTCGTAAGGCTGGATGGGATACACACGGACTCCCGGTTGAGCTTGAAGTTGAGAAGATGTTAGGTCTTGATGGCAAGGAACAGATTGAAGAATATGGTATTGAGCCATTTATCAAGCATTGTAAGGAATCTGTATGGAAATACAAGGGTATGTGGGAGGATTTCTCATCTACTGTTGGTTTCTGGGCTGATATGGATAACCCATATGTAACATATGACAATAACTTTATCGAGTCTGAATGGTGGGCTTTAAAGCAGATCTGGGATAAGGGTCTTCTTTATAAGGGCTTCAAGATTGTTCCTTACTGTCCTCGTTGTGGTACACCTCTTTCTTCACATGAGGTTGCCCAGGGCTACAAGACTCTTAAAGAGCGTACAGCAGTTGTAAGATTCAAGATTGTTGGAGAGGATGCATATTTCCTTGCATGGACAACAACTCCTTGGACACTCTGCTCTAATATTGCTCTTTGTGTTAATCCAGATGAGACTTATGCGAGAGTTAAGGCAGCAGATGGATTCACATACATCATGGCAGAGGCACTTCTTGATAAGGTTCTTGGTGGAATCGAGAGAGAAGAAGGCACACCTGCTTATGAGATTATTGAAGAATACAAGGGTAAAGACCTTGAATATAAGGAATATGAGCCACTTTACCAGTGCGCTAAGGATGCCGCTGACAAGCAGCACAAGAAAGCATTTTTCGTATACTGCGATAATTATGTAACTATGGAAGATGGTACTGGTATCGTTCATATTGCACCTGCATTTGGTGAAGACGATGCAAGAGTTGGTAGAAAATATGACGCTCCATTTGTTCAGATGGTAGATGAGGCTGGTGTTATGAAGCCTGAGACTCCATTTGCAGGAATGCGTGCTAAGCCAACTAAGAAAGAGATGGAAGCAGGCGCTATCAACTGTGATGTTGAGGTTCTTAAGGAACTTGAGGGCAGAGGAATCCTCTTCTCAGCACCTAAGGTAGAGCATGAATATCCTCATTGCTGGAGATGTGATACACCACTTATCTACTATGCAAGAGAGTCATGGTTTATCAAGATGACAGACCCAGAAGTTAAGGCTAACTTAATTGCTAATAATAAGACAATCAACTGGATTCCAGAGACAATCGGTACAGGACGTTTCGGAGCATGGCTTGAAAATGTTCAGGACTGGGGAATTTCACGAAACAGATACTGGGGTACACCTCTTAATATCTGGCAGTGTGAGGACTGCGGTGAGATGATGTCTATCGGAAGTATCGAAGAACTCAAGGAGAAATCAGACAATTGTCCAGATAATATTGAGCTTCACAGACCATATGTTGATGCAGTTACATGTAAGTGTCCTAAGTGTCAGGGAACAATGAAGAGAGTTCCAGAAGTTATCGATTGCTGGTTCGATTCAGGTTCAATGCCATTTGCACAGCACCACTATCCATTTGAGAATAAAGAATTATTCGAGCAGCAGTTCCCAGCTAAGTTCATATCTGAAGCTGTTGACCAGACAAGAGGATGGTTCTACTCATTACTTGCTATCTCAACACTGCTCTTTAACAAAGCTCCATATGAGAATGTTATCGTTCTCGGACATGTTCAGGATGCAGATGGACAGAAGATGAGTAAATCAAAGGGTAACGCTGTTGACCCATTTGACGCATTACAGAAGCATGGTGCTGACGCAATCCGTTGGTACTTCTACGAGAATTCAGCTCCTTGGGTTCCTAACAGATTCAAGGATGAGTGGGTTTCAGAAGGTCAGAGAAAGTTCATGGGAACATTCTGGAACACATATGCATTCTTTGTACTGTATGCTAATATTGATAATTTTGATGCTACTAAGTATCAGCTTGAATATGACAAGCTTTCAGTTATGGACAAATGGTTATTATCAAAGCTTAATTCTTTGGTTAAATTCGTTGATACTAACCTTGAGAACTATAAGATTACAGAGACTGCAAGAGCGCTTGAGGACTTCACTGACGAGCTTTCTAACTGGTATGTAAGAAGAAGCCGTGAAAGATTCTGGGCTAAGGGAATGGAGCAGGATAAGATTAATGCTTACATGACTCTTTACACAACACTTGTAACTCTTGCTAAGATTTCTGCACCAATGGTTCCATTCATGACAGAAAGCATTTATAGAAATCTTGTATGCAGCATTGATAAAAATGCGCCTATTTCAATACATTTATGCGACTTCCCTAAGGTTAATGAGCAGTTCATTGACAAGAAGCTTGAGGAAACTATGGATGATGTATTAGACGCAGTTGTTATCGGACGTGCATGCCGTAATTCAACTAATATCAAGAACCGTCAGCCAATCGGCAAGATGTTCATTAAGGCAGACTGGAAGCTTGATGAGTTCTACACAGCTATTATCGCTGACGAGCTTAATGTTAAGGAAGTTGAATACACAGATGATGTAAGAGCATTTACATCTTACTCATTCAAGCCACAGATGAAGACTCTCGGACCAAAATACGGAAAGCTTCTTAATGCAATCAGAACAGCTCTTACAGAGGTTGACGGTAACGCAACTATGGATAAGCTTAACGAGTCAGGAAGCTTTGAGTTAAATGTTGAAGGTCAGACTATCGAGCTTTCTAAGGACGACGTTCTTATCGAGATGACTCAGAAGGAAGGATTTGTTGCAAGCAGCGACAAGGGTATCACAGTTGTTCTTGATACTAACCTTACTCCAGAGCTTATCGAGGAAGGTTTCGTAAGAGAGGTTATCTCTAAGGTTCAGACTATGCGTAAGGACGCTGGTTTCGAGGTTATGGATAAGATTAATCTCTATGTATCAGGCAACGACAAGATAGCTGATATTGTTAACAGAAATGCCGCTCAGGTTAAGACTGTAGTTCTTGCACAGGATATTATCACTGGAAAGACTGCAGGATTTGAGAAGGAGTGGGATATCAATGGTGAGAAGGTTACACTTGCTGTTGAGAAGCTTGCTTAATGCAGGTAATTGAATAAAAGTTATATTAAGCTGTGTGCTGGTCTTTGAGGCTGGTGCACAGCTTTTTTATGCTATAGAAATATTGATATATATTATTGTAAATGTTACTATTTAATTAAGAAAAATGTTGTATGCGGAGAAATCATAATGATAAAAATTGCAATATGTGATGATGACATTGATTTTATGGATAAGTATGATGAACGGATAATAGACATTTTTAATAAATGTACTATGGGAGATGAAACATATTCGGTCGTCAGATATCATTCGGGAAAGGAACTGCTGGATAATTATAAGAAAGACGGTGCAGATATATTTCTGCTTGATATAGACCTCGGTGACTGTAAAGGATATGAGGTGGGGCGTGAGCTTACATTTAGGGAGTCCGACCCGGCAATTATATATATTACTGGATATTCGGAGAATGTATATAATGCTTTTGTTGGCAGACCGATAGGATTTGTACAGAAGAAATGCCTTGAAAGTGACCTTGAAAAGTTTGTGTATGATGCAGTTTATCATGTTCGTAAGAGGGCGCAGAGAGTAGAGATTACAGGAAAAGATAGAAAATATGAGCTGGCAGCAGATGAAATAGTTGTATTTGAAGTGTATGACCATGAATTAAAGATTACTTTAAAAGATGGAGAAAAGATACTTAGTGGTTCGTTGCACACATATGAAGAGAAACTTGAAGAGTATGGGTTTATTAAAATATCGCGCTCAGTTATGCTCAATCCAAGATATATAAAAAATATATCCGGTGATGAAGCTGTCATGATAAATGGTAGTATTTGTAAAATCAGCAGAAGCAGACGAAAGAATGTGAGAAGGGAATATGAATTATGTACGAGGCGGTAGAAGTGTTTGTAAATATTTTTCAGGCATTTGCAATAACATATTATCTTATAAAATGTCTTGGCGTGAAAGAGGGGAAGAATAGAAAATGTGCATATATAACAGGAGTTATAGTAACAGTTCTGTATCTTGAGATTATGAACAGAATTATTTTTTTTGAGAGCGTGGGAGTGCTTATATATCTAGTTGTATCATTGGCGTTTAGCGCAGTATTCTTATGTGGGAATGTTGCCCAGAAGATTATGTATAATGTTGTGATGATGGTGGCAATTGTATGTGCCGCAATGCTAGGCGCTGGAATTGTAGGAGTAATAAAAGGAACAGATTTCTTAAAAGTAGGACAATATGGAGAATCAAGCAGGTATATTTCACTTGTACTTACGCAGGTGATTTTATGCATATTTTTCTATATGATAATTAAGTTTAAGACAATGAATGAGCATATGGATAACAGATACATGATGGTATTAAGTATAGTTCCGGTTGTTTCAGTAATTATATGCTGTCTGATAGTATATCAGGAAAATAAAAGTGAAAGCATTAGAGCATTATATACGCTGATTGCTGTGGTGGGAATAATCACGGTTAATATTATAAATATGGTACTGATGTCTATTGAACGAAAAGTCTACGAACATAATACAGAGGAAGAACTTCTTGTAGAGGCATACAGACAGAAAGAGAAGGACATTCAGGGGATAATTGAACTTCAGGAAAGATATAGCAAGTATAAGCATGATGAAAAGAACATATTAAGTCTGATTTCGGATTTAGCTGATAAGGGGGAAATGCAAAAAATAAAGAATATTACGCAGAAGTACACAGGTGAGCAGTCTGTAGAAAAGGAAGTAATATGTTCTTCAAATGTTGTACTTAATTATCTTCTTAACAGAAAAATATTACAGTGTGAAGAACTTAGAATTGAGAAAACATGTATTGTATTAGGAAATGTGGAGGAATCAATAGCTGATATAGATATGTATGTAATATTAGAAAATCTTATTGATAATGCTATGGAAGCAAGCCTGAAAACAGACAAACCGGAGATATATGTGATGATATGCAGGACAGAAGATACATTGAGCTTTAATATAGGCAATTCGGTAATGAATGGCATTAAGGAAATAAATACAGATACTCAGACAACTAAGGAAGACAGCAGAAAGCATGGATATGGTTTGAAGAATATTAAAGATGTTGTTGATAAATATAATGGGGAAATATCGTATGAAATGCGTCGACCGGACTATATTATGTGCAGAGTTGAGCTGTCATTGGGAAAGTGAAATACAATTCGCGTTAAAAAATGACCGTTCGCGTAAATCGTATTGAAAAATATTGGGAATGTTGTAAAGTGGAGTCAGAAGATGGTAATTGGTTACAATAAGACAAATGAAAGGAGTGGTTATGAAAAATTGCATACTAAATGTGATAGCAAGTGCTGCTGAGAGAACAGCAAAGTCATCTGTTAATTCTGCATCATTCTTTACAATGTATCAGCCTAAAGAGCCAGATGCATTAAAGAAGGATGGAGTTGACAGGAAGAAGCAAGGGAACGGTATTTTTTAGGCATATGGAGGTATATCTATGAAAGTGAAAAAGCGAGTAAGAACATTTGGAATGATGATGGTGATATTTCTGACATACATAATCTTTCAAAGACCAGACATAGCATCTGCTGCTGATGGAAATGCAGCAGCAACAACAGAAATATGGTTAGATAGTACTCATTCAATTATAGTTGATTACTCAATTGATGTTACGTATAATTATGATGAGGGATATACAGGCTGGATAGAAGATATGGAAATGAGAGACGGTTTTGGGGTTGGTAGTAATACGGTTAACATAGAACAGTTATATCAAAGCGAGTCGTTCTATACCTCGGGTTCTTCAGGCTATCTTGTATATTTTATTGAAGCACATGAAAGATGGAATAATTATACAGGATATCTTACATTCAGGGTAACATGTGATGAATGGGGAGAACTTAGTTGGGGAGTTTCTTATAGAAGTAATTCTTAAGCTGTAAGATATAGGTTTAGTTAGATTAAAAAGCTCTGAATGTAATCATAAAAAACAAGTGGTTATATTCAGGGCTATTAATGATATATAAGAAGGGGGAGATTCTATTGAAGAAGGCAGTATTAGCAATATTAATTGCAGGAATGGCTGTATTAACAGCATGTAGTAATAATAAGACGGTTAAGAATGATGACAATGTTTACAAATATTCTGATTATGAATATAAAGATGAGGCTCAATTTTATATGAAGAAAAATGCTGCGGCTGCGGAAAAAGGCTATTATTATCTTGCAAAGTCTCCAGTTAGCAGTGAAGAATATAAATTTATGTTTTACTACGATATGGTTAATGCCAATAGTGTAGCGTTATGTTCAAATGTAAATTGTACACATGATAATGCAGAGTGCGAGGCATATTTGTCAGATGAAGAATGTCTGGGTAGTACTATATGGTATTATGGTGGAAGAATATACATGATAGAAAAGACAAAGGAGAAGGATATCCTTGTGTCTTATGATAAAACATTAAGAGATAAGAAATCTGAAAAGACATTATCAACAGAAGGTATGTCTTTGTCATCAGCATGGGGTGACATTAAATATGCAGATATTGTCAATGGATATATGTATTATCTTTTATATAGTGATTCGGGGTGTGTAATGTATAAGGTGGACATTAATAGTTCATCTGAACCGGAAAAAGTAAAAGAATATAATGCAGCATTCAATGGTGGAACAGATTTTATAGGGGTTAGTCTTGCGTCACTTAACGCAATAGGTGACAAACTCTATATTAACTGGAGAACAAGTATATCATTAGAGGCAGAAGAATATATCGTGGATTGTCTCGATACTAATACAGGGAATGTAGAAACACTTATTGATATAAGTAGTGATGACGAATTATCTAAGAAGGCAGATTCTAAACACTGGGTTACATCAGAATTATTTTATGATAAAGATGGCAACATGTATTTTGCAGGAGTAGATTCAAGTGCATGGTGTCTTTATAGAATGAATCTTAAAACACAGGAAATAAGTGAAGTATTTAAACTGGATAATAAATCAACCAGAAATTATACAAAACTTGCAGGATATGATGGACAGTATTTTTATGTATTTGATAAACCAGACCTTTCTAAAGGAATAAAAAATATTACAACTGATGATAAAAATATTGTTTATATATTAGATACAAATGGCGAGATAAAAGATACATTAGAATTTAATCAGGAAAGTACTAAGACGACTGCTGATGTAAATATATTGGGAGGAGATAGAAGATATCTGTTAGTAACAACAACAGATACGGATATTCAACAGTTCAAAGCATCTTCAGAATTAATGAGTAAATATGAAGAACTGAAAAAGAGAATGGAAACTGAAGGTTCGAGTAAACTGGCACAGGTATGTTTAAGTGCAGTGTTGGACAAAGCTGACATTGGAACAGGAAACAAGGAGTGGATACAGATTACTCCGGAATAGGAGCAAAATGGAATTATTGAGGGTTTTACGGAAAAGTGTTGTATTTATTGCTATTTTTCTTGGAATAATAATCTGGTTGAGCATTTTTAAGATTAATAATACGAATGATAAAAAAGTATATGCTTATTATAATCAGTTGATGTATGAATATGATAATCAAACGGAAATGATTGAATCCTTAACATACAGCAAGTATGTACATGATAAAACAGATGACTACGAAGCAGACAGGGAATATATTGAAGAAGCAATAAAACTTTTACAGGAAAAATATCAATATGTTTATTCTTCTGATATGTCAAGGGCAGAGAATAATTACAAGAAAATTATTAACAGCACATTATTTGCGGAGGAGCAAAGTTACTATGTACTTAATGCGCAAAAGTATATGGCAGATTTGGAAAGCAGAGGGGAAATCAATTTCTCTATTACTAACACTACTGCTATAGAAAAACTGGTATCAGACAAACAACTTCCAGTTATTTTTCTGGTGATGATGATATTTGTGCTTATAACTTTTATGGAAGAGTTTGAAAATAATATGTTTCTTCAGATTAGAGGCAGTAAAAATTCCAGAAAAGTATTACCGGTAAAAAGATGTTTTATTATATTGCTTATATCAATAGTGCTTTCGTTTGTTTTTAATGGCGTCATTCTGGCAATATATAAGAATATTTATGGCTGTAATATGGGAAGTCTGATACAGAATTCTTATATGTTTAATATGTTCCAATTAAAGACAAATGTAGCTACATTTTTTATTATATATTGTATAACATTTGCGATAGCTATGAGTGTGTTGTCATGGCTGGTATATTTTGTTTTCCTTATTACTGGTAATTACAAATTATCAATAGCAGGAACAGGGTTGTTTTTAGTTTTTGAATATATAATTAATATTAATATATCATCTAAGAGTGCATTTGCATTTTTAAAATACATAAATATTTCAAATGTATTGTTTCCGGGGCAGTCATATTACATATATGAAAACTGGGGAACGGATAATTTTATTACAGATATTCAGAGTACGACTTGGCTTCTGACAATATTACTGGCAATAACAGGATTGATTGGAGTATATATTACATATTCTCATAAATATGCACAGGGCAGGAAGAGTGCCATAACAAAAATAATAGAAAAATGCTCTCAGTTTATCCAGATGTTATTGGGAAAAGTACCTTTATTTGTATCTGAATTATATAAGACCCTTATATTACAAAAGGGAATAATACTTCTTGCTGCTGCTGTTTATTTATTGATATCATGCAGAATGTACAGAGGTGTTGATTATAGTAATACGGATTTTTCAATGAATAATTTTTATTCTATGTTTAGTGGAAATACCGGAGATAAAGAGTGTGAAGCATATATTGAGGAATGTCGTAATGCTGTCGAAGAATTAGGCAAAAAAGCAGAGACAGATGCTAATTATAAATATAAATTTCGTGAAGCAAGTCAGACTCTTGAAAATATGGAGAATTGTCTGAATTATGTAAGAAAAGTTAATGAGGAAAAAGGGATAGAAGCGAGAATTGTAAATCCCGCTGCTTATGAGGATATATTTGGCTCAAGGAAATATCAGAACACGGAAAGTCAGAATCTTGTATGCGTAATATTTCTTATTCTCATAATATCAGGCGAATATGCATATGAAAAAAGATGTCATATGATAGCTTTTCTTAACACTTCAAAAGAGAGAAGCAGGGTAAAGGCTGTTAAATTATTAAAAATACTTATGATATCATTTTTTATATGGGGACTTTCTGCATTTATTGATATTTTTAATATATGTCAGTTGTACAAACTAGAACAGTTGTCAGCACCAATTCAGAGCCTGCAGATTTTTTATGACCTTCCTTTTAATATCAGCATAGCTTGGTATATGGTAATTGGTCAGGCGTTCAGACTTGTTTTATTATTAATAATATCAATTGGAATATATGGAATTACAAAGATTTTAGATTATAAAGGCTGTCTTGTAATTACATTTATGGTGCTTGTTATGCCATATTTGTTATTCAAATTAGGTATTAATTCTATGAAGTATTTATCTGTCGAGATTCTGATGGATTTTGGAAGAATTATAGGAAAATATTGAAAAAGGTTCTAAAATGGAATGTATGTAAAGGAGCGGTCATGGAAAGTAAAAATTTAAAAGATGTATATAATCGTTTAATTGATTTATATGGATTTTATGAAATAAACAAGGATAGTGATGAATATAAAATCGCATTAAGATTCATGTCACAAGAGGATTTGTTAAAAGATGATATAGATAATATAAGACTGCTTGTAAAAGATGATGGGGAAGATTATATGTATTTTATCATTAATGAGAATACAGACTATATTGGCGGCGGCGCTTGTGGTGAAGAAATGATAACAAAATACGAGACTATTAATCAGGATATTATTCTTTATTATGGATTTTCAGAAGAAGATAAAATAAAACAAACTAATCGTTACAAAATATATATCAGTATGTGGCAGGACAATTGAATAATAAAGTTTGCATTTGTAAATATTATTATGTATAATTAAAACATCTATTGTGGGGCGGATTATAGTTTTTACAGGGTATATCGGCGTATTGGGGAGCCGTCCATATTCAGAAGGGAGTTTTAAATACATGGCGACAAGTTTAACACAGAATTTCAGTAAGGAAGAATTCAAGAAGAATGTAATCAGTAATTGTAAGTCTCTTTATAGAAAGAATATTGAAGAGGCTAATGATCAGGAAGTTTTCCAGGCAGTTTCTTATGCTGTTAAGGATATTATTATTGATAAATGGATTGCCACCCATAAGCAGTATGAGAAGGACGATCCTAAGATGGTTTATTATATGTCTATGGAGTTCCTTATGGGACGTGCACTTGGTAACAACATGATTAATCTCTGTGCTTATGATGAGATTAAGGAAGCTCTTGACGAGCTTGGTCTTGATATTAATGTTATCGAGGATCAGGAGCCGGACGCAGCTTTAGGTAATGGTGGTCTTGGCCGTCTTGCTGCATGTTTCATGGATTCTTTAGCAACTCTTGAATATCCTGCATATGGCTGTGGTATCCGTTATAAGTATGGTATGTTCAAGCAGGAAATTAAGGACGGATATCAGGTAGAGGTTCCTGATAACTGGTTAAAGGATGGCAACCCATTTGAAATTAAGAGATCTGAATACAGATATGAAGTTAAATTTGGTGGATATGTACGTTCTTACAGAGATGAGAAGACTGGAAGGGATATGTTCGTTCAGGAAGATTACCGTTCTGTAATCGCTGTTCCATATGATATTCCTGTTCTTGGATATGGCAATAACACTGTTAACTCTCTTAGAATCTGGGACGCAGAGCCTGTTAATACATTTAACCTTAACTCTTTCGATAAGGGTGATTACCAGAAGGCTATCGAGGAGGAGAACCTTGCAAAGAATATCGTTGAGGTACTTTATCCTAATGATAACCACTATGCCGGTAAGGAATTAAGACTTAAGCAGCAGTATTTCTTCGTATCAGCAAGTGTACAGAGAGCTGTTGACAGATATAAGTCAATGAATAATGGGGATGTTAAGAACATTTATAAGAAGGTTACTTTCCAGCTTAATGATACACACCCAACTGTTGCAGTTGCAGAGCTTATGCGTATCCTTATGGATGAGAACGGACTTGAATGGGATGAGGCATGGGATATCACAACTAAGACTGTTGCTTATACTAACCATACAATTATGGCTGAGGCACTTGAGAAGTGGCCTATTGAGTTATTCTCAAGACTTCTTCCAAGAATTTACCAGATTGTTGAAGAGATTAACCGCCGTTTTGTAGAAGAGATTAAGGCTAAATATCCAGGAAATCAGGAGAAGGTTCGTAAGATGGCTATTATCTATGATGGACAGGTTAAGATGGCTAATCTTGCAATTGTTGCCGGATATTCTGTTAATGGTGTTGCAAAGCTTCATACAGAAATCTTAAAGAAGCAGGAGTTAAGAGATTTCTATGAAATGATGCCAGAGAAGTTTAATAATAAGACTAACGGTATTACTCAGAGAAGATTCTTAAAGCATGCTAACCCACTTCTTTCTGACTGGATTACAGATAAGATTGGTGATGGATGGGTTACAGATTTAAGCCAGCTTGAGAAGCTTATGCTCTATGTTGATGATCCTAAGGCTCAGCAGGATTTCATGCAGATTAAGTATAAGAACAAGGTTCGTCTTGCCAAGTACATCAAGGAGAATAACGGAATTGATGTTGATCCTAATTCTATCTTCGATGTACAGGTTAAGAGACTTCATGAGTATAAGAGACAGTTACTTAATATCTTACATGTTATGTATCTGTACAATCAGATTAAGAGAAATCCTGATTATGATATGGTTCCAAGGACATTTATCTTTGGTGCCAAGGCAGCAGCAGGATACAAGATTGCTAAGCAGACAATCAAGCTTATCAATAATGTAGCTAACGTTATTAATAATGATGCTTCTATCAAGGGCAAGATTAAGGTTGTATTCATTGAGAATTACAGAGTATCTAATGGTGAGATTATATTTGCGGCAGCAGATGTAAGTGAGCAGATATCTACAGCTTCTAAGGAGGCTTCAGGTACAGGTAACATGAAGTTCATGCTTAACGGTGCAATTACTCTTGGTACTATGGATGGAGCTAATGTCGAAATCGTTAATGAAGTTGGTGCTGAAAATGCACAGATATTTGGTCTCAGCTCTGATGAAGTTATCCGTTTCGAGAATGAGGGCGGATATGATCCTATGGAAATCTTTAACAATGATCAGGAAATAAGAGATGTTCTTATGGAACTTATCAATGGAAAGTATTCTCCAGAGGATACAGAGATGTTCAGAGATATCTACAATTCTCTTCTTAACAATGATGGAGGCAGAAGAGCAGATACTTACTTTATTCTTAAGGACTTCCGTTCATATGCAGAGGCTCAGAGAAAGATTGATGAGAGATACAGAGATACTAACGGCTGGGCCAAGACTGTTATGACTAATACAGCCAAGGCAGGTAAGTTCTCATCAGACAGAACTATTGAAGAGTATGCTACAGAAATCTGGAAGCTTACTAAGACTCCTGTTGAGATGTAATATCGGATTTGTCAGAAGATTATTGAATATTTCCCCGCACTTTGTGTGCGGGGATTTTTACATTTAAAAACAGTATAAACTTTACGAATCTGGAAAACATATTAACATCAAAGCTTTGCGAAATGATAGGAGGATGTTAGTATGGCGAATGTAAGAACGCGAGGAACCGACAAGGTTAAGGTTGTGTCAGCGGTTATTACGCTGGCGGTTATTGTTGCGCTTGTGTTTGGGATATTTTCAGTAGCACAGAATGTTAAGAAATCTAAGAACAACAATCTTGTGAATCTGAATGAAACAGAAGGAAATGTGGCTATCAAGACAGATGACGACCCGGATATTCCAGTGGAAGAACCAACTGTTGGTGATGATGATATTATTAATGCCAACGCAAGAGCAAGCATGTCTGATGATGGTGATGGAACTGAGGATGAGGTTACGGAGCAGACAAAGGAGCCGGAGACAGAGGAACAGGCGGTCAAGCCTATGACTGAAGCTGAGGTTATGGCAAATGCTATAAGTAAGTATACATTTGACCAGGGAGAGCTTATATACTGGCCTGTCAGCGGAACTGTTACGCTTGGATATAATATGGATTCTACTGTGTATTTTAAGACTCTTGGCATGTACAAATGCAGTCCTGGTATGGTAGTTGCTTCTGATGTCGGAACTAAGGTATGTGCAGCAGTTTCTGGTGTAGTTATTGATGTTGCCGAGAATACTGAAACAGGACTTACTGTAAGAGTTGCAGCAGGTAATGGATATGAGATGACAACTGGTATGCTTTCAGATGTGAATGTCAAGATAGGAGATACAGTTACAGCCGGTCAGCTTCTTGGTACTGTGGCCGAGCCAACAGCATACTATAAAGAAGAGGGTCCGGGAATATATTTTGCAATGACAAAGGACGGTATTCCTGTGAATCCTATGGATTACCTTGGAGAGTAATTATTGGCTATACTGTAAAATTGGCACCTGTTTATGATTTTACAAGCAATGTGTGCGGAGAAACAGCCGGCAGTCTCCATTATATAAGTGGGATAACGCCTGAAAGGGCAAAGCAGGTGCTTAATATAGATAAAGGCGGCGGGAATCCGCCGCTTACATATTTTATGGGATATGGATTATTACATAATAGCAACGAAGTTATACATCAGTATGAAGTGGCAGAGGCTTCCAGCCATAACAAATACATGAAAGATTTCATGTGTTCCGAAATTAGGATGATTTGCATTAAATGCAGGCATCTTAACTGCATATATTACGCCGCCAACAGTGTAGAAGATTCCGCCGGCGAGAAGCCAGAAGAAAGCGGCTCCGGCAAGTGCTGAATATATCTGAGGAAGAGCCATAACACATGTCCAGCCCATTACAATGTAGAGAACTGAAGATATCCACTTAGGACAAGTTACCCAGAGAAGCTTGAATGCGATAGCAAGAATGGCGATTCCCCACACAATGCCAAACATAACATAACCATATATATTATGAAGAACAATGAGGCAGACAGGAGTGTATGAGCCTGCGATAAGAACAGGAATCATGCAATGATCAAGTCTTTTCAGCACTATATTGACATTACTTGATATGTCAAATGTGTGATAAGTTGTGCTTGCTGCATACAGAAGAATCATGCTTACCATAAATACAGTCATTGAAACAACAGATACGGTTGTTCCATAAGAGGCTGCTTTAAGAATAAGTGGGAATAATCCTGCAATTGCACAGAGCATGCCGATAAAATGTGTTATCGAACTGCCAGGGTCTTTAATAATCATCTGTGCCTTTATCTTAGTGTGTATATTATCATTCTGTAAATGAAGTGCTGGTGCAAAAGTTGTCATAATAAATCCCTCCTCCTATAATGACATGTAGTATTGGAAACTACATCTTGTTGACATGATAATATAACAAATAGTTTGATAATGCAAGCGTTTTATATAAAATTAATAATTATTGAAATTTTTACTATAAATAATAATATTTGAATATGAATAAAATAAAAGTTGAAACCGTTGTTGATATAGTGTAAGATATATAATATAATTTATAAATTTTAAGAGGTGTAATATGGAAGCAATTAGAACAATACAGGATTTTAAGGATTTCATGAATGCCAATTATAATAATATATATTCAAATGCAATTAAAGCCGAAGAACTTACATTAGAAGATGAGTGGATGAAAGAAGATGAGTGGGAGGCTGTTTATCAGCAAGAGGAGAAGAATAATGGGAAAGTATAACATAGGTGATGTATGGTGGACGCATTTTCCTTTTGAAAATAGTAATATTGTGAAACATCGCCCGGCAATTGTAATTAATGATGATGAAATCGCTATTTTGGCTATGTATGTTACAAGTAAAGATAAGGAAACTCCTTATAGTATAGAGATAACTGATTGGGAGCAGACAGGACTTAGTAAAGTTTCATGGGCAAGAATTGATAGAATAATAAGTATAAGTGAGTGGAATCTTGACCGTAAAATAGGAAAATTAACAGAAAGAGATTTACTTAAAATTCTACAATTAGTAGCTGAGATAACAACAGAGACTTTTCATGAATTTTCTTTAACTGCAATAAAAAATAATAATAGATTTTTGCAAATATATGATAATAGATGGAAGTGCTGGCTGTTTCCTTATTTTAGAAGTACACAGAATAATAATAAAGAAAATATTGATTTGAGTATAAGTAATTTACTAAAAATACAATTATCTACCCAATATATAGCTCAAGCAAAGCATTGCAAATATTCTGTAAGTGATGGAGTATATAAGATTTATAATCATAAGTTATATATGATTAGATTAGATGAGTTGCCAGAATATATGGATAAGGATGAATTTGAAATTGGAGATAAAGTATTTAAATGGTTGTCAATCGGAGAGATGGAGGAAGATTTTGATATTATGTCAAAAAATGATGATGTAATAGCTTTTGTAAAGAAAAGGTGTTGCTAAGATTATAAAACTAAAGGCCCCTGATGATTACATGAAAATGTAATTATTAGGGGTTTTGTTATAAGATAAATTGATAGTAATATTATTGACATACCATATAAGTAGGAATTAAAATTTAGATACAAAAAGCAAAGAAAGGACAAACTATGTTAAATCAGTTTTCAAGAACAGAGCTTCTGTTTGGTAAAGAAGCTATGGATATATTGGAAAATTCCCGTGTCGCAGTATTTGGTGTAGGCGGCGTTGGTGGATATACAGTGGAGGCACTTGTAAGAAGCGGTGTAGGTGCGATTGATGTGATAGATGATGATAAGGTGTGTCTTACCAATCTTAACAGGCAGATTATTGCAACAAGAAAAACAATAGGACAGTATAAGACAGATGTGTGCAAAGAGAGAATCCATGATATTAATCCAAATTGTGAGGTTACAGTACACAAATGTTTCTTCCTTCCAGAGACTAAGAATCAGTTTGATTTTTCAAAATATGATTATGTAGTTGACGCAGTTGATACTGTAACGGCTAAGATTGCACTTGTAATGGCGTGTCAGGAAGCAGGAACCCCGATTATAAGCAGTATGGGTGCTGGTAATAAGCTTAATCCGGCGGAATTTGAGGTTGCTGATATATATAAGACATCGGTATGCCCGCTTGCCAAAGTTATGAGAAGAGAATTAAAGAAGAGGAATGTTAAGCACCTTAAGGTCGTATACTCTAAGGAAAAGCCCGTTCGTCCTATTGAGGATATTGGAATCAGCTGTCGTACTAATTGCATATGTCCTCCGGGAGCAGCCCACAAATGTACAGAAAGACGCGATATTCCGGGTTCAACCGCATTTGTACCATCTGTTGTAGGACTTATAATTGCCAGTGAAGTTATTAAAGATATTACACATGATGCAATGGTTAAAACTCGTCATGAAAATGGTGTTGACATTGAAGGCTGATAGTGGTATTTTATATTCAACAACACATTTACACATCAAGTTAGTAGGTTAATAGGAACGCAAAAGCATATTTGCAAATGCATTCAATACAAGGAGGCTAAAATCCTCTCCTCGTCAAAGGACTCGGATTTTGCTTCGCAAAACAAGGAGGATTAGTATGAGTAAAGTAATTAACAGTGCATTGGAACTTATTGGAAACACACCTCTTCTTAACGCAAGCCGTTATGCTAAGAATGCAGGAATTGAAGGAGTTACACTTCTTACAAAGCTTGAGTATCTTAACCCAGCCGGTTCAGTTAAGGACAGAGTTGCCCTTGCTATGATTGAGGACGCTGAGAAGAAGGGGGAGCTTAAGCCAGGAGCAATGATTATAGAGCCAACATCAGGTAATACAGGTATTGGTCTTGCTGCAGTTGCAGTTGCTAAGGGATACAGAGCAGTTCTTACTCTTCCTGATACAATGTCAGTTGAGAGAAGAAATCTTCTTAAGGCTTATGGTGCAGAGATTGTTCTTACAGAAGGCGCTAAGGGTATGAAGGGTGCTATCGCTAAGGCTGAGGAATTAAAGGAGCAGAATCCTGGTTCAGTAATCTTAGGTCAGTTCGTAAATCCAGCTAACCCAGCAGTTCATAAGGCTACAACAGGTCCTGAAATCTGGGAGCAGACAGAAGGAAAGGTTGATATATTTGTTGCAGGTGTGGGTACAGGCGGAACTGTTACAGGTGTTGGTGAATACCTTAAGTCACAGAACCCGGATGTAAAGATTGTTGCTGTAGAGCCAGCTACAAGCCCGGTTCTTTCAAAGGGAGAGGCAGGACCACATAAGATTCAGGGTATTGGTGCAGGATTTGTTCCAGATACACTTAATACTAAGATATATGATGAAGTTATTGCAATCGAGAATGAAGATGCATTCGTAGAGGGTAGAAGCTTTGCAAAGAGCGAGGGTATACTTGTTGGTATCTCTTCAGGTGCAGCACTTAAGGCAGCACAGATACTTGCAGCCCGCCCAGAGAATGCAGGAAAGACAATTGTTGCACTTCTTCCAGATTCAGGTGACAGATATCTTTCAACAGCACTTTTTAATGAACAGTAATATATATTAGAAAAAGGCAGGGACTTGAAATTTAAGTCTCTGCTATTTTTATACCCTTTAGGGTGTAATATACAATTTTGTTGATGAAATATACCCTATCGGGTGCTTTTTGCTTAAAAAATATTGACATTATACCCGAAAAGGTGTAATAAAATGTATATACAGACAAGAAGAGGGAATAATAATGAACAAAATTGCTGAGTTTATAAAACAAAATAGAAAAGCAAATGGTCTTACTCAGGAAGAATTTGCGATTCGTTCAGGATTGGGATTAAGATTCGTCCGGGAATTGGAGCAGGGAAAAGAAACAGTAAGAATGGATAAAGTTAATGTTGCATTATCAATGTTTGGAATGGAAGCAGTACCAGGAAGAAAGGAAAAATAATGGAGATTTTAAGGACTGCCTATGTGTATGTTAGAAATGTATATGCAGGGGAATTATGTGAAACAGATGATGGATATTTGTTTAGTTATGACAGTGATTATATTGAATCTTATGGTGCTAGTGCGGTATCGCTTACAATGCCGCTTTACAAACAGACATATACTTCGAAAACATTATTTCCTTTTTTTGATGGACTTATTCCAGAGGGGTGGCTGCTTCAGGTTGTGAGTAGAAATTGGAAAATAAATATACAGGATAGATTTGGTCTGCTTATTGTTTCTTGTAAGGATTGTATAGGAAATGTCAGCATAAAAGAGGTGAAGGAATGAATTGTTTATGTTGCGGAAAAACATTAAATAATGGCGGAATAGACGGCTGGCATAAAAAATGTATTAAAAAATTTTTTGGAACAAATGAGATTCCGGAAATCGATATAAATAAAAATTTAATAGAAAAAATAGCTTTAGAAGCTACAACTAAAGGATATACAGTTACTGGTGTTCAGAAAAAACTATCGTTACATTTGTTTTCTGAAAAGACGAAAGCAAGACTTACTATGGTTAATTATCCAACGGGATTCATTCTGAAACCACAGGTTGATGAATTTGAGGCGTTACCTGAGGCAGAGCAGCTTGTTATGTGTATGGCAGATATTGTGGGGATAGTAACTGTGCCACATGCGTTAATTCAGAACAATGGTAGTTATGCGTATATTACAAAAAGAATTGACCGTAAGATAAGTAAAGATAATGTTCAATTGATAGCTATGGAAGATTTTTGTCAGTTGGATTTAAGACTTACGCAGGATAAATATAAAGGCTCATATGAGAGATGTGCTAAAATAGTAGACAAGTATTCAAGCAGACAAGGTCTGGATATGACGGAGTTATATCTTAGAATAGTTTTTTCATATGTAGTTGGTAATTCTGATATGCATTTGAAGAATTTTTCTCTTATAGAGACCGAAGAAGGAAGTGGAGAATATATTCTTTCTCCAGCATATGACCTGCTTCCGGTTAATCTGATAATGCCGGAAGATAAAGAACAATTTGCACTTACAATGAATGGAAAAAAGCAGAACATAAGAAGAAAAGATTTTCTGATATATGCTGAGAAATGTGGAATTTCCAAAGTATCGGCTGAAAAAATGATTGAAAGTATTGTTAAGAAGAAAGACAAATTTATTAATATGTGTATGGAGTCATTGTTGCCGGAACATTTAAAGAATGAATTTGTAGAGTTGTTGGAAAAAAGAATAAGTGTGTTAGAAAAATAAAAGTCAGGGACTTAATGAAACTTAAGTCCCTGACTTTTTTCGTTAGATATTAAGTAAATCACTATATACTTTTAAAGCACCATCTGTATCATGAGCAAGTACCTTCTTGGCAAGTACTTTACCAAGCTGAACACCTTCCTGGTCGAAGCTGTTGATGTTCCATACGAATCCCTGGAACATAATCTTGTTCTCGAAGTGGGCAAGTAAAGCACCAAGTGTCTTAGGAGTAAGCTTGTCTCCGATAATAATGCTTGAAGGTCTTCCGCCCTTGAAGTTCTTGTTAAGGTTCTCATCTGACTTTCCGCATGCAAATGCGACAATTTGAGCAGCAACATTTGCACAAAGCTTCTGCTGGCTTGTGCTGTCCTGAATTGTAACATCTGTTTCTAACTGGTTGTTCTTAAATCCGATGAACTGTAATGGCACAATGTCAGTTCCCTGATGAAGAAGCTGATAGAATGAATGCTGTCCGTTAGTTCCCGGTTCACCAAAGATAACAGGTCCTGTAGGATAAGTAACAGGCTCACCAAATCTGTTTACTGACTTACCGTTAGATTCCATATCAAGCTGCTGAAGATGAGCAGGGAAACGGCTTAAAGCCTGTGAATATGGAAGAACGGCTGTACAAGGATAACCTAATACATTTCTTTCGTATACACCAATAAGGGCATCTAACATCTCAGGGTTCTTGCGCATATCAGGATTAGCTGATAACTTGTCCTCCTCTGCAGCACCATCAAGGAATTCTGCAAATACTTCAGGTCCGAAAGCAAGTGATAGTACTGCACCGCCAACTGATGAAGTAGAAGAGAAACGACCTCCGATATAATCATCCATGAAAAATGCGTCTAAATAATCATCACTCTTGGCAAGTGGTGAAGTCTCGCTTGTTACGGCAATCATATGCTTAGAAGGATCAAGTCCTGCCTTCTTTAATGCGTCCTTAACAAATGATTCGTTAGTAAGAGTCTCAAGTGTTGTACCTGACTTGGAAACAAGTACGAATATAGAATGTGCAACATCAGTAGAAGCAAGCACTGCGGCAGCATCATCAGGATCAACATTGCTGATGAACTTAGCTTCCATCTTAAATGCATTGTTCTTCTTAGCCCAGTTCTCAAGTGCTATGTACATTGCACGGGGACCGAGGTCGCTTCCGCCGATACCAATCTGGACAACAGTTGTAAACTTCTCGCCGGCTGCATTAGTAATCTCACCGTTATGTACCTTGTTAGCAAATTCTGCAATTCTTTCCTGCTGTGTCTTGTAAAATGTTCTCTTATCAACGCCATCAGCTTCAACTGCGTCACCTAACTGACCTCTTGTCATATGATGGAGAACAAGTCTCTTCTCACCAGTGTTAACAACTTCTCCGTTATATAAAGCCTTAAACTTGTCTGCAAGCTGAGCCTCATCAGCGAGCTTTTCAAGTGCAGCAAGCACATTTTCATTAACCTGCTTAGATGCGTAGTTATATGAAAGTCCGGCAGCCATAGGTACGCTGTAATTCTTAACGCGTTCTGCACCATTATCACCAGACATAACTTCTGTAAGACAGGCTGGCTTAACATCTGCTAACTCCTTGTAAGATGAAAGTGTGTCTAAATTGTTCCATGAAACCATAATCCATATCTCCTTCTCTACAAATATTTAATTACACAATAAATCATAACAAAATTATACTATTTAAGATTGTCGAATTCAAGGAAAAGGAGAAATTAAAAAGAGGAATAAGTCCAAAAACTTATTCCTCTTTGAATCCTTATATTATGCGATTCTATTGGTTTTACAATTAACCAAAGTATCTCTTAAGAAGTCCCTCGAATGCCTTACCATGTCTAGCCTCATCTCTAGCCATTTCATGAACTGTATCATGGATTGCGTCAAGGTTAGCAGCCTTAGCTCTCTTAGCAAGGTCAGTCTTACCTGCTGTTGCGCCGTTCTCAGCTTCAACTCTCATCTCAAGATTCTTCTTAGTGCTGTCTGTTACAACTTCGCCGAGAAGTTCAGCGAACTTAGCAGCATGCTCAGCTTCTTCCCAGGCAGCCTTCTCATAGTAAAGACCGATTTCTGGATAACCCTCTCTGTGAGCAACTCTTGCCATAGCAAGGTACATACCAACCTCTGAACATTCACCTTCAAAGTTAGCTCTTAAATCAGCAACGATATCCTCGCTTACGCCCTTAGCTACGCCAACAACGTGCTCAGCAGCCCATTCTCTTTCTCCTGTCTGTGCAGCAAACTTGCTTGCTGGTGCCTTACATACTGGACAGACGAAATCTGCTGGAAGAGATTCTCCTTCATAAACATAACCACATACTGTACATACATACTTCATAATAATAATCTCCTTTCGTTTATAAACATAACAGGCATGAGCCTGAAATCTACTTATCGGAACTTCTGAAAATGTTTCATCAGTTCGTAACTAGAATATAACAGAAATAAATCAGTTTGTCAATAAAAATAGGAATGATTACTATTTTTATTTTGCTGACTTGTAAAAACGTTAATTTTCCGAAGCACATTTTTCACACAATCCATAAAAACAGACTGAACCAGCCTCGATTTTGCCCGGAAAATGTGATGAAACATTAGCTCCGAGGTTTTCAAGGATTTCATTGTCAGATGGATTGGTGATATCAATTAAACATTTACACCTTCTGCACTGAAAATGCAGATGTGGCTTCGTATTGGCATCGTAATGAACAAAACCGTCCTCACATGGAACAGTAACGGCTTCGCCATGCTCCACAAGAAAGGAAAGGTTTCTATAAACTGTTCCAAGACTTATGCTTGGAAAATCATTTTTGACAAATGTGTATACAACATCGGCAGTTGGGTGGTCTTTGCGTGACATAAGAAATGTTTTGATAGCGTCACGCTGACGGCTATGTTTAACAGCGCCCATAAAATCACCTCCGGATTATTATTTACTATTATCTTTAATTAAATTCATAATTTTGTCAATAGAATCCTGCTGCTCACTTTTTTCCATATTAATGATGTACTGGTGTCTGTCAGCATAAAGCTTGCGGACTGCGGCAAGTAAGGTATCCTTATTCATATCCTCCTCCGTAAGAACCATGGAATAACCATGCTCCTTGAAAGAATTGGCATTAAGAATCTGGTCGCCGCGGCTTGCATTAGCAGAAAGCGGAATCAGAAGATTAGGCTTCTTGAGAGCAAGCAGTTCGCATATGGCATTGGCACCTGCACGCGAGATAACGATAGAACTGATTGCAAAAAGGTCACGCATCTGCTCGCTTATGTACTCGAACTGGACATAGCCGGGAGTTCCATTGAGTGATTCGTCCATCTTGCCTTTTCCACACAGGTGAACAACCTGAAAATCCTTAAGAAGCTCAGGTAAAATGCTTCTTACAGCCTCATTTACATGGACAGCGCCAGTACTTCCGCCGACAACAAGAATAATAGGTTTGTCAGTTGTGAAGTTGCAAAGGTCAAGTCCGGCAGCTTTGTTGCCAAGCAAAAGCTCCTGTCTGATAGGAGAACCTGTAAGAACAGCTTTTCCTTCAGGAAGGTACTTGAGTGTCTCTGGGAAATTGCAGCATATTTTAGTTGCTTTTCTCATAGCAATCTTGTTGGCAAGGCCGGGTGTCATATCAGATTCGTGGATAATTACTGGAATATGACGGCTTCCGGCGGCAAGAACAACAGGTACAGACACGAAGCCTCCCTTAGAAAATACGATATCAGGTTTGATTTTTTTCATAAGTCTCTTAGCCTGAAAAAGTCCATGAAGCACACGGAAAGGATCAGACAGATTCTTAAGACTTCTGTATCTTCTTAATTTACCGGATGAAATACCATAATAAGGAATTCCAAGATCTTCAATAAGAGTTTTCTCAATACCGGTATATGAACCGATATAGAAAACCTCGTAGCCGGCTTCCTTAAGGCTTGGAAGCAGGGCAATATTAGGTGTTACATGTCCGGCAGTACCACCACCGGTAAGTACTATTTTTTTCATAGGTCATTCTCCTGAAAATATAATAAAATGTCCGATTTGTTCAAATGTATCATTACATTTTGTGAGCAAATCTTTCCTTAAAGCTGCAATGCATACAGAGCGGTTCGACCGCAGTCTTTTTCTTGAATCCCTCCATAAATGCGACGCTTCGTGGGCGTGAAAGGATTTCCTCAAGTGTTGAATCAAGAATATTGCCAAGAGCCATCACTCCATTACCGTCAAGACAGCACGGAACGACAGTGCCGTCACACAGAATAGCCATATGCTGGCGGAGTCCCTGACAGAATCCGCGCTCATTGCAATAAGTGCTGTTCACATCAGGCCATTCAAACGGAGACTGAACATTTATATAAAGATGTCTCTTGATTGTGCAGTTCTTCTCACCAAACAGAAAAGGCTCTTTCTTAGTATTCCAGAGTCTTAGTGAAATCTCTGTTTCAGTCTTATCAAGAAGCGTCTCGCAGGATTCAAAAAGATTATGAATATAAGAATCCATGTCAATGCAGTCGTTATCGTCAGCACTGTGAAGCGACACATTAATCTGATGCACAGGATACTCCAGTAAAACCGGAAGCTTCTCTTTAATAAGAGTGGCATTGGTAGTAAGATTTACTGTCATATCAGCGTCCTGACATATCTTAAGAATTTCACCAAGCTGTGGATGCAGAAGCGGCTCACCTTTAACATGAAGATAAATGTAATTAGTATAATGTCCGATTCTTTCAATCACTGTGCGAAATTCGTCCACACTCATAAAATGTGGTTTTCTCAGAGTTTCCTGACAGAAAGAACAGTGCAGGTTGCAGCTGCTTGTTATCTCGACATAAACTCTTTTAAATCGCGCGACACTATTCATTATCTTTCTTATATTCCTTTAAGGCTTTAGCAAGCTGGTCAGGACATGATGTGTCCTTATAGCCACATTTGATACCGTCCATTCTTTTGATAGCTTCGTCAATGTCCATGCCCTCGATAAGAGCAGCAACGCCCTGAGTATTGCCGGCACATCCGCCAGTGAAATGCACATTAACAACCTTTCCATCAACAACATCAAAATCTATTGCACGTGAACATACGCCTGAAGTCTTAAATTTCATAAAAATCTCCTTACTTATCTTTCTTACATTATTAGTTATTCGGTATATGTATTGTTGTGAGAAATTGACAGATTAGCGCAGAGTGCTTTGGAGTCGCCGGCACTTAGCGAGCTATGCGATAATCTGTCAATTTCTCACAAGTTAGTACACATACCTAATTACAGTATAACACTTTTACAGGATATGAAAAAGCATAAGTTGTTTTATTGCAAATGTTCAATTATAATGTATGCAGTTTGAAATGGATATATAAGGAGGATTTATGATAGGCATTATTGGCGCAATGGACGAAGAAGTAGAACAGCTTGTTGAGGTAATGGAGATTACCCGCGAGGAAACTAAGGCATGCATGACATTTAAAGCAGGAAAGCTTGCCGGGAAAGATGTTGTTATTGTAAGAAGCGGAATTGGTAAGGTTAATGCAGCGGCATGCACACAGATTCTTGTCGATGACTTCAAAGCAGACTACATTATTAATACAGGAATTGCTGGTTCACTTAAGGCAGAGATTGATATTGCAGATGTTGTTATTTCATCAGATGTTCTTCATCATGACATGGATGCGACAGGATTTGGATATCCTTTAGGACAGATTCCAAGAATGGATACACTTTCATTTGCAGCAGACGAAAGACTTATTAAACTTGCTGGCGAGGCTTGTAAAAATGCAGTTCCGGAAATCGGAGTACATGTCGGCAGAGTTGTAAGCGGCGACCAGTTCATATCAGACAAGGCTGTTAAGGAGAGAATCAGCAGCAATTTCGATGGCTTCTGTACAGAGATGGAGGGGGCAGCGATAGCACAGGTTTCTTACCTTAATAAAGTTCCATTTGTAATATTAAGAACTATATCAGATAAAGCTGATGACAGTGCAACAATGGATTACCCTGCATTTGAAAAGCTTGCAATTGCTAACAATGTCAAGGTTATGAAGGAACTTGTTGCAAATATTTAATCAGACGGTGGTTCGACAATATCTGCTTTAATTAAGATGTATAATGCGGTAGTATTCAATGTCTTTTGGGAGGTTTGTATGCAGACTGTATTAATAGCAATCAGAAATTATGCAGATGATGACAGCGGAAATGTCGATATACATAGCAGGCTGACTGTAAAACCATTTAAGAAAATGAAAGGTGCAGGACGACTTTTTTTACTAAAAAATGTAGACAGGGAGCTTGTGAAACTAAATAAACAGTACAGGGAAATTATTAAAAATGTACGATAATTATGCAAAAATGTGCAGAAACGGAGGATTATTATGAAGATACTTATGTTGGAAACTATGACATACGGAGATGATATTTCGCTTGAGCAGTTTAACAGGCTTGGCGAAGTTGTGACATACAGCTTAAGTTCTTATGAGGAAGCTGTTGCAAGAATGAAAGAGCATAATCCTGATGTCGTTATTATTAATAAAACTAACATGAACGCAGAGTGCATGGCAGCCGCGCCTAATCTTAAGATGGTGGCAGAGGCAGCTACAGGCTATAACAATATTGATACAGAATATGCCAAAGCGCATGGAATAAGGGTTGCCAATGTTGCTGGATATTCAACACAGTCAGTTATACAGCACACATTTGCACTTGCATTTTATCTTATCGAGAAGATGAGATATTATGATGACTTCGTAAAGAGCGGCGAGTATGCCGAGTGGCCTTGCTTCTCACATTTTGCAAATGTGTTCCATGAACTTGCAGGAAAGACATGGGGAATTGTCGGACTTGGTAATATAGGAAGAGGCGTTGCCAAGATTGCCGCTGACTTCGGTTGTAATGTAATATATTATTCAGCAAGCGGTCACAGCTATGATGTGCCATACGAAAGATATGAGCTTGATGAATTTTTGAAAAAATCGGACATTGTGTCAATTCATGCACCGCTTAACAAATATACAGAAAATCTGTTTAATTATGAGACACTTAAGAAGATGAAGAGCAGCGCAGTTCTTCTGAATCTTGGACGTGGCCCGATTGTTAATGACGCAGACATTGTAAAAGCGCTTAATGAAGGCGTGATTGCGGCGGCAGGACTTGATGTAATAACCACTGAGCCAGTTGCTAAGGACAATCCTCTTCTTACAATTAAGGACAGCAACAAGCTTATCGTTACCCCTCATGTTGCATGGGCGACATACGAGGCGAGAACCCGCCTAATGGACGAGATATATCTTAATATCAAGGCATTTATGGCTGGGGAAGAGCGAAATGTTATTGTTTAATGTATGGTAATAATTATATGTGAAATGGATGCGGATTCCGGTTGGAGTCCGCATTTTCACTATAATTAGATGTTAAAAAGAAGAACGCTTTTTTAAAACGCAATATATCAAATAAGATTGATATTCTTCGCGCAAAAAGTCAATGTATTTCTAATCTTCCTCAATAACCTCAATTTCCATATAAGCAAATTCGATATCTTCAACAAAGTTATCTTTAGTGAAGCGCACTTTCGAGTGGCGCTGGAATTCTGAAACATTGGAATCGAGCCAGATTGGCTCAGCAAGGTCGAATTCATAGCATGCGTCATGAATAGCAGCAAATATTTTGCGGGTTCTGTTTAAATCAGAATCCGCATTTTTAATTACAGTGTCTTTGATAAGATGCCCTCTGTCGTCAAAGAGCTTACACCACATTCTAAACATATCAGAAATCCTCACTATCTATCAGTATTGTGAATGGTCCGTCGTTCTCAAGGCTGACCTTCATATCAGCACCGAATCTGCCGGTTTCAACTTTAGGAACACGTTCACGGCACATTGCGACGAATTTTTCATAGAGGGCATTAGCCATATCAGGCGCGCCGGCATTAGTAAAGCTTGGGCGGTTGCCTTTGCGGCAGTCCGCATAAAGTGTGAACTGGCTTACAATAAGCAGCTCGCCCCCGACATCTGCCAGTGACAGATTAGTTTTGCCATTCTCGTCTTCAAAAATACGCATTTTGCATATCTTATCTACATATTTTGGAAGCATTTCTTCTGTATCGTCCTGACCAGCCCCGAAAAGAATCAGAAGCCCATGTCCGATATTTCCAACAACTTCGCCATCTATCTTAACATTTGCATGATTAACACGCTGTATTACGAATCTCATATTAAACTCCATTCCTGCGCTGTTTTTAAGCGCCTTATGTGAATAATTGAATATTATACGCTTAGTGGAAATGTGTCAACTTGTTAAGGAACATTATTATTATATGAGTTTTATCTTCTGTCTGCCGATTTAGCCGCCGTTTCCTATAAAATTTAAAAATAAGTTAACTTTATAGGTAGAATTTGAGAAAAATAGGTGTATTTTGAAAAAAATGTTGTGAAAATGCAGAAAAAGACCTATAAGATGGCTTCAAAAACAGAATTTATAGGAACATTTTGCTGTGTAGACAGCTTAAATGATAGAAAATGGCTGAAATGTTCCTATAAGAGAATTAAAAATACGACTATCTATAGGTATCATGTTGCAATCAATAATTGACAGGTGATACAATCTAAGCAACAGCAACAGCAACAGCAACAGCAATAATGTAGGAGGCATGAGTATGTTAAAGAATATTCTGGTAGGTCAGTCAGGCGGACCGACAGCGGTTATTAATTCATCATTATATGGAGTGATTGAGGAAGGACTTAGAAATAAGGAAAAGATTGGCACTGTGTACGGCATGGTGCATGGAATTGAGGGATTTCTGGCAGGCAATTTCATTAATCTTTCTGAAGTGGCAGATAATGAGCCGATTGATAGATTAAAGATAACACCGGCTTCTTTTCTTGGAAGCTGCAGGTATATGCTTCCAGAAGATTTAGGGGATAAGGTGTATGATAAATTGTTTGATACATTTGCACAGATGAACATTGGATATGTGTTCTATATTGGTGGCAATGATTCAATGGATACAGTGTCAAAATTATCAAGAGTGGCATTATTGAAGAAATCGGACATAAGATTTATAGGTGTACCTAAGACAATTGATAATGATCTTGTAATGACAGATCATACTCCAGGGTACGGCTCAACTGCAAAATATGTTGCTTCAACATTAAAAGAAATTATACTTGACGCAACATGTTATGCACATCCGTCTGTGACAATTGTTGAACTTATGGGAAGGCATGCAGGCTGGGTTACAGCGGCCTCAGTACTTGCTAGAACAGAGTATAGCAGAAATCCTTATCTTATATATATGCCAGAGCATGCATTTGATATGGAAGAATTCAAGAAGTCACTTAAGGCGGCACTTGAACAGGAAACTGCAGTTGTTGTGTGCGTATCGGAAGGAATTGCGGACAAAGACGGCAGATTCATATGTGAATATGCAGATGCGGCATCGGTTGATGGCTTTGGACATAAGATGCTTACAGGCTGTGGAAAGTATCTTGAAAATTATGTTAAAGCAGAATTTGGAATCAAATGCAGAAGTATTGAGCTTAATCTTCCACAGAGATGCTCATCACTTCTTGCTTCAGCAACAGATATTGATGAAGCCGAAAAAGCAGGAAAGGCAGCGGTTGTAGCAGCTCTTGACGGTGAAACTGGAAAAATGATTACGTTTGTAAGAGATGATACTAACGGATATGAGATTAATTACGGACTTGCAGATGTGAACGATATATGCAATAAGGAAAAGAAGTTCCCAGCAGAGTGGATAACCGCAGAGGGAACAGATATTTCTGATGAGTATATTAAGTATGTAAGGCCACTTATTCAGGGAACTAATATTGTGGAGTATTCAGATGGGGTGCCGGTTCATCTGAAGCCTGCTTATTATAGATAGGATTAAGAAAGCATTAAGCGAAAATATGAAGCAAATTTTATTAAATAAAAATAAAAATGACAGCACGCTATTGACAGCGTGCTGTCATTTTTGTAATATAGCAAAGCTACTTAAGAATTTTATTAAAAGAATGGCAGGTTCGTATGCCGTTTTGTTACGAAGGGAGCAGATATGCAGCGAGAGTCACTCCATTGTGGAGAGCTTATAAAGCGTCTTAATGATATTCTTGGAAGATGTTCCAATGAGGAGTTAAGAGCAGATGACATGACATCTTCACAGGTTAAGATGCTTATGATAATTAATGAAACTAAAGATGAATGTATTACGCTTAAGGAGCTTGAGAAGCACTTTGGCGTAGCCCAGGCGACAATAGCGGGAACAGCAGCGAGACTTGAAAAGAAGGGAATGATAGAAAGCTTCTATGACCCTTCAGATAAGAGAGTCAAGCATGTGAGAATAACAGACAAGGGCAGAGCCATGTGCGTTCATGCAGGCAAGGCAATGCTTGAGAAAGAGAAATGGTTTTTGTCAGCACTTTCCGCTGATGAAAAAGAAGAATTACACCGTCTGTTACAAAAAGTGTACGGTGATGTGAATAACTGTGAAAGGAAGTGTAAGAAATGTTAAAAACTTTATCAGCATATATTGGTGAGTATAAAAAAGTCTCGATAAAAACGCCAATATATATAATTGTTGAAGTGCTTATGGAAATACTTATTCCGTTTGTTACGGCAAGTATTATCGATAAGGGTATTCAGGCGGGAGACATGAGCAAGGTGTTAATGTATGGCGGACTTATGCTTGTGCTTGCATTTATAAGTCTGTTTGCTGGAATTCAGGCAGGAAAATATGCGGCTTTGGCCTCTACCGGATTTGCATGTAACTTAAGAGAGGGAATCTATTCGAATATCCAGAACTTCGCATTTTCTAATATAGACAAATACAGCACAGCAGGTCTTATTACCCGTATGACTACTGATGTTACAAATGTGCAGAATGCATATCAGATGATTTTAAGAATTGCAGTAAGAGCACCACTTATGATGATATGTAGTATGGTTATGTGTTTTGTTATCAATCCTACATTAAGTCTTATATTCTTAGGTGCGCTTATTTTTCTTGGGTTTGTACTTTTCTTTATTATATATAAGGTGACTCCAATATTCACAGAAGGTTTTGCTAAATATGATGATTTAAATGCGAGTGTTCAGGAGAATGTCACAGGAATCAGAGTTGTCAAAGCATTTGTAAGAGAAGACCATGAGAATAAGAAATTCAGTAAGGCTGCCGGGAATCTTTACAAAACATTTGTTAAGGCGGAATCATGGCTTGCATTCAACAATCCTATTATGATGTTTGTTATATACGGAAGTATTATTGCACTTTCATGGTTTGCAGCACATTTTATTACTGATGGAACTATGACAACGGGTAACCTGACATCAATGTTTTGCTATGTAATGAGCATGATGATGTCACTAATGATGCTTTCTATGATATTTGTTATGGTTTCAATGAGTGCAGCGAGTGCAAGACGAATTGCTGAGGTTCTTAATGAGAAGGCTGATATTACTAATCCTGAGAATCCTGTTATGGAAGTACCTGATGGAAGAATTGATTTCAACCATGTGAACTTCACATACAAGAAAGATAGCGACAAGGATGCCCTTGAAGACATAGATATCCATATAAATGCGGGCGAAACAATCGGTATTATAGGCGGAACGGGTTGCGGAAAGTCAAGCTTCGTTAATCTGATAAGCCGTCTGTATGATGTTAAGGATGGTTCTGTATGCGTAGGCGGAATTGATGTAAGAGACTACGACCTTGAAACTCTTCGTAATGAGGTTTCAGTTGTTCTTCAGAAAAATGTGCTTTTCTCAGGAACTATTCTTGATAATTTGAGATGGGGCGATGAAAATGCGTCTGAGGAGGATTGCATAGAAGCCTGCCGTCAGGCCTGTGCAGATGAATTTATCGAGAGAATGCCTGACAAATACAATACATGGATTGAGCAGGGTGGAAGCAATGTTTCCGGTGGTCAGAGACAGAGACTCTGTATCGCAAGAGCGCTGCTTAAACGCCCTAAGGTTCTTATTCTTGATGATTCAACAAGTGCTGTTGATACAGCCACAGACGCTAAGATTAAGAAAGCATTTGCAACAAAGATACCTGGAACTACCAAGATTATCGTATCGCAGAGAATTTCAAGTATTCAGGACGCAGACAGAATATTAGTGCTTGAGAATGGCTGTGTGAGTGGTTTTGATACTCATGAAAATCTTGTTGAGAGCAATAAGGTTTACCGCGAAATCTACGAGGTCCAGACACAGGGCGGCGGTGATTTTGACGAGGCAGGAGAATAGGAGGCAGCATATGGATAAGAATATTGATATGAAGAATAAGAAGAATAAAGAAAATCCACTTCCTCTTATGAAGAGGCTGCTTGGATATATTTTAAAGAATTACAAGTTTTCGTGTATAGCAGTGCTTGTGTGCATTCTTGTTTCAGCGCTTACAACACTGATAGCAACGCTGTTTATCCAGAAGCTTATTGACAGTTATATTATTCCGCTGACACAGTCAGCAGTACATGATTATGCACCGCTTGCAGGCGCACTTATTAAGCTCGCTGCAGTTCTTATGGTCGGTGTATTATGTTCATATTGCTACAACAGAATTATGGTAAATGTTGGTCAGGGAACTTTAAAGAAGTTGAGATTAGAGCTGTTTACTAATATGGAATCACTTCCTATTAAGTATTTTGATACGCATGCACACGGCGATATCATGTCAGTATATACTAACGATATCGATACATTAAGACAGCTTATAAGTCAGAGTATACCTCAGGTTATCAATTCATGCATTACACTTGTATCTACATTTGTAAGTATGATTGTGCTTGATATTCCGCTTACAATCGTATCGGTTGTGATGGTTGTTATTATGTTTTATGTAACTTCTAAGCTGAGTGCACTTTCCGGAAAATATTTCGTTGAGCAGCAGAAGGATATCGGTAAGGTTAATGCTTATATCGAGGAAATGATGGAAGGACAGAAGGTTGTTAAGGTGTTCTGCCACGAGGATAAGAGTATTGAGCAGTTTAAGGAGATTAACAACAGGCTTCGTGAGAGTGCAAACAATGCGAACAAGGTTGCAAATATCACAATGCCTGTTAATGGTAATATAGGTAATATCAGCTATGTATTATGTGCAATAGTTGGTGGTATTCTTGCTCTGAGTGATTTTTCAGGACTTACTATTGGTACACTTGTTGCTTTCTTAAGTTTAAATAAGAGCTTCACACAGCCTGTAACACAGATAAGCCAGCAGGTGAGCAGTATCGTCATGGCGATGGCTGGTGCCGGAAGAGTGTTTGAATTATGTGACGAGAAGCCGGAGGTTGACGAAGGTTTTGTTGAGCTTGTAAATGTAAGATACAACAAGAACAATGAGCTTATCGAGACAGAAGAAAATACTGAGATGTGGGCATGGAAGAAGCCGGCAAAGGACGGCAGTAGTGCAGAGTACACAAGACTTGCTGGTGATGTAACATTTGACGGAGTTGACTTTGGCTATAATCCGGACAAAATGGTACTTCACGATATTAAAATGTATGCTACACCGGGACAGAAGATTGCATTTGTCGGAAGTACCGGAGCAGGAAAAACTACAATTACTAATCTTATCAACAGGTTCTATGATATTCAGGATGGTAAGATCAGATATGATGGAATTAACATCAACAATATTAAGAAAAATGATTTAAGACGAAGCCTTGGTATCGTTCTTCAGGATACTAACCTCTTTACGGGTACAATCATGGATAATATCAGATACGGAAGGCTTGAGGCGAGTGATGAGGAATGCATCGCAGCAGCAAGACTTGCCAATGCTGACGGATTCATCAAGAGACTTCCTGATGGCTATAACACTGTGCTTCATGGCGGAGGTGCTAATTTAAGCCAGGGACAGAGACAGCTTCTTGCAATTGCAAGAGCAGCTGTAGCAGACCCTCCTGTACTTATTCTTGATGAAGCTACTTCATCTATTGATACAAGAACAGAGCGTCTTGTCCAGAAGGGTATGGATGCGCTTATGTCAGGAAGAACATCATTTGTTATTGCCCACAGACTTTCTACAGTCCGCAATGCAGACTGTATTATGGTTATGGAGCAGGGAAGAATTATCGAGCGTGGAACGCACGACCAGCTCATGGAAGAGAAGGGCAGATATTACCAGTTGTATACTGGAAAGAGCATATCAGCGTAGAGACAGAAACAAAAAAGCAGGTGAGGAAATTCTGATATGCCCCCTGTCAAGTAGACAGGTTAAATATCTAAAATGAAGTGTTGCTA
>ERZ1673702.515-NODE-515-length-54182-cov-18.004693_pt1 | contig 54182 bp, 40 predicted proteins | sample MGYA00580232_ERZ1673702 | MGnify/ENA primary metagenome ERZ1673702 (study PRJEB41218, sample SAMN15661792) | gut metagenome | host: Homo sapiens | place: Canada: London | collected 2015-08-20/2019-03-30 | study: EMG produced TPA metagenomics assembly of... | reverse complement strand
AGAGCATCTGCCTTACAAGCAGAGGGTCACAGGTTCGAGCCCTGTAGGTCCCATTGTCCAAAGGACATGCCGGCGTGGCGGAACTGGCAGACGCACAGGACTTAAAATCCTGCGGGACTAACCTCCCGTACCGGTTCGATTCCGGTCGCCGGCATTGAAGAAAAATCCTGAAACCTAAGAGAAATCAAGGGTTTCAGGATTTTTTGTTGCCCTAAAAAATGGGTTTAGGGGCAAAAAGTATCACGGGGTAAATCAAAATAAACTATCTTTTCTGGATGGGGCATGGTAGAATGAAATTTACATAGCAGTTTATAGATAAACTGTAAAAGGAGAACTTTGCAAAGGGAGGTTATATTACTAAAATGAAAAAGAAAAGAAGTTTATGGATCATACTGATAACAGCATTCTGTATATGTGTGTCGATGCTATTCGGTTCGGCAGCCACTGCAAAAGCAGAGGGTGAAGGACAGGAATATACATATACAGATAGTGCGGCATTTACCTGCGACGCGGCTGGTGTAATTACAGCCTATACAGGAGACAGAACAGTAAAAGAACTGGTGGTTCCGCAGATTGTAAATGGTGTAACTGTTACAGGAATTGGTGCTGATGTATTTAAGGATATGGCAAAGCTTGAATTTGCAGCTATACCAGATACCGTTACCAGCATAGGTGATTTTGCATTTAGCGGATGTAGTAAACTGAATACGATCTATCCGTATCAGCCGGTGCTTGATTCTGTGACAGGAGTGGATACCGGGAAGTTTGTTATCTTGAATTCCGAACAGAATGTCGGAAAAGTTATAACACTTCCGACAAATCTGAATCAGATCGGTACAGGCGCATTCGCGGGCTGTACTTCTGTTGGCAAGTTTGCTGTTGCAGATGCAAATGCATATTTTACAACACATGCATGGGATCGTGCATGGACACAGCAGCCAAATGATAATTCCGGTGATGAGGTAGTGACGAATCCTAAAAATACAGGTGAAGTTTTGTTAAGTAAAGATGGAACGATGATGTATCGTCTGGCACCTGCCTTCCATTATACGGGAAATGGTCTTTATAATATACCGGAGACAGTTGTGACTCTTCTGCCATATGCCTGCGAGCAGGTGTCATTAAACGGAGGATTTGTAATTCCTGCATCCGTGCAGGTTATAGGAGATTATGCATTCTATAAGTGCGGGAATCTGAATACAGTAAAATTTGCTGAGGGTTCCCAGACATCCACGATCGGAGCGTATGCATTTGCATATAATAATAATTTACAGAAATCAGATATAACAGACGGGGCTTCGTGCTTTACACTTCCAACCGGTGTGACATCTATCGGGGAGTATTGCTTTGCTTATTGCCAGAATATTGTGATTGATATATCAAAGACAAAACTTGAAGTTATTCCTGATTATGCATTTTATGAGAGCGACAACCTTCATGAGTTGCAGACCCCTGTAACATTACGAAAGGTTGGAGCTTATGCATTTTATGGCTGCAACAATCTGAATGAAGTGAAATTCCTTGGAAAGACTTTAGAGGAGATCGGAACAGGAGCATTTAAGACCTGCAATAATCTTCATATAGTTGATATTCCGGAAGGTGTAACGGCGATTGCAGACGGAACCTTTGATGGATGTCAGAATCTGAATACTATAAAACTTCCAGACAGCTTAAAGACGATTGGTGATAATGCATTTAAGGATTGCAGAAATATTCATGAGATGGTGATTCCTCCAAATGTATCTCATGTATCTAAGAACAGCTTTGCCGGAGCAAATCAGAATGACATAGATACATCAAAGAACCAGTACATCCAGAAATTTGTAAAAGCAAAGCTTCCGGATGTCGGTGAGAAATTCACAGTCGGAAATCTGAAATATAAGATAACAAAGTCTCACAAGACGAAAGGAACGGTAGCGTTATATGGAACTAAGGGTAAATCATTAAAGACAGCTAAGGTTCCGGCTACGATCATGTATAAGGGTTATAAATTCAAGGTTACATCGATTGGAAATAATGCATTCAAGAACTGTAAAAAGTTAAAAACAGTGAAGCTTGGAAGCAATGTCAAATCAATCGGTAAGAATGCATTTTACGGATGCAAGAAGCTGACAGGTGTTACCCTGGATGCCAAGTTGACTACGATTGGAAACGGAGCATTTTCAAAGTGCATCTCACTTAAGAAGATTACTATTCCTGCAAAGGTTACAAAGATCGGAAGCAAAGCTTTTTACGGTGACAGTAAATTAAAGACAATTACGATCAAGAGCAGTAAGATCAAGACAAAGAAGATTGGAAAATCAGCATTTGCAAAGATCAATAAAAAGGCTACGATCAGAGTTCCAAAGAAGAAGCTTTCAGCATATAAGAAGATCATCAGAAGTGCCGGAGCGGCAAAGAGCGTAAAGATTAAGAAATAAAGATCCATTCCTTTAATAATAGAACGAATATATAGATTTATTCTGTCAGGATAACAAAAGCCCCGCGGCAGGTAATGCCGCGGGGCGAAGGAAGGGAATCTATGAAAAATGAAAGTAAGCAATAATTATAAAGTGTGTATCTGATGTTCAGGTATGCACTTTTTTAGATCTGAGGACATACAGTCGAAAATGCTTGCTCTGACCACATTTTCGGTGATGCCCTCTTGGTTTTGTTTTCCTTTGATGGTATTTATATTACTGGATAAATGTGTTTATTCTATGTTCAGGGTGTCAATGAATTGTGAAAAGAAAACATAAAAAATGCATGTTTTATTGATGCTAACGTGTAGTATAAAGTGATTTACAGGTCGCGTTCATTCGTGGTATGATAAAGAAGCCTGCAGGGAGCAGGAAAATAAAAAGGTTATGGAAAACGCAGGAGGAAAAGAAAATGGTAGTAGTAAATACAGAAAATATACCGGGAAGAGAGTATCAGGTGATCTCATTGGTAACAGGTTGTTGTGTTATGTGTAAGAATATCGGAAAAGATATCGGTGCATCCTTTCGTAATATGGTAGGAGGAGAAATGCAGGCGTATACACAGATGATGGCTGATGCAAAAGATAAGGCGATTTCGTATATGATCAATCAGGCTATGAGCATGGGAGCAGATGCGATCGTAAATGTCAGATTTGCTTCAACAACAATTGTTGCCGGTGGTGCAGAAATTCTTGTTTCCGGAACGGCGGTGAAGTTTACAGCTTAACAGATTGATTTGTACACAGTGTTAGAAACGGAGGAGTATATGAAGAAACCAAAACATGAGCTGATGACATTTGTTGCCGGAATCGTTATGCTGGTAGCAGGGTTATTTATATTGTCTCAGAAAGTAATTGTATCATCCAGTTTCTTTTCTGCATTTGGAGGATTGTCAATCTGGGGAGCAAGAGTCAGTTCCGGTATGGTAGTGATTCCGTTGATCATTGGAATTGTATGGATGTTTATGACAGATTCATTTGCATCAAAGGTTTTTTCTGCATTGGCAGGACTTTTGATCGTAATAGCAGTTATTTTGTCAACAAATATTCATCTTACCAGTATGACATTATTTGACTGGCTGGTAATTCTGGTACTGATCTTTGGAGGACTTGGGTTTGTAGGCAGAGTGCTTCTGGCAGACAGAAAAAATGATGAGGTTGATCCACGAGAAGAAATGTACAGGGAAATGTATGGAGAATCGACGGATAAAAAATCAAAGAGAAGAAGAAAATAGGATTTTGTATATTCCGTTGGAAACGGGAGAATTTAAAGGGAAAGACTATTACAAAAAAAATATAAGAAAGAGATGAGTGATATGCCTTATTTTTATTTTGACCCAACGTATATTTTAGTTCTGATCGGAGTTGTTCTGTCTCTGATCGCATCTGCTCAGGTGAAATCGGCGTATAAGAAATATGAGAAAGTATCGACAAGATCAGGATTTACTGCAGAGCAGGTGGCAGCAATGATCCTCAGAAATGCGGGAATTACAGATGTGGCGATTCGACCGATCGCAGGCGAATTAACGGATAACTATAATCCCAAGGATCATACACTGAACCTGTCACAGAATGTATATGGTTCCAGGTCGATTGCAGCAATAGGCGTAGCAGCACATGAGTGTGGTCATGCAATTCAACATGCGGAAGGATATGTACCGCTTAGCTTTCGTTCGGCGATCGTGCCTGTTGTAAGCATTGGTTCTACATTATCATGGCCATTGATCCTGATCGGTTTACTGATCCCGAGACTGGACGTATGTATTACATTCGGAATCATTTTGTTCTCGCTGGTCGTTGTATTCCAGTTCGTAACATTGCCGGTTGAGTTCAATGCTTCGGGCAGAGCCATTGCAATCTTAAGAAATGGTGGATTTATGACGGAAGAAGAACTTGGCGGTGCTAAGAGAGTTTTAACTGCCGCGGCACTTACTTATGTGGCAGCAATGGTAACAGCGATTCTTCAGCTCGTACGTCTGCTGTTGCTTACAAATAGAAGAAGATAATCAAAAAGTAAATATCGTATGTTCCGGTAGAGACCATTATAAGAATGCCGGAATATAATAAAAAACGTGATCGAAAGGTAAAGACAGTGGTGTTAAGAGATAACTGCAATGATCTTTTCGGTCGCGTTTTTATTTTGTAAAAAGGAATGGATACAGGAAAGCGTATGGGTTTATATAGGAATAATCGGTATATGTCAGCAGTGTATAGTACAAATTATACAAATAAAATGCTAAAATTAGTAAAAATACCTAAAAATATGTTGCAAAATTGTGAATAGTATTTATAAAAATTATGTGCTACAATATCCATGGTGTGATAAATTTGGATAGTTTCTCACAAAATTAATACGAAATTGTGCAATAAATTAGAAGATTACACAAAAATATGCCCAAGGTATCACAACCGGAAACATAATGACATTGCCAGTTATCCCAAGGGGTTGGATAACTGGCAATTTATAGTATATCAAAGTATACATAGGAATTGGCGGGATGCAGTTCCGGACAGCAATGAATGGAGGACAGAATGAGAAAACGAAACATGAGAGGATATGTAGCAGGATTTGCTCTTGCGGCAGGATTATGTATAACGCAGGGAATACCTGCACATGCAGCAACCGAAGTACAGAGCGACAGCGGAACGGATCAAAGCTATGAGACAGCAGATCCGTCAAAGGGAGTCACCTATGTAAAAAATGATGCAGGAAGTACAATGGGAATTGATCTGAATGGTAATTCTGTTATTATTCGCAAATCTGACAAATCGACATCACAGAGTACATATATCAATATTTATAATGATAAAAACAGGAATGGAGAGTTGGATGAAGGTGAATCAGCATTTGAACTGGATGGAAGTGCTGATATTCTGTATCCGGGGATGCCTGTTTACGGATTATATGAACAGAAGTCAGATCGGCCACTTGCGATCACATTAGATGGTGTAGAGCTGGGATCGGTGTATGGCGTATACGGAGGCTGTATTGAGACAGAATCTGACAGTACTGCATTAATTGTGCGGGCTTTGAATGAGGCTGATCTGAAAGTATTAACCGCAGCAGAGAAATCAGAGGTAAAAGGAGATGTGGAACTTCAATTTGTGGATACATCGGTAAGCAGTGGGCCGTTATATATAGGAAAAACTGCTCAGATCAGTGGAAATGTGTCCTTATCCCTGAATGGCGGATCTTATTATATGATCAATGCACTTGCATCAGGAAGTACTGTGCAGAAGAATGTGGATGTGAAATTACGGAATGTTAGTTTTACGGGGACTGATACATCCGGAATTGTGCTTTCCGGCAGTACAGTAAATGGTGATGTGAAATTTGATGCTGATGGGATCAATGTAAGCAGTCAAAGTGAATTTCATGTATTAAATTCAGGTAGTGCAAATGATCTGACTGTATCATTAAAGAATTATATCGGAAAAGAATGGACATTTTATGGCACGAATAATAGTGCTGTAAAGGGAGATTTGGATCTAAAGATCCTGGGCGGAAGCGGAACCTTTGCAAATATATATGGTACCTATTCGTCAGGTATTTATGGACATGCATCTATACAGATTGAGGGTTGTATCTGTTCCGGGGCGATCATGGGAAGTAGTTCCGAATGTTCATTTATCAGTCGGGGAAGCGCAAAGGATGGGTATACCGTTGATGTTGCAATAAAGAATTGTAAAGTAAACGGTATCGTGTATGGCCTGAGCGGTGTAAAGCAGATCTATTCTTTGAAACTTACCATGCAGGATATTGATGGTGGAAGTGCAAGTATATATGGTTACCAATCCGGTTCCGCGAATGTGACCGGTCCGGCTGACATCAGTCTGGATAATTGTAAGGGATACAGTATCTATGGTTATTCAGGATATACTTCTGAAAACTATAAGACCTCGGCTGCACAGAAGATCTCAGTGACCAATTGTACAGCAAGCTGGTCGATCTATATAGTATATAGTGGTTATTTCGGAGATGACTGTATTATTAACAGTTCAAAAAATATCTGGTCTACATATACTGGCTTTTATTATGCGAAAGCAGATAAGAATGTAATGTTTACATCTGCACATGAAAATGACAGTACAATCCTGGATGAGAATGGTCAACCGGTGATTGATTCAAATTCGTCTGCAGGCTCGAATACATATTATATGTTGCAGGGAGCAACAATAAATGGAGATGTTACAGTAGATGTAACAGGTATTCGTTGTAAGGCAATGCAGCCGTTAAGTTCATCTACAATTTATGGAAACTCTGACTTTACGATAAGAGACAGTGAAGTATTTGGAAGCTCTAATGATACAGTCCAATTTGCTTCTTATGCGACATCGACGGACGAACATCATGTAAATGTACAGATTGAAAATACGGACTTCAGTGCCATGAGTTCACTTCGGTTCAGTAATACTCTGGCAGATAATACAAAACTTACAATGACAGTAAAAGATGATTGTAAACTGCCATCCACATGTTATGTTATTCCGAATACAAATGAAACCGGTTCTGCAATCATAACGATCGGAAACGATATCTACTATGGTGGAACGGTTGTATTGAATGAGGATGTTTCTGCTGACAATGTATATTTTGGTAATTATGCAAATTATTCAACTTCGCTTGCGATCATTCAGGTTTCAGAAAATGTCACAGTAACAGCAAAAGAGCATTTGTATATAACATCGTCTACCAAGCTATTGAATAAGGGAACGATAAAGGCAAATGCAATAAAGAGCCTTACGTCTTCAAATCCAAAGATCTATTTGAATGGCGGACAGATCGATGCAGAAGAGAATGCAGCGGAGATCTATTATCCAATAAAACTGGCGTACAATAAAAATGCGGGTGCTGTTTCTACCGGATCGGGGGAAACAATCTCATTAGATCCCGGTGTATATTATGGAAAAAATGAACAGAGTATCAGTGTTTATATTTCAACTTCCACCGGATACCAGATGAAATCAGCAATTGTAAAGAAAGATTCGGAAACAACGGGTTCCGAACTTGCAGTATCGGGTTACAATTACAGTTTCGATATGCCGGATGAATCGGTAACGATCGTTGTAACATTCGAAGGCCTGCCGATTACGATAAAAAAAGCGGCAGCAGATCCTTGTGCTGTTATAAATAAAGAATATACATCCGAGGCACCATTATATGATCTGACCAGACTTGTAATCATCAATGATGCAAAAGAAGGTACAGTACAATATAAAGAAGATACTACATATGATCTTCCACAGGGACTGAAGATCGAAGATGGAAAGATTATTGGAACACCTACGGTATTATATGAAAATGGAAAACGGACTGATATTCATGTAACAGGTAAGAATGGAACGGAAGCAGTATTAAAACTGAATGTGATCGTATCAACCAAACAGCAGGTACAGGAAAGTACCAGTGAGAGGTTGACGATTGACGAAGAGAAGAAAGAGATCAATTTAAATGGTACTTCAGCAGTTATTCAGGAGATGAAGCTGGCAGATGGTACTACAGTTACTGGAATCTATGCGGATGATGACCAAGATGGTAAACCGGATGGAAAGAGTGCTATGTACAGTGCAGATCTGTCTGATTATGTGATCAAGGGAGTTGACAGACAGAATAGTGACCGATCGGTCAGAATCACCATGTTAAGTGGCTCTGTGGGTACGATATATGGCGCATATAATTCTCAGATGTCATATACAGACAGCGATGCGGTTGTCGTTGATGTTCAGGGAGGTATCGTAAATAATGTATATGGACTGGGATCCGGAGCTTCATTAGATGGATGTGTAGCTGTTAAAACAGGGAAAAATGCAACAGTTGGAACTGCAGCTATCAAGGATGCGTCATATGCATTCTTCGCAGGCTCTCTTCTTGATAAAGCAGGAGCGATCACGTTGGATAAGAAATATGTGATTAATGAGTCATTGAGTGGAGATTCTCTGGTAGTAAAAGAATTTGCAACGATCATAGCGAATACACGAGTTGAGCTTACAGGAACATTCACATTGGAACGTGGAACAGAATGTACGATCAATAAAGGCGTAAAAGCAGATAAGTTTACAACAAATGGCAATTTATCAAAGATCTGGTTCCATGATAACTGCGAATTTGGATCATTTGAACCAAATTACTGCTGGGTAACGATAGAGGAAGATGCAAAGCTTACTGCTGATGACATCAAGGCACAGAATACATCCGGTAAGATTCTTCATAAGGGCGTTGTGTCCGGTAAGACATTCAGCAGTACGGCGAAATGGCTGGTAATCGGTTCTTTTTCAGAAGATACAGATATCAGTGACTGGTCGAAACTGTATTTTAAAGTAACGACAACATCTAATATGGAAGGTATCACCGGATATTCATCTGCTGAGGATTTTGGATGGAGCGACAGCGAAGATGGAAATGGACTTGACTATTATCTGCCGGGTAATACGACTCAGAATATTACTTATGTAGATGTTCCGGGATATACAGCAGTACTTTCGGTAAATGGCGGAGAGGCTGTTGAGGGAGATGCAAACGGAAGATGCGCGTTGACGTTTCCACAGGAGAAGTCAGAGATATATGTGGAATATATAGCAAAGCAGATCACATGTACAAAACAGTATTCGGATCCGGTCGTTGTAAAAGATACCAAGTATACAGCAGAAGATCCGGCATATGATCTGAATCAGTTAAAACTTGAGAACGATACATCTCTTCGGTACGGATCATCGAAGAAGTATAGGATCAAAGCCGGTTCCAAGCTTCCGGACGGACTGATTCTGCAGGATGGAAAGGTAGTTGGTACACCTGCTGATACAGCAGAAACGACAGAAACGGTTTTCCGTATTACAGGAAGAAACGGTTCTGAGGCAGAGTGTAGGGTTGTATTTACAGTAGAAGATGCAGGATATAAGGTAACGGATCTGACGAAAGAACTGGATGTAAAAGAGTATAGCGATATTGATCTGAAAGGACATTCCGTTGTTATCATGTCGGATGCATCCGATGGCTCCGGTAAAAAAGTATCGATCTACCCGGATGATGATCATGATGGTGTTGCCGACAGCGGACGGGCATTAAAAATTGGTGGAAAGACATCTTATGATCTGAGCAGCCGGTCGATCTATGGATATAAAGATAATACACCTTATGAGGGAGATATCTCTATCTATATGTATGGTGGATCTGTCGGTGGTTTGTTTGGCGCAGGTACATCAAGTAAGGGAACTGCTCAGGCGCAGGTAGACGGTACAGTCAGTCTGTATGTGAAGGGTGGAACAATTTCTTATCGGACTGCAGGAGCATATAATGCAGATGTAAAGAAAGTGGAACTTTATGCAACCGGCGGATCTTTCTATCAGTATGTTTACGGCTTGCAGGAGGCAAGTGCAGATGATCTTGTATTCCATTTTACAGATAAGGCTCATATGGCGCAGACACCATCCAGAGAGACCTATAGTATGTATTTTGCAAAAAGCGGAACTGTAAGAAAGAATGCAGATATCAGGATCGGTGCAAGTGGCAGTCAGGTAGCATTTGCAGATTATAAAAACAGTATGATATCAAATAAGAGCAATTCATATGGATTTTATGAAAGCACGATCCAGGGAAATGCAACCTTTGATGTTGTTGGTAACTGGAGTCTTGGCAGTAAGAGCAAGAGCTGGTTCTTAAATGATTCGACCGTTAAGGGGAATGTGGATATAACACTGGATACCACATCATTTGGAATCAGTAACTCAACCGGTAAAGATCTGGGAGGAAGCGTTCTGGTATACAAAGGATCTGTAGGAAATATAACAGTTACAGATAAAACAGGATGCAGTAACTATGTTGTAGCGGCGCAGTGTACTGTTAATAATATAGTTGGAAAACGTACAGTGACCGGAACTTCCAGAGGCATTGTAACATACCTGTATCAGGACGATACCTATACATTAAATGGCGGATTGTATGCTGAGGATTATCTGGATGTATATGTTGGCGGAACTTATACGATCAATAAAGATGTAGCAACAAGAGATCTGCATGTACTGAACAAGTCGGATATTACAATAGCAGAAGGCACTACGGTTACATATACAGGAGATGCAGAGCTGAATGGATCGATCACCAATCATGGTTCATTCCACTGCAAAGGAGACATGTACTCTGATACAACAGTATCCGGAATATTTACCAACACAGGTGATGTGACATTGTTAACTGCAACGACATTAACAATGGATACAACAGCCAGATTTATAAATAAGGCGGATGCATCATTGTGCTTTGGTAAACTGAAAAATGAAGGAACTATTATCAATGAAGGTATTCTGGATCAGACTGTAAATGCAGCCTCTATAGGAGATGGATATATCCTTACATCTACCAAACCGGATATGTATAGAACGTATTCAAATATTTACTATAAAGCAGAACTGGAATATCCGGAATTCTGTTTTGCAGAAAGCACAGATGCACCTGTTTCATTAGCTGCATCCACGGGATCAAATATGAAGACTACGGGTATAGAGGGAGATGGTTCTGTTTATATCAGAGGCGGAGCAGCAGTAAGTGTAACTGTAACAGGTACACCAATCGATGACCTGACAGTGGATGCAATCAAATATGGTTCTTCTGACAGCTCGATGACAAAGAGTGATGATGCAAGCTGGACAGCAAATATGCCATACGAACCAACCATATTTACTGTAAATATGGCAAGCGATACAGCAACGGCGATCGTACTGGATAAAGAAGAGGATTCTGTAGACACAGCAGTTGTGGGAATTACAACAACAGCAGATCACCCGCTATATGATCTGACCGCTTTAAAAATCACAAATGACATTGACAGTGAAACTGCAAAGGTTGTTTATTCTCTGGATAACGGATCGATACTTCCTTCCGGTCTGGAATTAAAGAATGGAAAGATTTACGGAACACCGAAGAAAGCGTCCGAGACGGAACAGACTGTAACGATCAAGGTATGCGGTAAGAATCAGACAGTTGCAGCATTTAAGCTGACATTTGCAAAGGTTGCCAAGGGAACACCGGTTATGGAAACTCCTGGCACATGTTCCGGTATTGCAGGTAAGACGCTGAAAAGTGTAACACTTCCGACATCAAAGTTAGGTACATATGAATGGGCAGATGCCGAGACGATTATTACTAAGGCAGGAACAGAAGTGTACGATGCATATTTTGTTCCTGAAGATACAGTTAATTATGATTGGAGCAAGGCAAATATTGCGGAAGATGCTTATGAAGTATTGGCAAATGGATCTGTAAGGATTAAAGTAAAACTTACAGTGAAATCAGAGAAACAGATTCCGACCTATACAGTTCCGACAGATCTGAAGGGGATCTATGGACAGACACTTGCAGATGTAACAATTCCGGAGACAGAAGATGGAACATTTGCATGGGTAGATGACAGCATTTCCCTTGGGGAGGTAGGAAGCCGATCATTTAAGGCAGTCTATACTCCGAAAAACGGAGATATTTATGAAAATGCAGAGGATATTACAATTACAGTAATGGTTGAACCTGCAAAACCGGGATTCAAGCCTGAACTTGATGCGATAACGGTGAAGCAGGGAACCGTATTAGGGGATGTAGAGCTTCCGGATGTTGAAGGCGGCTATTACTACTGGTATACAGCAAAAACAACTGTTATAAATGAAGCGGGAGATTATAAGGTATGTTATAAGCCGAGTGATATCACAAATTATGATTGGACAGAAACTGCTGGATGGAGCAATGCTCATAAGGGTATTATCCTGTCAGTAAGAATCCTGGTTGGTGAGGAACATGCTCATACATTTGTCTGGAAATCAGATGTAACAAAGCATTGGAAAGAATGTACATGCGGTGATAAGACAGAAGCAGAAGAACATACATTTAATGCCGGTGAGATCACAAAGGCTCCAACAACAACGGCAACCGGTATTAAGACCTATGAATGTACAGTCTGCGGTTATCAGAAGCAGGAAATTCTGCCAAAGAAGGAGGAGACTCCGGATCCTGATAAGCCGGATCCAAAACCGACACCGACACCTGACAATCCAAATCCGGTTGACCCGAATCCCGGAACACCGGAGGTTACGGATATCAGCAAGGCAGTTGTATCCGGTATCGTGAACAAAGCATATACCGGAAAAGCACAGGTACAGTCCAAGCTTACGGTATCATTAGGTGGTAAGGTTCTTACAGCAGGAAAAGAATATGTAGTGACTTACAAGAATAATAAGAATGCTGGAAAGGCAACCATGACCATCAAGGGACAGAATGGTTATACCGGCACATTAAGCAAGACATTTAATATTACGATCAGTAAGGGCAAGACCTATGCAGTAAAGAGTGTGAAGTATAAAGTGACCAAGGCAGCTACAAATGGCAAGGGAACCGTTACGGTAACAGGAAGCTCTTATAAGAAGACAAATAAGAAGTTTAAGACCTTGAAGCTTGGCAAGACAGTCAAGATCGGTGGTATCTCTTATAAGATTACAGCGGTTAATAAGAATGCATTTAAGGGTTATAAATATCTGAAGTCCGTAACGATAGGAGATAATATAACGACGATCGGTAACAGCGCATTTGAAGGATGTAAGGCACTTACAACCGTTAAGCTCGGTAAGGGTGTGACAAAGCTTGGAAGTAAGGTATTCTATAAGGATGCAAAGCTTAAGAATATTACAATCACATCAAAGAAGCTTAAGACAGTTGGCAAGAACGTATTTAACGGTATTCATAAAAAACCGGTTGTAAAACTTCCGAAGAGTAAGTATACTAAGTATGTGAAACTTTTGAAGAAAGCGAAGATGCCTTCAAAGGTAACATATAAGAAGATAAAATAAAGCTGTGAATATGTTCTCATGATAGATGATCATATGACAATTTCATAGTATAAGGTGAAAGGCCACCGGAGTATCGAATGCCAGTTCATGGAATTTCTGGGCGACAGAGTTGTATGGAATGCAGAAGATATCGGTGGTCTTTCTTTTTAATAGGAAGGTGGCAAAATGAGTATTTTTGATATTGTAGGTCCGGTCATGGTAGGTCCGTCCAGTTCGCATACGGCAGGGGCAGTAAGGATCGGATATATTTGTTATAAGCTGATGGATGAACCGATCTGCAAGGTAGAGATCGGGTTATACGGATCGTTTCTGGCGACAGGAAAAGGTCATGGAACGGATAAAGCACTGGTCGCCGGACTTCTCGGAATGAAGCCGGATGATATCCGAGTGCCGCAGAGCTTTGAACTGGCAAAAGAGGCAGGTATGGAATTCTCCTTTTATGAAGCAAAGCTTGCACATGCAAATCCGAATACAGTCGCACTTCATATGACAGGTGAAAGTGGCAGAGAGCTTGATATCGTAGCGGAATCGGTTGGTGGCGGACGAATCCGCATTTGTAAGATCGATGGACTGGATGCGAATTTCAGTGGGGATTATCCGACACTGATCGTACACAACTTAGATCAGCCGGGACATGTGACGGAGGTTACATCTATGCTCGGTCACAAATCCATCAATATTGCAACGATGCAGCTCTATCGTGCCTGCCCGGGCGGACATGCGGTCATGGTTTTAGAGTGTGATCAGGAGGTTCCGAAGGAATCATTAAAATGGCTGGAGCATCTGGAAGGAATCCTTAAGGTAACATATCTGAGTCTGAAGGAATAGAAAGGAAGAGAAAGAATGGCATTTTCATCTTTGGCAGAAATAGACAGTTATATGAAAACAAATAAATGTGAGTTCTGGGAGGCTGTGATTCGTGAGGAGGCAAGGGACTCGCAGCAGCCGGAAATGGATATCGTAAACCGGATGACCCAGATGTATCGTTCTATGAAGGAAGCAGATGGAGCGTATGATGACAGTCTGACTTCCCATAGCGGCCTGTCCGGGAAAAATGGTAAAAAAATGGCAGATTATGCGGCAACACACAAATGTATGTGTGGTGAATTTGGTGGGGCAGTCATGGCACGGGCAATCAAGATGGCGGAGAGCAATGCCTGTATGAAGCGGATCGTTGCAGCACCGACGGCAGGCTCCTGTGGTGTTGTGCCTGCGATATTGATCACATATGAAAGAATGACGAATACTTCGGAAAATGATATGGTGAAGGCTTTATTTGTGGCAGCAGGAATCGGTGATGTGATTGCAAGACGGGCAAGCATATCAGGCGCAAGAGGAGGCTGTCAGGCAGAGATCGGAGCATCATCGGCTATGGCGGCGGGCGCACTTGCATGGTTAAAAAGCGGCAGCAGTCATCTGATCACACAGGCAGCAGCAATGGCATTAAAGAGTCTGCTTGGACTGGTATGTGATCCGGTAGCGGGCTTAGTAGAAGTGCCATGTGTGAAGCGGAATGCTTCCGGTGCCATGAATGCGCTGTGTGCTGTCGATATGGCACTGGCTGGGATTGAAAGTGCCATTCCTGCAGACGAGGTAATCGATGCGATGCGGGAAATCGGCGACCTGATGCATAAGGATCTCCGGGAGACCGGAAAAGGCGGACTCGCAGCCACCGCCACCGGAATGGCAGTTGCTGAACGTCTGTAGACGTGATTATCAATTGGCGGAATATAAATGCAAGAAAATACATTGATTCATATAAAAAAATGCTATATAATACATTAAAACACATGAATGGATTTGGGAAAGTGGGAATGTATATTATGAAGCGTAAAATAACATCTAAGTTATATGAGTGGAAAAATATGACAGGCGGAAGAATGCCATTGCTTATTTATGGTGCACGTCAGGTTGGAAAAACATATGAGATGCGGGAATTTGGGGCATTATATTATAAGAATATCGTCTATGTAAATTTTGAAACAGATGAAAGAATCGGGAAATATTTTGAAACAGATATTCATGCAGATCATGTTATATCTGTTCTGGAGAAATATTATCAGGTAAAGATCGTACCGGGAAATACCCTCATCATTTTTGATGAGATACAGATGTGTGAACGTGCGTTGACTTCATTAAAATATTTTTCGGAGGAAACACCGGAATATCATGTAATGGCTGCGGGGAGCCTGCTTGGCGTGGCTGTAAACCGTGAAAAATATTCGTTTCCGGTTGGAAAGGTTCAGATGCTGACCATGTATCCGATGGATCTTGAAGAAGTATTATGGGCAAGGGGAAAACAGATGCTTTCGGACACAATCCGGGAGCATTATGAAAATAATCAGCCGTTGGATGGAATACTACATGAGGAGGCATTGCAGGAGTTTTATCATTATTGTATCGTGGGCGGAATGCCGGCAGCAGTAAAGGCGGATCTTGCGAAAGATAGTCCTATAGAGCAGACAGAGATTCGACAGATGTTATTAAATTCCTATATTGCAGATATGACAAAATATGCCGATCAATCAGATACCATACGTATCTTTGAGGCATATGATTCGCTTCCGGTGCAGTTGGCAAAGGATGCGAAAAAATTTCAATACAAGTTGATAAAGTCCGGAGCGCGGGCATCTCAGTATGGTGACGCGATTGATTGGCTGATCCGTGCCGGAATTGTTAACAAATGTGTGAAGTGCAGTCAGGGATTTTATCCGATTGCTGCATATCAGGATGTGAGCGCATTCAAACTATATTATAGTGATATGGGTATCATGTCTGCCAGAATGGGAATGACGTTAGAAGCATTGGGCAGTAAAGAAACAGAACATTTTCGTGGAATTATGACGGAAAATTGTGTTTCTGTTGCATTAAAGACAAATGGTTATGATCTGAATTATTGGGAATCTGATAATACGGCAGAAGTGGATTTTCTGATACAAAAAGACAGTCATGTGATTCCGGTTGAATGTAAAGCTGGAAACCACGTAAAAGCGAAAAGCATGAAGGTTTATATGGAGAGATATAAACCTGCTTATGCAATCCGGATTTCATCAAGAAATTTTGGAATGGTAAACGAGATAAAGTCGGTGCCGCTATATAGTGTATTTTGCATCTAAAGTTTTTATTTATAGAAGGAGATAACATGGGAAAAGTATTTTTTACAAGACACGGTCAGACCATCTGGAACGTGGAGAATAAGATCTGTGGGGCAACGGATATCGAACTGACAGAGCTGGGACACCGGCAGGCAGAAGAACTTGGAAGAAAGCTGGCAGAGGAGCGGCCGGGGATAGATGAGATCCTGTATTCCCCGCTTGTCCGGGCATCAGAGACAGCCAGACATATATCAGAGATGACCGGGATACCGATGCGGATGGAACCAAGATTAAAGGAGCAGAATTTCGGACGCTTTGAATCAACACCACGAAATGGAGCAGAATTCATGGAAGCAAAATCCCATTTCCTCGACCATTACGATGGCGGTGAGACTATGATGCATCTGTGCCAGCGTGTCTATAATCTGTTAGATGATGTAAAGGCGGAGTCGGATCATAAGACATATCTGCTGGTTGCGCATAATGGAATTTCAAGAATCGTGCAATCATATTTCTATGATATGACAAATGAAGAATTCGCGCATTTCGGGATTAAGAACTGTGAGATCCGGGAATATGAATTCAGATAAAATGCCTCTTTGCAGAGCAGATAGAAACAAAAAACAGTAAAAGCACATGCTTAATGATAAAAATATATCAATAAGCATGTGCTTTTTACATGTTCTGTGTCGGGAATAGATGTATAATAGTACAATGTTAGTTAAAACTAACAAAAATTTGGAATTTGCAACAGAACCATTGACAATATAGTTGATTTGTGCTATTAATCATATGAACACATATTCAAATGTTCAAAACAATAAACGTTAGTCATAAAAAGATATACCAGTGTGATAGAAAGTACTGGAGAATGGAGGAGACAAAATGGAAAATCAGAATTTTTTACAGATTAGTGGTCTGAAAAAGAGCTTCGGATCAGGGGAGAACCGGACAGAGGTATTAAGAGGACTGGATTTTACAGTGACGAAGGGAGAAATCTGTGTCTTGCTTGGACCATCCGGCTCCGGTAAGTCTACGCTATTGAATATCATAGGCGGAATCGATAATGCGGACAGTGGTTATATAGCGATCAATGGGGAAAAAACAGTTGATATGGATGAGAAGACACTGACACAGTACAGAAGAAAGCATCTTGGCTATGTATTCCAGATGTATAATCTGATCCCGAATCTGAACGTAAAGGAAAATGTAGAGGTTGGTGCATATTTAAGTGATTCACCGCTTGATGTCGATGATATCTTAAAGACGCTTGGTTTATATGAGCACAGACATAAGCTTCCGAATCAGTTGTCCGGTGGACAGCAGCAGAGAACATCAATTGGAAGGGCTATCGTTAAGAATCCGGATATCCTGCTCTGTGATGAACCGACAGGTGCACTTGATTATAAGACCTCGAAGGAGATCCTGAAGCTGATCGAGGATGTAAATCAGAAATATGGAAATACCGTTATCATGGTTACACATAATGATGCGATCAAGAATATGGCAGACCGTGTGATCAAACTGCGTGATGGAATGATCCGTAAGAATATAGTAAATGATGTAAAGATTCCTGCAATGGAGCTTGACTGGTAATACAGAAGTGGAAGAGAGAAAAGGAGAATTTATAATATGAAGAATCCATTATGGAAACGGCTGCCGAAGGAACTGGCTGCCGATCTTGGAAAGTATCTGGTTATTTTCCTGTTTATGATCTTGAGTATTGGTTTTGTGTCCGGCTTTCTGGTAGCCGGTAAGAGTATGGTCGCTACATATGATGAGAGCTTTGATAAGTATAATATCGAGAATGGTAATTTTGAGTACAAGGATGAAGCATCATCCGAGGCGAAGAGAGCGATTGAAGATGAGGGGGTAAAGCTGTATGAGAATTATTACTATGAGAAAATCGTAGAAAAAGATGGGGATGAAAGTACACTCCGTATTTTTAAGAATCGTACAGATGTGGATAAGGTTTGTCTGATGACGGGAGCGTTCCCTACGGCAGAGGATGAGATTGCAATTGACCGTATGTATGCGGAAAATAATGGGATCAAGGTAGGAGATGATCTGTCGGTTGATGGGCAGACATATAAGGTATCGGGCTTTGTAGCATTATCTGATTACAGCGCATTATTCCAGAATAACAATGATACGATGTTTGATTCCGTGCTGTTCGGTGTTGCGATCGTAACGGATGAACGGTTTGAAAGCTTTGACAAAGGGCTGATGCATTATTCTTATGCCTGGATCTATGACGATGAACCTGAAGATGAGAAAGCGGAGAAGGATGTATCCGATGATCTTGCAAGGGTGATCAGTCAGTATGGAGAAGTGGAGAAGTTTATTCCAAGATATACGAATCAGGCAATTAATTTTACCGGAGAGGATATGGGTAGTGATTCGATAATGGTGGAAACACTGCTTTATATTATAATCGTGATCATGGCATTTATCTTTGCGATTACGATCAACAATACGATCGTAAAGGAAGCCGGCACGATCGGTACGCTTCGGGCATCCGGTTACACAAGAGGAGAATTACTGGCGCATTACATTTCTCTTCCGATCCTGGTTACATTTGTAGCAGCTGTAATCGGAAATGTTCTGGGATATACAGTATTTAAAAATGTCTGTGTGGCGATGTATTATGGAAGTTACAGTTTGACAAAATATGTGACAAAATGGAATGCGGAAGCATTTGTAAAAACGACGGTTATTCCGATCGTGCTGATGCTTGTCATAACAGCATGGATGATCTATTCGAAGCTCCGTATGTCACCGCTTCGGTTTATCAGACGGGATCTTTCAAAGTCAAAGAGAAAGAAAGCGGTCAAGCTGCCACATTTCCGTTTCTTTACCAGATTCCGTATACGTGTGATCCTGCAGAATCTGCCAAGTTATATCGTATTATTTATCGGAGTAACATTTGCGATCGTATTGCTGATGTTCGGAATGATGATGTCGCCGCTTTTAAAACACTATCAGGATGAAACACTGGACAACATGCTTGCGGATTATCAGTATGTTTTGAAAATGCCTGTGGAAACAGAGAACAAGGATGCAGAGAAATACTTGGTAACTTCCCTGATCTATAAAACAGATATAAGAGATGAAGAAGTCATGGTCTATGGTATCTCGGATGACAGTAAGTATTCCAAGGTACAGCCTGCGGATGGAGAAATGCTGATCTCTGACGGACTTCGTGACAAATATAAACTGAAAAACGGGGAAACGATCACGCTGGATAAGGAATATTCATCCGATTCTTATAAGATAAAGGTTTCCGGTGTGTGCACATATCCTGCGGCATTGGCAGTATTTATGAATGAGAAGACATATCGGGAAATGTTCGATGTCGAAGAGGGATATTTCTCAGGATATTTCTCAAATGAGAAGCTGACTGATATTGATGAGAAGCTGATCGCGACAGTCGTTACAGAGGAAGATCTGACAAAGGTATCAAGACAGCTTGATCGTTCCATGGGCCAGATGTTTTATATGTTTGAGGTATTCGCACTGGCGATGTTCATGCTGATGGTTTATCTGCTTACAAAGCTGATCATTGAGAGGAATACCGTATCAATATCCATGGTAAAGATCCTTGGATATGAGAACAAAGAGATCAACAAGCTGTACCTATCTGCAACAACCTGGGTGATGGCAGTATGTGTCATCCTTGGAATCATTCTCTCACAGGTGGCGATCTCCGGCATCTATTATGTGATGATGAAGGAAGCGATCAGTGGATGGATGACGATCTATATTGCTCCGTATATTTATCCTGCGATCTTTATCCTGGCGATGGCAGCCTATGGAATCATCGCTGTCTTCCAGGTAAAAAGGATCAAACGGATCCCGATGGATGAGGCGTTGAAAAATGTTGAATAAGTCAATTGGTCATAATGTTCAAAATTGAATGATCTGAAACAAAAACGGCCTAAAAACTTTCAATATTGAAAGTTTTTACAAATATAACAAATTTATAAAAAACAGGGAGATTTGCAGTTCACAAATCTCCCTTCTTATGTTATCATCGTAAAGATGGTGTGCTGGAGATTTTGTCGAAAGAAGGCGTGCATTTCGATCGATAGTATCACGGTAAAACAGGTACAATAGAAGAAGGGAGATTATTATGAATCAGAAAAAAGAAGCGATTTATGATGCAAGGGAACTGGGTGTTCCGAAAATGTTGCTGTTAGGTTTGCAGCACATGTTTGCCATGTTTGGTGCAACTATCTTAGTACCAATTCTGGTAAATTCTTATTTTAATGGAGAGGGCTTATCCATTCAGGTTACACTGATCTGTGCCGGAATCGGAACGTTATTCTTCCATTTATGTACAAAATTAAAGGTGCCTGCATTTTTGGGTTCCTCATTTGCTTTCTTAGGAGGCTTTCACACAGTCGCAAATCTTGATACCGGAATCTTCAAAGATATGTCTATGGGTGAGAAATTACCTTATGCATGTGGTGGTATCGTAGTAGCAGGTGCGTTGTATCTGGTTCTTGCACTGGTTGTAAAACTGGTTGGCGTAAAACGAGTTATGCGTTTCCTTCCACCTGTTGTTACCGGTCCGATCATTATCTGTATCGGTCTGAGTCTTGCGCCATCAGCCGTAAATAATGCAAAAACAAACTGGATTCTTGCAATTATCGCATTTGCAGTTATCGTAATTTTTAATATCTGGGGCAAAGGAATGTTCAAGATCATTCCGATTCTTATGGGTGTTGTGATCTCATATGTAGTTGCATTTATTCTTTTCAAATGTGGTGTTCACAATCCGGACGGATCTGCAATCTTCACATTTAAGGCAGTAAAGGATGCCGGATGGGTGGATCTTCCTCCGTTCCAGCTTTGTAAATTCAATATTACTTCCATCCTTGTAATGGCACCTATCGCTCTTGCGACCATGATGGAGCATATCGGAGATATCTCGGCAATCTCAGCTACAACAGGAAATAATTTCATCAAGGATCCGGGACTTCACAGAACTCTGATCGGTGATGGTCTTGCTACAGCATTTGCTGCTGCATTCGGCGGCCCTGCAAATACAACATACGGTGAGAATACCGGTGTTCTTGAGCTTAGCCGTGTATACGATCCAAGAGTCGTACGTCTGGCTGCTGTATATGCGATCCTTCTCAGCTTTTCACCAAAGGTTGCTGAGTGTATCGGTTCACTTCCTGCATCGATCATCGGTGGTGTCAGCTTCATGCTGTATGGAATGATCTCAGCTATCGGTGTTCGTAATGTTGTTGAGAACAAGGTGGATTTCACAAAGTCGCGTAACCTGATCGTTGCTGCTGTTATCCTTGTCAGCGGACTTGGATTCGGTAATGGTATTACCTTCACAGTTGCAGGAACATCTATCACATTAACATCACTTGCTATCGCAGCTATCCTTGGAATTGCTTTAAACGCAATCCTTCCGGGCAAAGACTACGAATTCGACGAGTAAAATGAATAAAGCCTGAATTGGCTTGTAATACAAAACTGCCATATTAAGACACGCTGTGGTTTCGATGAACTGCATATACCTGATTCGCAAATGTTCCTGTGCCAACTCGCCCTTTGGGCTCAGACAGGCACCCACATTTGCTGGTATATGCATTTCATAACGAAATCCTCGCTTGAGGTCTTAATATGGCAGTTTTGTATTACAAGCTGGATTCAGGCTTATGTAGGTTGAGAAGATGTTAGAGGATATAATGTGGTATACTTGGTATAAAAAATCTCCCAGACGTTCCGGATATGATAGATACGAGAATTTTGTTGCGAGAAACACGCTATCAGCGAATGCGGGTGCCTGTTTGAGCCTGAAAGGCGAGTTGGCACAGGAGCATGAGCGAATAGATGCGTGTGACGAGTAGAAATTCGTAGTATATCATATCCGGAACGTCTGGGAGATTTTACATCAGGTGTACATAATTTTTTCCTGTTTATTCTACATCCAGAAGTTCAATCTTGAAGTTCAGTTCCTTGCCTGCCATCTCATGGTTTGCATCAAAGGTGATCGTAGTGTCATCCTTGGCGGTTACCTTAACAGGGAAAGACTGTCCAGCAGGATTTGACAGGAATACCTTCTGGTCAATTTCCAGATCTTCAGCACCGGGAAGCTGGCTGATCTCAACAGTTAAGATATTGTCGGGATCCGGCATGCCGTATGCTTCTTCCGGCATAAGGTGTACATCGATGATATCACCGATCGCCATGCCCTTAACCGCTTCGTCAAAGCCCTTGATCATCATGCCTGCACCGCATACAAAGTCGATCGGTTCCCCACGGTCATAAGATGAATCAAATTTGGTTCCGTCGTTAAATGTTCCTGTATAGTGAACCGTACATTTCTTGCCTTCGTTACTCATAAAAAATTCCTCCGATTTCATTGAATGTCTTATTCTAACATGAAATGGATAGAATGACTATAAAATGTTCGTGAAATTCCTTTGCCTGAAAGTGCCGCGTCGGTTCACAAAACTTTTGATATGTGCTACAATAAAGAATAATGCTGCCATAAGACAGTTTTTAAGGAAAGAGAAAAATATGAGAAAAGATTCAAAGAATAACAGTCGAAAGACAAATTATAAAAAAGCAGGAATCTGTATCGGAATGGCTGCCGTTTTGACATGCACAGTTTTGACATGGGGTGGACTGTCGGATAAGAAGACAGGATTTTCGGATCAGACAGGAACAGATTCGAATAAAACGTCGATACATACATACGACATAGAGGATCTGCCTTCGGAGGATACTCGGGAGAATACGATTCGGATTCACGGAGATTCTTATACTGTGTCAGAGCTGAGTGGGGATGCTGCGCATAATAAAGAATCAGATGATCTGATGAACCGGAGTGAGGCTTCGATAGACACAGAGGATACTTCTACACAGTCTGAACAGAATATACAGAGTGAATATGCACTGAATGCAAAGTTAAAAGAAGTGGATGATGCATCAGATATAGTTGCTCTGATCAATGATACGTGGGAAGAACCGGAGAAACAGGATTCGGCAGAGTTGGCAGATGCGGAAGATAAGAACATTCAGAAGGAAAAGGCGGATGATACCTATCAGTTGAAGCGCCTTATGGTTCTGACGGATGGCAGGAAGCTGACAGATGATTATGGTGCTTCCGAGATTCTTCATTATGGTAAATATAATGAATATGTGCTGCAGTTTGACACGGAAGCCGATACAAAGTATGCATATTATGAGCTGGTATCTGATTATGGAAAAGATAATTGCTATATAGATCAGGTTGTTACGGATGACGTGCTGGCGACATTTACCGGCGTAACAGATTATAAGACAATGTCATGGGGCGGATCTTATATGGGTATGGGCTATCTGAAGGCTGAATATGACTATTATCAGGTAGACAGAGATGTGACGGTTGCCCTGATCGATACCGGCCTGGATACGACAAACAAGATTTTTAATAACAGAGTCGATAAGAGGAGAAGCTTTTATTTTAAAGGCTCTGATTCTGTTAAAAAGACAACCGCATATGTAGACGAAAACGGACATGGTACGCATGTAGCAGGAATAATAGCGGATAATACACCTGATAATGTGAATTTTATGGTGTTGAAGGCATTTGACGGAGATGGGAAATCATCGAATCTTGCAATTCGAAGTGCACTGCAATATGCAGTAGACCAGAAAGCAGATGTGGTAAATATGAGCTTCGGCTGGACCGGAATGTTATGGGCATATTCATCTTATTTGAAGGATGTGTTAAAGAAAGCCGAGACAGCAGGAACGGTTGTGTGCTGTGCAGCAGGGAATAAGGCATCTGATGTTGCTATGACGTATCCTGCAAATAAAGAAAATGTCATAACCGTGTCAGCAATCAGAAATAACGGAATGTTCGCATCGGATTATTCGAACTATGGAGACATGATCGATTTTGCTGCTCCAGGAACGGCGGTTGTATCTACATATCTTGGTGGCGGTAAGAAGTCTATGTCCGGTACGTCGATGGCGACACCGCATGTAGTGGCGGCAATTGCTTACATTAAGATGATAGAACCCAAATTGAATTATAAAGGGGTTAAGAATCGTCTGAAGCAATATGCGGAGGACAGAGGAACTCTTGGCTGGGACGAGAAGTACGGCTGGGGAGTTATTAAACTTCATGATTATTTTGATGATATGGGACTTGATACCAGATATACGGATTATGATGCAGATGGAACAGAGAAGGACATGCCGGAGATATCATTTACAAAGAAAAAGCTTACAAAGAAGTACGGAAATGCTGACTATAAGTATGAGGTAACTACGAATTCTACAGGAAAAGTAGTTTACCGGTCGTCAAATACAGCTGTTGCAGAGCCGGATCAGTTCGGTTATATCACGATCAAAAAAGCAGGCTCCTGCACGATCACAGCCAGGGTGGCTGCGGATGCAAATTATAAAAGCGCAAGTGCCGGTTACCAACTGGTTGTATCTAAAAAGGATATGACGAAGAAGAAGGTAAAACTGTCGAAGACGAGTTATATATATGCAGGAAAAAACTGCAAGCCGAAGGCTGTTGTAAGTGGACTTGCAAGATCTGATTATAAGGTAACTTATAAAAATGCAGATAAACCGGGAACTGCCATTTGCGTGATCACAGGTAAGGGTAACTACAGTGGCAAGATAGAAGTACCATACAGTATAAATCTTGCAAAGACAGTGATAACAAAGATAACAAACAAAAAATCAGGTGTAAGCCTGACATGGAAAAAGGTAGCGGGTGCAAAGGGCTATCGGATCTACAGAAGGACGAAGAATGGTTCGTGGAAACGGATCAGAGAATTGACCTCCAGTAAGAAGGTATCCTTTACGGATAAGACTGCGAAGTCCGGAAAGACTTATGAGTACCGCGTCAGAGCAAAGTGTAATAAGACTTATGGCAGTTATAGCAAGAAAATAAAATTAAAAAAGAAATAAGAAGACAGACATCATTTGAAGTCAGGTGGATCAGATTTCGGGTGATGTCTGTTTTGAAAGGAAAGAAAATGGACAAGAAACAGGTTCAGGAAACATATAGAGAGACAACGCCGGAAGAAGAGCAGGAATATTTTGAAGAAGTAGAAAATGAGCTGCAGTGTGATCTTCAGACGACACAGGAAAGCATCGACTATCGGAATCAAGCGATCAAAGCACAGAAGAAATATATGCGTGACAGCCACGGTGATATGGACGACGAGGAATTCCTGCAGAACATGAACAATGTAAATAACGATACGTTTTTTATCGAACATGCGGCAAAGCAGGTGGATGTACTGGCGCATCAGATCGAGAGCCCGTATTTTGGAAAGATTGCATTTGAGTATCAGGAGGATGGACAGGTTCTTCCGGTCTATATCGGAACAAACGGCTACTGGTCGATGGAAGAACAGGATCAGAAGGTCTATGACTGGCGTGCTCCGATCGCATCGATGTATTATGATTATGAGAAGGGCGAGGCATCCTATCAGGCACCCGATAAAGAATATTCTGGAAAGATCGTAGAGAAGAAGCAATTTGATATCAGCAATGGAAGACTACATAATGCAGTCGATACCGATGAGAAGATCAATGATATGATCCTGCTTGATGCACTGGGAAAGAACAGCGGCACGAAGATGAAATCCGTAGTTGCAACGATCCAGAAAGAACAGAATGCATTGATCCGTAATAAGACCGCTTATAATCTTATTGTGGACGGACGGGCAGGAAGTGGTAAGACAGTAGTTGCGATGCACAGACTGGCGTGGCTGTTATTCAACAATCGTAAGACGATGTCGGCAGACAATGTTATGATCCTGTCGCCAAATGGAATCTTTGGCGATTATATTGCCGGTGTGCTGCCGGAGGTCGGCGAGGATAATGTACCGGAGAAGGAATTTGATTCTCTGATGGAGGAAATCCTGTTTGTGGACTGTGATTATGAGACAAAGCTGGAACAGGCAGACCGGATCACGACGCATCCCGATATGGAAAGTCCGGAGATGAAGAATATTGCATGGAAATCATCGATTGCGTTCTATCAGGCATTTAACAAATATCTGGAAGATTATACGGAAAATATTAAGTTTAAAGATTTCCATTTTGAGAAAACAGAATTTACAAAGGACCAGATCGAGAAGATGTTCTATAATCGTTTTGCCAGATATCCGGTCTATGAACGTTTTGAGAAGATCGCATATTTTATAGCAGACAGGGTAGAGGATGAACAGGATCAGGCATTTACGGATGAGAAGCATCAGAAGATGGAGAATCAGATCACAAAAGAGATGATCTATCAATATGCGGAGCGCAACCTGATCGAATTATATCAGAACTTTCTTAACAGTCAGGCTGAACAGCATCCGGGTATCGAACAATACCGGAATGAGTATGGAAAGGTGTGCTATGAAGATATTCTGGCAGTCTTTTATCTGCAGATTTATTTCTATGGATGTAAGTCTTATGACAATATCAAGCATCTCGTGATCGATGAGATGCAGGATTACAATATATTTCAGTATGCGGTGTTGGATCGTATTTTTAAATGTAAGAAGACGATACTGGGTGACAGTCTGCAGGTGCTTTATTATAATCCGGAGGAAACGGTGCTGGATGTATTGCAGACGGTATTTGTGCCGCATGGAGGAACAGGTGGTTGCCAGATCAAGACTCTGGATACTGCATATCGTTCAACCTGTGAGATCACAGAATTCTGTAACAGGATACTGGAAGCAGACCGGGCGTCAGACGAGGTGGAGGCCCATCCACTTAACCGCCATGGCATGGAGCCGGTAACAGAGCAGGCGGAGAGTATAGAAGATGCTGCCGGATTTATCGCAGAGAAGCTTGATTATGGAGAACTGGATGATTTTGATAATGTGGCAATTCTCTGTGATGATGAAGAACGTGCATTTGCCATATATAAAGAACTGGAAGAATATGAGCAGGTGACATATCTTACGAACCAGTCGACCGTCTATAATGGAGGTGTGGTCGTTCTTCCGAAGTTTCTTGCAAAGGGGATGGAATTCGATGCAGTATTTGTTATCAATGAACAGGATGTGATGGAAAACCGGATCAGCCGACATGCATTTTACATTTCCTGTACAAGAGCACTGCACCAGTTGTATGTGATCGATGTTACAAACCAAACTTGATTATTTCAAGTTTGACTTGCTATGAATATACATTATTAAGATAAAATGCTTGAAAATATCATTTTGAATGGTCTTTGGCTTGAGATATTGACGTATAAATGCAGGAGGACTAGAATGCCTCTTGTCAAAAGGTTTATCCCTTACAGGTAACACCGGATAACTCGTGACAATAAAATATTTGTTAAACGAGGAGATACGAAGATGAGCAGACAGTACGACCCATATGAGAATGTGGTAGCAGTGATGGAAGAAGCCATGAACATTGGCGGAATTGACAAGAGGATGTTTGAGATCATCAGGAATCCACAGCGTGAGACTAAGGTTTACCTTCCTGTGGAGATGGATGACGGAAGTGTTAAGGTATTTGAAGGATACAGAGTCCAGCATTCAAATATCAGAGGACCGTTCAAAGGAGGTATACGTTATCACAAGGACGTATCTCTGAATGAAGTCAAAGCACTTGCAACATGGATGTCATTAAAATGTGCAGTGGCAAATATACCATTTGGAGGAGCGAAGGGTGGTATCAAAGTAGATCCGGCTGCACTTTCCAGACGGGAATTGTGTGCATTGACAAGAAGATATACCTATGCGATCGAGCCGATCATCGGAGCAGATACCGATATACCTGCTCCTGATGTGAATACAAATGCACAGATCATGACATGGGTGTTAGATACATACAGCCAGTTAAAGGGCAAACCTTGTCCCGGAGTTGTGACAGGAAAACCGCTGGAGCTTGGCGGCTCCAAGGGAAGACCGTCGGCAACCGGACGTGGAGTTGTGATTAGTACCAAGCTCCTTCTTGCAGAAGATGGCAAGGTGTTAGAGGGTACTAAGGTTGCAATTCAGGGATGCGGTAATGTTGGCGGCAATACAGCCAGGATATTTGGACACAGAGGTGCAGTTGTTGTAGCGATCAGTGATGTGTCGGGTGGAATCTATAAGGAGACCGGACTGGATGCAGATAAGGTAACAGCTTATGTAGAAGCCGGCGGTCTGCTTGCAGACTATCAGGAAGATGGTGTTACCCATATTTCGAATACAGATATTCTTACCTGTGATTGTGACGTGCTGGTTCCCGCAGCGCTTGAAAATCAGATCACGAAAGAGGTTGCGGAGAAGTTAAAATGTTCTTATATCGTTGAGGGTGCAAATGGACCGACGGCAGCAGATGCAGATCCGATCCTTGCAGAAAGAGGTATCAAGCTTGTGCCGGACATTTTTGCAAACAGTGGCGGTGTTATTGTTTCTTATTTTGAATGGGTACAGAACATTCAGGAAATGACATGGGAAAAACCGCAGGTAAATGAGATGCTTGAAACGATCATGACGAAAGCATTTGGAGAAATCGTGGAGGAGAGCAAAAAGAGTCATTGTACTTTGCGGATGGCAGCCTATATCATTGCCTTAAAACGATTGATCCATACGGAAGAGATCAAGGGTATATTCCCGTAAAATATACAGATGCGATACTACATGGTATTTTTAGTGCTGGATTTATCCTGTTATTAGTAGTAAAATACAGACAGGATAGATAGAAGTACATTGATATCAGAAATATGAAAGGGATGTCCTTCTCAGATGAAGGATGTCCTTTTTCTATACCAAAGTTTTTATATAAATAAAGGTATTTGGCAGATGAGATGTATAAGAAAATGGAGAGTAAAACTATGCGTGAAGTAAAAGAGACAGCTTACTGTCTGGATGAGGTAGATCAGAAGATTCTGGAACTGTTAGAGAAGGATGCCCGTATGTCTTTAAAGGATATTGCAGAATGTGTGTTTCTATCATCAACAGCAGTATCTACAAGAATAGAGCGGTTAAAGGAAGCAGGGGTGATCGAGGGCTTTCAGGTACAGATCAATCCGATCGCACTGGGATATTATACAAAAGCATTTATTAATTTAGAGGTAGAGCCGAACGACAAACAGGATTTTTATCCATTTATCAAGAACTGCAAAAATGTTGTGGAATGTAATTGTGTGACCGGTGACTATTCCATGCTGATCGAGGTTATCTTTGAGACAACGATGGCGCTGGATCTGTTTATCGGTGAATTGCAGAGATTTGGAAAAACAAAGACTTTGATCGCATTCTCGACCTCTGTAGAACACAGAAATATCTACTGGAAGGAAGAAAATCAGGAGCCGAATGCATAAATTTTTTTCCGAAAGCGGATACTAACAATGGGAGGTTGCTTATGAAACAGAACGTAAAGAAAAAAGAGACATATATTCCATCATCCAACGGAAGAGATAAATTACATGTCATTGTCTGGATTCCGCAAGGAGAGATCAAGGCGGTGCTTCAGATCTCTCATGGTATGATAGAGGACATGGAGCGTTATGATCATTTTGCAAGATTTATGGCTGCCAGAGGAATTCTGGTATGTGGAAATGATCATCTGGGGCATGGACTGACAGCCAGAAATAAATCCGAGATGGGTTATATGTATGCTTATGATGCCAGTAAGACGATGGCAGCAGATGTTCATCGTGTGACCAGATGCATAAAAAGGGCATATCCGGATCTTCCGTATTTCCTTATGGGACACAGCATGGGTTCATTTATTGCAAGAAGGTATATATGCGAATATGCAAAAGATCCAAAGTACCCTGCAAAGGTGCAGAAAAATGCCAGCATAGATGGTTTTATCTGTATGGGAACGGGCGGACATCCGAAGTGTATGCTGAAGATCGGAGAGGCGGTAGCCGGAGTGGAGAGTATGCTCCGTGGTGAGAAGCATAGAAGCAAATTGTTGCAGGTGCTTGCATTTGGTACTTACCTTTTCGGTATTCCCAGAATGACGATCATGAACGGTGAGAAACGGAAGCGTACCGTGAAAGACTGGCTGAGCAGAGACTATGTTCAGGTTGACAAATATATGGCAGACCCGATGTATGACTATACCTTTACGGTAAAGGGCTACAAGACGTTATTCAAAACACTGGAATTTATTCAGGATGAGGATAATCTGGCAAATGTGCCAAAGAATATGCCGGTATTATTCATATCAGGAAGCAAAGATCCGGTCGGACACTATGGCCTGGACGTGAAGCTTTTATACAACAAATACAGCAGATATATCACAGATGATGTCAAATGCATCCTGTACAAGGATGCGCGTCACGAAGTCATAAACGAGATCAATAATATTCAGGCATATTACGATATCTATAACTGGATCGACCTGCACACCATAGGGGTGTAGGGACGGAAACACATTTTAGTAATAAAAACAGGGCATATCTGTAAAATACGCATGACTACCTTCGTTTCAATTCAGATTCGATCTGCATGCTGCGCCGGACACGATAAATTCGTTGTGTCCTTTGCAGCAGCATCGAATCATTGAAACTCAGTCGTTCATGCTATGATTTTACAGATATGCCCTTGTTTTATATACAAATGTGTTTCCTGTTATATCGAGTCATGATAAGTTTTTGCAATGGAAACAGTAATGAGTAGTCATGCGTGTTTGAGAATGCCCCGGTTGAGGGTTGCTGCCTGTTCGTTCGTGCTGAGTATATTTACAAGCTGATCTTCTTTTCGAGGAGCACGGAGCTTCCGATATAGCTTGCCACCATTACTACGAAGTAGAGTGCGATCTGTGGGATCATGGCATACATGGCTTCCATAAATGTCGCATCCGGTTCGGGATTGGACAGATGGGGAATCTTAGAAGCAATTACAGACAGGATCACATAGAAGACGATGAACAGTACGAAACTGATAAAACCTTTAATTTTCTTTGCCTGAAGAATGGTGGAGCATACCGATACCGCAAGGTAGGCAAGTGTGATCGTCATAAAGAACTGGATCAGGAATACGAGGATAAATGCCAGTAATCTTAAGATAACGCCGCCCAGGGAATATCCCCCCATTTCAAGAATATTGCTTAGAAAATCATAAAAAGAATCAATGGAGTCATATGTGGAGTATGCCAGGCTGAGATCTAAGGTCAGTAATCCGAATATAACAGCAACGATTATTGCACCTGTCAGCAGGATGGATAACAGTTTGGCGCCGATTACTTTATAGCTGGATATAGGAGCCATAAAGACCAGATATCCCGATTTGTTTTTCAGATCCTGACTGTAACTGATTATGCCGTAGATCAATACAAACAGGTAACAGCAGAAAGCCGCGAGAATAAGCAGGGCAATAGCAATAACAGAGTGATTTGCATGTTCGGTTAACGTACTAATGAGAAAGTAAAGCTCAATGGCAGCTATGACGATCCCTACGATCAGAAGTGGAAAGATTCCACGGCGAAATTCATATTTTAACATTTTTAACATAATTCAATACCTCCCAGTTTATGCGTAGATTTCTTTATACATATCAACAATGGATTTGCCCTGTGCGATACGAAGTTCTTCTGCATTACCCTGTAATACACAGGTTCCGTTTTTGATGAAGATGGCATGATCAATGATCTTTTCCAGTTCATCCACCAGATGGCTTGACATGATAACGGCAGTGTCATCTGAGATATTAGACACGATTGTATGAATGATTTTTTCACGGGCAATGATATCGATGCCGTTTAATGGTTCGTCTAACATAATAACTTCCGAATTCCTTGAAAGCGTTGCAACGATCTTCAGCTTTGCCATCATACCGGATGACATCTCACGCACTTTTTGCTTTGGCGACAGATCCATTTCCTGTAACAATCGCATGTATTTGTCATAATCAAAATCAGCGAAGAAATCACGGTAATATTTTCCGACATCGATGCAGTTCATATAACCGAAGAAATAGGCTTCTGTAGGCATATATGCGATATGCGCTTTAGCTTTGTAATCTAATGGCCGGTTATCCATCGTGATCGTACCGGAGGTCGGTTTTGAAAGTCCGGCGATCATTTTCATAAGGGTAGATTTACCACTTCCGTTCGGACCGAGTAGCGCATAAATGTTACCGGATATAATATCCAGTGACAGGTCCGAAACTGCGGTCGTACTCATATATTTTTTTACTAAGTGTTCACATTTAATCATAGTATTCATTCCTTTCAATACTTGTTTTTACAGGGAATAGTAGTCCTGTAATAATCGGATGATCTCTGTCGGTGTATATCCCATACCGGTGAGCTGTTCATCCAGAACTGTAAGGATCTGCTTTAACTGTTCCTGTTTCAGCCGATCAATTACCTGAGGATCTTCTGTTACAAATGTACCAATTCCACGTTTCGTATATGACAGTCCGAGAGATTCCATCTCGTTATAAACCCGGGCCGCGGTGTTCGGGTTGATGTCATATTGGATAGCAAGCTCTCTGGATGATGGGAGCTTGGTACCAAGTGGCAGGGCACCTGTAATAATCTTCTTTTTTATATCATCGATGACCTGAAGGTAGATCGGCAGGTTTGATTTAAATTCCAAATGCTTCCCTCCTAACTACTGTACTAGCCAGATAGTACACCAATACACTTAGGATGTCAAGCATAAAAAATAAATTTATAAATATTAATTTGCCGGCAAAAACTTCCATTTACAGGTGATTTGCCGGATAAAGGCTAAAATTAATGAGAACAATTCTTAAAAAGGTGTTCAAACCTGACAAAATATGTGTTAGTATAGACTTATCAAAAGTAAATTCGGAATAAATTATTGGAGTGAACAGGTATGGCAGAGAAAAGAAATACAAAACAAAAACAGGTTATATATTCGGTTATAAAAGAATTAAAATGTCATCCGACTGCCCAGCAGCTTCATCAGATTCTTATGGAGAGGGGATATAATATAGGTGCATCGACCGTGTACAGGGTGCTGGCGGATGCGGTTGATGACGGCATTATCATGAATGTATTCTCATTTGATAAGAATGAACATTTTGACGGCAATCCGGTTCCACATTATCATATTATCTGTACTAAATGCGGAAGAATCTTCGACAGCCATGTCCCATATGATCCTGAGATCGATGAGCGAGGCAGACTGGCGGATGAGGACTTTATCATTTCATCCCACAATCTTGAATATGTCGGCATTTGCCCTGAATGTCAGAACGAGCAGGAATAACACCATGCTTTATAACACACACTATCAGGATTTATATAAGATTGCATAAAATATAGCATACACATACAGCAACACCCATATGGTTGTTCCATTATAACATGACATATACGAGGATTTCGTTGTGAGCTGCACATTGTCAGTAAATACGAGTGCCTGTTTGAGCCGAAGGCGAGTTGGCACAGGAGTATTTACGAATCAGACATGTGCTGCGAACAGAAACCGCAGTAAGTCATTTATAGTGGAATAACCATATGGGTGTTGCTGTATGTGTGTGCTATATTGCAATCTTATATAAAACTTGAACAACCTGTCAAAGCATGGTGTTATTCCTGCTTTTTGTTATCTTCATTGTCTTTCTTGTCAAAGACTTCGAATTCGGCGTCATTATTCTGGATGGTGGAGATCACCTTGGCAGATTTTACAGGACGCATCGGATCGGTCATTGGATTCTGGATGAAAGTCTGGCTTGATGATGGCAGGACAACATTCTGACCAAGAATGGATCTGCGGTCACGGATTGCACGGCGTCTGGCACGTTCTTCTGCAGAGAGCTGTTCCTCATCTTCCATATCTTCATCATCTTCAAGTTCTTCCATGTCTTCGTCTTCGATTGAAGAATCAATATTGGAATCTTCGGAATCAGCGCTTTCGTTTGCAGTGCCTGCATCAGATTCATCCAAATCGTCTTCTTCCGGTTCCGCATTTCCGAATAATTCATCGAAATAGGACTGCTCGATATGGATATCAAAATCTGCTTCGGCGTGTCCGACCTCATCCTTGCAGTCGTTATAAATCTTTGTGTTATACGTTTCCTTAAGCTGTTCGATCAGTTCTTTATCATCATACTGAAGCTGCTCCAAAATACGGGCAACAATGATTCCCTGATATTCGTCGCTCCAGCCATCTTCGAGCTTGATCACGATACCGAGCTTCCGGCTTCGGATCGCCATACAGATCACACCTCTGGAACCGTCCTTCATAAGAAGATCCGGGTTCTTATTTACATAGTAAGATGGTGTAAAGTAATCGTTGATCTTTTCAGGATTCTTGTTAATACAGTCGAAGTTATAGGTGATTGCTTCCCGTATATCATCCGGCAGGTTGAACGGATCTGCAAGTTTTGCATAAGCAAGTGCGATATTACGCATTGGAAGTGCAAATACTGGAACACCACAGCCGTCGATTCCCAGACTGATCCGGTAAGTCGGAGTCTGGCTTAGCATGGATAAGAATGAAATGATCTGCTTCTGGACAGGAGAGTCCGGAAGCTGGTAGCCGGTGACTTTTCCTGTCAGTTCACGCTGCAGCATCATAAGGCTTAAGTGCTTGCCGGAGCAGCAGTGCTGCAAACGGCTCTTGCCTTCTACAGGATTCAGCTTGGAACCAAGTGTAAGCTTGTCCGCAAGCGGTGTTGCAGATGTGGAGATCGTTGGATTCATGATCATATCTTCTTCTTTTAAGCCCGTTTTTTCCATGATGCTCTGAAGTACATAGATGTGATGATTACTGCCCCAGTGAGAGGAATTACAGATCGTTACTTCTTCCTCGCTCAGGTTATATTTTTTATGAAGACCTGCGAGCAGGGTAGGAAGCACCTGGATCGGTTTGCTTGCGGAACGCATATAAGTCTGGCGCTCGATATCACCGGTATAAGCAATCGTTTCGCCGGTTGATGAAACAATAGCAATAGATCCATAATGTACATTTTCAACAACATCGCCACGGTATTCTTTTACTAAAATTTCAGCCATAAGTTCTTCTTCCTTTCATCTTCGTATACTCAGGCATTTGTGGGATTATGACAGGTCAAAATCTGTGTAACAGCCTGAAAGTATATCGGTAAAATAATTAATTAGAGTTTATCACAAGTAGAAAACCATTTCTACCCGGAGAATATAGGAAAGAAATTTTTTAATCAAAAATGCACAGTGAAAATTGTTAAAAGATACATGGAAAATTCATGCAAAATATATGTTTATTTTGTAAAAATGTTTAAAATTTCTATATTCTTTCAACTTTTATTGTGAAAATGCAATAAAAAACTTTGCTTATTACAAAAACAGTGGTATAATGCATTTATATTAATACGCACGAAGGGGTGACATTATGATTAAAAAAGAAATGATAGCCATGCTTCTTGCAGGAGGACAGGGAAGCCGTTTAGGCGTTCTGACCTCTAATCTGGCTAAGCCGGCTGTAGCTTTTGGCGGCAAATACAAGATTATCGATTTCCCATTAAGCAACTGTATTAATTCAGGTGTTGATACAGTAGGTGTTCTTACACAGTACAGACCACTGAGGCTTAACCAGCATATTGGAATCGGTATCCCTTGGGATCTGGATCGTAACATAGGAGGCGTGACAGTTCTTCCACCATATGAGAAAAGTGATAACAGCGAATGGTATACAGGTACTGCAAATGCTATTTATCAGAACCTGGAGTTTATAGACTATTATAATCCGGAATATGTTCTGATATTATCTGGTGATCATATCTACAAGATGGACTATGAGAACATGCTGGAATATCACAAATCCTGTGATGCAGATATCACACTTGCAACATATCAGGTACCATGGGAAGAAGCTAGCAGATTTGGCGTTGTAATTACAGATGAGAACAATGTTATTTCAGAATTTGAGGAGAAACCTGCAAATCCTAGAAGTAACAAAGCATCTATGGGTATATATATATTCAGTTGGAAGGTGCTTCGTGAAGCACTTGTAAAGATGAAGGATCAGCCGGAATGTGACTTTGGTAAGCACATCATTCCATACTGCCATTCAAATGGCAAGAAGATCTGTGCATATGACTTCAAGGGTTACTGGAAGGATGTAGGAACACTTGGTTCTTACTGGGAAGCAAATATGGAGTTAGTAGATATTGTTCCTGAATTCAATCTGTATGAGGAGTTCTGGAAGATCTACACCAAGACAGATGCGATCCCACCACAGTACATAGATGCAAGCGGCAGAGTAAGCAGATGTATCATCGGTGAAGGAACAGAGGTATACGGCGATGTTGAGAATTCCGTTATCGGTTCCGGTGTTACGATCGAAAAGGGTGCAGTCATCCGTAATTCGATCATTATGAATAACGCAACGATCGGTGAGAATGCATATATGGACAAGGCTATCATCGCAGAGAATGTTAAGATTGGTAAGGATGCTAAGCTTGGAATCGGAGAAGAAGCTGTCAACGAATTCAAGCCACAGATTTATTCATTTGGACTTGTTACGATCGGAGAGAACTCAGTTGTTCCTGATGGTGTAACAATCGGTAAGAATACTGCTATATCTGGTGTGACTACTCCGGAAGATTATCCGGATGGCAACTTAAAGAGTGGCGGAAGTATTATAAAGGCAGGTGAATAGAGATGAGAGCATTAGGTATAATTTTAGCAGGTGGTAATAGCAACAAGATGGGCGAATTATCAGCAAAGAGAGCTGTTGCAGCTATGCCTATTACTGGCGGTTACAGAGCTATTGATTTTGCCCTTTCGAATATGACAAATTCCCATATCCAGAAGGTAGCGGTATTTACACAGTACAATACCAGATCTCTGAACGAACATCTGAATTCCAGCAAATGGTGGGATTTCGGAAGAAAACAGGGTGGTCTCTATATATTCACACCAACCATTACATCAGAGAACAGCTACTGGTATAAAGGTACAGCAGATGCACTTTATCAGAACATTAATTTCCTGAAGGAAAGTCATGAACCATATGTAGTTATTGCATCCGGTGATGGTATCTACAAGCTGGATTATGGTAAGGTTCTGGAAGAACACATCAGCAAGGGCGCAGATATTACAGTTGTATGTAAGGATCTCGAACCGGGAGAAGATGATGTGAACCGTTTCGGTGTAGTACAGATGGATGCGGACAACCGTATCGTAGATTTCGAGGAGAAGCCACTGGTTGCAGGCAACAACACGATCTCAACCGGTATCTATGTGATCAGAAGAAGACAGCTCATCGAATTACTGGAAACCTGTGCAAATGAAGGCAGAACTGATTTTGTAAGAGATATTCTTGTAAGATATAAGAATGTAAAGAAGATTTATGGATATAAGATGGATACTTACTGGAGAAACATCGGAACCAAGGAGTCTTACTATAAGACAAACATGGATTTCCTGAACAGAGATGTAAGAAACTATTTCTTCAAGCAGCATCCTGACATCTACTCCAAGGTGGAGGATCTTCCACCGGCAAAGTATAATGGGGAAGCGGTTGTGAATAACAGCCTGGTAGCAAGTGGATGTATCATAAATGGTACTGTAGAAAATTCAGTATTATTTAAGAAGGTATACATTGGCAACAACTGTGTGATCAGAAATTCTATTATTCTGAACGATGTACACATTGGGGATAATTGTGTAATTGAAAACTGTATTGTAGAAAGTAGAGATACGATCCGTGCAAATACAGTTCATCAGGGTAGCCCGGATGACATCAAGGTTATCGTGGAGAAGAATTTCAGATACGCATTGTAGCAGATAAGAAAGACAAGGGGGTACACACGATGCAGGTGACCGATATCAGAGTCAGGGGTGTTGAAAAAGAAGGTAAGATGAAAGCCGTCGTTTCGATCACAATTGATAATGAATTTGTAGTTCATGATATCAAAGTGATCCAGGGTGATAAGGGATTGTTTATTGCGATGCCTAGCCGGAAAGCAGCAGATGGTGAGTACAGAGATATCGCACATCCAATCAATACTGAGACAAGAGAACGTCTGCAGCGGATGATACTTGAGAAATATCAGGAATCACTGGAAGCTTAAGACGTGAAACGGAGCCAGCCACTGTAGATGCAGTGGCTGGCTTTAGTGTTAGTATTGGTATTTATATATGGTAAAGATCTATAACAAGGGGAGAGAAGGTTTATGGAAATAAATAGAGTAATGATATTGTTTTCGGGTTGTTTTTTGATTGTTTGGTCTACTTTCAAATGGAAGATTCCAAATGTGATTTGGAACGCTAAATTAACCAAAGTATGTTCTGTGGCTTTGGGATTGTATAATATTATTTTAGCGATTTGTTATGAAAAAGATTTAAACATTGCTTTATTCATTGTAGACTTTATTCTCTATATTTTATTGGATGTAGGATTTTTAATAGTTAAGTTAAAGAAGGATAAAAAGGGAAAAATAAAGAATCTTCAACTGGGAATTTGCTCCATTTTTGTTATTTTGGCTATGATTATGGCATGCTTTAATTTGAATGAGATTTATGCCTGCATAATGATTATGGCTGGTGTGATGATGGGGATATCTGTTCCTTTTCAGAAAATGAATTGTGATTAAAGTGTCGATTAATAAAGTGGTTGTGAGACGAAATTCAATAAATAAGTTGTTCATTTAATTTGAGAGGAGATTATATTTATGAAATGTTTATCATGTGGTAAGGAAGAATTTGATGAATGTACGAAATATTTCCACCATATGGTTGAAAATGAAATAGGGATAAAGTAAAATTAGCTGTGGTAATCTCATATTTTATTTGGAGGTAATTATGCTGAAAGCAATCATCCTTGCAGCAGGCAAGGGAACAAGAATGAAATCTGAAAAGCCAAAGGTTGTGCACGAGGTGCTTGGTAAGCCGATGGTATACTATTCGATAGAGGCGGCAAGAGCTGCCGGATGTGATAAAATCTGCGTGATCGTTGGATACAAGGCAGAAGAAGTAGAAAAGAGTATTAAAGATACTTATGCGAAGCTTGGTAAGACAGAAGAAATGCAGGATGTAGTAAGTTACGCACTACAGACCGAACAGCTTGGAACCGGTCATGCGGTCAAGTGTGCTTCTGATTTTATCGGTACAGAGGGCGATGTTGTTGTCCTTTGTGGAGATACACCACTTGTAACCGGTAAGACATTAGAGCAGGCGATCAAGAAGCATGTTGCAGCAGGAAATGGTGTTACAGTTATCTCGGCAATGCTTTCAGATCCATTTGGATACGGAAGAATTATCCGTGATGAGAAAGGCTTATCAAAGATCGTAGAACAGAAGGATGCAACTGAGGAAGAACAGGCGGTTAAAGAAGTAAATTCCGGTATGTATATTTTCAAATGTGATGCATTACTGGCAGCACTTTCACAGATTACAAATGATAATGCACAGGGTGAATATTATCTGCCGGATACCATTGAGATCATCAAGAAAATGGGACTTCCGGTTGATGCAGCAGCCATGGAGGATGCAGATCAGATCAAGGGTGTCAATACACTGGAACAGCTTGCAGAAGCAGAAGAGATAATGAGGTCAAGATAAGATGAAACTGATAGTAGGACTTGGAAATCCGGGAACCAAATATGCGGGAACCAGACATAATGTAGGATTTTCCGTGATCGTAGGACTTGCAGATAAATATAATATAGAATTGAGTGAAAAGAAACATAAAGCGATTTATGGAAGGGGCATGATAGAAGGAGAGAAAGTGATCCTTGCAATGCCACAGACATTTATGAATCTGAGTGGAGAAAGTGTCCGGGAGCTGGTCGATTATTACAAATGCGATCCATCCGATGTGATCGTTGCTTATGATGATATCGATCTGGCAGTCGGCAAGCTTCGAATCCGTGAAAAGGGAAGTGCCGGCGGACATAATGGAATGAAGAATATTATTTCACATCTGGGAACACAGGAATTTGTCCGGGTCCGTGTCGGAATCGGAAAGAAACCGGATCGTATGGATCTTGCAGATTATGTATTATCCAGATTTGGAAAAGATGAACTTCCGGAGATCAAGGCAGGCTGTGATAATGCCGGTGATGCGATCGCATTGATCTTAAAAGACAGCGCGGCAGCAGCAATGAATAAATATAATTAACCGAAAGATAAAATGTGTTGATCGGAACAGGTCGTATACAGGGTAAAGCTGTGGATACGATCAGACAGGTATAAATAATCAGAAAATAAAAAAGAAAGGGAGCCAGGCTGTATCAGCCTGGCATTTGGCGTCGATATGAAGGCAATCAATGAGCCTGTAAAACATACCGAAAATTATATACAGATAAAGGACTGGTTAAAAGAGCAGGATGGCATCGTCAATATATCCGGAAATGACGGAACAGACCGGGTGTATCTGATGCATGCATTTTCATCCGATGCACATGTAAGGCTGGTCGTAACCTACAGCGAACAGAGAATGGAACAGTTATATGAGGACTTCCGTTTCTATGATAAAGCGGTGTATATGTATCCGTCGAAGGATATTTTATTTTACAGCTCAGATATCCATGGAAATTCTATCACCAGACGGCGGATGGATATTTTCAGACGACTGATCGAGGGAGAAGCCTGTACGATCATTCTGACGGTAGATGCGTTATTTGATAGGATGCCGGATCTGTCCTATATTAAGAAAAATGTAGTGACGATCCGTGAGGCAGAAGAACTGGACGTCGAGGCGCTTAAGAAGCGTCTGGTGGAACTGGGGTATGAAAAGGCAGACAGTGTAGATGGTGTCGGACAGTTTGCTGTGCGTGGTGGTATCATTGATATTTTCCCTCTGACAGAGGAATGTCCATATCGTATCGATATGTGGGATACGGAGGTCGATACCATCCGAAGCTTTGATGTGGAAAGCCAGCGGTCGATCGAACAGGTGCAGGAGATCCAGATCTATCCGGCAAGCGAGATGGTGTTGTCTGATCGCAGGACGGCGCAGGGTATCCGTAAGCTGGAGCAGGAGTTCAAGCCATATTATGAGAAGCTGCGGAAAGAGTTCAAGACAGAGGAAGCTGCCCGTCTGAAGAAGCAGATCGGGGAGATCAAAGAGCAGTTGACTGAGTTCCATGGAATGGCTGGAGTCGACAGCTATGTAGAGTATTTCTACAGTAAGACTGTATCACTTTTAGACTGCTTCCGCACAAAGAATACAGTTATTTTATTGGATGAGACTTCGCGGATATCAGATTATGCGGATAACTATATGGCGACCTTCCTTGAGAGCATGGAGAGCCGTCTGGAGGGTGGCTATATCCTTCCGGGTATGATGAATATTTTATTTACTTATCCGGCAATCGTGCAGAAGATGCAGGCGTTTCAGACGCTCGCATTTTCTATTCTGTATCATGAGGATCGGTATTTTACGATCCGGCATGATGTAACATATGACAGCCGTGTAGTTAATTCTTACAGGAATAATTTTGAAGCATTGATTGCGGATATCGGAAAATGGCGAGAGAAGAATTACCGTATCATATTTATCTCACCATCGACGACCAGAGCAAAACGCATGGTTGAGAATCTGACCAGCCATGATGTGGCGTGCTTCTATTCAGAGGATACCGACCGTGTTCTTTCTGAGAAAGAGGTAATGGTTACGACAGGAAGACTTCGGGCAGGATTTGAGTTCCCGGAGCTGAAGCTGGTTGTGATAAATGAAGGCGACGTCTTTACTGCACGGAGCAGTATGAAGAAAAAGAAGAACCAGAAGCCTCGGTATTCCGGTGAAGTGATCAAGGATTTCTCTGATATCAGCGTGGGTGACTGTGTGATTCATGAACGCTATGGTGTTGGTATCTATGGCGGTATCGAGAAGGTCGAAGTGGACGGTGTCTTAAAAGATTATGTAACGATCAATTATGCAGAGGGCGGAAAGCTCTATGTGCTGGCCTCTGAGGTAGACTGTATCCAGAAATACAGTGATAAAGAGGGCAGACGGCCGAAGATCAACAAGCTCGGCAGCAAGGACTGGGAGAAGACCAGAAGCCGGGTAAAAGGTCATGTTGCAACGATCGCAAAGGAACTGGTGAACCTGTATGCGAAACGACAGGCATCACAGGGCTTTTGCTATTCGAAGGATACGATCTGGCAGCAGGAATTTGAGGAAATGTTCCCGTACGAGGAAACGGATGACCAGAAGAAAGCAATCGCAGAGACAAAGGCAGACATGGAGAGCAGCAAGATTATGGATCGTCTGATCTGTGGTGATGTGGGCTTTGGTAAGACAGAGGTTGCGATCCGTGCGGCATTTAAGGCGGTATACGATGGCAGACAGGTTGCATATCTTGTGCCTACTACGATCCTTGCACAGCAGCATTATAATACATTCAAAGAACGTATGAAGGAATTCCCGGTCGAGATCCGGCTGTTATGCCGTTTCTGTACACCGAAGGAGGTACGGGAGACGATCGCCGATTTGAAGGCCGGAAAGGTGGATATCGTGATCGGAACACATCGGCTGTTGTCCAAGGATGTGGCATTTAAGCAGCTTGGTCTGCTGATCATAGACGAGGAGCAGCGGTTTGGTGTAACACATAAGGAAAAAATCAAGCAGATGAAGACAAATGTAGACGTTCTGACCTTGACAGCGACTCCTATTCCTCGTACACTTCATATGAGCCTGATCGGTATCCGGGATATGAGTGTTCTGGAAGAAGCACCAGTGGACAGACGGGCGATCCAGACCTATGTCATGGAGCTTGATCCCGAACTTGTCAAAGAAGCGATCAAGCGTGAGCTGGCGCGGGATGGTCAGGTATATTATGTATATAACCGGGTAAATAATATAGAGATGGTCACATCGGAGATCGCATCCCTTGTACCGGATGCAGTCGTTGAGTATGCGCATGGCCAGATGCATGAACGACAGCTGGAGGACATCATGTACCGGTTTATCAATCATGAGATTGATGTGCTGGTTACTACGACGATCATCGAGACAGGCTTGGATATTCCGAATGCAAATACCATGATCATTCATGATGCAGATACATTTGGCTTATCCCAGTTGTATCAGCTCCGCGGCCGTGTCGGTCGTTCAGATCGGAATGCATATGCATTTCTGATGTACCGTCGGGATAAACTTATTAAAGAAACTGCGGAAAAGAGACTGAAAGCAATTCGGGAATTTACCGATCTTGGTTCCGGAATCAAGGTGTCCATGAAGGATCTGGAGATCCGTGGCGCGGGAAATATCTTAGGCGAGGATCAGTCCGGTCATATGGAAGCAGTTGGTTATGATCTGTACTGCAAGATGTTAAATGATGCGATCCGTCAGGAGATGGGCGAGAAGGTTGAAGAACGGTTCGAGACAACCGTACAGCTTCCGGTGGATGCTTATATACCGGCTGAATATGTCAAGAATGAATTTATCAAGCTGGATCTGTATAAGCGGATATCACATATCGCATCGGATGATGACTATGACGATATTATTGACGAATTAAATGACAGATTCGGAGAGATGCCGACAGAGGTTCTGAACCTGCTTGATGTATCTTTATTAAAGGCAAAGGCAAATCGTGCCTATATAACCAGCATTATGCTGGCGGGGGCGGAACTACGGTTTTCGATGTTTAAACAGGCGAAGATCGACACAGCAAAGATTGATTCGTTATTAGATAAATATAGAGGAAGCATGAAATTTGTGATCGGCAACAGTCCGTCTTTTGTGCTTAAGATGAAGACGATCACAGAGAAAGAGATCTGGAAGCAGGCGAGAGCGGTTGTAGCCGATATCGCGGAGCTTGCAGAAGAATAAAGGATGATCAGCATACCGAAATCTGTAATGTTTGCAGGGCGATGCAGACACCGAAATCGGTGAGTTGGAAGAACAGGAGGTTTGGTGGATGAAACGTAGAATTCTAAAGGCTATTTCTTTGATCTGCGCATGTGTGATGTTACTTACACTTGCAGCGTGCGGAGAAGAGAGTCAGGATAATACAGGAAAATATATTGTATTCAAATTCGGAAATGACAACATTTATTTGGACGAGGTGTATATCTATGCACAGACAACCATTGATGAGTACGAGAAAGAATACGGCAGCGACATCTGGGGCAAAACGATCGAAACGGATGGCGGTATTGAGATGGATGTCGAGGAAATGGCAAGGCGTGAAGTAATATCCAACATTGTCCAGACTAAGGCATTGATCGCACAGGCAGATGAATACAAGATCAGCCTGACGGAGGAAGAACAGGCACAGGCAGAACAGGAAGCGGAAGATTTTTATAACAGTCTGACCGATGAGCAGTTGAAGGAAACCGGCATGGAGGCAGATACACCATCCCGTGTTCTTCAGGAGAATGCACTGGCGAAGAAGATTTACGATCATGTCATGAGCGATTCCTCTGCCGAGGTATCCGATGAGCAGGCAAGAATGACGACATTTTACGATATGTTCTTTGAATGTTATTATGAGGATGATTTTGGAAATATCGTAGTGTACAGTAAGGATAAGATTGCAGAACAGAAACAAAAAGCGGACGAGGCTTATACTTCGATCAAACAGCAGTTATCGGACAATCCGAACCTGAATATTACTTTCCTTGGCCACACAAACAACCTGCGATATGCCGGAAGCCATACGATGAGTAAGGATCAGATCCTGGAAAGCTATGGACAAGAGGTGCTGGATACTTTATATGATATGCAGGATGGAGATATCTCCCCGGTTATCGAGACTGAGAATGGCTATCATATCTTTCAGATGACATATCTGACAGATGAGAAAGCAACCGCTACGAATAAAGCGGAGTTGACAAAAGAGGCAAATGATGCCTATTTTAATAATCTTTTAACGAACTGGGTATCAAAGATTGATAAAGATTACACTTATTCCAAGAGCGTAAATACCGATGTGTATAGTATGATCACGTTTAGTTAATGGGATAGAATAAAAATGTCCATGGTACATTTCGTACCATGGACATTTTTTCGTCTGTTTATTTTCTTCCTGTTGAGCCAAATCCCCCTTCACCGCGTACGGTATCGGATAATTCATCTACAGTATGGAAACAGCCGGTAATGTATGGAGTGATAACAAGCTGAGCAATACGTTCGCCACTTTCGATTGTCTGATCAACATTAGAGTGATTGTGGAGTGCTACCATGATCTCTCCACGGTAATCAGCGTCGATAACGCCTACTTTATTGGCAGGTGCAAGACCACGTTTGCAAGCAAGACCGCTTCTTGCATAGACCAGTCCGGCATAGCCGGCCGGAATCTCGATAGCCAGTCCGGTGTGGATGAACTGGGTTTCTCCGGCAGCAATCGTTACAGGCTCATCCATGCAGGCATACAGATCTGCTCCGGCAGCAAATTCAGAACCATAAGAAGGAATCGTCGCATTTTCATTCAGTTTCTTAATGTTAATATCAAATGTGGCCATTAGAAGTACCTTCCTTTCTCGTCCCATAAGACTGCTTTCTTGGCAGTCAGTGATTTTGGAACATCTAATATTCTCTGATTTGTGGAACCCCTGAATCGCAGATCCAGAACTTTTTTCTCTTCAACAAATTCACCATCGACTAAAACATCCAGATAGGACAGGAATTTGTGAGTGAAATCCCACTGATAATACATCTTGTCCAGAACGTCTTTTTCAAAATCGTAGCCGGTATAGCACCAGATCGTTTTATCCGGGTAAGTAGATTTGAACTGTTCCAGAAGTGGAAGCAGACCCTGCTGGTTGACGAATTCCAATGGCTCGCCACCAAGCAAAGTAAGACCTACAATATGATCCGGCTTACAGAGTTCAATGATCGTATCGATCTCTTTTTGCGTAAAAGGCTTACCTGCGTTGAAATCCCAGGTATCCTGATTAAAACAACCTTTACAGTGGTGTGTGCAGCCGGATACGAACAGAGAGGTTCGAACTCCGGTTCCGTTTGCAATATCACACCGTTTGATATCCATATAATTCATAATTATTATTTCTCCCATACAAAAAGTATGGCCCGCATTGCCCTCTACGACATGCAGACCATACAAATTGAAATTATTAATGCACTTAGTTAAAAATCGGATGTAAACTGTTCATACAAGTAAATACTTTATGCATAGCTTTAATATAAACCAATTTTTTCAATATAGCAAGTGTTTTTATAAAAATTCCGGTATATTCTGATCGTATGTGGTATATGTCTTTATCTGTGGTATGGCTGAACCACATGCATCAGACCTGAATTCTACAGGTGTAATACTCTGGAAGCCATTTCTTTTGTTTTGCCGACGTTCCAGAAGTTCTCACCGAGATAACCACAGGTTCTTCTTGTAACGTTCATTTTTGCATGGTCTTTGTTACCACACTGAGGACATTCCCATTCGCCGTCTGAATTAATGATAATCTCACCATCATAGCCACATACATGGCAATAGTCAGACTTTGTATTGAATTCAGCATACTGGATGTTCTCATAAATGTAACGAACCACTTCTGCAAGTGCATCCAGATTGTTGCGCATATTTGGTATCTCGACATAGGAGATTGCACCACCGGATGAGATCGTCTGGAACTGACTCTCAAATCTGAACTTGCTGAATGCATCGATCTTCTCACGTACATCAACATGGTAAGAGTTCGTGTAGTAGCCCTTATCTGTAACATCCTTGATCGTACCGAAACGCTCTTTATCAATACGGGCAAATCTGTAACATAAGCTTTCGGCAGGTGTTCCGTATAATCCGAAACCAAGTCCGGTATCAGCCTTCCATTTATCACAGGCTGCACGCATTCTATTCATAACCTTTAAAGCAAATTCTTCACCGACAGGATCTGTATGGCTGACACCCTTCATCAGGATAGAAGTTTCATACAATCCGATGTATCCAAGCGACAGAGTAGAGTAGCCGTTGTGAAGCAATGGATCGATAACCTCACCCTTCTTTAGTCGTGCAATTGCACCATATTGCCAGTGGATAGGACTGACATCGGATGTGATACCCTCCAGAGCTCTGTGACGGCACATCAAAGCGTCATAACATAACTGGAGTCTTTCGTCTAAGAGTGACCAGAATTTATCCTCATCACCTTTTGCCAGAATTCCGATCTGTGGAAGATTCAGGCTGACAACTCCCTGATTGAAACGACCTTCCCATTTGTAGTTGCCATTTTCATCCTTCCAAGGAGAAAGGAAAGAACGACAACCCATACATGAGAATACATTTCCTTCATAGTTCTCACGCATCTTTTTGGCGGAGATGTAATCAGGATACATTCTTTTTGCAGAACACTTAATGGCAAGACGAGTGATATAATCATATTTGCCACCCTTTAAGCAGTTGTGTTCATCCAGAACGTAGATCAGCTTTGGAAATGCCGGTGTCACATAGACACCAACTTCGTTCTTGATACCCTCTAAACGCTGACGGAGGATTTCTTCTATGATCATGGCATTTTCTTCGATATATTCATCATTTGGATCAAGATTCAGGAATAAGGTTACAAATGGAGACTGCCCATTTGTAGTCATTAAGGTGTTGATCTGGTACTGGATTGTCTGAACACCGGAACGAAGTTCATCGTTCAGCCTTTCTTTTACCAGTTCCTCTAATGTATCAGCATCCAATCTGTCTCCAAATTCTTCCTGATATAATGCTTTATATTTGTTATAGCTCTTGCGCAGATATTTTCCAAGGTGACGGATATCAACGGACTGACCACCATACTGGCTGGAGGCAACGGCTGCAATGATCTGTGTAACAATCGTACATGCAACCTGAAAGCTCTTAGGGCTCTCGATCAATTTGCCGTTCATGACAGTGCCGTTGTCGAGCATATCTCCAATGTTGATCAGACAGCAGTTGAAGATAGGCTGTAAGAAATAATCTGCATCATGAAAATGAATCGCACCTTCTTCATGGGCTTTTGAGATCTTTTCCGGAAGCAGGAGCCTCTTTGTAAGATCTTTTGAAACCTCGCCTGCGATCAGATCACGCTGGGTAGATGCAACTGTTGCGTTTTTATTCGAATTTTCTTCCATAACATCTTTGTTTCTGTTCTTGATCAGACTGAGGATCGAATCATCAGTTGTGTTTGCCTTACGAATCAGTTCACGGCTGTATCTATATATAATGTAAGTCTTGGCAAGAACAAACTTCCCCTCTGCCATGAGCTTTTGTTCAATGATATCCTGAATATCTTCAACCAGCATTCGTTTTCTGTTTTTTGCTTCGATGCCGTCTATGATCTCTTCGATTTTTTCTTCAGAAATTTTTTCGCAGTCTTCAACTTCGGCATTTGCCTTCTGAATGGCAACGATAATCTTGCTGCGATCATAGGATACGGCTCTTCCGTCTCTTTTGATTACCTGCATTTTTCTATTCTCCTCCTAAAATGGTTATCTAGATATTGAGTGCAATATTTGCTCGCCCCACAACATATTGCGTCGTGCGCGAAAAAAAGACAAAAAAATGAACGATTTAAAATCTGTGAGACTAAAAAATCGTTTTGAATATTTTGTAACTCTATGTCCCCGACAGTTACACATTATAGCATCACCATTCTGGTTTGTCTATATCAAATGGTACAAAATATTGAGAAAAAAATAAAGAAACAATACTAGATATTGTGTTGCATGGGAAAATGTGATTTAACGTTCGAGCGGTGCTTGATAATATGTGAAATTGTCGGAAATTGTATTCGGAGGACCGGATACTGTCGAAGTATTGCAAACAATTGAAGATATAACGATAATGTTATATAGTTTGTGACATTTCTATGAATTGCGTAAAATAGCTTTATTTTTAATAGAAAGTGTGATATAAAGCTATGATAGGTGATACCTAATTTTATAATAATATAGAGGTAAGTACAATGAGAAAATTAAAAAAGGGATTTGCGGTTGCTCTTGCAATGGCAATGACAGTATCCATGGTTGCAGGTTGTGGAGATAAGGGTAAAGATGTGACCGGTAATTTGGATAAAGCGACACAAACGGATGCAACAGAGGACAGTACAGAAGCTGATCTGACAATTGATGAATATATTGCCAAGTATGCGGAGGGAGTAACTCTGGGAGAGTATAAGGGCATTGAATATGAGTATGCTCCTGCAGAAGTAACAGAGGATGATGTACAGAAGAAGGTAGATGATTTTGTTGAATCCTGTGCGACATATAATGAGGATAAAACAAGTGCAGCAAAATCAGGAGATACAGTAAATATTGATTTTGTAGGTACTGTAGATGGTGTAGAATTTGATGGTGGTAATACGAATGGTTCAGGATATGATGTAACACTTGGATCAAAATCCCTCATCGACACATTTGAAGATCAGATCGTGGGACATAAGGCAGGAGATACATTTGATGTAAATGTAACCTTCCCGGACGGATATGGCAATGATATGGATGGCAAAGCTGCTGTATTCAAGACTACATTGAACTATATCAAGATTCCTGTGGAAGCAGAGTATAATGATGCGTTGGTAGCTGCGAATACTTCTTATAAGACAACAGCCGAGTATGAGGAATCCATCAGAAGTGAGCTGAAAGCAAGTAATGAAGCAACTGCACTTACATCGGCACAGAATGTTGTTATGACAAATGTTATCAATAAGGCAACAATTGAGAATATTCCGGCAGAAGAAGTAAGTAGTCTGGCAGATGAGATCATTACACAGTTGAAATCGCAGGCAAGTAATTATGGCATTGATTATGCAACATTTATCCAATATTATTACGGTTATGAGGATGAAGATTCATTCAAAGAATATGTGAATCAGATCTGTCAGGAATCCGTAAAAGAAAAAAAGGTAGTATGCGCGGTTGCAAAGGCAGAAAATATTACAATTGATTCGGATGATGAAACAGCCTATATCAAGAAACTCGCGGAGGAGAATGACGCAACAGAGGATTCTGTAAAGGAACAGTATTCATCTCAGGATCTGATGTATTATACACTGGCTGACAAGGTTATGACTTTCCTTCTTGATAATGGTAAGAAGACGGAGACAACGACAGAAGCAGCGACAGAAGCAACGAGTTCCGAAGAAGAAACTACAACAGAAGCAATAACAGAAGCAAACTAGAGCAGATGTCGAAACAGAGTTCGGTAAATAAAGAATTAATAAGATGAAGTTCTGAGGAGAAAGATTATATTATGAAAATGAAGAAGGTAATGGCTCTGTGTCTGACTGCGGTTGTCGGCATGGGGGTGCTTAGCGGATGCGGAAGCACAAAGAGTGAATTCAGACAGTATGCAAAATGTGCAGAAGTAAAGGATTATGATGGTATCGAGTATGTACCAACGTCCAGAGAAGTAACACAGGATCAGATTGACGAGAAGATTAAATCATTCTGTACAGATAATAATGTAGAAACAAAGGATTATGACAGCGTGATCAAGGATGGTGACGATGTTAATATCAACTACGTTGAAACCATCAACGGCGAGGAAAAGGCAAAGAACGATGACGAAGCCGGAACCAGTATTGTTATGGGTAAGGATGCGTTAGCACCCGGACTTGATGAGCAGATGATCGGATTAAAGCCCGGTGTACAGAAGACATTCACAATCACATATCCGGACGATTATTCAGATACAACGGTTGCCGGTATGGAAGCAAAATTTGATGTAACGATCAATTATATCAAGATAACGACAACACCGGAATATACAGATGACCTTGTGAAGTCGGCTACGGATGGTAAATATACAACGACAGAGGATTATACCAAGTATCTGACGGATGAGCTTCAGAAGGATACAGATAAATCGGCAGACAGTACTGACCGAGCTAATGTGTTAAAAGCAATTAAAGAGAAAACAACGTTTACCAAATATCCGGAAGGCGAGATTGATGCATATGTAAAGAGTGTTATGGATAATATCGAATCCAGTGCTTCTCAGTATGGAATCGGTGTACAGACATTCCTACAGTATTTTTATGGATACACAGACGAGGCCTCATTTGTTTCCTATCTTCAGAGCACAGTTGAATCTGTAATGCAGGAGAAGATCGTTGTCAGCTCGATCGCGTTAGAAAAAGATCTGGTCGCAAATGATAAAGAGACTGATGCATATAAGCAGAAGCTGATGGATGATAATGAAGTAGACGAGGATACGATCAACTCCAAATATTCAGCGAGCGATCTGAAATTCTATGCAACAGAGGAAAAAGTTCTTGATTATCTGATGGGTACAGCTGTTCAGGTAGATTCAACAGAAGCAAGTTCAGAAGATGCATCGGAAGATGGTTCCACTGAAGCAGAGAGCACAGAGTCAACAACAGAGACAGCTTCAGAGGCAGAATAAAAAAATTAACGTTTTTACAAAATTTGTTTTGACAAGAAGCAGATGACGTGCTATATTAAACGAGTGCGTGAGATAAAGCACGTTTTCATGCAGTTGTGGCGGAATTGGCATACGCGCATGATTCAGGTTCATGTCCACTTACGTGGGTGTGGGTTCAAGTCCCATCAACTGCATTGATAGAAGAAAAAGAAGTCTTAGCTTTAAGGCTTCTTTTTTTTCTGTATACAGGTTTGACATTACAGGGAAACTGGAATATAATGTAGGATACTTGTGAGAACTTAACGGAAAACACAGATATTGTTTAGGAGGTAGTCGGCGATGGCTGAAAAGAAACAGGTAGTTACCTATACAGGACTTAAAAAAATTGAAGAAGAACTTCAGGATCTGAAAGTAAATAAACGTAGAGAGATTGCTGCCAAGATCAAGGAAGCAAGAGAGCAGGGAGACTTATCTGAGAATGCTGAGTATGATGCGGCAAAGGACGAGCAGCGTGATATCGAAGCAAGAATCGAGCAGTTAGAGGCTATCCTGAAAAATGTAGAGGTCGTTGACGAAGATGAGGTTGATACAGAGGTTGTCGGTATCGGCCGTACCGTAACAGTATATGATTATGAATTTGACGAGGAAATTGTATTCCACATCGTTGGTTCAACAGAAGCAGATATCATGAAGAATAAGATCTCTGATGAATCGCCGGTTGGTATGGCATTAAAGGGTGCGCGCGTTGGTGAAGAAGTAATAGTAGAAGCACCGGACGGAGAATTCAAATACAGAATATTAGATATCAAGAGAGCAATCTAATAAACAGAATAATCAATATAGTAGAAAGAGATTAAACAAAGATGGCAGAGAATAAGCAGAATAATCAGGCTAAGCCACAGGATGTAAATAAGCTGTTACAGGTTCGTCGTGAGAAGCTGGCAGATTTACAGGCGGCAGGCAAAGATCCATTTGAGATTACAAAGTATGATGTGACTTATCACAGCACAGATGTAAAAGAAGCATATACAGCGCATGAGGCAGAGCTTCTTGCAGGCAGACAGGAGCCGGACGTAGAGGGACTGGATGATGCACAGAAGAAGGAAGTGCTGAACAACGATTATAACGAGAGAAGAGCAATCATGGATGCATCACCGATCCATGTTAGCATTGCAGGACGTATGATGTTCAAGCGTGTTATGGGTAAGGCATCCTTCTGTAATATTCAGGATCTGAAGGGTAACATTCAGGTGTATGTTGCAAGAGATCAGATCGGTGAAGAAGCTTATGCAGATTTCAAGAAATCTGATATCGGGGATATCTATGGTGTAAAGGGATGGGCATTCCGTACAAAGACAGGAGAGCTTTCTATCCATGCAGAAGAAATGACACTTTTAAGCAAGTCATTACAGATCCTTCCGGAGAAGTTCCATGGCTTAACAGATACAGATGTCAGATATCGTCAGAGATATGTAGACCTTATCATGAATCAGGAGAGCAAGGCAGTATTTATCAAGCGTTCACAGATTTTAAAAGAGATCCGTAACTTCCTTGCAGATCGTGATTTCATGGAGGTTGAGACTCCTATGCTTGTTGCAAATGCAGGTGGTGCGGCAGCAAGACCATTTGAGACACATTACAATGCATTAAATGAGGATGTAAAACTTCGTATCTCTCTGGAATTATATCTGAAGCGTCTGATCGTAGGCGGACTGGAAAGAGTTTACGAGATTGGACGAGTATTCCGTAACGAGGGTGTTGATACAAGACACAATCCGGAATTTACGCTGATGGAATTATATCAGGCATACACAGACTATGAAGGTATGATGGAACTGACAGAGTCCATGTTCCGTTATCTTGCTGAAAAGGTTTGCGGAAGCACAAAGATTTCCTATAATGGAATCGAGATTGATTTCGGTAAGCCGTTTGAGCGTCTGACCATGAATGATGCGATCAAGAAATATACCGGAATCGACTTCGATCAGGTAGAAGATGATGCAGCAGCTAAGAAACTGGCTGATGAACACAATATTGCATATGAAGAACGTCATAAGAAGGGTGATATCATTAACCTGTTCTTTGAGGAGTTTTGTGAAGAAAAGCTGATCCAGCCTACATTTATCATGGATCATCCGATCGAGATCTCACCACTGACCAAGAAGAAACCTTCTGATCCAAGCAAGGTTGAGCGTTTCGAGCTGTTTATAAACACATGGGAGATGTGTAATGCATACTCCGAGCTGAACGATCCGATTGATCAGCGTGAGCGTTTTGCAGCACAGGATGCAAATGCAGCAGCCGGTGATGATGAAGCAGAGCATACAGACGAGGATTTCTTAAATGCACTGGAGATCGGTATGCCTCCTACAGGTGGTATCGGTTATGGTATCGACCGTCTGGTTATGCTGTTGACTGATTCACAGGCAATCCGTGATGTGCTCCTCTTCCCGACAATGAAGAGCTTGGATAAATAAACCTAGTGTTTATGCGGGATTGAGGCATTTGAGTACGTCAAAGGACGCATTAAAAGACGTATTTTGGCATAGTCATTTACATCAGTATGAAAGAGTACACAATCTGAAAAGAATAAGACTCAATCGAATATGAACTACTAAGAGGACATTTTCTAAAGAAATTTAGAAGATGTCCTCTTTT